>MTKZ01000130.1_pt1 | contig 17123 bp, 19 predicted proteins | sample 1042781 | NCBI WGS metagenome assembly MTKZ01 (sample SAMN06212207, study PRJNA360539) | anaerobic digester metagenome | biome: Wastewater treatment plant; material: sludge; isolation source: anaerobic digester fed with sludge from wastewater treatment plant | place: Denmark: WWTP Viborg ... | reverse complement strand
GCCATAGCCAATGCCCTGGGCGTGGACATCAGCGACCTGCCTGCTGCGGCAGCCGCACCGGAGTGGATGAGCGAGAAGGCCGTGGCCATAGGCGCCTATGCCGTGGGCTCGGGGGTCTTCACAGTCCTGGGCACAGTGCCCCCGGTTCTGGGCAGCTCCGCTGTGGCGGGCCTTCTCACCTCCGGAGCCAGGGATGTGGTGGGAGCGGCCTTTGCCGTGGAGCCTGATCCCTTCAAGGCGGCATCGCTCATGGTCGATCATATCGAGAGCCAGAGAAATAAACTAGGGATTTAGGGTGGAAGATATGAAAGAAGTCTTCGTCCGCCTGGACCGCTGCCTGGGCTGCAAGTCCTGTGAGATGGCCTGCGCTGTGGAGCACTCGGCATCCAAGAGCCTATTTTCTGCAGCAACTGAGAAGCCGGGGCCGGTGCGCCGGGTCTATGTGGAGATGGCCGAAGGGCATAAGATGCCCCTGGTCTGCCGCCACTGCGAGGATGCGGCGTGCGTAGCAGTCTGCCGCACCGGGGCCATGACCCAGGATCCCCTCACGGGAATAGTGGACCGCATTCAGGAGAACTGCGTGGGTTGCTGGATGTGCGCCATGGTCTGCCCCTATGGAGTTATAGGCAGGCATACCGAGGTGCGCAAGGCGGTCAAGTGCGACCGCTGCAAGAACCTTGATATCCCGGCCTGCGTTGCCGCCTGCCCCACCGGCACACTGGTATTCGCCACCCAGCGCGAGTTTGTGGAGATGATGAGAATGGAGGCAGCAGCCAGGATCGCCCGGGAGGCCAAAGCCCTGGCCAAGGCCTAATTTTTTTTTGCGTCTCCGATTCTTTATGATTCTTCAGCTATCTCCGTTGCGTGGAATTTCTTTTCATGTGCGGCAATGGCATCCATTACAAGATCTCTGTAAGCGGAAGTGGGAGGCTTTTTCAGGCCGATGGTCAGAAGATCCCTGACGACGTCGCTCTTGCTGCGGCCTGAGGCCAATATTCGGTTCTCTATAGCCTCTAAAACATCATCATCCACCAGTACCGATAATTGTTTCATATGATAATATAACATAATATTCGATTCATAAAGCTTTCCAAGCGGCTATGGATATGTCTTTGTTCGGATGATGATCGCCTTTATAAGATGAGAAGCGAAATCCTAATATATCATAACAAGTTATGTTATACCATGAAATCGGAAACTGCAAAAACGGCTGTTCTCCAGGAAGAGACCAGGATTTTCAATACCCCACAATGGATTATTGAGCACTCGAATTCGTATCAGTGGATGAAGAGGAAGGGATTCAAGTCTGAGAATGAAATGCGCAAGTGGTGCTCCGCCAACTATGTGGAATTCTGGGATGAGATGGCCAGGACCTATGTAGATTGGTTCAAGCCCTACACCCAGATCCTTGACGATTCCGAGAAGCCCCATTACAAATGGTTTACCGGCGGAAAGATCAATGTGGCCTACAATGCAGTGGACAGGCATGCCCACTCTGCGAAAAGAAACAAGGTGGCCTACTACTTCGTTGGTGAGCCGGTGGACGATGCAAGGGCCATCACCTACTATCAGCTCTACAGAGAGGTCAACAGGCTGGCCAACGCCCTCAAAAGTGTGGGCGTGGAGATGGGAGACCGAGTTGTCACATACCTGCCCATGATTCCTGAGCAGCCCATCACCATGCTGGCATGCGCCAAGATCGGAGCTATTCATACGCTGGTGTTCTCCGGATTCTCGTCAGGCGGCCTGGCCAGCAGAGTCAACGATGCTGAGGCCAAGGTCGTGGTCACTGCCGACGGCTTCTACAGGCGCGGAAAACCTCTGCCACTCAAGCCCAATGTCGATGAGGCCCTGAAGAATTCGCCCTCCGTCAAGAAGGTGGTCGTGGTCAAGAGGACCGGAGTCTCCGTGCCCATGACAGAGGGCCGCGATGTCTATTATGACGATTTTGTAGCCGGCCAATCAGCCAGGTGCGATACCGCCCAGCTCGACCCAGAGGACAGGCTATTCATTCTGTATACCTCCGGCACAACCGGCAAGCCCAAGGGTATTGAGCACGCTCATGGCGGATATGCCGTTGGAGCAGCCCAGACAACCTCATGGGTGCTGGATGTCCACGATGATGATGTATACTGGTGCACTGCAGATGCAGGCTGGATCACCGGCCACTCCTACGTGATCTACGGCCCGCTGATCCTGGGTGCCTCCAGCATCCTCTACGAAGGCTCTCCCGACTTCCCGGATCTGGGCCGCTGGTGGTCCATCATTGAGCAGTATGGCGTATCAGTATTCTATAGCGCACCCACTGCCGTAAGGATGTTTATGAAATCCGGTGAGGAATTCGTCAAGAAGTACGACCTGTCCAGCATCAGAATTCTAGCGTCTGTAGGCGAGCCGCTCAATCCAGAGGCTTACATGTGGTTCAGAAAGAACATAGGCTCCGACCAGGCGCCAATCATGGACACCTGGTGGCAGACAGAGACCGGATGCCATGTCGTCGCACCGCTGGCCATGACACCTGAGAAGCCCGGTTCTGTCTGCTTCCCGCTGCCCGGCATGAACACCGATATTTACGACGAAGATGCCAACTCGGTCCCACTGGGCTACGGGGGTAATATCGTCCAAACGGCTCCCTGGCCATCCATGCTCCGCGCCTTCTTCAGGGATGAGGTCAGGTACAAGAAGGAGTACTGGGAAATGTACTGGCAGGCCAAGCCCGGCACATACCTGGCAGGAGACAAGGCCACCCGTGACAAGGACGGATATTGGTGGATCCAGGGCAGGATCGATGACGTGCTCAAGGTTGCAGGGCATCGCATCTCCAATGCAGAGGTTGAGTCTGCCGCAGTCTCTCACCCCAAGGTCGCCGAGGCCGCTGTTATCGGTGAGCCCGATGATGTCAAGGGCGAGAAGATCGTGGCATTCATCATCCTAAAGGAAGGGGTAGCCGAGGAGGAGTCCCTCAAGAAGGAGATATCCACTCACGTCAGGAAGGTCTTGGGCCCTGTCGCCTACCCGGACAAGGTTTACTTCGTCAAGGATGTGCCTAAGACCAGGTCCGGCAAGATCATGCGCCGCGTCATCAAGGCCAAGGCACTGGGCAAGGATACGGGTGATGTATCCGCACTATCCAATCCGGAGGCGGTAAGCAGCATACCACAGATCAATTAGCTAAAAGCCATACCTCCTTTTTTTCCGCCGCTGAAACGAGCCTTTTCCATGGAATCCTGCAATACCTGGATTTGCACTGCCCCTATACAATGGGCGTCAGGCTGATCCGGTTTCCTTCCTCTAGCAGCATATTGTAGGGCTCGGTCCTGGGTATGATCCCATAGATGCACAGCCCACCATTCAGCTCGCTCACCAATAAGTAGGTGTCAGCGGTGTGGATGGCCATATTCATGCTCTCCTGGCCGCTTTTAACCACCAGCACATTTATGTCATTGGTCTCTTTCCAGCTCCTGATCATGATATTGGCCAGGTTGAGCACTGCTTTGTAGCCGAAGGCGAACTCAATGGCATCGAGGCCGACTATGTTCAGTATGGGCCGGCCGGTCCTCTCCCGGAGAGCATCCCATTTCTCCTGCAGCTCCTCTCCCCAGGTTACGGGATCCTCGCCCTCCGGCTGGGAGACTATGACATTGTTGGGGACGAATATGTCCTGAGAGCTGAGCTGATAGCCGATGCTGGGCAGAATGAAAACGCCCCGTCCGTTCTTGAGGGCATTGGAGGCTAAAGCCGTCAGGATCTGATAGTACCTCTTGCCCACGCCCTGCCCTATCTCCAGGACATTGCATGATCCGTACCGCAGGCCTCCCGTGACTATATCCAGGTCGGGAATGCCAGTGGAGATGTGCTCCTCTTTGGGATCGGGGACCCTCATCCCCTCGCTGGCTATGCGGGCATCCTTTTGCTCCAGGTAGGGCTCAAAGAACCTGAACCGCCCGCCGTGCAGGGTTACGGTGTAGGTCCCGTTGCCGATCTCCACCCCACGAAGTTTGCTCAGATTGATCTGGCGGATGTAGCGGGTCCTCATTCCCCCCTGGTCCGAGGTTGGGAGGCGGAACTGCTCCATGCTCACCACTCCGTCCACGATATAGTCCAGAGGCATCACGCTGGCGAACTCTGAGACGAAGATGAGATTGGTGTCCAGGTCCCGGGCGAACTCGCAGATGTTCTGCTCAAAGCTGGCATGGCTATTGCCCAGCAGGTGGGAGGTGTAGTTCAGTACCGCATCCCAGCTGTCTATGACTATGGTGGGATTGTCCATATCCTCCGCCTCCTCGAAGAAGACTTTGAAGAAGTCCAGGACGGCATAGTAGCTGTTAAGATCCTTTCCCAATCCCTTCAGGCTCTCCAGGAGCCTGGTCTGGGTGGCATTGACCACATTTTTGGCGGGGAGGATATCCTCCACCCAGGGATTAGTGGCATAAAGCCGTCGTGGATCGATGCGGGTGGAGATGTATAGGCCGCTCTGCTCCCGGCAGAGGCTGTTCATAATCTCCAGTGCCAGGGTGGTCTTGCCCGTGCCCGGCTGGCCCTTGATCAGCAGGGTCTGGCCCCCCTCGATCTGGAAGAACTGGCAGATCTCCTTGGGCAGAGATAAGGCGCTATCAGCTGGCATGGCTCATCCTCCGGTCAAGGCTTCCTGGCCCCTCTTTTCATGCATGCATCCGTGGAAGCGCTTCATAAGGCTGCATATCCTCTCCGGATCGACCCGAAAGGTGAAGACCAGCCTCCTGTCCTCCCCGCGGCTAAAATCGATATCAAAATCAGGGACCTTATCAGCCGTGGGCGGCTCGGCAGTCTTCTCGTATTTAGCTGCCGCTCCCCTCTCTCTCCAGAGCTTGGAGGGGCCCACCTCCACGAACTCAACCCTTCCCTCAGAGCTGAGGACGGAGAGATATTTGATGACCGTGGTCTTGCTCACGCCCGCCTTTTTGGCCACATCCACTGTGGTCAGGCCCACCTCCGATTTTCCTATAACTTCCAGAATCTTATCTTTGTATGAGGCCATCTTTTCTCTCACCAACCGGGGTTGATATCCGTCTTCAGGATTGCCCGCGCCAAGCCCAGTCTCCGATCAATTCCGGCTGCCTGTTCCTGTTCCGCAATCCTCTCCACTCTATGCTGGCAATTCATCCTCTCTTCTGATAATTCATTTCTATCATCATCATATTTCAATTTTCATATCAACTGAGGAACGAGCGATGTGCGAAAGTCTTATCGGAAATAATAAATGCCCACCGGCCTATGGATCTCGCAAGAGGGCAGAATGACCGAGGAGTACATCAGGGATAGCAGGCTTCTCACCGATCCCTGGCCGCCCCTACGCGGCGACTATCAGGTGGGCGATCCCGGCTCCGCTGTGGCCGTGGTCACATTAGCCAGCCCGCTGATCATAAAAGGATGTGCCATCTTCGGCCAGTGCCTGACCGAGAATCTGGGGCTGGAGAAGATCGTGGCCAATGTCATATCCAACTGCAATATCCGCTTCTTGATTATATGCGGCCGGGAGTCCAAGGGGCATCTGCCCGGCAACACCCTACTGGCTCTTCATAAAAACGGCATAGACTCCCAGGGCAGGATTTTAGGGTCCAGGGGCGCCATTCCCTTTATCCAGAACCTGCCGCCGGAGGCCATAAGCCGCTTCCAGGAGCAGGTGGAATTGATTGACCGCATCGGCCTGGTGGACAGGGAGGAGATAGAAGCACTGGTGGCCCGCCACAAAAAGGAGCCCTTTGCCGGCAAGCCTTTTGTGGTCTTCAAGAGGAGGGCTACCCCCAGCCGCATAGCCGCAGGAGACGTTGATCTGACCCTGGGAGCGGGCGTGGTCATGGATACCTCCGCCTGGCTGGTCATGGAAGAGGTGTGAGATTTGTTCCGATTCAAGAGAGAGCAGAGAGTGGTCAACCTGGCCGGGGTGAGGATGGGAGGCCAGCCCGGAGAGCTGGCGTCTGTGCTCTGCGGCACCATCTTCTATCAGGGGCATAAGATTGTGGAAGATGAGGAGAAGGGCATCTTCGACCGGACTGCTGCCGAACGCCTGATCTGCCGCCAGGCGGAGCTGTCGGAGGAGACGGGGTGCCCCTCCATCCTGCATATTTATGCCCGGAGCAGCGAGGCCTTTGAGAGGTATCTGGACTTCACCGAAAAGGTCTGGAGCGGCCCCTTCATCATAGACTCCGCTGATCCCACGGCGCGGATGGCCGCCGCGGCACTGGCCAGCGAGCTGGGCTATGCGGATAAGGCCGTCTACAACAGCATCAGCCTGGCCACGGATGAGGCCGAGGCGCGGGCCATCCGGGACTCGGAGCTGGACTCGGCCATCATCCTGGCCTACAATCCCACCCAGCCTGGCGTGGAAGGCTCCCTGGCGGTGCTGGAGACAGGAGGATCGGCGCGGGAAAAGGGGCTATTAAATGCGGCCCAGGATATGGGCATCAAAAACATGCTCATCGATCCGGCAGTGCTGCCCCTGGGCAGCGGCGCCGGTGCAGCTCTGCGCTTTTCCGTAGCAGCCAAGGCCAGGCTGGGCCTGCCCGTGGGCTCGGGGATTCACAATGCCATATCCTCCTGGCCCTGGCTGGCCGGAAGAGATGCGGCAGCCAAAAGAGGCTGCGATGCGGCGGCGGCGGCCATGCAGCTGCTCGCGGCTGCTGACTTCCTGCTCTACGGGCCCATAGAAAGCGCTGAGATCATCTTTCCCGCCGCCGCCATGGCGGACATACTCATAGCCGAGGCGGTGTCCGACCTGGAGATAGAGCCAATTGATGAGCATCCTTTGCACCGGCTGGTCTAGGCAGGGAAGAGCGGAAAAGTCTTTTAGCTTTAAGTCAGCCAGGCGATTGCTATGTACCTGACCCGCGAGGAAGAGGCCATCTATCAAGGCGAGAGGGGCGAGACCCTGGCCAGGATGATGGAGATTCTGGTAGCTTTGGGCGATATCTACGGCGCAGGGAGGCTGGTTCCCGTCCGCTCCGTCCAGATCGCCGGGGTCTCCTACAAGAACATCGGCCAGGCTGGCCTGGAGTGGATCTCCGACCTGGAAGGCCGGGTGGCTGTGCCCAGCATCCTCAATCCGGCGGGGATGGATCTGTGCCGCTGGAAAGAGATGGGTATAGATGAGGATTTTGCAGAAAAGCAGCAGCAGGTCATAGAGGCCTACAGAAAATTGGGCGTCTCCATAGACTGCACCTGCACCCCCTATCAGATCTATGATTCCCTGGCCGGCTACGGGGATCATCTGGCCTGGAGCGAGTCCTCTGCAGTCTCCTATGCCAATTCTGTGATCGGCGCTCGCACCAACCGGGAAGGGGGGCCTTCGGCTTTGGCTGCCGCCCTGGTGGGAAAGACCGCCCTCTATGGCTACCATCTGGATGAGAACCGCCAGCCCACGCATCTGATAGAGGTGGATACCGATCTGAGAGGCTCGGACTATGGGGCATTGGGATTTCTGGTGGGAGGGATGGTCAGGGATGGCGTGCCATTCTTCCGGCTGAGGGGCACGGAGGCCCGGCCGGGAAGAGATGAGCTCAAGGCCCTGGGGGCCAGCATGGCCGCCAGCGGCTCGGTGGCCCTTTATTATGTGGAGGATGTGACCCCTGCGCCCCCCTCTCGGGGAGAGGAAGAGAGAATCAGCCTGGGGCGGAAGGATATCGATGAGGTCTACGCTGCCCACTCTGGTGAAGAGGCAGAGGCGGTGGCTCTGGGCTGCCCCCACTGCTCCGCAGAGGAGCTGGAGAGGATCGCCCGGCTGCTGGAGGGGCGGAAGGTGGCGAAGGAGATGTGGGTTTGCACAGCCCGAAAGACGGCAGAGCAGAACCCGCAACTGGTGCAGAAGATAGAGGAGAGCGGGGCCAGGGTCTATTGCGACACCTGCATGGTGGTCTCTCCCGCCTCGGAAAAACTGGGCAAGATCATGGTCAACTCGGGAAAGGCTCTGGCCTACCTGCCTGGCCTGGCCGGGGTCCAGGCGGGGCTGGGCAGCATGGAAGAGTGCATCGATGTGGCCCTGGGGAGGCGTTAGCAATGCAGATCAAGTGCCACCGGGTGGCCTCGGGAAAAGCCAGTGGCCCGGCTTTGGTGACCGGTCAGGCCATATCCTTTCTGGGCAATGTCAATCCCGAGACGGGAGTGGTGGTCGATCCGGCCCATGAGCTTTTCGGAGAGCGCATAGCGGGAAAGGTGCTCATCTTCCCCGTGGGCAAGGGCTCCACAGTGGGCTCCTATGTTATTTACCAGCTCCAGAAGAGGGGCCTGGCACCGGCGGCTATGATCAACCTCATCTCCGAGCCCATTGTGGCCGTGGGGGCGGTCATCAGCGGCATTCCCCTGGTGGACAGGGTACCGGAAGAGGTCTTGAGGATCAAGAGCGGAACTCTGGTAGAGGTTGATGCCGACCGGGAGCTGGTAGAATTTTAATCTTCATAGTTTTCCATGTTTTTTCATAATTTTTCTTAATTTTTCCGCAACCGCAAGCCTTTTAATTCATATGCAGGGGATGAATGCCAATTTCCTGGAGAGTGACTATGGCATTCAAAGTCCCTGCTGACATCGCCAAGGCGGCCATCGCCGCCGGATGCACTAAATGCAATATGACCTGGAGCAAGCTCCTGGTTCTGGGCTTTTTAGCCGGAGCCTACATCGCCTTCGGAGCGCTTCTAAGCGAGATTGTGGCCGGAGGGCTGTCCAACGGCAGCATCACCGGGCCGGATGGAGCAGTCTGGAAGCTGGCCATGCCCGCCGGGCTGGTCAAGTTCGCCGCCGGAGCGGTCTTCCCCGTGGGCCTGATGCTGGTGGTCATCGCCGGATCGGAGCTATTCACCGGAAACTGCATGTTTGCCCCCATCAGCCTTCTCAACGGCGAGGCCGGACTGCGGGGTCTGGTCAAGAACTGGTCGCTGGTCTACATCGGCAATTTCCTGGGCTCGATATTCGTCGCCTTCTTTCTGGCTTACAAGTGCGGATATTTCGACAGCCTCCCCTGGGCGGGATGGGCGGCCACGGTGGCCAACACCAAGTGCGGCCTGGACTTTTCCACCGCTTTCCTGCGGGGCATAGGCTGCAACTGGCTGGTCTGCCTGGCGGTCTGGCTGGCCATCGGGGCGGAGGACGTCATCGGAAAGATATTCGCCTGCTGGTTTCCCATCATGGCCTTCGTCACCATCGGCTTTGAGCACAGCGTGGCCAATATGTTCTTCATTCCCCTGGGGATATTTGCCGCCAACAATCCGGCCATATCTGAAAAGCTGGCCGAGGCGGGCATAGCCACGACCAACCTGATAGGAAGCGAGGGCTGGTACAACTTCTTGGTGACAAACCTGCTGCCTGTGACCTTGGGCAACATCGTGGGAGCGGCGCTCTTTGTGGCGGCGCTGTACTGGTATGTCTATCTGAGAGGGCCGTTGTGCACGGTGAAGAATAAGTAGAAAGATAGGGGATTGGCCTGCAAAAGGATGCGAGATTAGGATTCTTAGCGGGAAGGTATTCCTCGGCTCTTAATGGCTTATAGCCAGGAGCCGCACCCTTTTAATAAAATTAAAGCCGAGTTCATCCTTCTTCTTAGAGCAGCACCATATCTCTTTCCGCATAAGGCCGGATGTAGGGGCTCATGGCGCTCTGGCTGACCAGCTCCACCTCGCGTCCTAGGATGCGCTTGAGATCCTGTTCCAGGCGGAGGATCTCGAAACCAATGATTTGTGTCGCATAGGTGAGACAATGAGGATTTTGTGTCGCACAGACCGGCTAATCCTGAGATACAAAACAAGTGCCTATCTAATACTCCCTTAAATATAATATTTTATCTTTCGGTTATTTCTATAAGCTCGGAAAACATATATATCGCTGAAGTCTGGCCACGTCCCTTGCGTATCACACTTAGGAGGCCGCTTTCCTTGAGTGTTTGCACTATTCTGGGAGCCGTTCTTTCCGGAATCCCGGATATCCTGGAGAAGTCTTTGGATTTGAAAATCGGCCTGGAGAACATGGCATCAACAGCTTGGATTGAATATTGAGAATGCAATATCTCTGGAATACGTATTTTCATTTGATTGTAAAGCTCCAGGATGCCTTTTGCTTTCTGGTTATTCTCCTCAGCCTGCCTGATGAGGGCTTCCAAAAAGAATGCAATCCATCCATTCCAATCTCCCTCTTTGGATACCGCCCGCAGCCGATCATAGTAAACATCCCGGTTTCTCTCCAGATAGGCGCTGATGTAGAACATGGGCTGGGAGAGGATCTTCTTCTGATACAGAATTATAGGCACAAGCATCCTTCCTATTCGGCCGTTTCCGTCTAGGAATGGGTGGATAAGCTCAAACTGGCCCTTGAGGATGGCCAACTGAACCAAAGGATCTCTTTCATTGAAGTAGAGGTAATCCTCCCAGTTAGAGAGGGCATCCATTATCCTCTCCGGGGAGGGAGGAATGAATGTTGCCTGATCTATGGGCGTTCCTGGGGGAGCGATGTAGTTCTGGATGCGGCGGATTTCGCCGGGGTCCTTATGCCTGCCGCGAACATCCGCCAGCAATATGCGATGCAGGTTTCGAACCGTATTTATTCCTAAGGGACGGCTGGACATCTCTCCGACTGCTGCGCCCATTGCCTTGCGGTAGTTGATTATCTCATGAATATCCTGGATTTGCGAGGAATAAGCAAGATCCTTATCCTGGCCAGCCTCGCCGAAATCTGCCTCGTACTGGAGGACTTCCTCCAGGGATGCCTGAGTGCCCTCGATGCGGGAAGATAAAACCGCCTCACGGGTGGTCAGAGGTGAGAGCAGCACCTGAGGATTGACCATGCCCAGAAGAATGCCGTCATATCTGGCCAGGGCGGCATTGGCCTGGCCGATGAGGGCGACGTGCCCTTCCCAGTCGATGGATTTCAAAGGCAGAATATCCGGGATATAGGTCTCTATCATGTTGCCTCACTTTCAGAGGTGCTCGGTGCAGCATCAAAGTAGCCCATAACCCTGCTTTTCACTCCGTTGAACTTGATAACACATAAGCGGATTTCAAATCCCATTCTCCCACCCCTGCCCGAAGTCTATCAGCGGCCGGACCTCCTCCACCTCGAATGTGGCCAGCACGGCAATCATCTCCACCGCCTCCTCTCCCACGATCTTGGCCGCCTCCCTTTTGTAGCCCTCCAGCCTGGGCCCGGACTGGAAGTGCTCCTTCATCCGCAGGTAAACCCGCACTCCCTTCCAATCCTGCAGACCCTGCCCCGGCTGCATGATCATATAAACGGCGTGGGGGTTCTCCTGCAAGTTGGCCCAGGTGCGGCCCCTGGCAAAGGCCACCATCACCGTCTTTTCATCAACCATCTGGGGCGAGCCATAAACCGCGCAGTCCACTTGGCCGTCCCGGCCCGATGTGCTGATCACTCCCAGCCTGGGCTGGCGGTTGAAGTATTCCATCAGCTTTCCGTCCATGCTTTGGCACCTCACAAATCTGGAAAAGAGACGCTTTCAAAGGATTTTATGCTTTGCCCTGGCGGCAATAAAATCGCGCGCCAGCCGGGCCGCCAGGAGAGCCGTCTGGCCATGGTCGTAGGCCGGGGTCAGCTCATTGATATCCATGCCCACCAGCCGGGGAGCCAGCCGCTCTATAACCCGCTTGACATCCCAGGAAGTAAGGCCAAATGGCTCCGGATTTCCCACTGCCGGGGCATAGGCCGGGTCCAGAACATCCAGATCAATGGAGAGATAGAGCCGCTCGCACTGTAGCTTCTCCATAGCCCGGTCCAGGACGGAATCGACTCCCTCCTCTCTCACCTGGCGAGAGGTGTAGTAAGAGATGCCATTTTCCGTCGCCCAATCAAATTCCTCCCGGCTGCCGCTGCGAATGCCCATGGAGGCATAGCCTGCCAGGGCATCCTTTTCCAGAATCCGGCGGCTGGCGCAGGCGTGGCTGGCTCTGGTGCAGCCGTACTCCTCTCTCAGATCCAGATGGGCATCCAGAACCAGAACATCCAGCGAGCCAGGGGCGCGTCGCCCCAAGCCCTCCACAATGGCCGGGGTGATGGAATGCTCACCACCCAAAAAGATGGGAACTGCCTTCTCCGGCAGAAAGGCAATCCCCTCCATTATGGTCTCCTCAGCATAGGCCGGGTCTGCTCCCAGCTCCATATTCCCCAGATCGCAAATGGCCAGCTCGGCGAGGTCCACGCCGTAATAGCTGTCATAGCTCTCAAAATTAAAAGAAGCCAGGCGGATGGCGTCCGGGCCATCCCGGGAGCCGGATCGAAAGGAGGCCGTGCCGTCAAAGGGCAGGCCCACCACTACGTATTCCGCTTCTTCCAGGCCGCTATAAGCATCGGCAAAGCCGATCCTCTGAAACATAAAAAGATTTTAGCGAATATCCAGCTTGGTCCTGCCCATGACGAAGAGATAAGCTACCTCTTTTCCTTCCTCGATCTTGTCCTTCTGATCTGCTGTTATGGGAACATCTACCGTGGCATAGCTGCCCAGGTCCATGAGCTGCACCGATGTGTTTCCGATGGAGAGAACCTGTCCCGTCTTGCGCTCCACCGTGGGCACATAGATCTTGGTTGTCACCGGCTGGACGATTGACTTTTTCTGGTTGTCGAATATGCCAATGGCGTCTACCCTGGCCTTGGCGCTGCCGTGCTTTCCTGGCTTGGAATGGGATATGCTCTTGATGATGCAGGGCTCTTCGTCTATGATGACATATCTTCCCTCTTTCAGCTCTCTGACCTCAACCTGCTCCTTCATTTGATCACTCCTTTGGGCCAATGCCACTCTCCTATTTAAAGGATATCTTTCATCCGCCGCAGGGCCTCCACCAGCTGCGGCCTCCCTGCGGCATAGGAGATCCTGATGTGCTCCTTGCCCCCCGGCCCGAAGGCCGATCCAGGAACCACTATCACTCCTCCCTTTCCAAGTCGTGCGGCCACTTCGTCGCCGTCTCCTACCTTTGGGAAGAGATAAAAGGCCCCCTCCGGCTCGATGATATCCAGGCCCATCTCCTGGAATCCCTTCACCAATAGGTCCCTCCGGGCCCGGAACTCGTCTCGCATCAAGGCCACGCAATCCTGGGGCCCTGTCACCGCCTCCAGGGCAGCAGCCTGGGAGATGGAGCTGGCGCAGGCCTGAACATACTGATGGATCTTCAAGAGCTGCTCCAGGCCGCATCCCCTGGCCCCCAGATATCCCAGCCTCCAGCCGGTCATGGCATAGGTCTTGGATACGGCATTGACGGTGATGACATTGTCCGAGAACCTGGCCGGGCTGACATGCTCTCCCCGGTAGATGAAATGCTCATAGACCTCATCGGAGAGCAGAGCAATATCCCTGTCCTCAGCTATCTGGGCCAGGGCCTTCATCTGCTCCGCCGTGGCCACCGATCCGGTGGGATTGGAGGGAGAGTTGAGTATTAAGAGCTTGGTCTTTCCGGTTATCCTCTCCGCCACCGCCTCCGGTGCCAGCCGAAGATTTTCGTCCAGCGGGACGCTAACCGGCCTGCCCCCCACCAGCTTTGTCAGCTCCAGATAGGAGAGAAAGGCCGGATCGCCTATGATGACCTCATCTCCCCGGTCCACCAGAGCGGCTATAATCAGAAATAGCGCCTCGCTGGCCCCGCTGGTAACCATGATCTCCTCAGGCTGATAGTCGATGCCGTTCTCCCGGCGGAACTTGTCCGCCAGAGCAGCACGCAGATCAGGTGTGCCGCAGTTGGGAGTATAGCCGCACTCTCCTCTCTCTATGGCCCGGATGGCTGCTCTCTTGATGTGCTCCGGAGTGTCGAAGTCCGGCTGGCCCAGCCCCAGATTGACCGATCCCGGGGCGGCTCCCTCAAAACATTTTCTGATCCCTGATATCTCAATAGTCTCTGTGCAGCATGCAAATCTCATGACAGTTCCTCCTGGCTGCTTCTCCTCAAGGCTCTACTGACTTGACTCTCCTTTTCCCGAGAGGTTATTCCCTGTAGACCGTGCTTGGAGTGCTGAAGCAATTGAGCCGGGAAAGCTCCTCTTTGATCAGATTCATACGGCTCCTGCCTCCTTTCCAGTAGATGGTGATCTTGACATCCTCTTTTTCCGTCTCCCGAGATACGGATTCCATGAACATCTCCAGGGCCCGGCAGTTGGAGAAGGGAACCACGAATATGGCCCGGTACACCTCTCCCTTTCTGGCGTAGGAGGTGAGGATATAGCCGCTATTCTCAAACTCGCTGATCTCCTCGAAGCGGCAGATGATCTCCTTCTCGTGCTCTGCGCTGCCATCTATCTGGGATATGATCAAGAAGATCCTGGAGATGAGAGCCTTCTCCAGCTTTCTTCCCAGCCATAGGTTGATGGACCCCTGGGTAAGCACTATGGACACATTCGGGCCGCTCACCTCGATGCAGGCCCGCTCTGGCTTGCCGCCTGAGGAGCTGGGCATATGATCTCAGATCGAGGGGAGCAGATATAACCATTTCGAATTTAATGCCGATGAACATGAAGGATACTGACAGAGGAATGATGCAATGAGTGGCTGCCTGGAAGCCCTGAAGAGATGCTTTGCCGCTGAGCCCTACGCTCAAGCTTTTGGCATTACAGTGGTCGATCTAGAGGAGGGCCGCGCCCTTCTCCAGATGAAGACCAATGAGAGCATGAACAATATCTTTGATTGCACCCACGGGGCAGCCATATACTCCCTCATTGACGCCGCCTTTGAGCTGGCAGTCAACTCCCACGGCACTGTGGCCGTGGCCCTGGGAGTGAATGTTAGCTACCTCAACGGCCCGCGTCCGGGAGAAATTTTGCAGGCCGAGGGCAGGGAGATCAATAGATCTCGAAAGATAGCTGCCTGCAAGATCGATGTCACCGGCGAGGACGGCCGGCTTATCGCCACCTGCCAGGCTCTGGCTTACAGGAAAAAGGAGCCTCTGCCCTTCCTGACAATCTCTGAATAGAGTTTATATTCCATTAGCGGTAGAGGGCCATCTCCATGAGACTCGCCTCCTGCATAAAAAAGTACAGAGATGATACCCACCGGGCCGTACCACCAGAGGAGACCCTGCGGGCCGCCGAGGCCAAGCTTCCAGCTGCGGGGATAACCAGGGTGGCGGACATAACCGATCTGGACAGGATTGGCATTCCCGTATTCTCTTCCATCCGGCCCATGGCCGACCGGGGGGCCATCTCGGTCTACAACGGCAAAGGGGCAACCCCTACCGAGGCTCGGGTCTCGGCCATGATGGAGGGTCTGGAGAGATACTCCGCGGAGGTAAGAGACAGGAACTTGGCCGTCGCTTCCTTCTCCCATCTGGAGGGCGCTCTTGATCCCCGGGATCTGATATTGCCGGAGGATGCTGATCCCGATGCCCTGATACCCTGGATCTCCGGCTGGGATATGATCAAGGAGGAGGAGATCCTGGTTCCGGCCAATGCCGTTTTCCATCCACTGCCTTCCGATTACAGACGACTCTTCCGCACCAATACCACCGGCCTGGCCTCGGGAAATGCATTGGAGGAGGCCATATTCCACGGCCTGGCCGAGATCATAGAGAGGGATGCCTGGGCTCTGGTGGAGGCGGCCCGGCATACCGGACCGCTGATCCAGGACATAGAGGACGATCTGGCCCAGGGGCTCATGGACAAGTTCGCTGCGGCGGAAGTGGATGTCTATCTCCGGGATATCACCAGCGATATTGGCGTCGCCACCTGCGCCGCAGCCGCAGATGACATCCGCCTGCGCGACCCCACCCTGCTCACCACGGGCATGGGAACTCACACCAGTGCCAAGGTGGCGGTGCTGCGGGCCCTCACCGAGGTGGCCCAGAGCCGTCTCACCCAGATTCATGGGGCGCGGGAGGATGCCACCCTGGCCGATTTTCGGAAAAGGATCGGCTACGAGAGGACCAAGAAGCTCAACAGCCATTGGTTTGACGGCTCGGAGAAGAGAAGCTTTGCATCTGTCCCCTCTTTTGAGAGCGACGACTTTCTCCTGGACATCCGGCACATGCTGGCCAAGCTGGAAGAGGCGGGGCTGGACCGGGCGGTGGTGGTTGATCTGACCCGGCCGGAGATCGGAATTCCGGTGGTCAGGGTCATAGTCCCCGGCCTGGAGATGTCGGCAGTCGATCCGGAGAGAGTGGGCAAGAGGTGCAGAAATGCCAGGCGCCAGCGTAGTCGTCTTTCTCGGCCCCAGCCTGCCTAGAGAGCAGGCCGAGGAGGTGCTGCAGGCCGACTACCGTCCCCCGGCCAAGAGGGGAGACATCTATCAGGCGGCCAGGGAGGGGGCGAGGGTAATCTGTCTCATAGACGGCGTCTTCTTTCAGGAGTGCTCCGTAGCTCATAAAGAGGTGATATATGCCCTGGAGGCAGGGGCCAGGGTTTTGGGAGCATCCAGCATGGGGGCGCTGCGGGCCTCGGAGCTGGATGTCTACGGCATGGAGGGAATCGGCGCCATTTATCAGGCTTACAAGAGCGGCCGCCTGGTATCGGATGACGAGGTGGCCCTGACCTTTGATCCCTTCAGCTATGCTCCCACATCCGAGCCCCTGGTCAATATCCGCTTCAATCTGGATCTGGCGAAGGAAAAGGGCATAATCTCAGAGCAATCCCGGGAAAAGCTCTTTCTTGCCGCCCGCCGACTCTACTTTCCCCAAAGAAGCTACCAGGCCATGCTGCAAGAGGGATCAAAAGATCTCCCGCCGCAGGAGATGGAGCAGCTGCGCCTTTTTCTGGAGAGGGAGAAGAGGGACTTCAAGATGGAGGATGCTCTATTAGCCCTGCAGCGGGCCGGGGAGCTGGCCGAGCTATCCTCCGATGAGATCGGCTGCAAGGTCGCAAGAGATCCAGACTAAAATCTACTTTAATTGAAGTTTTAGTATCAATCTAATCTACTTAAATAGCTTGAAATAATAGTTTCTCAAAAAGGGGGCCAGTTCCCATGGCGATCACAGATGAGATTCTCTCTTTGAAAGAGCAGCGATGCGCTGCCATTCTGGCTCACAACTATCAGCTCCCGGAGGTTCAGGATATTGCCGACCTGACCGGCGACTCCCTGGAGCTGGCCAGAGCCGCGGCCCGTCTGGACTGCGATGTTCTGATCTTTTGCGGAGTCGACTTCATGGCCGAGACGGCAGCCATCCTCTCTCCGGAAAAGACGG
>MTKZ01018060.1_pt1 | contig 17124 bp, 13 predicted proteins | sample 1042781 | NCBI WGS metagenome assembly MTKZ01 (sample SAMN06212207, study PRJNA360539) | anaerobic digester metagenome | biome: Wastewater treatment plant; material: sludge; isolation source: anaerobic digester fed with sludge from wastewater treatment plant | place: Denmark: WWTP Viborg ... | reverse complement strand
CGTTTTAACGAAGGCCACTATGTCGACTGCGGCGACAGGCCGGAGTTGAAACTGCAGGGCAACGGTACCATTACCGCCTGGATACGCCTGGACGCCTCGCCCTTCCCGGATGAAACCACCAACTGGGCCGTAGTGGACTGCGAGCGCTATCGCGGCGACGGGTATATCCTGCGCATAGACGGCGGCACCGCCCGCACTACGTTCCGCGTGAACCAGGAAGGCGCCGACCAGTATGTCTTCGGGGCCACACCGCTGGAAAACCGGCGCATCCATTTTATCGCGGCGGTTCTGGACGAAACGTATGGACGGGTGTATCTGGATGGCAAACTGGATGGGCAATTCCATCCGGAAAAACCGGCCTTGGGTTCCGTTCCGTTCAGGATAAGTGCGCCATCCCAGTCTTTTCGCGGTGATCTCTTTGAGGTGGCCCTGTATGACCGTGCGCTGAATGATGCTGAAATTGCCGAATTATACTGGCAGGGCGCCGACCGGTACGCGACAGGCAATACCCGGGGAAAACTGCTTCTTTCCCCCCACATCTACGGACCTGAAAATCAGGCCGTGGCCGCGCTCGACTTCTTTGGTGTGCTGCCCCTCGCGCCGGATGAACGCATCACAATCGCACTTCACAAGAAGGGCGGCGCGATTGTCGCAGCACAGGAGGCGGCCGTCTCCACCGGCGCCACGGGCGGCGAATATCTTTTCGACCTGGCGGGACTGGCCCACGACCACTACACCCTGCAGGCGGCTGTGGAAAGCCCGCGGCGCACCATCCATACCGAAGCCGCATTCGAGTATCCCATACCTGACCCGGTACCGCCGCCGCCCGAAACAAGAATTGCGTCTTCCTTGCCAATACCCGCTCCGCCGCCCCTCTATGATGCGGGACTGGCGCCGGGAGGCGGCCTGACGCTTGCAACTCAGGGACATATCTTTACGGTTGATTCCTCCTTTTCCGAGCCGGGCGGCGGCCGGAATCCGCTGGGCCGGGAGGCACAAGAGGGAGGTTGGGGCCTCCTTGCGTCCGGCGACCGAGTGGAGGCGTCCTGCGGCTTCTACCGCGTTTCAAGGCTTCTGCGCCGGGAACAGGACCGGCTGGTGGTGCTGGATACAATAACCAACCTTTCACCGGGCGCGCTCGGGTGGATTATCCGGCATCGCCTGAAAGCCCCGGAGGGGACGTCCCCCATGGCCTATATAGGCGGCCGCCCCGCTTTCGGCCCCGTGGCAACACGGTCCATCAACCGTAGCCCCACCTTGTTGTTGAGTCAACCGGGCCTCGGCGTCGGTCTTGTCCCTTCCGATGATGTGTTTATAATACAGGGACAGGGTACTTGCGACGGGCAGGGTGGTATTGAACTGTCTACCTGTGAATTCGCGCTGGATGCCGGCGCCTCCTATACGCTTGAATGGGCGGTCTACGTCAATCCCACAGGCGATTATTATGACCTGGTCAACGCGATCCGACGCTGCGAGGGACGAAACGGCAACACCCTTGACGGTGGCCTGGCATCGCTCCAGGGTACCCAGCAAAAGCGGGACGCGGCCCTTGTCCCGGACGCGGCCTATTTCGACCTTCGCAACGCCGCCTATGCGCTGGTGTCCTGCCTGTCCTGGTGTGCGGACGACCCGGAAATTTCGCTGGAGGGATTCGAGTTTGTGGAATACCCCGGGGAACGGCGTCGGATACGGGAAATGATGGAACGGCTTGCCGAAGTGCGCCCCGAGGTGAAGGGCATGTTCCATGTCGCCCCGCAATTGTACGCGACAAACACACCGGAGGCGCGCTTTGCCGATGCGCGGGTCATCGGGCCCGACGGCGCGCAGGCCGTGTATCCCCATGATTACGCAAGCGGTTCCTACTTCTCGCGGGAGCGGTATGAGGCGAACTGGCGGTGGTGGATCTATTACCCCACTCTCGACAACAGCTACGGCAAGGCGTTGCTCAACAGCGTGGAGGTCATGATGGGTGAGATGAGGTGCCGGGGTGTGTTCGCCGACGGCTTCCTGTGGGGATACGGCGGCGAATACACCTATGACCACTGGGACGGGTTCAGCGCCGATATCGACCCGGCCACAGGTGAAATCACGCGCAAAAAGGCGTCCGTGCTGTTGCGTACCCAGGACCTCATGCTCGCCTGGAACCGGAAAATACGCGAACGGGACGGCGTGCTCATCGCCAACGGGGTCGTGCCGACGCGCACCGTCTGTGCGGCGCCGCTCATCACCGACAAGGAAGTTACCGAAGGGCCCGACGTGCCACTGCTGCCGACGCCCGCCACCATGGGCGACCCGTCGCTATGCGCCACTGAAACCGGCCTGTATAAGGACATACTGAACAAATTGCGTTATGGCAATTTATATTTTTACTACAATGAACCGAAAGACCTGTACTACGAATCCCTGCCCGCGCGCATGTATCCCATTACGGTTGAGGAATGCCATGCCGGATGCGTCAAAGGCCGGGAACGCATAGTCACTATGAACAGTGGCGTCTACGGCTGGCCGGGCACGCGGGACCTGCACCGGGTTTTCCGCTACGACTCCCGGGGACACCGCATCGCGCATGACTTCATTACCACCGTTGACGCGGATAACGTCCGAACGGAGGTGCTGCTGGAGCAGGACGAATCAGCCGTCATTGAACGCCTGCCGGTGCAAATCACGGTGTACGCCCCCGTAAATTGTATCGTCTCCACGTATAGCGAAACGGAATGTACGGTTCAGATTAATGGGAAGGGAACCCTGGGGCTGGTTGCCGCAAATGGAGAGGAGCGGAGTTACACGGTAAACGGAAACACAGAAATTCGGTACCCACTGCGAGGGCGCACCGTCACAGGGGCGCCTTAGGCGCAAAAGGTGATTTCGCTGACAAATAATTATGAGTTTAAAAATACTGCGTTCGCCGCCATTTTTGGCGGTTGGAGAGGGCAAGATAGACTAAGATGCTATCCCTGTCGGCAAGGATGCCAGCGTTCCCAGTGGTGGAATAGTTTAACGGCTGCGCCGAAGGCGCCACTTCNNTATCGGCTCGTAGCCGCTATAAAAAACAAAAAGTTTCATGCCCGGGTGGAGAAAAATTGGGACTTTCCCCGCCGCAGCGTATAGGGGATTGTCCGTTTATATATACGCATTGATGTAAAATTTAGCCTTCGGGTTTACACATAACCAGGCGGCGGGAACTGTCCCACATTTTTCGGTCTTGTGCACCACGTCCGCAACCGAAATGCAGCACCCTTGGCTTCTGTGATATAAAGGGGGGTAGCGGTGCGTTTTGATATAGAAGCGTTTTTTTTTTCATACCTCTACGGGGAGATTTATGATGGAGAACCATCCGGACCAAGGCAGCACGGGCTATGTTTTTGTGCTGGCGTCCGTGGCGGCGCTGGGCGGCCTGTTATTCGGCTACGACACGGCGGTTATCTCCGGGGCCATCGGCTATCTCAGCGATTATTTCGGGCTGGACGCGCCTCTGCGCGGTTGGGCGGCGTCGAGCGCCCTGGTCGGCTGTATCGCGGGTGCCTGTTTCGCCGGGGTGCTCAGCGACTGGCTGGGCCGTAAGAAGGTGTTGATTCTGTCCGCCGTGCTGTTTATCGCAAGCGCGGTTCTGTCCGGCGTCCCGCAAAACCTGACCCAATTCGCCATCGCGCGAATCATCGGCGGGTTCGGCGTGGGCGCGGCCTCCATGCTCTCGCCCCTCTACATCGCCGAAGTGGCGCCCGCCACCATCCGGGGCCGGCTGGTGTCCCTGAATCAGTTGACCATCGTCGGCGGCATGCTGGTGGTCTATTTCGTGAACGCACTGATTGCACGATACGGCATGGTCGCCGGCGGCGAAGCGTGGAACGTGGCCTGGGGCTGGCGGTGGATGTTTGTTTCCGAAACGCTGCCCGCCGTGCTCTTTTTCGTCCTTTTGTTTTTCGTTCCGGAAAGCCCGCGCTGGCTTATCAAGAACCGCCGCCGCGACGCCGCTTTCGCCACCCTCGCCCGGGTGAACGGCGCCACGCGCGCCGAAGCTGAAGTCACGGAAATCGCCGAAACCGTCGCCCGGGAAGACACCTCCATACGGCAGTTGTTCCAGCCGGGCCTGCGCATCGCGCTGCTCGTGGGAGTGGCCCTTGCCATATTGCAGCAGGTGACCGGCATCAACGTGGTGCTGTACTACGCGCCGGAAATCTTCAAGAGCGTCGGCCGCGCCGCCGATACCGCCATCTACCAGACCGTGATTGTGGGCCTGGTCAATGTGTCTTTTACCCTGGTCGCCATCTGGGTGGTGGACCGGGTGGGCCGGAAACCGCTGCTGCTTGCCGCGTCCGCCGGCATGGGCCTTTCCCTCGCCGCACTCGGGCTGGCCTTTCGATTCCAGCGTTTCGAAGGGCCCCTGGTGTTGTTCCTGGTACTGGCCTACGTGGCCTCCTTCGCCGTGGCCATGGGTCCGGTCGTCTGGGTGGTGCTCTCCGAAATCTTCCCCACCCGCGTGCGCGGCACCGCCATGTCCATCGCCACGGTCTGCCTGTGGATTNNGACCTTCCCCTGGCTGCTGGAAACCTTTGCGGGAAACAGTTTTTTCCTCTACGCGGTCATGTGTGCGATTTGTTTTATATTCGTCTGGTTTTATGTGCCCCGTACGGAAGGTAAGACCCTGGAGGAGATCGAACGGCATTGGACATGATAGGTGCGGCCGGTGTCCGGTACCCTGATGCGCGGACGTGTTTCTTGCGGCGGTTCGTTTCAAACGCGGTGCCGGGGCCCACACAGTTCCGCTTCAGCATAAACACGAGACAAGGATATAGTGCATGGCGAGAGAGGAGACCCTGCTGGAATCCATGCCGAAACAGGCGCTGAACCGGCACTGGGTCTGGATCGCCTTATGGTATGCGGCCGGGATCTTCTGGGCGCATCGCCTGCCTTGGGCCGTCTGGCTGTTGGGTCCCTTATTCGGCTTGGTGGGCGCAGCCGTCCTGCTGTTTCCCGTCCGGCTGCCCCGGCGGTCCCATTGGGGAATCGCCCTGCTCTGCCTGGGCCTCGGCATGGCCTTGTACAGCCTGCGCATGCCCAAAAGCACGCCCGATACCCTGGGACAATACGCGCTGTCCTATCCGCGGGGACGCCATGCCTTTGAGGGGGTTGTTAAAACAAGCGCTATCCATATCGCCGGGGACGAATATACCACCTTTACACTGCAGGTGGACCGGGCGTTTAAGGGCGCCGAAACAGTTCCAATTCTTGGCCGTGCGGTCGTGCACTGGTCCCGGCCCGACAGGCCCGTCTTTACCGGCACCCGTGTGCGCGTCACCGGGCGGCTATCGCCCCACCTCGGCACCGTCAATCACGGGGTGCGCGGCTTTGAGGATTATTACCGGGCCCGGGGTATCTATTCCGCGATGCGCGCCTCGGGCGATGCCGTGACAGTACTGTCAATACCCCGGTACTCGCCCCGCTACTGGGCGTCGCGCCTGCGGCAATGGCAACATGAAGTCTTGTCCCGCGTAATTCCCGAAAGTGTATACCCCTTTGTACTCGGCGTATGGTTGGGCGAGCAAAGCCATATCAACCGGGAGGTGTATACACAGTTCCTGTACGCGGGCACGGCCCATGTGTTGTCCGTGTCCGGCGTCCATGTCGCCATTATTACCATCAGCCTGGGCTTGCTCCTGCAAGTGTTGGGCGTACCCCGCCGCCTGCGGAACGTGTTGCTCATGGCGGGCGTGCTCGCCTTTACCATGATGACCGGCGCGCAAACGCCAACAGTGCGCTCCGCCATGATGATAGGCCTGTACCTTTCTGCCGAACTATTCAATCGTGAACCCGATGCCCTGTCTGTGCTGGGTCTCTCGGGCTCTGTCTTTTTGGCCTGGAATCCCGCCTTGTTATTTGATACCAGTTTTCTGCTCAGTTTCGGCAGCGTGGCTTCCATCTTAGTGTACTATCCCGGCATGTCCCGGGCTATGTCCCTTTGCCCGCCCGTGATTCGCGCGCCCATCACCACCACACTCGCCGCACAGATGGTTACCATTCCCATAGCCGCCTGGCATTTCAACCTCATATCGCTTCTCGGCGTGATGGCCAATCTGGCCGTCGTCCCCCTGCTGACCGCCGTACTCTGGTTGTGTTTCCTATGCGGCCTGCTGGGAGCCCTCTTCCCCAGCATCGCTGTTCTGTTCGGTCATGCCATGCTGGTGGTGGTGCGGATTATCGAATGGACCAATGCCGTCGCTTCCTGGATGCCCGGCGCCTATGCCTCCGTCACCCGGCCGTCGCTCCCCGCGGTGTTGTTCTACGCCGCCGCTGTATGCCTGCTGTTCCCGCTCCTCTACGACCCCCAATACAGAAAACGCAACGCTGTATTGGCGGCATCGTTTCTGGCGGTGTCGCTGTTCTTGTGGAACCCGCTGTGGAAACGCCCCGTGGTGGATTTTATTGACGTGGGTACCGGCGACTCCATTTTCATCCGTACCCCCGGAGGCACCACCCTGCTCGTGGATGGCGGCGACACCAGCGAATATGTGGATGCCGGCGAGCGCGTCGTCACCCCCTTTCTCTACGCCAACCGCGTCAAGGCTCTCGATTATGTGATCGTCACCCATCCCGACCGTGACCATATCGGCGGACTCTTCACCGTCTTGAAGCATATCCGCGTCGGCGCCGTGTTGCTTGGCCCGGAAGGCAAAGCGCCCGTAGCGCTCGAAACCGATTTCATCGCCCAATGCGAACACCGCGGCATCCCCGTGCACCGGTTGGAACGGGGAAACCGCATCCCGGTGGAAGGCGCCGAAATACACGTGCTCCAACCCTCGCATGAGTGGGCCGCCCGATACTCCGGCAACAACACCTCCCTTGTGTTGCACGTGTCCTGGCCCGGCCTGTCCCTGTTATTGCCCGGCGATGTCGAAGAGGAGGCTGAGCGCGAACTGCTGCCCTTTATGGCTCAGCCTGCCGTCCTCCTGAAAGCGCCCCACCACGGCTCGCCCACCTCCAGCAGCGAAGCCTTTCTCGAAAAGGTGAACCCTGCCCTTGCTGTCGCGTCCATGCAGGCCGAAGGTTCCCGCCAGACCCTCATGACCCCCGCCATGGTACGCCGCTACACCGACCACGGCATCACCCTGTTTCGTACCGACTGGCACGGCGGCGTCCGCATCCAACCCACCCGAAAAGGCCTCCAGGTGCACACCGCCCGCGGCACGCGCGGGTATTGCCTGAAACCGGTGAGTCTATCGGGAAACAACCCATAAGACTGCCCGAAACCATTTGCGACAGTAAAGATAGGCGTACCTTCCTTGGTGCGCCAGGAAACAAGGTCACCGCGCGATAAACCGCCCTATGGCGCACCTGGGAAGGTACGCCTACTGAGCGGGAACGCACTTGTCCGCGAAGTTCCACTTCGCAACCCCTGGGTGAGCACCGGCATACATCGTCTGGAATGAGACGATGGCCCGTGATAAACCGTCCTATGGCGCACCTAAGAAGGTAGCCTACTGAGCGGGAACGCACTTATCCGGGAAGTTCCTTTTCGCACCTCCTGGGTAAGCGCCGGCATACATCGTCTGGAATGGCACGATGGCCCGTGATAAACCGTCCTATGGCGCACCTGGGAAGGTACGCCTACTGAGCGGGAACGCACTTGTCCGCGAAGTTCCACTTCGCAACCCCTGGGCGAGCACCGGCATACATCGTCTGGAATGAGACGATAGCCCGTGATAAACCGTCCTATGGCGCACCTAGGAAGGTACGCCTACTGAGCGGGACGCACTTGTCCGCGAATTTCCACTTCGCACCTCCTGGGTAAGCGCCGGCATACATCGTCTGGACCGACACGAAGCGGGAAATGGAATTTCAGGAGAGGTGACATTCCCAAACAGGAGTTTGGGAACGAAACAACCCCTGCTTTTTGGCGAGAGCCGGAGTCGTTTCTATTATGCCTATCTGGCGGTATTACCTGTCCGTATTCGCACCGGCGGAGCTCCCCTTTGTCCTGGCGCTCTGTTCAATCTGCCAGACACGGGGCCGCCCAACCGGAAACAAGGAAATCCAAAGAATAAGCAAAGAGGAAGCAAAGGACTTTTCGAGGGTCCGGCGGCTATGCTGGGCGTGCACGTGCAGGGCATGGGGCCTTGTGCGTGGCTGTTCATGAAACCCTGAAAGGAATACCACCATGCAGTTGAAACATTCCCGGTGCCGCCATGACCACGAATTCCCTTGCGATCCGGCCATTCTTGCGCGGGCGGCACTTTCGCGCGGCCTTTGGCATGAAACGGACAAAGAAATCAATGCTGCCTTCAGCGCGGCGGAAGAACGGGCGCTGCTGCTGCGCTGGGTGCACCGGGAAATACGCCGCCGCCTTACCCCCCGGGAACGGCGTTTTCTGGAACAGCATTATTTCGCCGCCCTGCCTGCTTCGGAGGTGGCACGGCGCAACGGGGTACACCCGACCACGGTTACCCGGGGATTGCGCCGGGCCGTGGCCAAACTGCGAAAGGCCGCCCATGCAAACGGCCGGGGGACCGTGGAGGACGAGGCGGTGATACGGGCGATAAAGAAACGCTATTGGTAATTCTGGGTGGCAGATGTCCCTGTCCGCGAAGGGAGACGTTTTACGCGGGGGTGAAGAACTCCAGATATGACCACGTCATAATGTTCCACGAAATCAGGGACATTCATCCTGACGCCGCGTTTCCTTGACAAGATTGTAAGGACTCTGCCATTATAGTTTTGACGGGGCTGTTAACCATGCTGGAGCTTAATGGCGTTTGCAACCTGAAGGAGAGAAGCAATGACTTTTACTACGGAGCTCAGGAAAGTCGTGGTGATTGCGGGAATGGCGCTTATGGCCGGCTGCTGCCCGCCCTGCAACGAAAACGCGCCCTTGCCTTATGCCTGCCCATGGTCCGAAGAGGACCTGTGGACCTATGAGGAGGAACCGGACGCAGCGGGAAATCCGGTGATGGACGGATATTCAACAATCGAATCGGAACTATTCAACCTGATCAATCAGGAGCGGACGGATCGGGGTATATGCCCGCTTGCCGCGGACCCCTGCGTCTTCCATGCCGCCCGTTTACACACCCAGGACATGGCGGACCACACTTATTTCGACCATGTCAATGCCGCGGGAGAAAACGTATCGGAACGTTTGACTAATGAAGGAGTCCCCTGGACCGGCTGCGCCGAAAACATCGGCATAGCCTCGGCAAGCGGCAATGTGACCTCGCGGATTCTGCAGGCATGGATGGGGAGTGACGAGCACCGCAAGAACATCCTGAACTGCCACTTCACACACACCGGTATCGGGGTGGCCTATAACTATGGGGAATACTACTTCACCCAGAATTTTACCGCCTACTAGACGGAATGTTCCTTACGCGTCGCAATTATGCGAAACGGCATTACGGAAGCATGACCGCCGGTTCGGCGTTCCATCGATTGAATCCGTCCGGCCAGTGACCGGGGTTAAACCGCGGCAGGCAACAACATATGATTCGTCTGGTCCATAACGTGTCAAGCAGGAGCGGCCTTGCGAATCCAAGAATGCGATACCTGGGAAGGGTGGCGTTCTACCTGGGCTGCCTGGCGTTGTGGCTGGTACTGGTCGCATTTGGGGTAGAACTGTGGGCACGCACGCGGCCGGCGCCGGCATTCGAAACCCCCGCGTCCATCCCCTTTGAGATGGGCGCGGCACGGCGTCTCTTTGAGCCGCTCTACGCTCGCTACTGTCCGGATTGGCCGTTCCCGCTGCCGGAAGTACCCGAATTGACCGCACTGGCCGGAGCCGATACGCAGGTACGGGAACGGATTGCCCGAGAACGCGGCGAATGGATTCTTTTGGTCGACTATGATGAAACGGTTATCGGCACCTATGGCGCACCGTTACATGGACTCTCCCTGGATAACGGACTGTCGTCTTTGCTGGGGGCGCCCCTGACGGAGGAATCAAAGGCGTTGTCGCTGCGTAACGCCCTGCAGCAGGTGTTGTCCGGGTCAGATCTTCCCCTGGTAACGCTTCCGGTACACTGGATTGATACCGCCAGCCTGGTGAAAGTTTCAATACACCCTTTGGTGGAACACGGCGAACTGCGCGGGGTATTTCTTGCGTTTAGTGATTCCTTGTACCTCCCCGGCGTCAAACGGTTCAAGCCGAATGTGGTGTTGAAAACATTTACCACCACCGTCATGATGGAACAGTTCTCCACAAACAGCCACGGATTCCGGGGGCCGGAAATTACTGTACCGAAGCCGCCGGGAAAGATCCGCATCGCCTGCATAGGGGGGTCCACCACGGTCTGGGGATTCAGGGACGCCTTGACTTATCCAGCAATGCTGCAACAGATGCTGCGCGAATGTTATCCCGGGTATGGGGACCGGATTGAGGTGGTCAACTGCGGCATTTACGGCTTGAACAGCACCGAAGAACCGGCCTTGATAGAGGAGGTGGCCGCACTCGAACCCGACCTGCTCGTTCACTACAATTTCATAAACGACCTGACCGCCCACCTGAACGGCTGGCTGCATTCGGATGCGGCCTGGCGTTCCTGCCTGGAGCGGGGGAAACGCCTGCTGCGGCATTCCCGCCTGCTGGACCGATATGCGAACGAATATTTGCTGCCCTCGGACGAGCGGTTGGCCGAATTTTTGCACCGCCAGTCCCTGGGGAATATGGAGGCTTCCATGGACACCGCCACGGCATGCGGCATGGAGGCGTTTTTTTGCAGTTTCGCCGGGATTGCGCCGGAGGCCGTTTCGGAGCATAATCGCGCCTACGTGGAGCAAGCGCTTACACGGACCATTTTCCCCGATCTGAGTCTCGAAGCCTATACCCGGATACGCGAACTGTACAACGCCCTTCTCCAGAACCTGTGCGCTACGAAAGGTGCAGGCTATATTCCCGTCGCGGAGGAGGTGTGCGGGGAATGCGATTTGTTCCTGGACGAATGCCATTTCAATCCCTACGGCACGGAAGCCCAGGCACGGGCCGTTTTCCGGCACATCAAGGACCGTGTGCTGGCCCTTTTACAGGAGGAATGAAACAGCCTCCTAAATCCGCGTGTAAGAAACCGAATTGTTGGCGTGAAGCCAATAAGCATAAGGATCCTGGAAGCGGCAGGATGCCGCTTCTGCGATCCTCGTCATTCCTTACCTGCGGATTCAGGTGCCCCTGTTCCGCTTGTGAATTCGCCCCTGTTTTGTTTACACTTGTCACAGGAATAACACCCGGCACCGCAAAAAAACCGGAAGGACTTTATCATGCGTTCAACACTTCTCTGCAGCGTTTTGATTCTCTTTGCCGTGGAGTCCGGGGCCCAATGCCCCCAGGACACAGGCACAGCCTACCGGGAACTCGACGCCGCGGCCTACAAAGACAAAATGATGGCCGCGTGGGTTGGCCAAATGGCAGGCGTGGGCTGGGGCGGCCCGACAGAGTTTCAGTTTAACGGCCGCATCATCCCTGAGGCGAACTACCCGGAATGGACACCAGACATGATCAACCAGTATGGTCAGGACGACCTGTACGTGGAGATGACCTTCATACGCAGCCTGGAAGAACACGGCTGGTCGGTCAGTGCGCGCCAGGCCGGCATTGACTTCGCCAACAGCAAGTATGAACTCTGGCACGCCAATAAATTTGGACGGCGCAACCTGCGCCAGGGCATCGCCCCACCGGATTCGGGACATCCCCAGTTCAACGGCCATGCCGATGACATTGACTACCAGATTGAGGCGGATTTCAGCGGCATTCTCGCGCCGGGCATGCCCGCCACCGCTTTGGAACTCGGCGAGCGCTTCGGGCGGCTTATGAACTACGGCGACGGCCTGTATGGCGGCCAGTTTGTCGGCGCCCTGTACAGCGAAGCCTTCTTCGAGACTTCCCCGCGCAAACTGGTGGAAGCCGGATTGCGCGCCATTCCGGCGGACAGCCAGTACCATGAATGCATCAGCGATGTGCTGCGCTGGCATGACGAATTCCCCGAAGACTGGGAAACGGCCTGGCAGCGGCTCAATGAAAAATACCACCTGAATCCCGACTACCGCAAGGCTTCCTGCGGCAAGGAAGAAGGCTTCAATATCGATGCGAAACTTAATGGCGCTTATATTGTCATGGGATTGCTATACGGCAACGGCGACCCGGACAAGACGATCGAAATTTCCACCCGTTGCGGCCAGGATTCCGACTGTAACCCGTCCAGCGCGGCCGGGGTGCTGTTCACCACCCTGGGATACAACGCCCTGCCGGAAAAGTTCACCAGCGCGCTGAAGCGCGACATCAAGTTCAGCCATACCGCCTATACCTTCAATGATTTGATCGCCGTGTGTGAAACGCTGGCACGCGAAGCCATTGTGCACGCCGGAGGCCGGATTACGAAAGATGCCTCGGGCGGGGAACTGTTTTGCATTCCCATGGTAGCCCCGGCGCCGGGAAAAGCGGAACAATGCTGGGCGCCGGGACCGGTCGCGAACAGCCGCTTCACGGACGATGAAAAGGCAAGAATTACAGAACAAGATACGCCATAATTATCCCTATAGTCGATACAGCAGCACATGTGCCGGTCAGGGCAATACATCTTGAGAGGAGAATTAGATTGGGACACTTTGGAAATGCATTTGCAGAGTATGTGCAGCCACTGATTGACCAATGCGATGGTTCCGAGGAACAGGTTAAAACGGCATTCATGCTTGGCCAAGTGTGTTGGAACCTTGCAGTGAGTCCGGCCGATGTGCGCGAAGAGATGTATTGCGATATGCAGCAGACTTTGAAATTGGATAATGTGAAGTTCGAGGAATTATTGGACTCCACTATCTTTCCGATGATCCTGCGGCATGTTGAGATGTTTCCTCACATGCATCATCCAGACTCATCGGACGGTATAGAAGGCCTTTCTGAATGGGTGGAAGACGTGCCGGAACACGTACAGGAGGGCAAATCCAAGGAAACCTCTCCCAATGCACCGTGCCCTTGCGGCAGTGGGAAGAAGTACAAGCGATGTTGCGGGCGGGTGTGCTGAATGGTTCCACTGAACCGGTATTCCTATACCCATGCCGTATCGGAGATAAAAGGGGGCCTTCCTGCACGTAAACAAAGGGACGCTCAGAAACAGGGCCAGGAAATATTCAGGAATAAGGAAAACTGGTCCTTCGTTATATCAAATGTCCGTTTCAGGGATAGGCTGTGTAGATGAAATATGCAGGGTGCCCGTGGTATACTTGACTTGTAAACAAAAAGTAAATTTTCTGATAGGGTTTAGTGAGAGAAAGACCAGATGAAACAGCGTAATAACCATCAACTACCTATCCTTCCGCAGAAGGCGGGGTTATGTTTTGTGGCTGTTTCCGGCCCGGAGGTGCCAGCGCCCGGCGGTTACGCGTCTTCTGCGCGTAATTATCGCCCGGGCCGACAACTGCTCTGACCCGGCAGGCCGGAAAGCACCGGAATCCGCCGGGTGAGACGTAACTCTCCCGCCTGACGCGCCCACAGCCAAGGGTGCCTTCTTTAAAAACGCTTTTCCCGCCTGACCGCCTGCCGGATATCCTGTCCCGTTGTTTCATGTTTCCCCACAGTAAAAAAACATACCACTTGAAATAAATAAGAGGAGACTAATAAGTCATGTCGAACCGTATATACATATTTGACACCACCCTGCGCGATGGTGAACAGTCCCCCGGCGCCAGTATGGACAACAACGCCAAGATACAAATGGCGCAGCAACTGGACCGTCTGGGTGTGGATATCATCGAGGCCGGTTTTCCCATCGCTTCACAGGATGAATTTGAGAGCGTGTCCCGTGTTGCCAAGGCCGTGAAAAACGCCCGCGTCGCCGGCCTGGCGCGGGCCCTGGATAAAGATATCGACCGTGCGGCGGCGGCACTTGAACATGCCCGGCACCCCGTGCTGCACACCTTTATCGCCACTTCGGAAATTCATATGGAACATAAGCTGCGCATGAACCGGGCACAGGTTCTGGACGCGGCGGCAGCGGCAGTACGGCGCGCGAAGTCACTCATCTCCCGCGTGGAGTTTTCGGCCGAGGACGCGACCCGTTCGGACTGGGATTTCCTGGTGGAAATCACCTCGGTTGCCATCGAGGCCGGCGCCGATGTCATCAATCTACCGGACACGGTCGGCTACACCACGCCGGATGAAATCCGGGAAATGTTCCGCTATGTGATTTCGAAGGCCAAAGGCGCGGACAAGGTCGTTTTCTCCTCCCATAACCACAATGACCTGGGCCTGGCGGTGGCCAATGCGCTGGCGGCCATTGAGGGCGGCGCGCGGCAAATCGAATGTACCGTAAACGGCATCGGCGAGCGCGCGGGCAACACCTCCCTGGAAGAGGTGGTGATGGCCATGCATACGCGCGGCGATCGCTATCCCTACGAATGCGGCATCAAAACCACGGAGATTGTGCCCTCCAGTACGCTGCTCGGCATGATCACCGGCCTGACCATCCCCTTCAACAAGCCCGTGGTGGGGCGCAACGCTTTCGCCCACGAATCCGGCATCCACCAGCACGGCATGATCGCCCATGCCCTGACCTATGAAATCATGACGCCGGAATCGGTGGGCCGCGCACGCAGCGATCTGGTGCTGGGAAAACATTCCGGCCGGGCGGGGCTGGCCCGGCGCAGCAAGGAACTGGGCTTCGAATTGTCCGAAGCGGAAATTGACCAGTTGTATGAACTCTTTATCGATCTGGCGGACAAGAAAAAAGAGGTGTACTCCGACGACTTGCGCATGCTGATCGTGGGCATGTATGACAAAGGATTTGAGACCTATCAACTGGAACAGCTGCGCGCTTCCGGTGTGGACCCGACCGTAGCCTTGGTCAAATTGCGCCACGGCGATGAAGTCACAACAGAAACTGCCACCGGCGATGGTCCCGTGGACGCGGCCTGTGTGGCCATTGAAAAAATTGTCGGTATCACGGGCCGGCTGGAGCAGTTCGACATCCGCGCCACCACACCGGGCAAAGACGCCCTGGGCGAAGCGTATGTGACCGTGCGCTTCGGCGACCGTGTCTACCGCGGCAACGGCGTCAGCACAGACATCGTCGAGGCGGCCATACATGCCTATCTCAATGCCATGAACAAACATGTCGCTTATCTTGGCAGTGATAAGGCGGCGAAAGCCTGCGCCGGTGCAGCCAAGTAAAGATAATAACGTTCGCTAAAAAAGCGGAACCGTTGTCGCGAAGACGGCGGTTCCGTTTCTCTTTTGGAAATGCGGCTGCTATTGTCCGGGTAAACAGGCATTATTCGAACAGGAGCATGTCCGGTGTGGCACATTTCTTATTCTGGCCGCATCAGGTCCTACCCTATATTGCCTGCCTGTTTAAGGAAATGAACTGCGGGTGCAACGTGGATCTCCACGGGCAATTGCATTTCCGGGGTGATACCCCATCAAGCCGGCGGACTGAAAGAAGGCCCTGTTGCCTCACGGAAAAATCTACTCGAAACGGTATTCGTTGCCTCACGGAAAAATCTACNNAAAGGCTTGACAAAAATAGTATCACTATAGTATCATTTATTTATGAAGATGGAACTGGTTACAACACTGAAACGGCAAGCCACTCGGCTTATAGCCGATCTGCGGGATTCGGGGGAGCCCGTTCTTATCACGGAACACGGCAAGCCCGCAGCCTACCTGGTTGATGTGGACGCTTACGAGTTCATGCAACACAGGATGCAACTTCTTGAAGGCATTGCTCGCGGTGAACGCGCAATACTTGAGAATCGCACGTTCTCAGGCGCCGAAGCCAGGCAGAGGATGAAGAAGTGGCTCGCCTGAACTGGACCGATCCGGCTCTGACCGACCTGGATGCTATCGCCGAATACATCGCTCTTGACAACCCACAGGCGGCGACTCTTTTGGTCGAGAAGGTGTTGCGCAGGACCGAGCGACTCGAGGCCTATCCGAGGTCAGGAAAGCATCCCCCCGAATTAGCAGGCACACCGTACAGGGAGGTCATGGTCGGCCCTTGCCGGATCTTTTATAGGGCCGAAAACGATGCCGTGTATATCCTGTGCGTTATGCGTTCGAAAAGATTGCTACAGCCCTATTTGCTTCAACAGCGTGAAGACGGCCGATAACCATTTTCATCGTATCTACCGCTCATTGCCAAACTTCATTCTTGTCAATTACGCACACCTATTTAACCGGGACCTTGCCTTTAACCCAAGAGGTCATCCTTACCTCACTCCAGAACGGGAGCGCCCAGTTCGAGGAATTGTGCCGCCGCGTTCAGGAAATGGGCCGTTATCCAGAATACGGTCCAGTCCTCCACATAGCCGCCGCGCAACGCGTCTATATCATCCACCTCGCCCCGCTGGGCATAGTTAGTATGCTGGGGTTGTTCCCCCTGGCTGCCCTGCGCGTCCATCAGCTGACCGCAACTGCGGTACATGATCAGCGCGATATCTTTCAGGCGGGGGTCATCCCGCAACTGTCCCATCCGGTAGACCAGCGGGGCGATCAATACGCCAAACACATCAATATGCTGATTCTGAGGCGAGACCACCGTCCAGCCGCGGGTCTTGAAAGCGTGGTTGCGCAGCCGCCCGGCCGGCAGGTCAATATCCCAGACTACCACATAACTCAGCACGACATCGAGGGCATGGCCGGCCCACTCCAGATAACGCGGCTCCCCGGTGGATTCATACAAGGCCAGAAAGCCCTGTAATGCCGCAAAAGCGCCCTCTTTGTCTTCGCAGCTGGCGTCCAGNNGCGGCCTGGCTCAGGGGAGCGATAAAAAAGGCCTGGTCCGTGGAATGGGGCGACCAGTCCGGCTGCGCAATGCGGTCGGCATGGAAGGCGCAGGCCCGTCGTAGAAACGCCTCCCAGCGGCCGGTATCCATGCCCGATTCACGTCCGTTGCGAATGGCATTGGCGAAGCAAAGCATGGCCTGGCCCTGGGATAACGGTTCATTCCGTTCCCACCGGTCCTTATCCGGCAGATACCAGGTATGAAACCCGCCCTCAAAAAATGCCGCCTGCGACAGAAAATCCAGCGATCGTTGTGCTCGCTCGCCCCCGTAGGGAATGTTCATGTGTTTCGCCAACAGGCGCAGCGCATACCCCAGCGCTTCCGCCTGGCCGCACCAGCCCATAACCAGGGTGTCCTTGTCCGGATACTTTCG
>MTKZ01122250.1_pt1 | contig 17128 bp, 11 predicted proteins | sample 1042781 | NCBI WGS metagenome assembly MTKZ01 (sample SAMN06212207, study PRJNA360539) | anaerobic digester metagenome | biome: Wastewater treatment plant; material: sludge; isolation source: anaerobic digester fed with sludge from wastewater treatment plant | place: Denmark: WWTP Viborg ... | reverse complement strand
CGCTCATAGAAGCAGTGTTTCTCGAAGCGCCCGTGCTCGCCGAGGTGATAGCCGTTGTCACCCAGGTAGATGACCAGCGTGTTCTCAGCCAGATCGAGTTCCTCCAAGGCTGAGATGAGGCGCCCGATGTTGTGGTCGAGGTAGGCGACGGCCGTGTAGTAGCTGGCCACGATGCCCTGTTTCTCCTCCCGAGTCAGCTCCGTGAAGATCTTCGGTATTTGTCCGGCGTCCTCCGGGCCGGGTTCGGGCACCGGCATCTTCGCCGGATCATGCTTGCGGGCGAACTCCACCGGGAACTGGTACGGCGAATGCGGTTGATGGAAGCCGACCTGGACGAAAAACGGTTCGCCGGCGTGCTTCATCATGAACTCGATGGCTTGCCGGGCATACCAGGTGTCGGGCATTTCATCGTCGTACCGCCCCATCGGGCGGTAGAACGAGTTCAGCCAAATGCGGGCCGGGTCTTTGAACGGCCTCCAGACCGGCAGAAAATCCATGCCTTCCGGTAGCGGCTTGTCGCCCCGCCGGCCGTGTTCCCTCCAGAACTGCTCCGGCCGGGCATATACCTCGAAGCCGTGCATCTTGTCGGAATTGAAGTGCATTTTGCCGAACGCACCGGTCCGGTAGCCGGCCTCGCGAAGCCGGTCGGCCAGGGTGATGGTGTCTTCGGTCAAAGCATGAGGCAGCAGTGTCACACCCGTTGCGTGAGGATACTGGCCGACGAGGAACGATTGCCGCGACGACGTGCACATCGGCGAGTTGCAGTACGCCCGCTCGAATCTCGCCCCTGATTCGGCCAGGCGATCGAGATTGGGGGTTTTCACGATCTTGTTGCCGTAAGCCCCAATCGCCTCGGCGCGGTGATCGTCGCCGACAATGAGCAACACGTTGGGCCGGCGCTCGGCCGCGCTGGCCGATTGCAGCAGGCCGACCAGCATGACCAGGCAAGTGAGTAATCGGTTCATAATGGGCTCCCTGTCAAAGGTACCAGCAGGAGCCGGGGGCTCCAGCAAGCCTCACGCCCGACAGGCATTCGCCGGGCTGCGCAGAGCATTTGAGCAGTACGATCGGCCGTTCGCAAGGGTTAGTGGAACCAGCGTCTGCCGACAACAGGTTTGCCCATGTCACGGACCTGCCAACCGCTCTCGCTGAGCTCGCTCTCCCATTTCGACTCTGGATCTTGTACAATAGAATACAGCGGATGAGGCCCTGATGCATCGGCGGCTTTCCACACAGGGCTGAAAGCAGACGAATCCAGGAGGCGAAAGCTGGATGAGAAGCATGGCGGCGTTGTTGACCGTTCTGGGGTCCTGTGTCTGGCTGCCGGCGGCTCTGGCCCAGACGCCCAACCCCTACGGAATAGCCGGCTGGGGTAAGCTCAGTGTGCTCGGAATGCCGGCCGACTGCCTGGATTACGACTGGAACGGGCTGCATCCGGGCACGCTCGCCCAGATGTGCCGGCCGAATCACTACTACAACTACATCGCGATCCCCGTTCGCTGGTGGGGCTACAACGAGCAGACCGGGCAGATCAACGATCCGGTTCAATTCGACGCGTGGATTGCCGCCAACCCCGGCCGGGTCTGGATCATCGGAAACGAACCCGACCTCGTTTCGCAGGATGGGCTGACCCGCGAGCAATACGCCCACATGTACAAGACCTATTACGAGTTCATCAGCCCGCGGGACCCGACGGCGAAGTTCTGCATCGGGGCCGTCACCGGAGGGTCCACGGCCGGTTCGCTGGCCAACACGACGAACTGGTATCAGTACGTCATGAACTACCATCAGGCCAACTACGGCTATCCGATGCCCATCGATATCTGGAACATCCACAGCTACTGCGGGCCGACGCAGATTGAAACCCCCGACCAGCCGATCAACGACTTCGTGGTGCCGTTCATCAACTGGTGCCATACGGTGGATGGCGGCCGTTATGCCGGCTGCGAAGTCTGGATTACCGAGCTGCCCATCGGCGAGTGGATGGGTGCGCTCAGCGAGGAGTGGATCATCTGGTTTGCCCAGCGATACCTGCCGCGGTTGGAGCAGTCCGGGATCAGCCGGTGGTTCTGGTTTGTCTCCAGCGACAGCGGCGAGTGGGCGACGGTCGCCCTGGTCAAGTCGGGCGTGGTCTCACCTCTCGGGCAGGCTTACTCGGTACTGGCCAACGGGTTCCCGAATGACATTATCCCAGTCCCTCCGTATGTCCCGGATCCGACGCCCGCCCTCTTCGCGGACGATTTCTCCTCGGGAACGATCGCGCAGCCGTGGACGATCAAGGCAGGCAAATGGGCCGTCGAGAACGGGTATCTTCGCCAGAGCCGTGTGGATTACATATGGGCCGGCGAGACTCTCGTTTTACAGCACACTTACACAGACTTCAACGCCACGTTCAGAATGCGGGTCAACAACGCTGCCGATCCAACTCACTGGGCCGGCCTGCTGTTCCACGCCGCCTCGCGGTTTCATCATCACTCTCACTCCGGCTACCTGGTGTTTATGCGCCGCAACGGTGCGATCGCGCTCCACAACAAGACCGACGGCACAATGCAGGAGGTCGCCGGGGCCGTCGCCGACGCGACTCAGTGGCAGAACATTCGCGTGCAAATGGCCGGCTGGCGCATCCAGGTGTGGGTCAACGATGCCCTGATCATCGATCGCACGGATGCGAATCAGCGGTTTGCTCAGGGCTACACGCTTCTGCAGGTCAACAAGACCGACAGCAGCTTCGACGATGTGAAGATCTGGAATTCTCCCGACGCTGAGCCGGTCGTGATGGGCAGCACAATCAGCGCAACCCGTGTCATCGCCGATGACGCCACGCCCTACACCGTCAGCGTCACCGCCGAAGATACGGACGGAGTCGAGGACATCGTCGATATGCGCATCCTGCTCGACGATGGCAGCCTTGCATCGGACCACGCCCGCGGTTACCTGGCCTGGGGCATGACCGATGAGGACCTCACCCGGGACGGCGGCGAGTGGACGCTGATGGGCGATGCCGTCGGCGGCGGCCGGTGGGGGTGGCGGCTCCACGACTGGGGCTCCGACACTTACATCAGTCCGCGATCCGCATCCACGAACGTCAACGGTAATCAGCGGATCGTGACCTTCGATTTTGCGGTCAAGCCGGCGTGGGCCCCCGCAAAGAACCAGAGAGTGCGCGGCCGTGTGCGCGACGCCCGCGGCGGCATCAGCGACTGGCTGCTCTCACCGGACGTCTATCAGATCGCTCGTTCAGCTCCGGGCGACCTGGATGTAGACCGCGACGTCGACCAGGCGGACTTTGGCCTCTTCCAGGCCTGTCTAAGTGGCCCGGGTGTTCCCCAGGCCAACACGGCATGCCAGGACGCCAAACTCGACAACGACGACGACGTGGACCGGGACGACATCGCCATCTTCAGGGCCTGCCTGACCGGCCCGGGGATCCCCGCTGACCCGGCCTGTGCGGATTGAGATCAACGTTGATCACTCGCGGCGAGCCGACAGTGCACAGAACCTTAAGAGGAGAAGGGTAGACAGAATCGGCCCACACACCGAAACCGGCCGATGGTGATCGGTCCGAGATCACGTCACATCCAAAGCCATCGCCGCAGGACATCGGTAATGTTCTTGAACAGCGGCAAGAACGCGTGAATGACCACGAGGATCAGGAGCGTGCGCCACAGCAGATTCTTGTGCTTGTTGCCGATCCATCCATAACAGGCAAGCCCGAATGCCGGCACCGTCACGATGAAGGCATCTGCGTAAAGGGAACTGAACTGATCTGCATGGCCGAACGTTGGGACAAAGACAAGAATGAGTATGATCGAGACCGCCGACGGCCACCATGTCAAACGAGGGTTGCTCGAAGCGTCAGCCTTGGCGTATTCCAGCGTCGGCGGCGGCTGGCTCGTGCCATCATGTGGCCGGATTTCATCCTTCATCCTTCCGCCTTCATCCTTTTCTGAACCCTGATCTTTCTGTTCACCTTCAGCGCTGCATCCGCGATATCGGTGATTTTCACGTCGTTGTATCCAATCACGATTGACTCAAGACGGTTGTTCAGCGGCTTGATCCATTTGGCGGGCAGGCAGTCGGCCCCCAGCATGGCCCCCAGCACCGACCCGGCGGTGGCGCCGGTACAGTCGGTGTCCCAGCCGCCCATCACCGTCATGCAGATCGTCTTGCCGAAGTCCATCCGCCCGTGCAGGAGCCCCATGATCACCAGGCAGGCGTTATTGATGGTATGCACCGAGTGATAGTGGCCGTATCTCTCGTGGATCGCATCCAACGTCTCCTGCCAGTCGCGGTTTTCGCCGGCCCATTCGATGACGTCGCGCACTGCCACCGCCAGGCGGCTGCCGGTCGGGATCTCTGACAGCCCGATCTGGATCACCTCTTCCACGTCATTGCACACCGCCGCGGCCGCGATCATGGCCGCAAACAGCATCTCTCCGTAGATCCCGTTCTTCGTGTGTGACAATACCGCGTCGCGNNGAATCTGGGCCCCGATCCACTCGCGGAAGGGGTTGCGATAGATCGGCACCTGATCGAGCGGGAGACCGTTGACCAGATTGCGATATGCCATCCGTTCGGCGGTGTAGGTCATGAAATAAGGCAGCCGCATCTGCCATTCGTGGGCGACGTTAGCGGTGGTGAACTTCGGACCATAGGTCTTGAGGGAGTGAACACCGAGTATGGTGTAATCGGTATCGTCATCGCGTTCCATGTGGTCGAAGTGGCCGAAGGTGCAGTAGGTCACCCCGGCCGGATGGAACGGCTTGCCTCCGGCCCGGATCGTCGACGACTCAAAGTAGTAGTCCAGCGGGAAACGATGGTCCTTCTTGAGCGCCTTGAAGATCCGGTCGCGGTGCCAGTCTTCTACCGGTTTTCCCAGCAGGCAGCCGGCACACCGCCCGAGAAACGCGCCGCGCAGCCGATCACGCAGCCTCGCGGTTGATGTCGGGGACTTGATCCGCCGTGGTCCGGGCGGGCGAAGCCGGCGAATACCTGCCAGGTCGTTCGGCTCGCACTTGGCCAGGCGCGGCTCCGGTTTTAGAGCCATCAGGTCATCGTAGGCCGCGTTGAGTTTGTCAACGGCTTTCCCGGCCCGACGGATCCGGCGATCAAACCCAATCACACGGCATCCCTCTTCGCGCCTCTGGCGGATTTCCTCCTTGAGCAGAGCGATGAACTCATCCGGCCTATACATGGCCCTTCTCCATACTGGCGGGGGCGATAATCGTGTTGCAGCGGGCAACGACCCGGCAAAGGCTCCGCACGAATTCCTGGCAGGTATGATAGACCTTAGTCGCGCAACCGCAAAGACTTATGCAAAGCTGTCACGGTCTTCTGGCTGACGGGTGTCGAGGCATTCCAACGCTTCGCATAATCCGCAAAGTCCGCCCAAACTGACATCGCCGGCTCCCAGAGCATAACGACTTGCCATTTAAAGGCTTGCGAGCCTTTGTCGTGCTGAGTTCGCTCGGAGCGAATGGGCACGCCTGTTGCAGTTTCTGCCTGGCAGAGCTGCCCGGAAGGGAGAGCGAGAGCCGGGGAGACGTAAGTGATGGATGCAGCCGCGCTCTATTGGTATTTTGCCCGCAAGACCAAAATCATCGTCTTGACCATCCTGATGTATGCCGCCCTTTGCTGAGATCTGCTCACTTGTTTGCGGGACGGTCTGGGCCCGATCATGCGCACGATAACCTGAACGCGATTGCCGAGTTTCGCCGTCCGTCCAGCCCGTGAACAGGCCCGGGGAGTGTTTCTACGAAGGTTCCCGGGCATGCGTTGCGTTGCCCGGTTCGTGGGCCAGGACGACCATCCCGTATCGGTCGGCCCGGGCGACCATCTGCTCCATGTCAATCGCCAGCGTAATCCCGGCTTCGAAGACGAGCGCTGTGGCGCCGTGGCGATGCAGGTTTTCGATCGTGTCCGGTCCGACGGTGGGCACGTCGAAGCGCAGATCCTGGTTGGGTTTGGCGACCTTGATCAACGTCCAGCCGCCGTGGCGGCAGAGTTGGCCCGCTCGCTCGATCATGCGATCGGTGCCCTCAATGGCCTCGACGGCGATGACTTCGCGCTCCTTGACGGCGATGGCCTGCCCGATATCCAGTCGGCCCATTTCCTTGGCGATGTGCCATCCGAACTCGATGTCCTTTTGCAGCGCCTTGGAAGGTTGGTTTTTGGTGAGCACCCCGGGGACAGGCAGGTGTTCGCGACAATACTGCACGGAATCGGTCAAAGTAATGCCCTCCCGCTGCATGTGGTCGGCGGTGGCGCGGAGAATGGTGTCGTTTCGCCGGTCGGCCACCTCGAAGAACCACAACCGGATGCTGGTCCAATCGGGGACGTATCGCAGAATGCGGAACCGTCCATACATCTCTGATTTGATCACTGACCCGGCCATGATCGCTTCATGAACGCCCGACTTGCGGAACAGACGAATCCACCGGCCGAGTCTCACGATTCCTGACCAGTGAAAGCGGTCGGCCAGCGTGCGAAGCTCGGGATGGGCCAGGCCTCTGAGGGCGACGATCACAACCGGTCGGCCGGCCCGGCGAGCGCCGTCGGCGACGAGAAACGGAAACCGCCCCGCGCCGGCGATGATGCCCAAAGGATTGTCCAGACGTTCGTTCATCCTCCGCCGACCTGCTTCATGAGTTGATCCAGGTCGCGCCGCAGGCGCTTGATCTCGTTCTTGAGTTGTGGAAGCCGTTGGACAATGGCCACCTGCCGTTTGCACTCGTTGATGGGAACGGCCGGCTGTCCCAGCATGATGAGACCCGGCTCCACGTCGTTGGTCACACCAGCTTTGGCTCCGATGACTGCGTTGTCGCCGATGCTGATGTGCCCGACGACGCCGGCCTGTCCGGCCATGGTCACATGACGGCCGACGCCGACCGAACCGGCAATGCCTACCTGGGCAACGAAAAGGCAATCCTCGCCGATCTTGGTTCCGTGCCCAATGGCAATCAGGTTGCTGAACTTGGTGCCGTTGCCGATGACCGAGCTGCCGAGCGTGGCCCGGTCGATGGTGCAGTTGGCCCCGATTTCCACGTCGTCACCGATGATCACGTTACCGACCTGGGGGATCTTGACCCACTTTTCGTTGACCGGGGCGTAGCCCAGGCCGTCCTCGCCAATGATCGAGCCCGCGTGAATGGTAACCCGGCTGCCGAGTACGCAGCCCTCATAGATCACGACGTTGGGCATCAGCACGACGTCATCGCCGATCGTGCAACCTCGCGCGATGTATACGCCGGGATAGATGGTGGCGTTACGCCCGATTCGCACGTTTTCGTCGATGTGAGCGCCCGGAGCGATGTTCGGCTTCTCGCCGATGACCACGGAAGCGTGAATACAGGCCTGTGCCGAGCGGCCCCATTGCGGGTGCTGCCGATAGCCGTGGATCCGGACGATGGCCGCCGTCAGCGCCGCATAAGGGTCCGGTGTCCGGAGGAGGTTCATCTTGCGCGACACTTTGACGTCAGGACGAACCAGCACGGCCGAGGCTCTTGTCGCCGCCAGTTCCTTCTCATACTTGGGGTTTGACAAGAAGCTGAGTTGTCCGTCGCGGGCGTCTTCGAGGGTGGCCACGGAGGAGACGACCTCGGAGCCATCTCCATCCACTTCACAGGGAATACTTTGAGCAGCGAAGAACTCGGTCAATTGCGTGAGGGTCAGGCCCATTCAATTCTCACCTGTCTGGCGACTCCCCGTCCGTCGTCGGAAACGACTATAATATGGATTGCCGGGCAGGGGGTGTCAATCACGCGTTCGCCCGGGGGCATGGGCGCAGGTCCGCGGGACGACGGGACAAGAGCATGATCAACCCGGAAATAGCGGCTGTCTTTGACGAGATTGCAGACCTGCTGGAGCTGACCGGCGGGGACCCGTTTCGCGTTAATTCTTACAGAAAGGCGGCTCGCTCGATCGAGGATCTGACGGAAGACGTTGCCGACCTGGCCAATCGCGGGGAGCTGAAGAAGATCCCGGGTGTGGGCAAGGGGACGGCCGAGCGGATCATGCAGTACCTGAAGACCGGCAGGATTCACGTTCACCAGGAATTGCTGGAGTCGATCCCGAGAGGCTTGCCGGAGCTGCTCACCGTGCCGGGTCTGGGTCCCAAGAAGGTGCAAGCCCTGCATCGCGAGCTGGGCGTCGGCAGCATGGCCGATCTGGAGGCGGTCATCGCCGACGGCCGGGCGGAGAAGTTGCCCGGATTCGGCAAGAAGAGTGTGGAGAAGATCGCCGAGGGGCTGGCGTTTTTGAAGCGCTCGGCCGGCCGCACGCCGCTGGGTGCCGTCTTGCCGCTCGCCGAGGGGTTGAGGGATGCCGTGCGCGAGTTCGCGGGCGTCAGACGCGTCGAGATCGCCGGCTCGGCACGACGAGGTTGCGAAACGGTGGGGGACATCGATCTCTTGTGCATCGCCGAGGACGGCGAGCAGGTCGTCAAGTCGTTCACTGAGCTGCCCGAAGTGACCGGCGTGCGCGCAGCCGGCGAGACGAAGGGGTCGGTGCTGGTGGCCGGTCCGATCCGCGGCGAGATCCAGGTCGATCTGAGAGTCGTTCCCGAGGAGTCGTTCGGGGCGGCGTTGCAGTACTTCACCGGGTCGAAGGAACACAACGTCCGGCTCCGCGAGCTTGCGGTCAAGAAGGGCTGGAAGCTGAACGAATACGGCCTCTTCGAAGGAGACCGCCCGATTGCCGGAAGGGAAGAGGCGGAGATCTACGAGAAGCTCGGCCTGCGGCCGGTGCCGCCGGAGTTGCGCGAGGATCGCGGCGAGATCGAGTGCCGAGGCGAGACTCCGCGCCTCGTGTCGCTGGCGGATCTCAAGGGCGACATGCACGTCCACTCGACCGCCAGTGACGGACGAAGCACCATCGAAGAGATGGCCGAAGCCGCCCGGCAGCGAGGTTACAGCTATCTGGCGATCTGTGACCATTCGAAAAGCTCGGTGATCGCCAACGGCCTCGATGAGGCCCGCTTGTTGCGCCATATCCAGGACATTCGAGCCGCGGGCAAGCGCATCAACGGCCTCACGCTGCTGGCGGGCATCGAGTGCGACATTCTGGCCAACGGAAAGCTCGATTATTCCGACGATGTTCTCGCCCAACTCGACTGGGTGATCGCCAGCATCCACTCGGCCCAGCAGCAGGATCGCGCCAGCCTGACGCGGCGTTCGATCGCGGCGATGGAGAACCCGTACATCTGCTGCCTCGGGCATCCGTCGGGTCGCCTGCTCGGCCGCCGCGACGCGATGAACCTCGATTGGGACGAGATCTTCGCCGCTGCCGCCCGGACGGGCTGTGCCCTGGAGGTCAGTGCCTCGTGGCAGCGACTCGACCTGAAGGACGTTCACATCCGGCAGGCGATTGATGCCGGCTGCCGGTTCGCGATCAGCACCGACGCCCACTCGACGGAGCAACTCGACCAGATGCCGCTGGGCGTTCAGACCGCCCGCCGGGGCTGGGCGACGGCGGACCATGTCCTGAACACGTGGCCTGAGTCCCGACTGCGAGAATGGATTGCCGCCAGGCGAAAGGCGGGCAGGTGAGACATGTCGCAGGTGGTCGTTCATTGCATCGGTGGTGGACACCGAGCGCACAACCTGACGGTCCGACAGCAGATCGCCGGTGGTTGCTGCGGCTTGACCGGGGCCACGCCCGTCACTTCATATCGATGCCCTTCAGCCTGGCTTTGAGCTTCTCGGCCTGGTCACCCGAGTGCTCGAGGGCGGTGTGGTAGTCGATCCACTCCTCAGTCACGAGTTTGTGCAGCGAGTCGACGTACGTCACGCAGCCGATTTCTTTCATCGACTGCTTTTCCATCTCTGCGACCGCTTCCGTGTACCGCCGTTCGCGGATGTACCGGCGGGTCAGCGGGTTGGGGCGGAAAACCTCGTAGGCCGGTACCACGTCGATACCCGGCTTGATGCACGGCAGCAGCCGCTGGTTGATGATCGCCGCGAGGTTGTCGGCCAGCGTTCCGAGGATGCGCTGTTGCTCGATGGTGTCGTAGTAAGCCAGAACGCGGTCGAAGGCCTGCCCAACACCCTCGCAGTGCAGGGTACCGAAAATCAGGTGGCCGGCCTGGGCGGTCTTGAGGGCCGCTTCGAGCGACTGTCGGTCGCGCATCTCGCCCGCGAGACCCGCGTCGGGGTCCATGCGGACGAGGTTTCGCAGGGCGACATCCTCGTTCGGGATTCCGTCCTCGCCGATTTCGATCTGGACCACGATCGACTTTTTGGGGGTGTACACGTACTCGATCGGGTCCTCAATGGTCACGATCTTGCGGTGGAAGTTTCGGTTCACGTGGTCGAGCATGGCGGCGATGGAGGTGGTCTTGCCGCTGCCGGTCGAGCCGGACATGATCACGAAGCCGCGGGCGTTCTCGCAGATGTCAATGTAGTTGTTTGGCAGGTTGTATTGCTCAAAGTTTTTGATTTCCTCGAACCGCCGAATGGAGATGCTCCGCCCGATAAAGCTCTCGACGATGTTTACGCGGAAGCGGCTTCGGTCCAGATGGTAGGAAAAGTCAATGCAATGGTTGCGATTGAACCGTTCCTGTTGGGCCTGGTTCATGATCGCGTTGGACAGGAGGACGACGTCCGTCTGACTGAGGGGGCCGGTGGCGACGCTGCGAATCACGCGGGCGATGCGGTAGTCCGGCGGTCGCCCGGAGTTGATGTGGAGATCGGTCGCCCGGGCGTGCCCCTGGCCACCCTCACCGCTGGCCTGCCCCATGCCTCGCAGAAGGCGGTCCATGATCTCCCGGGCATTCTGCTCGGTAATATGGAGATCGACCTGGGCCCCGGCCCCGACGGCCGGGGCTTTCTGCCCTGCCGTTTCGGCCGGTGAAGACGGACCGGACGGAGGGGGCGCCCCTCCCGCCGGCGGCGGATACGTCGGCGTACTGGAATCGCGACCGGCAGGAGTCCCTGGCTGACCTGTACGGCTACCGCTTGGCATCAAATCACCTCACTTCTGGTATCTGCAGGCGCATCCCAGTGAAGCGTTGACATGTAGCCACCGGCAGGCTGCCGACCCAACGCAATATGACGACACACTGCCGACATTGGCCGCTCGACCCGGAGCGCCTGCGAACCCTTCCTGCGAAATGTGTTCTTCGTGCAGTTTATCCGGTCCGAGGCGAGGAGGCAACTGGGCCGGAGACGCTTTGTCGGTTCCCGCGGTGTCGCGCCAGCCTGCCGGCCGCGGATTTCGGACGAGCGGGCCTGAATGCGGTCCCGCCGGCACAGATGCCAGGTCGTGGGGCAGCGTCGGAGGCATCGTATCCCGTGGGCTGGACTCCAAGGTATTTGAGAGCATCGTGACCGGGAGACCTGCGCCCAGCTCCGCCTTCGAGTCATTCCCCTTGGGCTGCCTTTGGAGTCGCTCCGAGACAAACTCGGAAAACACGGGCATGGCCGGGGCCTGTGTTGTATAATGGTGATGCGCGGCCCGGTGGACGGGTCGGGCACTCCGATCAGGCAAGGTTGGCCCACATGACGCTTCAGACAAGGTCATTGCAGAAGTCTCTGATCACCTGCGCGGTGTTGTTCTCGTGGGGCACGCTGCCCGCGTGGGGCGTGCAGATGACTCGGGGCCCTTATCTTCAACTCCAGACTCCGAACTCGGTCAGCGTGGTGTGGTTCACGGATAGCGCTTTCACCGGGGAGGTCGAATGGGGCCTGACCACAGCGTATGGCAACCTCAGTGAGTCAACTCAGCCTGGCACCCGTCACGAAATCGCGGTGATCGACCTGTCTCCGGATACGCTCTACCACTACCGTGCCCGCGGCGACGGCACACCCCTCAGTGGTGACGCCACTTTCAGGACCGCCCCGCCGGCCGGTGCGTCGGTCGTCTCATTCAGCCTTGTCGGTGATTCATGCAGCGCTCCGAGCAACTGCACGGCAACGTACACCGCGATGCTGTCGCAATCACCTAACGGGTTCTGCGTGAGTCTGGGAGACCTGGCAGGTCGCGGGGAGGACAACATCACCGATTACTGGCAATCGCACTTCTTCACGCCGGCCGCGGGCTTCATCAAACACATCTGCATGCACACGGCGATCGGGAATCACGAGTTGTACGATGAGACCGCCACCTACGTGTATCCCACCCGATACCTGGCCAATTGGTCACCCCCGACGGCGAGTTCCGGCAGCGAATTCTACTACTCGTTCGACAAGGCCCACGTGCATTTTGCCTGCGTCGACACGTTCTGGTCTTCGTACGCGTTGGGGTCGGCGCAGTACAACTGGCTCGCCGGCGACCTGGCCGGCACTACCCAGCCGTGGAAGATTGTCTTCGGGCACAATGGCCCTTACGTCAGCGAGGNNCAGCGAGGACGGGGGCTCGAACGGCAGCACGACGATGCGAACCAGCCTGGTGCCGCTTTTCGAGCAGCGCAGCGTCGATCTTTATCTGCACGGCCACTACCACAACTATCAGCGGAACGTCGTCAATGGCGTCTGCTACATCGATCAGGGCACCGGTGGCCAGCCGTGGTCGACCAAGCATGCCGATGACAGCCAACCCTACGTTCGGGCGTACGCGGACCAGTACTACTGCTTTACGCGCCTCGATATCCAGGGTAATCGTCTGCTCGGCCGGTGCCTCAAGACATCGGACGGCACCGTTCTGGACGGTTTCCAGATCGACAAGCCGCCGATCACCATGCCCTGGCAGGACACGTTCCCGGCGACCGGCCCGCAACTGAACTGGATCGGCCCGTGGAGCTTCGAGAGCCAGTGCGGACTGGCGGCTCGGCCCGGCAACCCGAGCGGAGATGGATACGTCTTCGAAGTCGCTGATACCAGCGGCCACCAGTACGCCTACCCGATGCTGGCGAATGAGTCGCTCACCAATCAGAGTATTGAAGCCCAGGTGTACTACGACAGCAGCACGTCTGTGAAGAACCGGTTTGGCATCGGCCTGCGAGGCCGATTGTTCTTCTCTGCAGCCGAGCGCAGCTACTACGCACTCGTATTCGTGCGCAACGACAGTCTGGCGGCCGACGGCCATTGTGTGCTGGTGCGGCGCCAGGATGAGACCGAGACCGTTCTGGCAGATTGGACCTGCCCGGATGCGAGCGGCTGGCACAAGATGCGGCTTTCCATAGAGGGACAGGAATTGAGCGTTTGGGTCGACGACCAACGGCTGACCGCGACCCCGATCCGTGACAGTGCGCTGCCCAAGGGCCGGCCGTTCATCTACAACTACCGGACTGACGCGAGCGGAGCCAAGACCCTTGCGGACGATGTGACCATCGGTCCGGTGGTCGAACCCCCGACGATTACGCAGCACCCCGTTTCTCAGACCGTCTATCTGGGCGAGACCGCCGTGTTCAGCGTGACCGCGAGCGGCTTTCCACCCGTCAGCTATCAGTGGCAGAAGGATTCGGTCGATCTGACCGAGGCAGGCCATTGCTCGGGCGTCACCACGGCTTCACTCACGGTGTCGAACGCGGATGGGTCGGATGCCGGTTCCTACCGCTGTGTGGTGAGCAATTCGGAGGGCAGCGCGACGTCCAACGCTGCATCGCTGACTGTCGGGGGGCCGAGGCCGGTCCAGGCCGATTTCGACGAAGACGGCGATGTCGATCAGGAGGATTTCGGACACTTCCAGTCATGCCTGTCCGGATCCAGCTCGTTGCAGGACGATCCCGAATGCCAGAACACCAAGTTCGACGGCGACAGCGACGTGGACGAAAGCGACTTCGCCCTGTTCCAGCGGTGCATCAGCGGCGAAGGGGTCTCAGTTGATCCCGACTGTCTGAAAGATTGACCACCGGGCGTTTCTCTCGGTGCTGACTTATTGCTCCTCGGCCTGGTCATCGGCTGCATCGTGGGCTTCGACGGAGTGCTCGGCGAGCCAATCGTGTGGAATGTAGAAATCGTCCGGGTCGTGCATCATTTTGGCCGTCTGTTGCGCCTTAGCTGAGTCATCGGTCGGAGGCACCGGCGGGGTGCCGCCCACGCACCACGAGAGCATCGTGGCCGCGTCCTGGTATCCGATCGCCATGATCGAGGAGTGCAGCTCGGCCACCTTGTGCCATTGGTCGTGGAGCATCTGGCGGGCGGTCGCGGTGACGTCCATCAAGTCTTTGATGTCGGCTGTGTGACGCAAACCGAGAAGATGACCAAGCTCGTGACTGGCCACGTTCGCCAACACCTGGGCGATCTGCTCCTGTGTCGGGAACAATGCGCTGAACAGCGAGAACGTGTCGGTGTAGATGATCGCGTTCTGTGTGCTGTCACGGTTGAACGGATCGACGTTGTCGGCCAGCCCGAGATAGCGGTCGCTGTATGTCCCAAAATGAATGGTGGTGAGATTGCCGGCCGGGATGTTCGGGTCGCCGGCAAGGTAGAACTCGATGTCGAGCCCGGCGTAGTCCTCGCGAACCATTGCCAGGATGGACTGGATCACCTCCTGGGTTTTGCCTTCGAGCCGGGGGTCGATGGTGGCCACGTCAAACGGCGGCACATTGACCGGTGTCTGCCGTCCGATCCGAACTCCTGAGGCGCCGATGAAGTTCAGCACCACGAGCTGCGGGTTCAATGGGGGGATCCCCACGTTCGGTGTGACCGTGACGCCGACGTTGTAGAGACGATTCGTTTGCGAGATTGAGCGCGTGCCGGTGGCGACGTAGAGCGTGTCGACCGATTCGTGTAGGACCAGGTCGATTCGCCCGGGCGCAATCGTTCCTCGCGAGTAGTCCACGTAACCCAGCAGGTTGAATCCGCCGTCAAACAGACCGAGCACGATATCGCTGCCGGCGTTGGCGGCCAGTTCGGCCACCACCCGATTGCCGGCCTCGACCGGTCCAAGCGTGAAGACATCGAAGTCGAAGTCGTCTCTGGCCGCGACGTCTCCGACCAGCACCACCTGCCCGTCAAAAACGATCGTGTTGGCTTCAGCCATGCCGTCGTTGGGTTCAACCTCGTTGATTCGTGGTCCGGAAAGCGGCTCAGGTGCCGGGAACGACAGGACCTGATCTCCCCAGGTGCTGAAATCGAGCGGCAGGCAGCCGGTCAGACATGCCAGCACCACGATTGAAAGTGTGGCATCCCACCTGAATGACGCAAAGCGCAGCACGGTTTTCCCCCCTGCAACGTGCGATAGCTGTCGTACAAAAACACGCCTGGTTCTGCGGCCGAACCTGCCGCAGTGCGGAGGTGGCTCGCTTACCCCGTGAGCAGTCTGCTCGCAGTCAAAACTTACGATTCACCTGCGTCTTGGGGCAAACAGAACAGGTCATTTGGGTAAACTGCGCGGGCAGCGCCGCCCGAGGTCTGATATAATCCTCGGTTGTGCGCTCTCAAGCGGCCTCGATGTATCGGTCGCGGCCGTCACGAACTGACCACACGTACGGATAAGGGTTGGCAGTGCGGGAGGTTGCCAAGGGATGCACGTGAACCAGCTTCGAGAACTGTTTCCGATAACTCAGAATTATAATTTTCTGAACGCCGCGGCGGTGACGCCGCTGAGCCGTCCGGCGTCGGAGGCCGTGTGCCGGTACGTCAAAGAGATGTGCGAGCATGCCGGGATCGGAGCGGACCTTTACCGGAATGCAGAGCGCATTCGTTCGCTGGCCGCCCGCTTGATCGGGGCCACGACCGATGAGGTTGTCTTCGTGAAGAACACCACCGAAGGTGTCGGCTGGGTGGCCGGCGGGCTTCCGTGGCAGGCCGGCGACAACGTCGTGATCACCGCGGTGGAGTTCCCGGCCAACGTCTACCCATGGATGGGGCTTGGCAGGCAGGGCGTCGGGCTGCGGATGGTGAAGGAATTTGACGGGCGCGTGCCGGTCGACGACGTCATGGCGGCGATCGACGAGCGGACACGCGTGGTGAGCGTCTCAGCCGTCCAATACGCCAGTGGTTTTCGCATGGATCTGCCGCGGCTGGGGCAGGCTTGCCGCGAGCGGGGTGTCTTTCTTTGCGTGGACGCGATCCAGGCCTTGGGGGCCTTGCCGATCGATGTTCAGGCAATGCAGATCGATTTTCTCTCGGCCGACGGGCACAAGTGGCTGTGCGGGCCGGAGGGGTGCGGCATCTTCTACTGCCGACGCGAACTGCTTGAGAAGCTGACGCCGGTCTTTGCCGGCTGGCTGTGCATGGAAGACGCCCTGGACTTCGGCAACTACCGCTTCGAGTATCTGCGTTCGGCCCGCAAGTTCGACACGGGCAGTTATAACCTCGCAGGTATCTGCGGTCTGGGGGCATCGATCGAGATGTGGCTGGAGGCAGGTATTGACGCAGTGGCGCAGCGCGTCCTTGCACTGACGGATCGACTCGTGGAGGGAGTAAAAGCCAAGGGCTACCGGGTGGTTTCCTCCAGGCTCCCTGGTGAGGCCAGCGGCATCGTCGCATTCGTCTCTGACCGCCACGACCACGAGGCGATCCGGAAACGTCTGCACGAGGAGCACCGGGTCATCATCGCTTGTCGCGAAGGCCGCCTCCGCGCCAGCCCGCATGCCTACAACACGCCCGAGGAGATCGACCAATTGACCGATCTGTTGCCGGGGCATTGAGGAGAGCGGTCAGCATTCGGCTGTTCGCAGGGCAAGACGCAAGTTGCTCGACGGATCACTGAGAACTCACAACGGACTACTTCCTCTTGTCCCCATTCCCGACAGTGATCCCCAGCACATTGGCGACCGGTCGTTCTCGCCCGTCGCTGGGTTTGTTGAGGATCTTGTACTCGTTTGTCTGCGAATTGCGCATGACCATGACCGAGCTGCCGCCGCCGTCGAGATTGACCGCCGTGTGGCAGCCGAGGCGGACCATCTCCTTGGCCAGTTCTTCGTAGCTCATGCCGATCGACACGCCCGGCCGGCGGCCGTCGACTACCAGGATGGTCAGCTTCGTGTTCTTGTCATTGAGGCCGATAACCGTTCGTGGGTGCTTGGCCTTGCTCTCATGAGGGACAGGCTTGCCTTTCTCCACCAGCATGACGTTGCCGGCAATGACTTCGGCCGCATCGGCCGGCGGCTTGTCGATCATCTCGATCGAAACCCGTCTGTTCTTGCGAACGACCAGGCAAGGGGTCTTCTTCCTGGCAACCGACCAGGCCTTCCCGTCGGTCACCGCCGGTCCGATGGCGCCGGCCCAGACCTCGGGCCGGTACG
>MTKZ01009347.1_pt1 | contig 17140 bp, 11 predicted proteins | sample 1042781 | NCBI WGS metagenome assembly MTKZ01 (sample SAMN06212207, study PRJNA360539) | anaerobic digester metagenome | biome: Wastewater treatment plant; material: sludge; isolation source: anaerobic digester fed with sludge from wastewater treatment plant | place: Denmark: WWTP Viborg ... | reverse complement strand
GCTTCAGAAAGAACTGGGATGGTCGCCCATACCTGATTTTGCAACAGGACTGGAGAAGACTGTCGACTGGTACCTTGCGAACACCGTCTGGCTCGAAAGGATTATCTCGGGCGACTATGAAAAGTATTACGAAAGGATGTATTCCGGGAGATAGGGATTAACTCCCTATCTTCATCATGCGTTCAATAAGCTCGTTACCAAGAGAGGTTTTCTGCTCGATGTGATCCTGTATTGCTGCAACGACGCCGTTCGATTCAAAGGCGCCTCTTACCTGTTCAAAATCGAGTTTCTTTATTTCTTCTCCCCCGTCGATCCCGAAACCGGTCATTGACGATAGGGTAAATTCCTTGCGGGCATCCTCATAAAGCATCTTGTCGAGATCAATAACGCTCTTCTTCCATTTCTCGACTATTCTTATTATATCTTCAGCTGTGAAATCATTAACAGACTTACCTTCCTCCGCTTCGATCCTTTCGCAGGCCCATGCCCACTCCCACTTATAATAAGAGCTGTGCATATTCCTGAAGGCATCTGTAAGTTCGTCAATTCTGCTGATCCTGCCCGTTTCGATATCGTCGAGAAATGCGCTTACAGCCTGGGTGGGGGCGATAAGTCCAGCTAGGTCGACCCATTCTCCCCTGCCAAGTTCCTGTTCGGGAACCAGCCGTTTTCTCAGTTCGTCATTTGTCCTGAATTCTGTCTTCTCAAGTCTCTTTATCAGGGAGTTCCCCAGGAACTTGTTGATCCCCATCTGATAGAGCTGTATTCCTTTTTCAAGCGAACGGCCCTTTATTATCATGCTGTTGTAGGCATATGATGAGGATACCGAGCCTGATACGGACCTGATATTCCGGAGCAGGTCCCTTCCTTCGAACATTTTCCTTATTGTATAGGGACTGAGTAGGTTAAAGTTTACCTGGTCGAGTTTTTCCGGATCCATTCTTTTGTCGCGGACAGGCCATTTCTGGGCATCCCTTATGGTTCCAACACTCCTCAGGTTAACACCCGGAACAAGTATGCTCTCATCGTTGCTTTCAATCAGATACGAGAAGGGCAGAGATGAAGTGTCCATATTCTTGTAATGCCTTCCCATTACCAGTGTATAGGGGCCTATGCGGGCTGGCCACAGGACATAGGAATCGCTTGTTGTCTTCGATCCTCTCTCCATAATCCCCTGATGGATAGGGCCAAGCTTGTACATATGGTTACTCTGGTTAGACCCGCTTCCTGCATTCATGAAAGAGAAGATCCCTGCTATAAGCAGGGTCGACTTATGATGTGTTACCGTATAGGGGCCTGCAAATATTGAGCATGCTTCGCCATGATATCCTCCGCAGTTTGCAAAGAAGAGGGAGTTTTCAGCCGAGTAGTGTTTCCCGAGAACACATCCCTGGCCGATAAAGCATTTGTCAACGAGGGTCGATTCGGTTATCATCGATCCCGAGCAGACGATGAAATGCTCCATGATAACACCCGGTCCGATAAGTACCGGATCTTCGACGCAGCTGTTTATTGACCCTTCATCAAGATTAATGGCTCCGTTAATTTTGCTGTGAGGACCTATCCTTACGTTGCGGATATTCCTGCAGCTGAGTATCTGCGATCCGGCGCCTATGGTTCCCCTTGATGAGCTGATTGACTGTGAATAAGCTGTCACCATCTCCTCAATGATCCTTATTGCCTTGTAACGGTGGCGGTAGAGGGCTATTATATAGGCCTGGTGGGCTGTAAGCTTGTCCCATATCCTTACCGAGCGGGCTCCTGATTCATTTAGGACCGCGACCTTGGTCCCGTTGCCGAATGAAGTAACACCTTCGGTGCAAATCTTTCCGCAGTTCTTGATTACAACGTCGTTCCCGATTGTGTAATTTGCTATGTAATCTCCGATATTGGTTATCAGGACATCTGATCCTATGTCGCAGTTATGGATATGAGCGTTCTGGATCCCGCATTTTACAGTCACACCCGACTCGTCGGTATGTGTTTTGGTAAAGCTGCCCAGCCGGATATCCCCTGTGAACACCACATTCCGGCATCTTGAGGGATCGAAATTATCGCTTACGGCAACTCTCGACCAGTCATCGCACGAGCAGTTGTTCGACTCGAGGATCCCGATCTCGTTAGCCGCCAGAGCCCTGAATTTGTTTTCTAGGTCCATTTTCCTTGAGATTATTCTGATACTATTATGATATTATTAATATAGCTTTTTGATATTGTTTTGATACTATATTAATATTATTTTGATATTATTCGACGGTAACCGACTTTGCCAGGTTCCTCGGCTGATCGACGTTACAGCCTCTGAGAACGGCAACATGATAAGAAAGCAGCTGAAGCGGTATCACAGCAAGTACGGCTGAAAAAGCAGGCAGTGTCTCCGGTACTTCGAGCACATAGTCTGCCATTTTCCTTATCAGCTCATCCCCTTCAGTGACAATGGCTATTACATTACCCTTTCGTGCCTTTATCTCCTGGATGTTATTAATTATCTTGTCATAAGTGTCGTCCTTTGTGGCTACTACCACAACAGGCATGTTTTCGTCTATCAGGGCTATGGGGCCGTGCTTCATTTCGGCAGCAGGGTATCCCTCTGCATGTATGTACGATATCTCCTTCAGTTTCAGGGCGCCTTCGAGTGCGACCGGGAAGAGGAATCCCCTTCCGAGGTAAAGAGCGTTCCTGCTGTTCTGGTATATTTTTGCCAGTTCAAGTGCCTGTTCATTTACCTGAAGTGCTTTCTCCATCTTCGAGGGGATCATGGCAAGCTCATCTATCAGCTGCCTGTATTTCTCTGCAGAAATCACTCCCCTGAGGAATCCGATCTCGAAGGCCATCATTGCAAGGACGGTTATCTGTGTCGTAAAGGCTTTTGTTGAGGCGACTCCGATCTCAGGGCCTGCGTGGGTATAGACACCCGCATTTGTTTCGCGGGGTATGCTCGATCCGACTACATTGCAGATTCCAAGGACTATTGCCCCCTTCTCCTTTGCAAGTTTCACTGCTGCCAGTGTATCGGCTGTTTCTCCGCTCTGGCTTATTGCTATTACAATATCTCCCTTTTTGATTATCGGATCCCTGTACCTGAACTCCGAGGCATACTCAACCTCAACAGGGATCCTGGTGTACTCCTCAAAGAGGTACTCACCCAGCAGACCTGCGTGCCATGATGTGCCGCATGCCACTATAATGACCCGTTCCGACTGGGAAATAGTTTCAAGCACACTATGAAGACCTCCCAGCATTATTCCGCTGTGGTCAGGCAGCACCCTCCCCCTGAAAGTATCGTGTATCGCCCTGGGCTGCTCATAAATCTCCTTGAGCATGAAGTGAGGAAAGCCTTCCTTGTCTATCTCTCCTATCTTCAGGTCAACTTCCTTCACCTCAGGTTCTATTCTTCCCGGCCTGATGGATTTAAGAACAAGTTCATTCTTCATTACAATGGCCAGGTCATCATCCTTGAGATATATTACACGCTGGGTATGTTCTACAATGGGCGTTGCATCGGAGGCTATGAAATTCTCTCCTTCCCCGACGCCTATAACAAGGGGGCTTCCTTTCCGTGCCGCAAACAGCCTGTCGGGTTCATTAACGCATATTATTACAAGGCCATAGGCCCCTTCAACCCTGTTTAGTGCAAGGGTAATAGCCTGTTCTGCCGTAAGGTCGCCCTCAAGATAGAGGTGCTCTATAAGGTTTGCAAGAACTTCCGTGTCGGTCTGGCTGCTAAAGGGAATGCCTCTTCCCTGAAGGTGTTTCTTTATCAGGGCGTAATTCTCAATAATGCCGTTATGCACCACAATAAAGTTCCCTTTTGCCGAGGCCTGGGGGTGGGCATTCAGTTCGTTCGGTTCACCGTGGGTGGCCCATCTTGTATGTCCCATCCCGATTGTTCCGTTGAAATCCGTTCCGTTTACCATAACCTCAAGGTCATCTACCCTGCCCTTACATTTGAAAATCTTTGTTTCACCATTTACAATGGCAAGGCCGGCAGAATCATATCCCCGGTACTCAAGGCGCTTAAGTCCCTTTATTACTATTTCACGGGCAGGTTTTGACCCGATATATCCTACTATTCCGCACATATTTTCATGTTATTATATATATATCCAAACCTCAAACAACAGCAAAAGGTTTATAATACAATGAAAAACGGTGACAGGGAATCAATTATTGCGGAGGGAAAAATAAGGTCTCAGGAAAGGATCATGTCGTAGAAGTCGTTGTAAGCATCTATGTATTGCGATTCATCCTGAAAGGGCAAAACAGGTTTGGAAAGGGAGCTGAGATGTTTCACGAGTTCGCTGTTAATCTCTTCGCTTCCTATAATAACGGCATCGGAATACTTGATCGCCAGTTTTGAAACATTGATGAAATCGGGATTCTTGACAAGCTTCAGGCTCTCTCCGTCGATACCGTCGTAGCGGAGCTTGTCGGCAAAATTCTCCCTGAAAGGGACTTTAAAATCGTTGTTGTAAACCGAATAGATGATCTTGTAATTATGAAAAAGAGGGTCGTCGTGATAGATGTTCCGCAGGTATACAGGCACGAGTGCGGTCATCCACCCATGACAATGGACTATATCCGGGGCCCATCTCAGTTTCTTTACGGTTTCAATCACTCCCCTTGCGAAGAAAAGTGCCCTCTCGTCATTATCTTCAAATTCTCTTCCCGAGGAATCGGCTACCGTATGTTTTCTCTGGAAGTAGTCGTCATTATCGATAAAATAGACCTGCATCCTTGCACTCTGTATCGACGCTACCTTGATTATAAGAGGGTGGTCGGTGTCGTCGATGATAAGGTTCATCCCTGACAGGCGTATTACTTCATGGAGCTGGTTCCTTCTCTCGTTTATGCTTCCGTAACGGGGCATAAAAGTCCTTATCTCCTTACCCTTTTCCTGAATCCCCTGGGGCAGAAACCTTCCGATTTTCGACAGCTTTGTTTCCCCGAGATACGGAGTGATCTCCTGAGATATGAACAATATTTTTTTGCTTTCCATTTATAAGCCTGGATATACCATTCCGTAACAATTTGCAAAGATAATAATAAAAATTGACAAAATAATCAACACTCCGGGGGATGAGTTACTGTTCACCTTGCGATTTATCACTTAAAAGGCGTATATAATCCCCGATTTTAATATAGGTTTGTAAAATTTCTCATCCATGATAGTAGTTAACAGTGTGAAAGACCTCAGGGAAGCGCTCGGGGCAGAAAAACGCAGGCCGGTAGGATTCGTTCCCACAATGGGGGCTTTGCATGAGGGACACATCTCGCTTGCAGAAAGAGCGGTTTCTGAAAATAAGACTGCGGTGGTGAGCATCTATGTCAATCCGACCCAGTTCAACGATAAAAACGATCTGAAAAACTATCCCCGCACCCTGGATGAGGATCTTGATCTTCTCCGGCAGGTACTCAGAAAGCAGGATATTGTTTTCACTCCGGCCGACAGGGAGATGTACCCTGATGAAGACAAACGGGTATTCAGTTTCGGCAACCTCGACAAAGTGATGGAGGCAGTTCAAAGACCCGGTCATTTCAACGGAGTGGCTCAGGTTGTTTCAAAACTCTTTGATATGGTGGAACCGGATACAGCTTATTTCGGGCTTAAGGATTTTCAGCAGGTGGCTGTAATAAAGGAACTTGTACGTCAAACGGGGAGCAATATATCAATCGTAGCCTGTCCGATAATAAGAGAGCCTGACGGGCTGGCTCTTTCAAGCAGGAACAGGCTCCTTGAGCCTGATATCAGGAAGGAAGCCGGAATAATATTTTCAGCAATATCAGAGGCTGCCGGAATGATAAAAGATCACGATATCGGACATATTGCTTCATTCGTGAAATCGACTATTGAAATGAAAAAAGACTTCAGCGTGGAGTATTTTGAGATCGTCGATGAAATTGAACTGCAGCCGGTAAAGAAAAAGGAGCTGATGGACCGTGGGAGGAGTTACTTTGGATGTATTGCTGTCAGGGCCGGGAAGGTCAGGCTTATTGATAATATCGCTTTTCCCTTGTGATCAATAAAAAGGATGATTAAATTTGTGCGGTCAAAATTTCACCAGCTTTCAGCATGCTTATAGAAGTACTCAAATCAAAGATCCATCAGGTGACTGTAACCGAGGCCAATCTGAATTATATCGGGAGCGTCACCATTGATGAAGATCTAATGGACGCATCAAACCTCATTGCAAATGAAAAGGTCCATATCCTTGACATTAATAACGGTGAGCGTCTCGAGACCTATGTCATAAAAGGCAGGAGGGGCTCGGGTGAAATATGCATGAATGGTCCGGCTGCACGCAAAGTCGCTGTCGGTGATGTTATAATAATTATGTCCTACGCCATCCTCGATTTTGAGGAAGCAAGGAAGTTCAGTCCTGCGGTTATTTTTCCCGATACAACTACAAATAAACTGATCTGAATTGAGAAAAACCTTAATTCAAATCCTTAAGTTTTTTGGATTTCTGGCTGTAGGGATTCTTCTTTTGTGGCTTGCCTTCAGAACGGTAAATTTCAGCAAGCTCAGAGACGATCTCATAGGAGCAGATTATTCGTGGATCCTGCTTTCGCTACTGTTCGGCTTCATTGCTTACCTGAGCAGGGCCCGGCGATGGGTTATACTAATAAAACCTCTCGGTCACCATCCGGGTTTCTGGAACACATTTCACTCCCTGATGCTGGGTTATCTGGCGAATCTTGCCCTTCCCAGGGTGGGTGAAATAACAAGATGCGTCGCCCTGGGCAAAAAGGAAAAAATACCTGTTGACCAGCTTCTCGGGACCGTGGTTGTTGAAAGAACTATCGATCTGTTTTCACTTCTTACCATTATGGTGGCTCTTCTGCTTACCAGCGGATCGTCGATAAAGGAATATCTTAACAAGGCTATCATCATACCTTTCAGGGAAAAGGTCCTTTCGGTTTTCGGCTCGGTGTGGATCCTGTGGGCTTTATTGATTGTACTTTCCCTGGTTACTCTGTGGCTTCTTGTAAAATACAAGAGGGAACTTCGCAGAATCAGGTTTTTTTCAAAAATGTTCGACATTGCCAGGGGGGTACTGAACGGGCTCAAGACCATTCTGAAGCTTAAAAACAACAAGGAATTTATCTTCCACACAGTTTTTATCTGGTTGAATTACGCTCTTATGACCTGGGTTGTTGTTTTCAGCCTTGAAAGCACTTCTCACCTCTCATTCTGGAATTCGATCTTTATCCTTGTAATTGGCGGACTGGCAATGTCAGCGCCTGTTCAGGGAGGAATGGGAGCCTTCCACTATTTTGTCTCAAGAGGTATCGCCTTTGTGGAGGAAGTCAGCATCGAAGATGCTTCAGCCTATGCAATCCTTACGCACGAATCGCAGCTCATTCTTGTTCTTATTCTTGGTGCTGTTGCGTTCTATATGCTTTACAGGAAAAACAGAAAAACCGCAGAAAATGCCTAAGGTAAAAACCGTCTTCATCTGCCAGAACTGCGGTGCCGAATCCCCGAAATGGATAGGCAGATGTCCGTCATGCAGGGAATGGAACACCTATCACGAAGAGATAGTCGGAGGAAACTCTCCTTCCAATGCAACATTCCTTTCAGGTCGCGAAAAAAGGAAACCTGAACTCCTCGATCAGATCAAATCCGACGAACACCGGAGGCAGATGACCGGGATCGCCGAATTCGACAGGCTCCTTGGAGGAGGGGTCGTTCCGGGTTCGCTTATCCTTCTTGGAGGGGAGCCTGGTGTGGGAAAATCGACACTCGCCCTGCAGCTTGCGCTTTCAATGAAGGATGAGACTGTACTTTACGTATCGGGAGAAGAGAGTGAGGAGCAGATAAGCCTGAGGGCGAAGCGGCTTAAAAAAGCAGGCAGCAACTGTTACATCTACAGTGAGACTGAACTGGAAAGCATACTTGTTCAGGCTGAAAACCTCAAACCCGGTCTTGTCATTATCGACTCGGTCCAGACAATAAGGACTTCCTTCCTCGAGTCATCGGCCGGATCAGTCACTCAGGTCAGGGAATCGGCCGCCCAGCTTCTGAAGTACTCGAAGATAACGGGAGTGCCTGTCCTTCTGATAGGTCACATAACAAAGGACGGGACACTTGCAGGACCCAAGGTTCTTGAACATATTGTTGACGTTGTACTTTATTTTGAAGGTGACAATAATTACATATACAGGCTTCTGAGGTCTGTCAAGAACAGGTTCGGATCGACTTCGGAGCTGGCCATATTCGAGATGGTAGAAAGCGGTCTGAGAGAGGTGGCAAACCCTTCCGAGATGTTCATCAACCAGCATGCGGAACCACTCAGCGGTATTTCCATTGCAGCAACGATCGACGGGGTAAGGCCTTTCCTGATCGAAACCCAGGCACTTGTAAGCAGCGCGGTATACGGCACTCCCCAGCGAAGCTCGACAGGATTCGACATAAGGCGTCTCAACATGCTTCTTGCAGTTCTTGAGAAGAGAGCAGGCTTCAGGCTCGGGATAAAGGATGTCTTTCTCAATATTGCAGGAGGTATAAAAGTTGTTGATCCGGCGATCGACATGGCTATCATCTCGGCAGTCCTCTCCTCGAACCTTGATATTCCCGTCGGCAAGGATATTTGTTTTGCAGGGGAAACTGGCCTCTCGGGCGAAATAAGACCTGTTTCGAGGATAGATCAGCGTATCAGGGAAGCTTCGAAGATGGGCTTCAGAAAGATCTACATCTCAAAGTATCACAGGAAAGTGATCAGCAAAGGCAACGACATAGAAATAATTGAAGTAGGGAAAGTTGAAGAACTTGTAAGATCCTTGTTCAGCTGAAAAACAAGACAGTCTGTTCCGGCAGGCATACGCAGGTCAGGCTTCTAATATCGTTCCCTTATATAACCTCCCCGGCGGGAGCTCTCCCTTTTCACTTTCTCGCAGTCGGTATCAATACTGAAATTCGGGGGTCTTTCAAACTCATCCGATTCCATTATTCCAAACTGCGGATCATTATAAAGTTTACGCATGAAAATCCCGAAAACCGGAAGAGCCATCTGGGCACCCTGTCCCTCGCTCAGCGTCTCGAAATGAATGGCCTGGTCCTCCCATCCGCTCCAGACTCCTGCAACAAGGTTAGGAGTTACTCCCATAAACCATCCGTTCGAGTGGTTCTGGGTTGTACCCGTCTTCCCCCCTACCTGGTTGAGCAGCATGTATGGTTCCCTTCTCAGCCTGTTGCCTGATCCTGTCAGAACAACACCCTGAAGAAGGTCGAGCATTAGGTAGGCCTGATCCTCGCTGAGAACCTCCTCGATAGTCGGGGTAAACCTTGAAATTACATTTCCGTTCTTATCCTCGATGCGGGTGACGTACATGGGTCGTGTATATACACCCTTGTTTGCAAAGGTCCCGTAAGCCCCGACCATCTCCTCAAGTTTAATATCTGAGGTTCCGAGGAATATTGAAGGTACAGGGTCGATAAAGCTTCTTATTCCCATCCTCTTCATCAGGTCGGTAACAGCCGAGGGTCTGAACTGCTGCATCAGCCAGGCGGAAATATAGTTTTCCGACTGTGCAAGTCCCCACTTGAGGGTAACCATTTTGCCGTGGTAATCCTTGGGACCGGAGCTTCTTGGTATCCAGGGAACCGAATCGCCAGGAAGGTCGAATGAGCGGGGGATGTTTTCAACCTCGTCGCAGGGGGTATAACCGTTCTGCATTGCGATTGTGTAAAGAAAGGGTTTTATTGTACTCCCCACCTGCTTCCTCTGCTGGGTTACCGCATCCCATTTGAAATATCTGAAATCCGGCCCTCCGACATAAGCCTTTACATACCCGTTGTGAGGATCCTCAACAAGAAAGGCAGAACGGACAAAGTATTTGTAGTACCTTACCGAGTCGTAGGGTGTCATTATTGTATCCACCTCCCCTTTCCATGAGAACACCCTCATGGGCACCTTTGTATTGAAGGCCAGCATTATCGAATCCATCGGTACTCCCCTTGCCCTCATCATTATATATCTCTCGCTGTCTCTCACCGACCGCATGATCAGATCCTCAACATCCTTCTTCGAAAGGTCGTTTGAATACGGAGGGTTCCTGAAGCTTTTTGCACGTTTGTAGAAGTCGGGCTGAACTTCCTTCGACAGATGCTCTGCAAGGGCTTCCTCAGCATATTGCTGCATCTTCGAGTTAAGGGTTGTGTATATTTTAAGTCCGTCCTTATAGATGTCGTAGTACGTACCGTCAGGCTTCCTGTTCTTGTTGCACCATCCGTAAAGAGGATTGTTGTTCCATTCCCACAGGGCTTCTTCATATGATGATTCCCTTTCGTACCTGTTGCGGTCGGGTTCCGGTCTTCTCATGATATTTCTCAGGTACTCCCTGAAATATGTGGCAAGTCCGGTATTATGGTCTTCAATGTTGAAATCGAGTTCGATAGGAAGAAGTTTCAGTGAATCGGCCGTACGGGGATGGATGTATCCGTATTTTCCCATCTGCGAAAGAACAATGTTCCTCCTCTGGAGCATTCTCTCGGGGTATCTCTTCGGGTTGAAGGCGCTTGAGTTCTGGAGCATCCCGACCAGGACAGCTGCGTCCTCGATTTTCAGCGAGTCGGGAGTTGTGTTGAAATAGACCTTTGCTGCAGATCTGATCCCGATGGCCTGATAAAGGAAATCGTATTTGTTGAGATACATCGCTATTATCTCCTCCTTGGTATAGCTTCTCTCAAGCTTTACCGCCGTCTGCCATTCCTTGAATTTTGTAACTCCAAGCCGTATTTTCCTTACAAAGGCCGATGTGCGTGCAGTGTCCCTGGGATAAAGCTGTTTTGCGAGCTGCTGCGTTATTGTGCTGCCCCCGCCGGTGTTCTGTCTCAGTATTATTGTTCTGACAAGTGCACGGCCCAGCCCGCGGATATCAATCCCCGAGTGCCGGTAATACCTTATATCCTCGGTAGCAATGAGTGCATTTACAAGATAAGGCGAAAGTTCGTCATATTCGGTCCATGTCCGGTTCTCGATGCTTATCTTACCGAGAAGAACCCCGTCTTCGGAGAAAACTTCAGCGGCTAGGTTATATTCAGGATTCTCAAGCTCTTCGAAGGAAGGCATCGGACCGAGCTTCTCCTTTGAAATAAGAACGAAAAGAAGGACAACAAGAATAAAAGGGACAGAGAAGATTGTCCAGAACCAGATGAGATATTTTCTTTTTGCTGAAGTGGCTTTCATTCGCTCCGCTGATTTGCGCAAAAATAGCAATTAATAAAGAATCTTAACCGTTTATTTTGAAGTTTGGGACCTAAATGATTTACTTTGTCGTGTTTTTAAAAAATGTTAAAATACTCCGATATGATCGAAAATCTAGTTATTGTTGAGTCGCCGGCAAAAGCAAGAACCATAGAGAAATTTCTTGGTAAGGATTTCCGGGTTGTCTCAAGTTTCGGGCATATCCGCGATCTTAAGAAGAAAAATCTCGGGATAGATATCAAGAATAATTTCTCTCCCGAGTATGAAATCCCTAAAGAAAAGGCAAAAATTGTAGGAGAGCTCCGCAAAGCTGCATCCGGGGCAAAGAATATATGGATAGCTTCTGATGAGGACCGCGAAGGTGAGGCCATTGCCTGGCATCTTGCAAGTGTTCTCAATCTTGATCTCAGCACCACAAAAAGGATCGTTTTCCACGAAATAACAAAGGATGCCATAACCTATGCCATTGAGAATCCCAGGCAGGTAGACATGAATCTTGTTAACTCCCAGCAGGCGAGGCGCATTCTCGACCGTATAGTCGGGTTTGAGATCTCTCCGGTACTGTGGAAGAAAGTCCAGCCCGCATTATCAGCAGGAAGGGTTCAGTCGGTGGCTGTCCGCCTTATCGTAGAAAGAGAAAGGGAGATCATTGCGTTCAAATCTGAGTCGTCATTCAGGATAACCGGTGTTTTCGCATGCGACGCACTGAAAGAAAACAATCTTTTAAGGGCCGAGGCTGCAAAGAGATTCTCAAGCGAAAAGGAGGCTTCATCGTTTCTGGAACTCTGCAAAAGTGCGGGATTCACCGTTTCAGCAATAGCTGTAAAGCCCGGGACCCGTTCGCCTGCTCCACCGTTCACCACTTCGACACTTCAGCAGGAGGCATACAGGAAGCTAGGATTTTCTGTGTCCCAGACCATGGCAGTTGCCCAGAAGCTCTATGAGGCTGGAAAGATCACCTACATGAGGACCGACTCAACGAATCTGTCAAAGCTGGCCCTGGCAAAATCGAGGGAAGTAATAACAGCCGAATACGGGGAGAAATATGCAAAGACCAGGCAGTTCCACACCAAATCGAAGGGAGCGCAGGAAGCCCATGAAGCCATCAGGCCTGCATATCCCGATGTCATGACCATTACCGGGAACCAGAATGAGAAGAGGTTGTATGAACTGATCTGGAAGAGGACAATTGCATCCCAGATGGCCGATGCCGAAGTCGAAAAGACTACGATATCAATTTCAATGAGCAATTCACCTGTACTCTTTTCTGCAAGCGGAGAGGTAATCAGATTCGACGGATTCCTTAAGGTATATACCGAATCGACCGATCACGAGAACGGCGAAGACGAAAAGTCAATTCTTCCTCCCGTGAAAAAAGGCATGGCTCTTCATTATGAAAGCATAACCGCAACACAGAGATACACAATGCCTCCCCCCAGGTATACTGAAGCCAGTCTCGTGAAGAAGCTTGAGGAACTTGGTATTGGCAGGCCTTCGACCTATGCCCCGACAATTTCGACCATCCAGCAGAGGGGCTATGTACTCAGGGAAGACAGGCCGGGTGAAAAACGTCAGCTGAAAGTACTTACCCTCTCGAAAGGGAATGTCACTTCAGCCGTGAAGACCGAAGCAGCTGGGAAAGAGAAGTCGAAACTTTTTCCGCAGGACATCGGAATGATTGTCAATGATTTTCTTGTAGAGAACTTCTCGGAGATCGTGGACTTTAACTTCACCGCGGAGGTGGAGGAACAGTTCGACATGATAGCCGAAGGAGAAATGAAATGGACGGGGATGCTCGACAAGTTCTATTCATCATTTCACAAAACAGTAAGCGACACCCTTGAGAAAAAGAGCCGTACGTCCAGTGCCAGGGTTTTGGGCGTTCATCCCGAAACGGGTGAACAGGTATCGGTAAGAATGGGCCGTTTTGGACCCGTGGCTCAGATCGGCGATACGGAAAACGGCGGAAAGCCTCGTTTTGCAAGCCTTTCGAAGAATCAGCTCCTCGAAACCATAACCCTTGCCGAGGCTCTCGATCTTTTCCGGCTTCCCAGGTCGCTTGGACAGCTTGAAGGCGATGAAATGATCGTAGGAACAGGAAAATTCGGACCCTATGTAAGGTACAGAAGCAAATTCTATTCCCTGAGGAAAGGAGTCGATGATCCCTATACCGTTACACTTGAAAGAGCTGCAGAGCTTGTAAGGGAGAAGGAAGAGAGTGAAAAGAAAAAAGTGATAAGGGACTTCGGAGGGATACTTATTCTAAACGGACGATACGGACCCTATCTGTCCAGGGACAAGGAGAACTACAGGCTTCCCAAAGGCACCAAAGCTGAAGAGCTGACAAAGGAGGACTGCATAAGCATCATTGAGAAAAGCCAGAAATCAAAGAAAAGCAACCAGTAACCGATGATTGATCTAAACGATTATTTTGATCCTGTAAGCCTTGAGCGGACCGGTTTTGAAAATCTGGCAGAAAACGCCGGTTTCCCGCATAACATTGCAATCCACACCGAGAATGAGCCCCTCAGGGGGATACACGGCTTCAAGGTTGCGATCCTGGGAGTTCCTGACGGAAGAAATTCACCCGATCACGGTTCCTCGGGAGCACCCGATGCGATACGCAGGCAGCTTTATTCTCTTGCAAGAGTTCCCGGCAAGACCAAAATAACAGATCTGGGCAACATGAAACAGGGAGTCGCCTTCAGCGACACGCTCGCAGGGCTTACAGATGTCCTCAGTCATCTCATCAGTGAATCGGTTTTCCCTGTTATAATAGGAGGAAGCAGTGCCCTTACAGCAGCCATCGACAGGGCTTTCAGCCGTCTGAAGATAAAATACACCCTTACGGCCGTCGATCCCAGGATCGACTACTCCTCATCTGCAGAAGTACCCGATTCCTTCTCATGGCTTAACCGGATTACGGGAAACAGCAAAAGCACTTTCAGTCATTATATTAACATCGGGTATCAGACCTACCTCAACGATCAGCAGGTCATTAACCGCTTTACCCGAAGGAACTCAGACATGATAAGAATAGGAGATGTAAGGCAGGCCATATACCTCACCGAGCCTTATTTCAGGGATTCTGACGCTGCTCTTTTCGACATCTCGGCTGTGAGGCAGTCGGATGCACCGGGAACGGCAGTCCCTTCCCCAAACGGGTTTTACGGCGAGGAAATATGTCTTCTTTCGCGTTATGCAGGGATTTCTGACAACCTGAAAGTTTTCGCCCTCTTTGACGTTAATCCCCGTTTTGATGTCCGTGAACAGACTTCCGGGCTTGCTGCACAGATAATCTGGTTTCTTATGGAGGGTTTTTCACAGAAGCAGTATGAGACCCCTTCGCTTAGCGGAAACAATTCAGGACGTTTTATAAAATACCATGTCAGGGTTACCGATCTTGAGGATGATCTGATCTTCGTGAGAAGCAACCTCACCGAGAGATGGTGGATAGAGCTTGAAGACAGTAATAATAACAAGGTATATGTTGCCTGTTCTCACGACGATTACCTGAAAGCGAACAGGAATGAGGTTCCCGACCGGGTTGTCAGATCGGCCGACCGGCTGAAGTCATAACACATTAAACTTTTTTACCTCTTTTTCCGTTTATTTACCGGTGTTTGGAATGTTCTTTGCGGGTAACATTGCTGGAATGTTCAAAAACTTTTCATTAATGGATTGCCGGTTTTAATAGTTTTGTGTTATTTATCTTATTTTTAGGAGTTCTATCAATGGGCTTAATCCTATACCTTAATAAAGTGAAGAAGAAATACACTCTATCAGCTTTTGTCATTGCGCTATCCTCCATGGCCTGTTTCCCGCAGCAGGATCCCCTTACCAGCAATTATATGTTCAATACATTTTCTTTTAATCCGGGATATGCAGGAACATCGGGAATGATATGCGCGACTGCCATTAACCGTCAGCAATGGGTTGGTTTTGACGGTGCCCCCTCGACCACAATGTTCAGCATTAGCGCTCCCGTAGCTCCGTTCAAGATAAGCAGCGGAATTGGACTTACGGTTGCCAGCGACAATGTAGGCTTCGACCGCGACATAAACCTTTCTCTTGCATACTCCTATATTGCCCCTTTGGGCGCCGGCAGGCTCGGCATAGGGGTCAATGCGGGGATCTACAATATAACCCTCGATCCCGAGTGGGTCATTCCCGACGGTGATATCTTCACCCCTCCCTCGGGCGATCCCCTCATTCCCGAAAGCAAGGAGAGTGTCCTGAGCTTTGATGCAGGACTGGGAGTTTATTATACCACCGACAAATACTATGCTGGTCTTTCGGTCACTCACATCAATCAGCCGAAAGTAAAATTCAACAAGGGAGTCTCCTTCATAAGCAGGCATTACTATCTTACGGCAGGTTATACTCTTCAGTTACCCAACCCCTCGCTTGAACTGCTTCCCTCCTTTTTTGCCGTCAGTGACGGAAAGACAATACAATTTTCTGCAACTTCTTTAATAAGATACAATAAAAAGGCATGGGGGGGCGTTTCATACAGACCCGGAGATGCTCTGGTTGGAATTGTGGGGATAGAATTGTTCAATGGTATTAGAGTCGGATACGCTTATGACTTCACGACTTCAGATATCAGGAAAAGCACGAGCGGGTCGCATGAATTTATGGTGAATTATTGTTTCAGTCTCAGTATGGGTAAAAGCCCGATGAGATACAAAAGCATAAGATTTTTATAACTTGATTAAGAACATCTTTACTTGCAATACAAAATTCTAAAGAATTATGAAAAAGGTAATCCTTGCAGCTCTGGTAATAATAATTTTATTAGGTGGTTGTAAGTCTGCAGATAACGGAGAACTGACCGGAGTCCCTGGAAGAAAGAATTTCTTTGAGCCCGAACCGTTTGAGATGGCTTTCATCCCTGCCGGAAGTTTCACTATGGGTCCAAGCGATCAGGATGCAATATTTGCGCAGAACAGCTTGTCGAAGGTAGTGACTGTTGAAGCATTCTGGATGGACCAGACAGAGATAACAAACAATAAATACCGTCAGTTCGTCTATTATGTCCGCGACTCGATACTCAGGACAAAGCTGGGCGAGGCACAGATTCCCGACAGGGAGTATTTTGTGACGGACAGGGACGGTAATCCCGTCGAGCCATATGTTCTGAACTGGTCAGAGAGGATTGATCCCAGGGAAGAGACAACTGCAGCCATTCTGGAAGAGATGTATTATCCTCCCGAGGAACGTTTCAGCGGCAAGAAGCAGATAGACATACGTAAACTCAATTACACATATTTCTGGGTCGATTACCAGCAGGCAGCAAAATCGAGGTATGTATACGACTATGCCAACAACACCGGAAGGTATGAAGGAAAAGTCATTGACCGCAACGGCAATGTCACTGATGTAAGAAACCGTTCATCCTTTATCAGGCACGATACGATAAACATTTACCCCGACACCCTTTGCTGGATCAGGGACTTCACATATTCGTTCAATGATCCTCAGGCCGACCTTTATTTCTGGCATCCTTCATTCGACGATTATCCCGTTGTCGGAGTTTCATGGCCGCAGGCCAATGCATTCAGCAGATGGAGGACAGATTATATGAACACAGCTCTTAGGAAAAGCGGCATTGCCGACGTTCAGGCTTACCGTCTTCCTCTTGAGACCGAGTGGGAATATGCCGCGAGGGGAGGTCTCGATCTTTCGATGTATCCATGGGGAGGACCCTATACCCGTAACTACGAAGGCTGTTTCCTTGCCAATTTCAAGCCTCTGAGGGGCAACTATATCGACGACGGAACAGTATATACAGCCAAGGCAGGTTCATACGAACCCAACGAATACGGCTTGTTCGACATGTCGGGCAATGTTGCAGAATGGACGCTTTGCGCTTATCATCCTTCCGCATACATCTTCCAGCACGATCTAAACCCGAATTACCAGTATAA
>MTKZ01006098.1_pt1 | contig 17142 bp, 9 predicted proteins | sample 1042781 | NCBI WGS metagenome assembly MTKZ01 (sample SAMN06212207, study PRJNA360539) | anaerobic digester metagenome | biome: Wastewater treatment plant; material: sludge; isolation source: anaerobic digester fed with sludge from wastewater treatment plant | place: Denmark: WWTP Viborg ... | reverse complement strand
ACCAATTATCCGCCCGATATCATGATTGAGAAGTGGATCTATGACGGCTATCCTGAGCTGAGACCTTATCAGCTCCAGTCCCTGGAAAGACAGAACCAGCAGGCTCTGAAGGGCATATCCAGAAATGTCCAGGTAACCACCCCGGCCAAGATCTATAATTCGTCTAATATAATGAACTTCGTCTTCTTCAACCTGATAGGCAGCCACATCAAAGCCGATCTAGCGAGGCCCTACCGCAACACCCCCTTCTCGAAGAAAGGCAAGCAGCTAATGCAGCTCACTGAGAAGGATTATGTGAATAGCTACGAGGGCGACAGATCCATGATCGACAGATGGGCGGAGTTCCTGGGGCTGACCAAGTGGTATAGCTGGGTAGGATTTGAGAACGTGCCACCGGATTATCTGAACTCGGTCTGAGCATTATGGCGGGTGATCCTCCGGCGAGGAGTAGAGGGTGTCATTTGGATCAAACGAAGGATTAAATCTTTTGCTTTTCCTGTATTGATTTGGTGAGGGTAATGGCTGAGGAGAGCGGGTCAGAGAGGAGGCAGAAATTACGAGAAGGCTTCATAGCTGGTGAGCCAGATGCATTTACTGACGAAGCACTTTTAGAAATCCTTCTCAATTATGCCATACTAAGAGGTGACCTTCAGCCAATTGCTCATAGACTTCTACAGGAGTTTGGAGATTTAGACAGCGTTTTGGCATCCGATTTTGATGCTTTATGCAAATTTAAAGGAATTAAGTCTTACACGGCCACTCTACTTAAGCTTGCAAACCACCTTCGAGACCCTCAAAGACTTGAGGCATCCTCAGCTAAAGCAATTGCCAAGACCGCGCAGCAGAAGCTTTTTGGGCAGGAACCTGCTGAGGATTTAAAAGCAAAGCCGATACGACCAAAGGGGGAGTTATCTCCTAAAAAGAAGCCCATTAGACCAAGGAGCGAGCTTTTCACCAATTCAGTCTTGAAAGAGGCAATTGAGATCCTGCCAAAGCTGCCGGACACTGACGATTTTGACGCAATTAGGGATTTCATTAAAGAGAAACTACCCTTTAGTAGCCAGAATACCAGAGATAGATACGTTTCTTACGTTGTAAATAGATTATTTCCCGAAGGTAGAGCAGATCTAGCTCTGAGAACTTATGCCAAGATTTACTCTGGTCGCCAGGAACTTCGAGATGCTTGCTTTTACCGGTTTTGCAGGACAGAGCCCTTGATGCTCTCAGTCAGTCGTGACCTGCTGTTGCCGGCCATAGGATACGGTCAAATGGACCGGAGCAGGATCAGAGAATATCTATCGGATCATTATCCATCTTCCAAGGTAGTCAACCTCTGTGCCAAAGCAATAGTCAACTCTCTGGTGGCCGGTGGCGTAGCCAGATCTGATAAAAAGAAAATAAGCTTCAATTATCGCGCTCCTGCCGTGGCATCCCTGGCCTTCCTGATCCACAGTGAGTTCCCAGCGCCGGGAATGTACGAGATCTCCTGGCTGGAGAACAGTCCGCTGATAAGGGCAATGCTCTGGGACCCTGACCGCCTGCTTCCTGGGCTCTATGAGCTGAGGAACCTGNNTGATTTCCAAGATCTCCGAGATCGATAACATTCGCCAGTTCACGACCGAGTTTACTCTGGACAAGCTGGTGGACCACCTCAAGTCCAAGGCGAAGACCGTATAAGGGACTCTGCCCACAAGCCATCAAAGTATTTCATGAGTGAGGGATAGCAGAATGAAGGACGCAGATATCATTGAAACTATGGTTTCCAAGCTGCGGGTACCAGTGGGCAGGCACCTCTACGGCGTAGTAGGCTCCTACGATGCCCTGGAGCGCTTCAGCCGGAGTCTATTGGAGGCCAAGACCCCGGACGGGTTGCCTTTCCCGGAGCCCATGTCTATCAACAAGGGCATCTTGGCGGCTATACCCGAGAACGAGTTCAAAAGGCTGGCTGAAGACGAGCCCAGATATCCAGAGGTGATTAGAGTCCGGCTGGCCCAAGCATTCGAAGAGTTTCTGCGCCTGACACTGCGGCAGGGACTGGTTGTTCTCAGGGACCTGGAGGTGCTCTTTACCTATGACCTGGATCTCAGTCCCTTCAGGACACTATGCACCGATAAGCAGAGAGCTATACTTCTTCTGCCAGGAGAGAGATCTGGGGAGCGGATATGCATGTTTGGCTCAGATGACACCTTCCTGCCGGTCGATCTGATCGCCAGTGATCACCAATGGATTCTAAGGTAGAAATGCATGAGGCGTGAAGATCTATTAGAGCTGCATTATATCGCCCATTTTGACAATATTATCTCCGTCCTGCAAAACGGAATCCTCTCTCATTCCTCAGCGGAAGGTCTTGCTCATAGGTCAGTCGCTTCCGAAGTTGTTCAAGATAAACGAAGATCAAAATTGGTGCCGCCAGGACAGCCTCTGCACAATTACGTCAATCTGTACGTCTGCGGAAGAAATCCGATGCTATTCAAGCTCAAGTTCAGTTGCGGATATTCTGAACTCTGCGTCTTGAGTATTCAATCTGGAGTTCTGGATCTGCCCGGAGTCATAATAAGCGACCGTAACGCATCCAGTGACTATGTTCTCTTCAGGCCTGCGCCCGAAGGGCTGGAGATTGTCAATAAGGATCTGGTCTTTGCCAGGTACTGGAACCAGCCTGATGAGATTGAAAAAGAGAAGCATGTGTCCATTAAGTGCGCCGAGGTTCTAATTCCTGATAGGTTGGATGCCAGGTACATAAGTGGAGCTTATGTCTCATGTCCCGAGAGCAAGGAGGCTCTTGAAAGAATTCTAATGGATGCAGGATGCAGGACTAAACCTAAATGTAGTAGTAGATACATATCTATTCTTCAAATAAGGGTGGCGATTCATGGGAAATCAAGTAGAGGTTATCAAAGGCGACATATTCCAGTCCAGAGCCCAGACGCTGGTTAATACGATTAACTGCGTCGGTATAATGGGAAAAGGCCTGGCGCTGGAGTTCAAAAAGCGTTTTCCAGGAATGTACCAGGATTATGTCAAGCGCTGCAAGAAGGGACAGGTGCGGCTGGGAGAGCCTTATCTGTTTCGCGGTCTGGAGCAGCCCTTTGTCGTCAACTTTCCCACCAAGGGCCACTGGCGCTCAGCTTCTCGCCTGGATGACATAGTACGCGGGCTTGATTACCTGGAGAGCCACCACAAGCAATGGGGCATTACTTCCATCGCGGTGCCATCATTGGGGTGTCAGCAGGGGAAACTGGAGTGGCGGACAGTCCTCCCTGTCCTCCATGAGCACTTGAGACGCCTGAATATACCAGTGGAGCTTTATATACCAGCAGAGGCCTCTTTGGACGAGGCTTTATCCGTTTTAGGCATTGAGGGTCGCGGTCCATCTGAGCTCGGGACCAAACCGCAAGAGGGTTTACAGCCTGGTCTTGTGGCTCTAGTTGCCATCTTAAATCGAATCGAGCGAGAGCCCTACCATTATCCCATAGGCAGGATCAGGTTTCAGAAACTTGCATATTTTGCGACTGCTCAAGGAATACCAACAGGTTTGACCTATAGCAGATCCAGTTATGGGCCTTTCGCCGCTGAGCTGAATAGCAAAGTTATCTCTCGACTTGTCAACTGCAATCTCATTCGCGAGGAGCCTTCCGGCAGGATGATAGTCATCAAGACAGGACCTGCTTGCATGGATATTCTGCCTGAGTTTTGCGAAGACCTGGAGAGGTGGAAGCCGGCCATAGAAAAAGTTGCGGACCTGATGCTTCGAACATCCACAACCCAATCCGAGATTGCGGCGACGGTCCACTTCACTTCAAAGGTGCTGGAGGAATTCAAGGGCACAAAGCCTAAGGAGAGCGAGGTTATGGATGCCGTTATGAAATGGAAGCAGAGGAGAAAGCCACCCATAGAGGAGTCGGAGGTGGCAGTGGCCATTCGCAACCTGGCAGGCCTCGGATGGATTGATGTGCTCTCCAGCAGCAACCTGCCTCTCCAGGGAGATCCGGTCCACGAGCTGGCAACAGTCGATTCAGGCTAATGCTTCCAACAGGTCGTCCCTCTCATCCCAGAAAGTCACGGTATTGGTAAGCCTCTTAAGTTTTGGATATGGCTCTCTCCATACATCTTCTTCCACCGTGTCGTCCAGAAGGCAGATGGAATCGAATTTGGTTCCTGCATCTCGAAGCTCAATCCACGCAACAATGGTTTTATTGGCTAATCCATTTGCGTAGCCTGGGCTCTCTGCATGAAGAGAATACATAAAGGCGGGCACTTTTTTATTGCGTGCAATTACAAAGTCCACGAAGAGCTGCTTGCCGGACGCCCCTATGAACTCATTTCTTCTCTCCGAGAAAATCTGGTTGCTGCTCAGCCACAGATTCACCTCTTCTTCGAAATCAAACATAAAGTGGCTCCACTTATTTTTAAGAGTTGTATGCACTTTGTATTTAGTGGTTTCGCGGATCATGCTTATTCTGATGAATTCGAGCCGAATAATAATATTCGTCCAAAAGTCTTATCGCCTGGGATCTCATCTCTCAGCCTGAGAGATCTCACCATGACCACCTGGAAAGACGACCACCGTAAGCCCGAGACGAAGAAGCGCCCTGTCCCAGAGATGCCCGAAGGCTACTATTCCGGCGACAAGCCCAACCCCCACCTCCGGGAGTTTGTGGAGAAGAACATGACCCCCTACGACCCGGATAACGATGACTACCAGGTGGAGCCCTTCAATGAGGCCATCACCACCACCAAGGCCACAGCCATCTACAACATGCACACCTACTGGTCCAAGAAACCCCACGACGCCATCCGGCAGTACATTCGCCACTACACGAAACCGGGCGATATCGTCCTTGATCCCTTCTGCGGCTCGGGAGGCACGGCTCTGGCCGCACTCATGGAAGGCAGGAAGGCCATAGCCATCGACCGCTCGCCTGCTGCCACCTTCATCACCAAGAACTACTGCACGCCCGTTGACGTCGACGAGCTGCAAGCGGCCTTCGAGGAGCTGAAGAGAAGGGTTAAGCCGGAGATCGACTGGCTCTACGAGACTCGCTGCGATCGCTGCGGCGGGAAGGCCACCACCGCCTACACCGTCTACTCTCAGCAATTCCGCTGCCCACGCTGCCTGGAGATTGTGGCGCTCTTCGACTGTCCGGAGGTGGAAGGACGGACTCTGAAGGGAAAGCCCAAGAAGATCCGGATCTGCCCGCACTGCCAGAAGGGCGGCCACCAGGAAGTGATCAGTACTTCAGGAGAGAAGTCTGGAGCTGTGCCGGTGCTGGTGAGCTACATTTGCGAAAACGGATGTAAGCCCGCCAGGGGTGAGCGCAGGCACGATGACGCTGATCCGAAGAAGAGGGAGTATTTCGAGAGGTACGATCTGGGGAAGATTCAGGAGATTGAGGGCAGGGAGATACCGCATTGGTATCCGAAAAACCGTATGATGAATGCCCCCGAGGACCAAGAATGCTGGGGCGTCAAATGGCGAGCAGGAACCAGCAACTTCAGGACTGTGGATGAACTATTTACTAAACGCAACCTATGGGCGCTGGCTGCTATCTCTAATGGTACTCAGGATCTTGATAATAGCCAGCCGTCAGATGCATTAATGTTTGGATTGACCGCACTCCTTCTTCGTTTAACCCGCATGAACCAGTATAGGCCTGATGTATCTTATCCCACGAGTATCATAACGGGAACATATTATATGCCTCAAGTTTCTGTGGAGGCAGCTGTTTGGCCTCATTACGAGAATAAGATCGAGCGCTTAATGAAGGGATATGCAGAAGTCGCCAAGTCGGATCTATTCGTAAAATGTATAATTAGCACGCAATCAGTAACTAATTTGGCGGCAATCCCAGCAGAATCTGTTGACTACATTTTTACAGATCCACCATACGGAGGCAATGTTCAGTTTGGCGAATTAAACTTTATTTGGGAATCCTGGCTAAATCTAGACACTAGATGGCACAAAGATGAGATTATTGTGAATGAGATACGACATAGGACAGAAAATGACTGGGCTAGCTTGATGCTACGAGCTTTGATTGAGTGCTATAGGGTCCTGAAGCCTAACAGATGCCTTTCACTTTGCTACCATGACACAAGCGAAGGAACTTGGCAAATGGTCCAGGATATCATGGCAGAGTGTGGTTTTGTGCCCGAGCGATCAGGGCAAACCCTGTTCATTGACACCGGTGGGAAGACATACAACCAAAACACGGCGGATAAAGTTACAAAACGTGACCTAGTGATAAATTTCCGTAAGCCAAATCATGGAGAAGCCTCAAACGACATAATAATAACTGAGCTTGACGATTTTCTCTCCTTTAACGCAAAGGTCTGTAATATTATTAGAAACTACTTAGAATCACATCCAGGCTGCACAAAGGATCACATATTTGACGAAGTTGTAAGCAGGATGGTGAGAAGAGGCCAAATGGAGTCACATAGCTTCGAAGATATCCTTCTTCAGGTGGCTGAGCCAATTTACCCAGAGGGTTCAGAAACGCAGGTTGCATGGTGGTATCTACGAGAGGTTGAAATTGAAGATTCCGCCGAATCAGCTAAGGAGGATATCGCGGCCAATATAATTCGAAAATTCATTGAAGAACGAAGTCGGAATGAGCCTGAAGAAGAAGGGGTTCACTATAGCGACCTATTTGAGTATTATATCGACACAGTCGAGGATATGCCTAGAAGGAAGATGGCAGAATGGTTATTGGATTACTTTTACAAGACCGAATTTGGAACCTACCGCTTGCCCATCTCTGAAGATGAGGAACAGATAAAGAAGGAGGGCCGGGCCGCCGGTTTATCTCGTAGTATCAAGCGCTATCTATCCTTCCTGGAGCAAAATATTCCCGTTCCCGATAAGGAGAGGCCGAGCGACCCAACGCTTGCGGAGTGGATACGCCACGCCAAGCGCTCCGGCCTATACAGCGAAGGCAAGCTGCTCTACGAGAAAGGAGGCCTGCGGCTGGACCGGCTGAGCGAGGAGGGACAGATTAACGTGGATGAGGACTACATGGTCTGCACGAGGATGCTCTCCCGCAAGGTTGAGGGCAAGGGCAAGAGGTAAGCAATGGCAGCAAAGACCGATCTTCTCAGTTACAGGGAGAGCCTGGACAGGATCTGCAAAGTGCCGGATGAGATCATCTCCGTCTACTCATTAGAGCAGCACGTCTGGGCAGGTGGACACTCTCCCCAGGCCATAAGAGAACGCAGGCCGAACCTGACCACTATTCAAGAGTTTCAGATAGGTCCGGTGCTCCACTTTCTAAATGATATATTCAGGCAGATGGCTGCTCCCTACCGGCCGGAGAGCCGCGAGAATCCCATCGGCCAGGGCTACTGGATCCAGGCCGAATTCGGCTCAGGCAAGTCCCACCTGCTCTGCTTTTTAGCTGCTATGACCCTTGGGTCCGAGGACGCCTGGAAGATCGCCCTGGAAAAGGAGCGCCAAGCAGGACGGGGCAAGTCCATCCATGCCTTCTGGGAGAACGGCCTAGAGGCAAAGAGCACCTCTTCCAGAGGCATCTTCGTCATCTCCAGAACCCTGATAGGCCACGGCGGCAAGTCCGGCGGCAGACTGGTAGACATCATCCTCCGCTCTGCCAAGGAACAACTCCAAAAGGAGCTTGGCAAGAACATCTCCCTCTATCCGGCAGAACTCCTGGCCGAGCGGTTCCTGCATGGCGACCTGGAAAGGTACAGGATGGATCTGAGCCGCTTTCTCAAAGATCCCAGGTTCTTTGCCGAGGACGAGCAGGAGGACCTGGAGGAATTCCTGAAGAACCTCCTGGACCCAGGGTACAAAGAAGCCTGCGGAAACAAGCTCTGGCGCTTCTATGACGAATACCTCCGGGTTCTGCCCATCCTGGACTCAGATCTGGAGGACATCTTGGCCCATATGGTCCGGGCCATACTGGCTGAGGGCTACAGCGGCGTGCTGCTGCTCTTGGATGAGATATCGCTTTTCATGAAGGACAGGGACGACAAACAGAGGTCTGAGGACGAGACCACCCTGGTAGTGCTCAGCAACCGACTGACCCGCGCCCTGAACCTTCCCATCTGGACGGTCTGCACCGCCCAGCAGGCCATAATGTCCAAGATGAGCTACATGAACATCATCGCCGAGGACCGGCTCAAGCTCGTGCCGCTTCTGAGGGGCGAGAAGGACTACTACGAGATAGTCCTCTCTAGAGTTCGGGAAATCGCCCGGCCTGATGCCACTGCCAGCTACTACTCCTACTACAAGAAAGGCTTCACCTGGCCTACATTCATAACTGAAGAAGAGTTTTTGCGCTTCTTCCCCTTCCACAAGCCTGCCATAGAAGTCCTGAGATCCATAACCTACGAGCTGACCACCACCAGATCGGCCATCCACTTCATGCACCAGACCCTCAAACACCACATGAAAGAGAAGAGAAACGAGCTGATCCGCCTCTGGGACTTCTTCGATGAGGCCCTGACGTATGAGGAGGACCCCAGCGGCACCTATGCTGCCATCACTGCTCTTAAAGCCCGAAGAGATACGGAGTACCGGGTCTACGAATCCTGTCGCAATCAGATAGACTCTGCTACCAAGGGCATGCTCAAGGTCTATCGAGACCGGTCGGTCAAGGCTCTGCAGGTCCTTTTTCTCAACCACATCGCTAAAATTCTCCAGCAGGGCATGTCTCCCGAGGAGATCGCCAACTCAGTTCTGATCGAGCGCAGCCCCGATTCCATCATTGATGAAAATATCCAGCACTACGAATCCCTGGCCGATGCATTGAGCCGGGAGCTTCCTCAGGTGGTGCGGGGCGCAGATGAGGAGAACCGGCCCAGATTCAGCTTCAAACCCCAGGTTATCGATGACGGTTATAAGAGAAGATTTGAAAAGGCCAAGATCGATGCGGAGTCAAGCGAGCAGCTCCGCTACAGGGCCTGGGAGCATCTCCTGGCCCTGGAGGAATGGCCAGTCACCAATCGCCAGATGACCTTCGACCTGGCCTTCGGCACCAAGTCCATCTTCAAAGACATCTCCCCATTTGTGGGAGGCTGGGAGAACAAGAATACCGCCAAACATGGCAGAGCCACTCTCGCCATCCCATGGCAGAACCGTGAGATCCAGGGAAATGTAGAGATGATCAAGCTGGACCGGGCCTTGAGAGAGTCAATCCCTCTGCCGGGCATAGAGTCCTCTGAAACCGATCAGGACTTCGCCGTGTTCGTCGGCATTCGGCCTATGGATCAGGATCAAATCCAGGAGCTGCTTTCCAGGAGAAACGATCCCAGAATCATAATCTGGACTCCCGATGACCTCACTCCTGATGAGAAAGACAAGCTCATAGAGTTTGCAGCCTACAGAACGCTGGTCTCAGATTACGAGGGCAAGGATAGCGACGAAGCGATGGCTGCCATCAACTGGGTAGCCATGCAGCTTCGTGATGATGTGGGAAGAATCTACAAAATCGTGGAGAGCGCCTATGCCAGGGGCAGAATGGACGCCATGAATAACTCCCAAATGGAATTCAACATGGCAGGCGAGCTGGAGGCCATACTGCAGCCTATTGTGGATCGTGTGCTGCGCTCGGTCTACGAATCCAAGGACATACGCTTCGAGGGCAACCTGATCTTCACCAAGGAGTATGCGGTAAACGTTATCAACGGCCTGGTAAAGACCGGCCGCATCCCCAAAAACGCGAGGCCGGACAAGAACGTCAGTGCCGCCCTAAACTTTGGCCCCGGCCTTAAGATCGTCAGGAAAGATTCGGACGCAATTGTCCTCGACATCAAGCAGAACCGCTATGCCCAGGACATATTACATTTTATATCCGAAAAAGGTGAGGACGGCAGACCCCTCAGAGTAGATGCCATCTACAAGAACTTCATGGGAATAATTGGTCCTGATGGCAAGAGCTACGGTCTTGCCCGCAGAATGGTCCAAATCTACCTCCTCGCCCTGGTCTCCGAGGGAAAGATCAGCATTCGTCTGGGACCAAGATCCGGACAGCCGGAAAAGCCAATTGACTATTCAAGCATATCTGAGTTCGACTTCAACGCCAAGACTCTGGACTCTCTCTATGAGGTCCATCTGGCCAAACGTTCGCCGAAATGGGACATCCTCAGGCCTTATGCCGAGAAGCTCCTCGGCCATGATGTTTTGGAAACTCAGGATGATTCTCTCATAGCCGCTCACCGGAAAGAATTGCGGGAACTATTCAGGACCAAGAAAGATGAATCCATAGCCGCTCAAGAGAAGGCCGAGTATATCTTCAACCTGCTGCAGGTCGACAATCCCTACAAAAGTGCATTGGCTCAGATGGTTGCATTGTTTTCCCAGAGCATCATTGACGGCGATGATATTGACTGCACCCTCAGAGCCCTGTCCCGAGCCCTGGGCTATGAGGATAAGGAGGATGCGGACGCAAGAGCTGACCCTAAAGAGATCGACGATCTGGCGAACAGGCTAAAAGATTATGATAATCTCAGAAATTTCCTTACACATGAGAGGGACCTGGAAACCTTCCAGGCATACATTTCCTATGACATCCCGGATATGGATGAGCTCTTGGGCCTCAAAGAGATTCAAAAGGCCCTGGCAGAGAAAATCAAAGCCATCAAACCCTACGTGGACTCAGAAGTCCGCCTCAAGGCAGAGATTTTGGGCTCAGGGCAGCCTGGCGAATCAGGCACCTTGAGCGCCTTGATCAGAGATTACTCAACTCTCTACGCTGCTATGCATGATAACCTCAACTCTTCCCTGGAAGAGGCCCATCAAGATATAGACAATATATTGAATGGCGATGAACTCAAGGCTCTGGGCATCATGGAGAAAATCGCTGCAATGCCCAAAGGCGAGCATGATCAGGTCAAGAAAAAGATCAATAAACTTGCCGAAGACATATTTTCCTGCCCCAACTCCTCGCGAGCTTCAGTTGATAGGGCTTTGAGAACTGGACCCACCCACGACTGCGGCATTACCTTCTCCGATGCAATTGTCAAACTTCAAGATGCAAAGCGTCTGGCAAATGATGCCAGGGCGATCCTGGAGGAGTCCCTGGCCAGAAGAATGGAGATATTGCTCTCCCCCGGCATTCAGAAGCGCCTCTTGCAGGGCAAGGGAGATAATAATATCGATTCCATGCTCGTGATAAAGACTATCCCGGCTCTATGTCACTACCTGGTGCCGGCTCTAGTTCAAGAACCCAATCTTGTGGACTTGATCAATAAATACCTGAAAAAGATTCTGGTTAAGCAGGTCAAGATATCCGACTTCAAGCCCAGTACCAGGACAGTGGAACGGGAAAACCTGGCGAGGGTCGTCTCAGAGTTCAAGGAGTTCTTGGAGAAACAGCTCACTACAGATGACGCTGATTCCAGGCCTATGATCCAGTTGGAGTGAGATCATGCTAAGAGAATGGGTCTTGCCGAAGATTGAGGCCGCAGCGGATCAGCCTTTCATTCTGGTCCGCGATCCACTCAAACTCTTGAAATCTGACGGAACATTAAGCAAGTTTGCTGAGGATCACGGCATGTCTGCCATATTTGCCGCTACCAACCTGGTATTTCGCAAGCTCTACTACGATACGATATCCGATCCGTCCATAAAGAAGATCCTGCTGATCGACCAAACACCACCCTCCAGGCGCTCCAAAAAAGCNNATCCGTCCATAAAGAAGATCCTGCTGATCGACCAAACACCACCATCAAGGCGCACCAAGAAAGCAGGACGGGCCCCGCCCCTGTTCTATCCGGATATCCTGGCATTGACTTCTGACAATGCTCAGATCGACCTGGAGCTCCGAGAGTTCCTAAAAGAGGAGACCGGCGAGAGCTGGCCACAGGTGGCTGACGACCCCCTCTATGCAAGGTTTATCATCGATAACCTGGAAGGTGCTCTCGCAGCCTATTCCAACCTGAGGAAGGCGGATGACCTCAGGTTCACGGATTATGATTTTAAGACCATAGTCGCCTTTGCAGCTCTTGGCTTTCCAGATAAGGCTTTCCGAAATCTGGATACGCAAGATCTCTGGGCCATAGGCCTCTTGAAGCATAACGAGATGCTGAGACTTGAGGATATTGCCCCAGAGGTGATCACGCCCATCAAGGATAAACTTCGCTCTTCTGATCCACCATTCTGCTGGCTTGTCTCCCAGGATCCAGAAATCGTGGTCAGAGGATTCTATCTTTCGGCAATCCTGGCCCAGTATATCGATAACTGGGGCCTCCTTCTGGCCAATATTGATCCCTCTCTTCAGCCCTTCTCATCGATAAAGGGCTCGCTCTTGAAAGATGAATCTTTGAAACTGATCGATCTCGACCCTGCTCAGGCCGAAATAGACATCAGAGCTTTGGAAGGTTCCCTATCTTCCGAGGCCATAAAGCTCATCCTCATTGACCAGATAAAGATCGATAAGCTCAAAGGATTTGCATCCATTATAGAAAAAGAGAATTTTTCGTCTCTCTTCCGATCGCTGGCTTTGCTGACTGCTCTGAGCGATCTTCTCAACAGCGATGTGTCTTTAAACTCTCACAAAAGCATCCACGAGCAGCTCTTCAATATCAAGAAACCAAGCCGCTTCATAGATTCCAGAGCCACAGAATCTTGGAACGATTTGATGAGGGCCTATCGTCTTGCTTTCGAGACTCGCCAGATATTGGTGGCTCTGGCAGATGGACTCAGAAAGATCAAGTCCGCCAATCCGGATGAACTGACATTCATCACCTTCCGAGATCTATGGAACTCAAAGAGCATCAATAGGCTGGAGTACTATCTTGCTGATCTTTCCAGAATAGTCGAAGGTCAAAAAATCCTGCCCCGTCCCAGCAATGGCCTGCCCCAAGAGTTTATCGATGCCCTGATCCATATCAGGAAAAAGGTGGGTGAGATCGAAGAGAAATCATATGCACTTCTGGATGATCTTAATTGGCGTTTCCAGGACATGGTCAGAGTAAAATACCCGGCATGGGTCTCTGGAGACGACTCCGGGGTAGTATTGACCAGCAGATTCATCAAACGGTGCCTTGTACCTTTCTGGAATCCTGAAAAAGAGAAAGCTGCCATATTCATCTTCGATGGCATGAGATACGATATTTGGGATGAGCTTTTAAAGCCCGCGTTTATGGCCCGTATGGATCTGCTGGAGGATTTTCCTGGCTCTTCGCTCCTGCCCTCAGAAACCAAAATCACCAGGAAAGCTATAAGTGCCGGAGCCTATCCCGATGAGTTCAACATTCATGCCAAGGAAAATTTGCTTCTTCAAGAGGCACTGGCCAGGGAGCTGGGCCTCAAAGGCGAAGTTGAGGTGTCAAATCCGGAAGGATCGGGCATAGGAGAGACCGTCCGATACCATATTGGCAACCTGGATGTCTATATCTTAGACCTATGCGACACCGAGCTTCACAAGATTTATGTAAAGAAGCACAAGGATGGGCGACAGACCCCAGACAGACCTTTATCATTCATCTATCAGCAGCACATAAAGAACATCCTGGACAATGAGATAATGGAGATTGTCCGGAATTTATCGCCCGGCATGAAGATATTCGTAGTAGCAGATCACGGTTTCACTCGCGTGGGCAAGGTTCCACTATGGTTCCCTCCCGAAGATCTCTATGAGGACAAGGACTGCAATTACTTGAACTGCAGGATGAAAGAATCAATGCTATTTTCTCATGCACCGGATAAGGTGAAACAGAATGCAGTATCGTTCTCCCCTTCCAAGATTCGGATGCCTTCAGCAGTATCTGTGATAAGAAATGGTAGTAGATCTATTCGAGAATATAAGGCCATAGCCTTTCCTCGGCCTGGATACTATTTCAGCAGAACGGCGGGATTTGATCCATTTGCCTTTACTCATGGTGGCATATCTCTCCAAGAGATGATCATACCAATGGTCGTACTTCAGGTAAAATCGTCTGAAACTGAAGCTCTCCAGATAGGCCAGATCCAGGGTCCAAGTGAGATCTTAGAGGATGAGGAGCTGGAGCTCAGGATGCCTTTCACCTGGACAGCCGGTTCCAAGGGCACCCAGGAGATGAGGATCGACATTGAGGCGAGCTACAGCTACCTGAACAGACAATTCTCTCTGCCTGAAAAGATGATATTTTTAATTTCATCGTCTCGTGAGGAGGCAGTCTATAGGTTCGTGCCGGACCTGACACTTTTGCCCCCAGATGAGCGTCGCAAGGGCTTCGTCAAGATAACACTGACCGCTCTGGTAAGCTATCGAGAGGGTAGGAAGTCTATTAAGAGGTCCAGATCACAGGTATTCACTGTCAGGCTCAATTCCGAGAGAGTTGTGCGCTTAGTCGGCAACCTGGGAAATATCCTGGGCATGATGCCAAAGGGCATGAGGTAGGATAGCATGAACAACAAGCTCAAGGAGATCTTCAAGGGGAAAGTAGTCAACAAATCCCATACTCTAAATACAGGGGTAGATGAGTTTCCCAGATATGTTCTGGAGTATCTTATAGACAATTATTGCTCCGAGGATAGCTTCCAAACTGATATGGCATTGGTTATCAAGAGGCTCAAGGAGAACTTCGTCCATGGTGCTGAGGCTGAGAAGGTCAGGCATTTTATAAAGCAGAACCGCCGCCATACTCTAATAGCCAACATGGAGGCTCGGCTGGTCGAGACTGACGATAAGTACTGGGCATCAATCCCAGCCATAAATGAGAGCTTTGTCAATATTCCCGAAGACATTGTCAACCAGTATCCCATGCTCTTATCAGGGGGCATGTGGGGCACCATAGAACTAACTTATGACGAAACTGAGATCCATAACAAGAAAATTCGTCCATTCAAGGTCACGCAATTCATTCCTTTCCAGGTCAGCGTCATAAATCAAGAGGAGTACATCGATAAGCGTTCCAGGTTTACCACGAATGAGTGGATAGACATTCTGATAAACTCATGCGGTCTTAATCCAGATAGGCTGACCCGCCGAGAGAAGCTGCTCTACCTTTGCCGATGTATCCCTCTGGTCGAGACGAACGTAAATATAATCGAGCTAGGCCCGCGAGAGACCGGTAAGACCTATCTCTACAGGAACATCTCCTATTATGCCCATGTTCTATCAGGCGGCAAAGCCACTCCTTCTCAGCTCTTTATCAACCTCAACACCGGCAAGATAGGGGTCGTTGGTACCAGGGACTGCGTAGTTTTTGATGAGATAGCCAATACGGACTTCACAGACACCAAATCTTTTGTAAGCATCATGCAGGCTTATATGCAGGACGCCAAGTTCAGCCGCGGAAAAAAGGAGCTATTGGCCTTCGGCAGTCTCGTATTTGTTGGAAATCTGGACGTTCAGGGCAACTTGCCTCATGAGAAGTATTATCATCTTTTTGAGCCCCTTCCTGACTTTCTTCAGGTCACTGCTTTCTTGGACAGGATTCATGGTTATTTGCCAGGATGGGAGATTCCTAAGCTCACTCCATTTAGCTATGCCAGGGATTATGGATTTATCACCGACTATTTCTGTGAGATATTGCATGAATTAAGGCGAGCAGACCCAATCGGTGCTGTAAGATCCCGTTTTGAGTTGATAGATACCGCAGGAACCGTACGTGGCGTCTCTGGCCGTGATCAGCGTGCTGTAATGAAACTAGCATCTGGAATTATGAAGCTCATTTATCCTGATGGTAATATAACAGATGAAGAACTGGCGGAACTCCTTACCATATCATGCGAGCTTCGACAGCGAGTTCGTGAGCAGCTTCACCTGATTGCTGCCGGGGAGTATGAACGCATCAAGCTTGGTGGAAAGATTCTTTCAACGGGAAAAATTATTGCACCAATGCTGCCAGATGCAAATAGGATTCAAAAAGTCACTCTGCCATCTAAGTCATCTATTGGTGAGGTAATTGGCCTGGCGGTAGCAGGAGATCATGGATGCATTCTCCTCTTTGAGATGCAAGCAACAAAAGGAACTGGTCGCATCGTTCCACTCGGTTCAATTCAGCGGGTGATGAGAGAGAGTATCGAAGCAGGAGCACAATACATCAAGGCCAAGCATCAAGAACTCGGTATAACTGAAGAATGGCGTAGCAGTTATGATGTTGCAGTGCTGGCAACGTTTATGGGTATTCCTAAAGAAGGGCCATCAGCGGGAGTGACTATTGTAACTGGCATTGTGTCGGCTCTCAAAGGTATCCCGGTCAGAAACGATCTAGCAATGACAGGTGAAATTACAATCATGGGCAAAGTCCTTCCTATTGGCGGCGTACAGGAGAAAGTCCGAGCGGCAGTTGATGCTGGGATCAAAGAAGTTCTCTTGCCCGAAGAGAATCTCAAGGAGGCCCAAGCCTTACCGACCTATATTCTTGAGTCGATTAAGCTTACAGCGGTTAAGAATATAGAAGACGTATTGAATCACGCCCTTGTTAAAACAATGTGATTATTGGATACCGAAATTGAGAGCAAAGTAAATAGCAGACAATATCAGGCTATACGGAGCCGCATAAACCATGACCGAGCAGAATCGCAGGTACGTCACCAAGGAGATCGGCAAGCTTCTATCCGAGATCTGGCGGGTCAAGGGCCTGGCAGAACAGGAGTACGGACCGCAGCACACTATCACCAAGAAGCTGCCCAGCATGCACGAGGATGCACAGAAACTGCTGCGGGATTGACCCTTTGCTCAGATCTTGATTCCCAGGGCCTCGGCCTTCATGACCCTGGCCTTCTGCAGAGCTGCATCCACATCCATCTTGATACAGCTCCCCAGGTGCACATCCCCTTTCCGACTGCCCTTCTTGCTGTTCTTGACCTTCTCCATGGTCCAGATGGAGAGGTCCTCCGGCCCCGCTGCAAATTCGAGGCGCAGTTGATTCTGGACGCAGGCTCACAACCTCAAGGTTGATATCATTTCAGCGTGCATGGCCATCCAAGATTTTAGGAAGGGAAATATCATGGCCGAGAAAGAGATGAGAAACTTCGCCCTGCGGGACGGGAACGGCAATGAGATTGGAGTTTTCACCGGCAAATCGCCTCGCCAGGCGGCCCTTAAGGCCGCCAACCGGGGCCACACAGACATCAGACTCCGGGAGCGGGGCACGAAGAAGGTGCATGTATTCACAGGCGAGAGGGTCCAGGTAGACAAGCCCAAGGGCGCGCCGGCCTGGATGAAAGACAAGATCTGGAAGCCGCAGGTC
>MTKZ01117458.1_pt1 | contig 17143 bp, 17 predicted proteins | sample 1042781 | NCBI WGS metagenome assembly MTKZ01 (sample SAMN06212207, study PRJNA360539) | anaerobic digester metagenome | biome: Wastewater treatment plant; material: sludge; isolation source: anaerobic digester fed with sludge from wastewater treatment plant | place: Denmark: WWTP Viborg ... | reverse complement strand
CGTTTCTCGCGTTAATCGGGGGACACCATACTTATTTCGCTGCTCACCTTGGTTTCCGGCATGGCCTGTAGCGTAAGAACGCGGTTGAGCCATCATGAACAGACCTTGACTTCAGAGCAAAAAAGAGGTATGGTGTCCCCGGATTTCTGGGCGAGGACGAAGAGGACGCCAAGCAGTTTGTGGCGGCGCTGAAAACCATTTATCACGCGGTCAGTCTCGGGGCCACGGAATCGCTGATCTGCATTCCGTACTTGACGACGATGCTCTATCTGCCGCCGGAGCGGCGCACGGGCTTTGGCGTCCGCAAGAACACGGTTCGGCTGTCAATCGGCATCGAACCGGCCGACAAGCTCGTGAAGGACCTGAAGCAGGCGCTGGCATGCGTGCCGGAAAGGGCGCCGCAGAACGTTTGAGAGTGTCTGTGAAGACGGTTGGGCATGGTCGGAGCCGCCGAAGGTAACGAAGACCTGCCGGTCCTCGCTGCAGAATATGGCAGTTGAGCTGGTATGCTGTCGGAGTCCGTCGTAAGGAGGCACAATGAACGTTGTCGTACGCTTGCCGCACCACAAGCTGACATCCAGGCGCCAGCGATGTCTTCAGTTCGGTGCGTTGCTGACTCTGCTGTCATGTATCGGTTGCTCGGGGCCGGCGGCCAAGACCGACGCCCGGCGCCCGTTCTCGATCGTGATGATTCCGGACACGCAGATATACAGCGAGAAGCGGCCGGATCTGTTTTTCGCCCAGACCAACTGGATCAAACAGAACCGTGATAAGGAGAACATCGTTTTCGTCACGCACGTGGGCGACCTCGTCCATAGGTATGGCTACAAGCCCTCGGAGTGGAAGGTTGCCGACGAGGCCATGGCGGTCCTGGACGGAGTAGTCCCCTGTGGCATCGCGATCGGCAACCACGACTATGACAGCGACNNGCGGGGTCGATTTCGTCATCTTGCATCTCGAACTGGATGCGCCCGACGATGCCCTCGACTGGGCACGAGGTGTTCTCCGCCGGCATCCCACCCGGTCGGCGATCATCACCACGCACAGCTACCTGCGAGGCGATGCCGGCGTCGGTCGGCAGTCGCAGCGAGAATGTCGAAAGGATGGCAACTCGGGCGAGGAGATGTGGCAGAAGCTCATCCGCCGCAGCCCGCAGGTCTTCATGGTTCTCTGCGGCCACATCGGCAGCGTCGAGGAATATCACCAGATCTCGCGGAACGACGCAGGCGCCGACGTGCTGGAGATGCTCGCCGACTACCAGGACCGCCAGAACGGCGGTGACGGTTGGCTGCGCATTATTCGCTTCGTGCCGGCCGACAACGAGATCCAGATTCGGACCTACTCGCCCGTGCTTGATCGGTTTGAGACGGACGCGAAGAGCCAGTTTGCGGTCCCCTGGAGTAGGAACCCGATGCCGTGTTGCATAGAAGCACGCTGAACTTCCTCGGGGAGATCGAAACCGCAACGGGCGTATCAGTCTGATGGCCGCTGCCGAAGTTGCCGGCGTCGAACACCAGCACCTGCGAGTCCGGACCCCACTTGTCTCTCATGACACCGCAGCCCCCATGGGTGAAATCGTGAGAGGCAGATCGCGGCGGGCGGTCCGTTTTTCCACCGCTCGAAAACCAGCGAGAATCCGGCCTGCCAAATACTCCCGCCCCCGCGGTGAGAAAACCGAGGACGTTCGTCGGCTGAGGACCCACGTCGCTCAGACCGGGCAGGTTCAGGGTCGGATACCCCTCCCCCATGCCACAGACCCTTGTCAGAACAACAAGACATAGCCAGGTCGCGGAGTCGCTGTGAACCAGACGCGACGCTGGACTTGACGACGGGATCCTGGTATACTCGCTTGTATTCAGTGGGCGAACAGCCATTGGATCAGGGCCAGGTACCGATGGCTTATCAGGACGCAACGTGCGGCCGCCTCATTCCCCGGCACAATCCGCTCTCGCCACATTTGGTAAAGGTTTTTGATGAGATTTGAAGAGTTGGGGCTCTCAGAGCCCATCCTTCGTGCGGTTATCGCCGAAGGCTACACCACCCCTACGCCGATCCAGGTCAAGGCCATTCCGCACGTGCTGGAAGGCCGCGACGTGCTCGGCTGCGCCCAGACGGGTACCGGCAAGACGGCCGCGTTCGCCTTGCCGATCCTGCAACGGCTCGGCCACGCACGACTCCAGGACCATCGTCGTATCCCCCCAATCCGGGTGCTCATTCTCGCCCCGACGCGAGAGCTTGCCGCTCAGATCGGCGACAGCTTCCGCACTTACGGCCGGAACACCCCCCTGCGTCAGACCGTCGTCTTCGGCGGCGTGAGCCAGATCCCCCAAGCCCGCGCCCTTCAGGACGGGGTCGACATCCTCGTCGCCACTCCCGGCCGGCTGCTCGATCTGATGCAGCAGGGGCTGGTCGATCTGAGACACGTCGAAGTACTCGTCCTCGATGAGGCCGACCGGATGCTCGACATGGGCTTCATCCGCGACATCCGCAAGATCGTCGCGAAGGTCCCGACACAGCGGCAGACGCTGCTCTTTTCGGCAACCATGCCGGCCGAAATCCGCGAATTGGCGAATGCCATCCTCCGACGGCCGGTCAGCGTGCAGATCGCGGCAGCGTCGATCGCCGCCGACACCGTTGAGCAGTCCGTCTACTTCGTCGAGAAGACGAGCAAGCCGGCCATGCTCGAGTACTTCCTCAGCAACAACGCCATCACGCGAGTCCTGGTGTTCACCCGGACCAAGCACGGGGCGGACCGCGTCGCCAGGCACCTGTCGCGAGCGGGCATCTGCGCCGAGGCTGTTCACGGCAACAAGAGCCAGAATGCCCGCACGCGAGCGATGACCCGGTTTAAATCCAGCGCCCCGCCGGTACTGGTGGCTACGGATATCGCCGCCCGCGGACTGGACATCGATGAGATCTCGCACGTTATCAACTATGACGTACCCAACGAGCCCGAGACCTACGTCCACCGCATCGGCCGGACCGGCCGTGCAGGAGCCTCCGGCCTGGCGGTATCGTTCTGCGACAGCCAGGAACGGCCGTATCTCAAGGACATCGAGCGGCTGATCCGCAGGCCCATCCCGGTCAGCCCGGACAAACCCGAGCTCCCTGAACCGTCGGCCCGGCCGGTGCCCAGGCAGCCGCGTCATGCGCAGGCAAGTCACTCGACCCAGGGACATCGGCGCGATCGCGCCGGCGCCGTTCGCCCTGCGGAGCGTAAGACGCAGCCTGCCGTGAGCGAGCAGCATCCGCAGGTAGCGCCCACCCCGAGCGTTCAGCCGCAGGTCGGGGCTGGCAAGGTTGTACACCGCTTCCGCCGACGACCCAAGACTCGTCGCCACATCATACGAAGAGGCTGGTAGGACGCGGCGTTGGTCGGGGCCGGTCTGAGACAGTTGTCAGGCTGGTTGTCGGGCGGGTCGCACGGGCACACCCCATACAGATCGCACGACGGCCAGAGAGGCCATGTCCGCCCACTGCAATTGAGCCCGAACAGCCCGGCGGATGAGTACGCCTCAGCCACGCGCCGACGGACGTGCGAGACTGTCGACACCCATGCGCAGTGACAAACGGTTGCTTTTCCGGTGCCGAAGCCTTCCCGAAGAGACTGACAGGTGGTCCCAGCGAAATCGCCGATGCCCGCCGCCAGGTCGGCATCATGCCGCCCAATAGCTGCTGATGGCGCGGTTGGCTTGGGCGGCAAACCCTGCTACTGCCGGTGCGCTGCGAGGAATGCCAGAGGACTTCCCCCGATTCATTGTTCCTGGTCATGAGCAAGCGATGGCCAACCTGCGAAGCTTGCACTGGCTTCACTGCAAGGACTACGGGAAACGAAGCAAGCCGATGCCCACGGCGTGGAACGAATGGATGACGGGCTCGACGCTCTGGCCGGCCGTGGAATCGAACGATGGGATCAACAAGACGCGATGACATCAGGCCCAGGGACTGGGCGGCCGGGTCATCGATCCGGAGGGCTACGTGTCCTCGCATCAGCACGCGTCGATCGCTCAGCGGCAAGGCTGGCCGTTCCCGTTCTGGCAGCAGGGCGGCCCCGGAACCTGGGGCTGGCACTTTTTGCTGCGAGGGGTACCGCACAACTGGGATGGATCGCCGGCCAAGACGCAAGAGGGCTGGTCGCTTGAGGGGGCAAGGGATCTGGGTATCAGCGACCACGCCTGAAACATCGAACGATCCGCCGGTGTGCCTGTCGCAACCACTTTCCATTGGTGCAGTCCTGTTTGGTCAGAGAGCCTCGCACCGGCCCCACTCACCGAACGAGGTATCCGAACCGTTTCGTGAACCTCGGAGGCGACATGCCACACGCGCCGGCCAGCTTGCGAAGGCTGGTCTTGTTCGCCAGGTCCGCCTTCTCCAGCCGGATCATGTACGACCGGGCCACGGCGTAAGATTCGGTGTCGATGGAGACCATTCGGACAGCCACGCGCCCATCCCGGCCGATGGCATCGGAGAAGAGAATGGGGCGCAACCTCCCGCCCTGGATGCACACGATGGCCCCGTTGCCCGCAGCGCCGGCAAGCTGCGGGTCACCCAGGAGCTTGATCGCCGCGTAACCCAGGTCGCGCACGTACTCGCAGTCAAAGGGGATCGGCCGGGCTGACCTCAACTCGTACCCGACCACCTTGGCGACCACCGACGAGCCCCAGCCGCACTGTTTCATTCGCTCACTGAGCCTGTCCCGCAGCGTGCCGACCAGATCGGCCTCCGCCAGGCGGAAATGGCCGAACTCATCCGCCGGCGGAACACCTACCGTAGCCAGATCGCGTTTCCCCAGCCGTTCGACCAGCCCCTCCGCAAGCACCGCCACACCGTGCCTTCTGCCCCTGACCCGACGCTTCAGAACCGAGGTGAACAGGATGTCCACGATGTGCTTGAGGGTAACCGGCCGGTCGCCAAATTCCTCGGGAATAACCGTCAGGGTCGCCCCGGCCGACTTTCCGATGCCCAGGGCCAAGTGGCCGGCGTGTCGGCCCATGGCCTCGACCAGGTACCAGCGGTTCGTGGTCTTGGCATCCTCCATCAGATTGGCGACGATCGTCGTGGCCACGTCCCTGGCAGTCTGAAAGCCGAAAGTGTCCACGCCCTCGGGAAGCGGCACGTCATTGTCGATCGTCTTGGGCACATGGGCCACCCGCAAACCCGAGGCCGCGCCGGCGATCTGGCTCGCGGTCAGGCACGTATCATCCCCGCCGATGGTCAGCAGATGGGTAATGCCGAGGCGGCCGAGCGAACCGACCACACGTTTCAGATCTTCAGGCCGCTTGGTCGGGTTCGCGCGAGACGTGCGCAGTATCGAGCCGCCGGTCAGGTGGATCCTCGAAACCGCCACAATGTCCAGGCCCACCGTCTGCGTGATATCGCCCTTCATGAGATGCTGGAAGCCGTCGAGGATACCCATGACCGTCCAGCCCCTCTCTCGGGCCTCGATCGTCGCTGCCGAAATAACGCCGTTGATCCCCGGGGCAGGGCCGCCGCCGACAACGATTCCCAGTCGATTCCCTCTGCGCGACTTCATTCTGGCCGCCCCTTTCTCCGGCAGACCGCCCTTTCTTCCAGCGGATCCGGGTCCGATTCCCGTTCATATAAACCCTCTCTGCCCTCGCGTCCATGGTGGCCATCTGACGACACGGCCACCACCTGGGGGCGGTGCGACGCTGGCTTATTTGCCCCTTTGCGATGGGGTCGTGATATAATGGTTACCCTACCAGTTCTGGGTTGAAAGCGAGGTGTGGCAATGTGTCGGATACGACGCCAGTCACGGCTTCTCGCGATTCCGCAACTGTTGTTGATCGCGGCCTTTCCCGCCTGCGACACGGCCCCACCGACCGGCTCCCCGCCGACGTCCCAGCCTGCAAAGGAGGCCACCATGTCCGCCAAGATGACCCTGAAAAGCGCGGCCTTCGGACCCAATGAGACCATTCCCCGCCCGTACACGGGTGACGGCGAAAACAAGTCGCCTCCGCTCTCATGGTCCGGCGCGCCGGCCGAGACAAAACAACTGGCCCTGATCGTGGACGATCCGGACGCGCCGACGCCGACGCCGTGGGTGCACTGGGTGCTGTACGCCATTCCGCCCGATACCACCAGCCTGCCGGAAGGGATCGCCCCTTCGCTGCGGGTCTCGCAGCCGCCGGCTCTGATGCAGGGCAAGAACTCTTTTGGCAAGGTGGGTTATGGCGGTCCCGCACCGCCGAGGGGCCATGGCCGTCACCGATACTTCTTCAAGCTCTACGCTCTGAACGCGCCGCTCAGCGTCGAGCCCGGGCTGTTCAAGGAGGCCTTGCTCAAGGCGATGTCGGGTCATGTGCTGGCCGAAGGCGAACTGATTGGAACCTACGAGAGGTGAATAATGATCCCGCGCGCGAACCGACGATGGGAAGTCGATTCGGCCGCCGGGCTGCTGGTTGCTGCCATGTCCATCATCCCCATCGGCTGCGGATCACAACCCGACCCCATTGCGGAAGCAGCCCACGCGGCAGCGACTTCGTCTGCTCCGATGGACGAACCGGCGGCCACATCGCAGCCTGCCTCCGCATTTCGCCCCCCNNCGCATGGTCGAAACCCAGATCGCCCGTCCGCGTGACGGCCGCAAGCCGGTGAAGAACGCGAAGGTCCTGGAGGCCATGCGAAAGGTGCCCCGCCATGTGTTCGTCACCAACGACTACCAGAGCAGAGCTTACGGGGACTCGCCGCTGCCCATCGGCCACGGTCAGACCATCTCCCAACCCTACATCGTGGCCCTCATGACCGAGGCGCTGCAATTGACGCCGGAGATGAAGGTCCTCGAGATCGGCACGGGCTCGGGCTATCAGGCGGCCGTTCTGGCCCACCTGACGCCGCACGTATACACCATCGAGATTGTCCGGCCGCTGGGCGAGAGCGCTCGGCGGGNNTAAGAGCGCTCGGCGGGTCTTCCTCGAACAGGGATACGACAACATCCATTGCCGCATCGGCGACGGCTACAAGGGCTGGCCCGAGGCGGCCCCGTTTGACGTCATCATCGTGACCTGTGCCGCCGAGAAGATCCCCGAGCCACTCTGGGAGCAGCTCAAGCCGGGCGGGCGGATCGTCATCCCGACCGGCTCGGCTTGGGGTGCTCAGAACCTGGTGGTGGTCACAAAAACACCCGACGGCAAGAGAAAGACTAAACACATCACCGGGGTCCGATTCGTGCCCATGACACGGGAATGAACGAGTCCCGACTGCCAATGCACTCGGGGCAGGCACCGACAAGCGGTGTGTCTCGTAAACCTATTGACTACAACATCTTACGACCACGAAACACAGGCCGGGCGGCGCGTCCGATTCGCGATGTCCCGTTGTGCAACGGGCACGCGAGAGTCGGTGCGGCGCGTTGTTGACTCTCCAGGATCCGGCCGGCACACACGCCGTTGCGGCTGCGTGACAGGCGGTTTTCAGTGGGCGATCTTTCTGCTATACTCCCCGCCTTTTAAGGGTCGGGGCCAAGGCCCCCGGCATGCTGACACGCGAGCAAGCTCGTCCCGTGTCGGTTGAGAAGCGGAAAGCTCCCTTAAGCAAGCAGGGTTGACGCCCGGCAGACATGGGGGGCGATCATCCCCTCTGAGCCAAACGGCTTCGCAGCGCGGTGCGAAGCGGGCAAGGCAGGGAACGGCGGCAGGGGTTCGGCGGCGGCGCAACCCGAGCCCGGTCGGCGGCTTCAGATGGTAACCCCTGTGACCGCAAGATGTTCGTATACGATTGCGTCAACTGTTCCACAACACTCTTCCCAAGGAGAAGCGACAACATGACAGCGTTGCATTCACGTAGAGGCTGGCTGATGTGGGTCTTTGCGATCGGACTCATCTGCATGGCCGTCACGCCCGTGCTGGCCCAGGAGGGCGAGGGCGAGGTGCTCCGGCCGCCGGTCCCGTGGGCTTGGTGGATAGCGCCCATCGGAGCAATCATTGCCTTGGGGTTCGCGTACAAGTTCTACTACGAGGTGAAGCGCGCGAACCCGGGCGACCCGGAGATGATCGAAATCGCCGGGTACGTCCGGGAAGGAGCGATGGCCTATCTGCGGCGACAGTACAAAATCGTCACGATTGTGTTCATCATTCTGGCCCTGATTCTCACGTTCATGGCGTTCGTGCTGAAGGTCCAGAACGAGATTGTGCCGATCGCGTTCCTGACCGGCGGTTTCTTCAGCGGCCTGTGCGGGTACCTGGGGATGCGAACCGCGACCCTGGCCAGCAACCGCACGGCGGCCGGTGCACGCGACAGCCTGAACAAAGGACTGGTCGTGGCGTTCCGGGCCGGGGCGGTCATGGGCCTGTGTGTCGTGGGTTTTGCCCTCGTGGACATCACCGGCTGGTTCCTCATCCTCTACAAGACCTCGACCTTCAATCTGACGACCATCACAGTCATCATGCTCACGTTCGGCATGGGCGCTTCGACGCAGGCGCTCTTCGCCCGTGTGGGCGGCGGCATCTATACCAAGGCGGCCGACGTCGGTGCCGACCTGGTCGGCAAGGTCGAGGCCGGCATCCCGGAAGACGACCCGCGCAACCCGGCAACCATCGCCGACAACGTGGGTGACAACGTCGGCGACGTGGCGGGCATGGGCGCGGACCTGTACGAGTCGTATGCGGGCTCGATTCTCTCGACTGCCGCTCTGAGTGTCGCGGCGGCAGCAAGCCTGTTCGGCTCTGAATCCTCTCCCGATGGCGCCAACGCAGCCATCCGCTTCCTGGCCGCCCCCATGGTGCTCGCGGGAATCGGCATTGTCCTCTCGGTCGCAGGCATCTACCTGGTTCGCACACGCGAGGGTGCCACGATGAGCCAACTCATGGGAGCACTCAACCGCGGCATCAACGGCAGCAGCATTCTGATTGCACTTGTCGGGCTGGTCGTGTGCTGGCTCCTGCTCGGCCAGGGCATGCCGACGGCCGATGACGGCTATCAAGTCAAATGGTATGGTATCTGGGCCAGCATCATCAGCGGCTTGTTCGCCGGCGTCATCATCGGCAAGGCCACCGAGTACTACACAAGCTACGACTATACGCCGACCAAAGAAATCAGCGCGCAAGGCATCACCGGGCCGGCGACGATTATCATCAGCGGCATCGCCGAGGGCATGAAGAGCACCTGGGCCGCGCTGACTGTGATCATCGTTGCGATCATGCTCGCATTCCTGTGCGCCGGCGGATCGCATGATTTCATCCTCGGCCTGTACGGCGTCGGCATCGCGTCGGTCGGCATGCTGGCCACGCTCGGCATCACGCTGGCCACCGATGCATACGGTCCGATCGCTGATAACGCCGGCGGAAATGCCGAGATGACCGGCCAGAAGCCCGAGGTTCGCCAGAGGACAGATGCCCTCGACTCGCTGGGCAACACCACCGCTGCGACCGGCAAGGGCTTCGCGATCGGCTCGGCGGCCCTGACTGCCTTGGCGCTGCTGGCCGCTTATCTCGAAGAGGTGCGAGTCGGCCAACTCTACGAAGCCCGCGACGTTGTGCCTGCTGTGTACTCCGCGGCGGCCCCGGACGAGGTGGTATATCTCGGCTATGGGAAGTTTGCCACCCGGATCGGCGCCGGGAACCAGCCCAAGGATTTCGAATCCTACATGGCCCTGAACTGGGTCGACGTGGGCGAAGCTGTGGAGAAGTCTTTCGAGGCTGGCAAAACCAAGATCGCGATCGGCCCCGCGGCCGGCAAGGAAAAAGGGTACATCCGCGTCGCCAAGGTGAAGACCGAAGGCGAGGACCACGAACTGGAGCTCGTGGCCTCGCGCAAGGCCTCGCTGGAGCAGTTCATGGTCTTCTACAACGTGACGCTCATGAACCCATGTGTCCTCTGTGGGCTGTTCGCCGGCGTGCTGCTGGTTTTCCTCTTCTGCGCTCTGACCATGAAGGCCGTCGGCCGGGCAGCCAACCGGATGATGATCGAATGCCGGCGCCAGTTCGAGAAGGTCCGCCAGTCACTGCGCGGCCAGGGCAAGGACGAAGCCTTTGTTCAGAACCCCGACAACTGGCCCAAGAAGGTCATCGTCGACAACCACCAGTATCCCGACTACGCAAACTGCGTCGCGATCTCGACCGCCGGCGCACAGCGGGAGATGGTCATCCCATCCCTCCTGGCCATCAGCATCCCGGTTGTCGTCGGCCTGATCTTCGGCGTCGCGGGGGTGATGGGTCTGCTGGCGGGCGGCTTAACCTGCGGATTTGCCATGGCCATTCTGATGGCCAATGCCGGCGGGGCCTGGGACAACGCCAAGAAGCTGATCGAGACCTTTGGCAGGCTGAAGGCCAAGGACGTCTTGGAGAACAAGGAGCTGCAACAGAGGCTGCCGGCCGGCATTCGGGAAGACTTGCTGAACAAGGCCAGGCTGGCGGTCGCGGCCGGCAAGCCGGATGCCATGATCTACGGCAAGGGTTCAGACGACCACAAGGCGGCCGTCGTCGGCGATACCGTCGGCGATCCGTTCAAGGACACCTCGGGGCCGAGCCTGAACATTTTGATCAAGCTGATGAGTATGGTGTCGGTCGTGTTCGCGGGCCTGATCGTCAAGTTCGCTCCGCAGATTGGAGCGCTGCTGGGTCTGGACTGACATCCGCCACGCCTCCCAGGCGATTGATCACCTGCCCCCGGATGACTCAGGTTATCCGGGGGCGTTTGTTTGCGCCTCCACATGGGCGTGGCCGTTGCCCAATCGATGGCCCGGCTTCGATGTGTAACGTATTTGCAGGCTGATCTTATGCCACCGGTCACAAGAGGGGAATGACGGTTGCGCCGCCGGCGCGGTGCGAGAAAAAGACCTGTCACCAGTGGGCATACCCCGCGTGATATGGCCGAAAAGAGACCGTGTCACTCGGCCGGCCTGCGTCCCTCGGTCATGGCCATCCGAATCTCGGCCATGTAGGCCCGGTTCACCGGATAGCGGATCATGCTGACCACGGCGATGAGGGCGATGATTGTGCCTCCGAGAAAAGCCATGGGCATGAGGTTTCGTATCGCCTCCGGGGCGTTCTGCGGGGCCTGCGGGTCGTAGCCGATCCATTTCATGCAATAGCCGCACAGCAAAAGGCCCACCGCAATGCCCATCTTGAAGACGAAGAGCATCATGGCCGAGTAACCGCCGTCTTTCAGCACTCCGGTTCGATAGTGGCTGATCTCCGAGACGTCCGCCATCATCGAGTTGGCAATCGCGGTCGCCTGGTTCGTGAACAGATGGTACAACCCGTGGAAAACCATGAAGAGCACCATCGCAACCGGCACCGATCCCCAACTGAGCCCGACCGGCACCCAGCCGGTATAGAACACAACCAGCAACATGATGTTGCCGACACTCGAGGCCACGATGGCCACCACGATGGCCGATTTCTTGTCCAGGCGCCGCACCATCGCAGCCGACGAGAGGGCTCCCAAAGCCGCGCACACCATCGTGCTGCAGTGGACCACTGACGCCTCCCATTTCGCGAACCTCATGTAGTCCACGTAGATGAACATCTGGAGCGAGGTGACCAGCACCACGCTGACAAAAAGGATGGCCATGAAGATGAAAACGGTCCGAGGGTAGGGATCGAAAAGAATATCCCTGAGATTGCGGGCTATCGCATCGAGACTGTTGCCCCCGATCTCAGGATTCCCCCGGGTATCGACAATGTACTTGCGGGTGGCAAACACCACGATGAGCACGAAGACCAGGGCCACGAGCGCAAATGCCAGCCCCATCCTTTGGTAGTTGGCAGGTATCGTGGTACCGTCAATGTCACCACGGTTTCGCAGGAACACGTTCCAGACCAGCAGGCTGGCGCCCAGGTTGACCGCCATGTTGAAACCGTTGCGGATCCCCTGCAATGTGCTCCGCTGGTTGTAGTCGGTACAGATTTCGAATCCGAGGGCTCCGTGCGGCACGAGGAACACGGCCGCGCCGGCGCGCAGCAGCAGGTTGATGCCCACCAGATACCAGAACAGCAGATGCGGCGTCTGGAAGAAGGACGGGACAGCCCAGATCGCATACGAACAGACCACGGTCATGACCCCGCCAATCAGCATATAAGGGTGCCGCCGGCCGAATCGCGAACGGGTGTTGTCGCTGATGTGACCCATCACCGGATCCACGACAGCATCCCAGACAACGGCGACGGCCATCGCGATGCCGGCCAATCGGGTGTCCAGCCCCAGGGCCTTGGTGTAATACATCATGGAGAACCCGAAGATCGTGTTCATCACGATGGATGCGGCGCCGTCGCCCGTGGCATAGGCGACGATGTCTCGCAGTGGGGCCTTCCGGACGGCTGTCGGGGCGTCGGTCATTCGTTCTTCTCCTGATGGTCTGGGGACAGACGGCGCGGAACGTGGCAGGGCAATCTCCACGCCGGCAAGCAGCCCGATCCTCGGGCATGCGCTCCAGCTCCACGATCCGCCGAAATCCTAACGGAGCGGGCGGACAAATGAAATGCCGCAAAGCGTCGGGCTTACGGCGCCTTGGTGGTGCGCGAGGGACGCGGCTCAGGGGGTGGATTGTCGGCACTTTCGGTCAGGGGGAAGGTCTTGCTGAACTGGTTCAGGATGGCATCCGCCTCATCGAGGGCATGCTGGCTCATCGCGGCGTCATGAGCCCGAGCGGCGTTTTTGACTTTCTGGACCGCGTCCAGCAGCTTGCTCGCCAGTTCGCGATACTTCTCGGGATTGTGTGAGACGGAGGCATAGCCGTTGAGGGCCCGCACATCGGCCGCCCAGTCCTGGGCCTCGTCCTCCATGTCTTCCCAGTCGCGCTTCGTGAACTCCTCGGTTACACGGACCTGCTGGCGGTTGACGCGCTCGAGGGTGGAGGCATACGGGGTGTAACGAAGTTTCGGCGCCGGCGCAGGTTCAGGCTCTTTGGATGAGGACTCGTGCCGCTTGTAAGCGTTCACCGGGTCCATGACGTCCACGGACACATCGGGCGTCTTCACGGAAACACACCCCACCGCGAGAACCAGAACGCTCGCCAAGAGTATCAGGATCGAACGAGACATTGCGGGACTCCTTTCCAGATTATGTGTCGGAGTACACAGTTTATTCTGCCGGTGGAGTCGGCGCCCAGCACTGATTACTTCGGAATCCGGGCGGGCCTCGGCCCAGTAAATCGGATCCAGGATATGCCGGAAGACCGTCACCGGGCCACACCGGCACCCAAGTATAGCTCTCTACAGATGTCAGGGCATACCGGTTCGCCCTGACTGCCGGTATAGTGCCCCCTATGGCAGACACGGGTGAACAACCGACGGCCTGGACCGTGGGCCGGCTTCTGGACTGGACGACGAAGTGGTTTCAGCAGAAGCAGGTCGAGGGGGGGCGTCTGGCGGCCGAGTTGCTGCTCGCGCGGGCGATGAACTGCCGCAAAATCGACCTGTATACGCGGTACGACGCCGAGCCAGGTGAGGATCAGCGGAAGGCCTTTCGCGAACTGGTCCGCCAAGCCGGCGAGCATACGCCGATTGCCTACCTGCTCGGCTCACGGGAGTTCTTCTCGCTGGAGTTTCAGGTCGGCCCGGCCGTACTCATCCCCCGGCCCGAGACCGAGGCCCTCGCTCAGCGGATGATTGACCTGTGCCGATCGGCCCGTGAGCGACAGTGGCGAATCCTCGATCTGGGCACCGGCAGTGGGTGTGTGGCGGTGGCCGTCGCCAGGTACGCTCCAAACGCCGTGCTGGTGGCCAGCGACATCTCGAAGGAGGCCCTGGTCGTGGCTCGGGCCAATATTGAGCGCCACGGCCTGAGCGGCCGCATCCGTACGGTGCTCGCCGACGGTTTTGCCCTGCCGGCCGAGTACGTCCCTGAAGGCGGTTTCGATGCCGTGGTGTCCAATCCTCCATATATCAGCGAGTCGGTCTACCAGAACCTGCCTCCGCACATTCGCGACCATGAGCCCAGGGTCGCCCTTGTTCCTCCATGCAGCGACGGACTGGAAATGTACCGCCGGTTCGCTGCGGAAGCCCCCACGGTGCTGGCCGCCGGCGGGAGACTGCTGGCCGAGATCGGGCACGACCAGCTCGCGTCCGTGCGCGGGATCTTCGAGTCCGCCGGCCGATGGGACTTCATCGGTACACATCGCGACAAGACCGATCCGCACGAGCGAGTGGTGGAATTGCGGTGGCAGTAGACCACGGTCCGTGGAGCCGGCTGCGGCTCAGGAACCGCCTTTCCGTTTCGAGATCCTCAACGCTAGAATATGCCGAGAGGGAGTTGCTCAAGGGCCGACGAACCATGCCATCGATCACGAGNNAAGGTGGCAGGCGGCAACGCCGTGGCCGCCTGGGTATCGAGAGTGGACGAGGCCGCCGTGCGGAATACACAGGATGTCGACATTGTGGTTCGCAGAGCCGACCTGCACGCGGCCACCGCAGCCCTCGCTCAGGCCGGGTTCGTCTACCGGCACGTCGGCGGCATCGACATGTTCCTCGACGGCGAGAATGCCAAGGCTCGGGACGCGGTGCATCTCGTGTTCGCCAGGGAGAAAGTGCGCCCTGAATACATTCTGGCAGCTCCTGATGTGACTGAATCAGAGCAGGCCGCGGATTTCCGCATGTTGACGCTGGACGCACTGGTGCGAATGAAGTTGACTTCATTTCGCGACAAAGATCGCACCCATCTGCGGGATTTGATCGAAGTGGGACTGCTGGACGACAGTTGGCTCGATCGCTTGCCGGCGGCGCTGTCGCCTCGTTTAAAGCAGTTGCTGGATACCCCAGAGGGATAGACAATCCCGTTTTGCGAACAGACGACGAAGTGGAACTCATGCGTGTCGATTCTGACCAATCCGGGCAGCCTCCGAATGACCCGATGGAACAACGGGGCGACCCCAGCGACCGCAGCTTCACCACCCTGGTATTTGTGATCTACGGGGCCTTGATGCTCATGTTCCATCCGGGCTGCGTGGGGACAGCTTTCAGGTTGCGACATATGCCCTCGCCCTATCGCAACATCTACTGTTTTGCGATGATTGTCCTGGTCGTGCGAGGGCTGATCTCGTCCGAGAAGATCCTGTTCTGGCTGGGCGTCGTCGCCGCCTTGATGTTCATCACAGCTCTGCTGATGCCCACACTGAGTTGAGGCCAGAGGCCCGGTTCGTGCGACACACCTCTGTCTCCCATCTCATGTTCGCCGGTGGCTGAGGAACCATTGGTAGAGCTCGGGGTTCGCGTAGGTTTCCGTCCAGGCATCATGGCCGGCGTCGGGGTAGATGGTGAGCCGGGCGTCGCCGCCGGCCGCCTGAATCGCGCGGACCATTCGCTGCGACTCCTCCAGCGGGATCACCTCATCCCTGGCTCCGTGGAAGGCCCAGACCGGGACGTCCCTGAGCTGATCTGCGAGAAACCAGTATCCCCCACCACAGACCGGGGCAATGGCGGCGAATCGCTCCGGACACTCGGTGGCCAGGCTCCAGGTCCCGAAACCGCCCATGCTCAGCCCCGTCAGGTACACGCGGTCCGCATCGACCGGGTGGGTCGCCAGCAGGTGGTCGAGGAACTCGATGAGCATGTGGTTGTTCCACCACTTGCCGGGCGGACACAGGGGTGCGGCGATGACGAACGGCAGGTCCATGCCCTGCTCCAGGACCTTGAGCGGCCCGTGGCGTTTGGCCAAGGTCGGATCTTCGCCCCGCTCCCCGGCCCCGTGAAGAAACAGCAACAAAGGCCGGCGGTCCCGATGCGACTCCCGGCCTGGTCGGGCCAGCAGATATCGCCACCGGACCGGACGAGCCGGAGGCTGCTCGAATTCCATGATCTCGATCACGCCGGGCGCCTCCGGTTAGCTGGAAACATGCAGATGCGTACGATTGCCTGCCATATGTCCGATACGCTCCTCATGTCTCGCGACATAAGCAGTATAAGCCGAGCTTGCGTGTGCCGATAGCCCGATCGTCACACGACATTCGCACGCAGGCTTGCCAGGCAGGGTCTTGCATCCTGCGCGACAGGAGCGTACGCTGAAGGGAGATCATCTCATCCGTTGCCTGACGTTCGGGACACGACCTGGGAACCATCCAGAAGAGGTGCGGCCATGCTGACCAGACCCATGTCAGAACTGCCGGGGCTTTCGAGAGTCATCGAGAAACAGATGCGGAACTGGGAACTCGGGCGAACGCAGCGTCCGGAGGTGTTCCTCACCCGGCGCCAGGAGTTTGCCCCGTTCGTCACCATTGCCAACATCTGCGGCGCCGGCGGCAACGAGGTCGCTCAGGTGCTGGCGGAGCGACTCGGCTGGCCGGTGTTCGACCGCGAGATCCTGACCCTCATGGCCCGCGACGACAACGTGCGTGAGTCTCTCTACCGCTCGATGGACGAGCGGGATCTGAACTGGTTCGAGAACGTGTTTCGCACACTGGTGCAGCAGGAATTCCGCAAGAACGATTACTTCCATCGCCTGACGCAGGTGATCGTGTGGCTCGCGCGGCAGGGTCCGGCGATCTACATCGGCCGATCCGTCGACCTGATTCTGCCTCAGGACAAAGGGCTGCGGGTCAGGATTGTGGCCTCGAGGGAGCGGTGCATCGAGAACTTCGTCCGGTTCAGCAACGTCAGCCGCGAACAGGCCCGGCGGGAGATCGACCGTATCGAGCGGGAACGGCGTGAATTCGTGGAGAACCACTTCCACATTGATCCCCAGACGGCGACGCGCTTTGATCTGCAGATCCGCGTGGACCGGTTCACCGCCTCTCAGGTGGTGGACGTGATCACCTGTGCCATGAAAGCACGCGGAGTCGCGTATTGAAATCAGGAGCCGGGTTCCGGCCTAATCGCGGGACACCACCTAATCGCGGGACACCATACTTATTTCGCTGCTCACCTTGGTTTCCGGCATGGCCTGTAGCGTAAGAACGCNNCCCCGGATTTCTTGGTGGTGGATGATGCATAGACCGCCCAAGGTGAATGAGGTGGGTGTTGTGGAGTACGCACCGGTACGATCGGATTTCCGACAGCGACGCCATCTTCTCCTGTGCCGGTGGTCTGGTGTCGGTCTGATCGTGAACGGAATTGCCGCCTCGCTGAATCTGGCGGAGTGGCTTGCCGGAGATCTGCTTGACTCGGTGATTCGATGTGACGAAGGGTATTGGCTTCCTATGGTGATGGTGATCCCGATGGTGAACACGGTGATGGTTCTTGCTGCGCTCGTG
>MTKZ01011178.1_pt1 | contig 17150 bp, 15 predicted proteins | sample 1042781 | NCBI WGS metagenome assembly MTKZ01 (sample SAMN06212207, study PRJNA360539) | anaerobic digester metagenome | biome: Wastewater treatment plant; material: sludge; isolation source: anaerobic digester fed with sludge from wastewater treatment plant | place: Denmark: WWTP Viborg ... | reverse complement strand
CGCAGCTGCGACAGCACCAGGTGATGGCGTGCGGCCTGGGTCTGCTTGAACCAGGAGTCGTTGGTGATGACAAAAAGGGCGGATGCTCCGTTGAGCGTCATGACTCTCGCCGGCCAGGGGAAGAACGACTCATAACATATGGGCGTCCCGATCCGCCCGATCTCCGTCTGGACCGCTCCGTACCCGGCGCCGGGAAGCACTTGAACATCCCTGAGCGAGAAGTTCGCGAGCCACGGCAGTTCCTTCTTCCACGGAACATACTCCCCAAACGGAACCAGCAGGACTTTGTGGTACACGCCAAGCTTCCTGCCGTTCCTGTCGTAGAAGAACGCGCTGTTGTAGTTCTCCTCGACTCGCCGGTCACCGGGCGGGTCGTAAGCGCCCACCACCAGGTTCGTGTCCGCCTGCCGGGCGATGCGCGAGAGGTTGCGGCCAACGCCGGTGTCTGTTACGTTGACCGGGAGAGTTGTCTCTGGCCACACAATGAAGTCGGGCTTGTCCAGGGCGGCCATCTGCGTCATGTCCCTGTAAGTGTGATAGCTGTTCAGCACGTTCTCATCGCTCGTATCCAGGTTCCTGATGACGTTGCCCTGGATGATTGTGACGCTTGTCTCGGGGCGGTAGTCTGGAGCGGTGAGCAGTGCCAGGTAACCAGCTCCAGCGACGATACCCGCCACTCCAAGCGCGGCGGCTGCCGGGCGGAGTCTTCGCCTGTCGCTCCCGCGGAAGGCCACCTCAGCAACCGCAACATTCGCCATACAGACCAGGAAGTCGATGCCCCACGGACCGGTGATTGAGCTCATCTGGGCGATGGGAAGATTGCCTGCCTGGGTGTGCGCGAAGCTGCCCCAATTGAAAGCGAATATCCCGAGGCTCCTGAGCCACTGCATTGTCGTCCACGCAGCGGGTATGGCAAGGTGCGCGAACCAGGAACGTCCGCCTCCTGCAAAGCGGCATGATGCAGCGGTGAAAGCGGCGAGGAATGCCGACGATCCCACGACCGTGATCACCCATGGCAGATAGCCGAACTCACACATCCAGAAGAAGATGATGCCGTAATAGACCAGCCCTGTGACGAGCCCGTACAGCGCCGCGCTCGGCAGCCTTGCTCCGCGAAGCGCAAGGAACAGCGGGGCCAGCCCGATCCACGATGCAGCCCATATACCGGGCCTGGGTAATGCCGCCGCGAGCAAGAGCCCGGATACTGATGCGAGCACGAGATTGCGTTTGGTCATTGCATGCGCCCTGATCGCAGCTCAAGCTCAGTGGTCATTCCTTGACCGCCGGGCCCAGGTCTGTGATCCGCCATCCCCTTAGCGCTCATCTGCCATCAGACCTTCGTCAGAGCGAGCAGACTGAATCGGCGTTGCGGGGTGCGGGGGGCTGAGACCTGAGGATTTCCGGTCTTGTGGCCGTTGAGGCACCGCCGGGAAGCTAACAACGGTGGAAGGCACCCGCCAACAAGCGACTGCTAGATTGCCACTATGGTGGAGGCGCCGGGATTCGAACCCGGGTCCAGAAAACCGAACGCACGGCCCTCTACGAGTGTTTCCCGCGTTTGTTATCTCGCCGAAGGCAATCCCCGCGGGCGGGGCTCGCGCCTTCTAGCCAGTCCTCTTTTCGAGTCCCCCGCCCCCAGTGGACACCTGGGCGGAGCAAGCCGGATTTGTCAACGCCCGGTGACCTCCTCTCCAGCTAAGGAGGGCCGGACGGCTGCCCTTTAGTTAGGCAGCGAGCGCGTAGCTATAGTTGTTAGTGTTCGCGTTTGTGTTTTTTGCCGCTTTTTACGAGGCCAGCGGCGCCTCGACTCGCAGACCGCGCTTCAAAGCTCCCTGTCGAGACCTATCGCCCCCACGTGGACTGAAGCACACTGTATTCTACCCTACATGCTTATTAGACCGCGCACGAGAGCGGGAAGTTTTTGCCGCCGGGGAACCAGTTCCCCCGCAGCACACCTACCGCGACCGCAGGATGCGGCGGAGCTCTGCAGCAAGGGCAGGGAGGTCGTCGGTGAGCGTGTCCCAGAGGCGGTCAGTGTCCACGTCGAAATACCCGTGGATGAGCCGGTTGCGCATTCCGATGATGCCTGGCCATGGGATTGAACCGAGCTGCGCTTGTGTGCCGCCACTGACCCTGCCAGCGGCCTCCCCGATAATCTCGATATCACGGATGACGGCGCGATTGAGCATCTTGTCCGAGTCCAGGTCACCCCGGGCCCGCCCTTCGACGAACTGCATAGCTTCGGACGCCGCGTCCAGCATATGCCGGAGGCGGACCACGTCAAGCTCGGGCAGCATACGCGATCCTGGCCTCGGCCACAACCCTGTCCCGGAAGTACGGGCTCAGGTCGCCCGGTGAGCGCAGGTCAACCTTCCGCCCGATGATACTGCTCAGTTCGATCTCGAGGGCTGCAAGGCGGATCAGGCCGACGCGCGCACCCGGCGCGAACTCCACGAGGAAGTCAACGTCGCTGTCAGGCCGGAAGTCGTCCCGCAGAACGGACCCGAAGAGAGAAAGCCTGTTAATCTGATTGCGCCTGCAGAAGTCCACAATCTGCTTCTCAGGCAACTTGAGTCTGCTGTTCATGGACACGTAGCCCCATGCTCCAAAGGCCGCTATCGAGGCAAGTCGCCCCCACGTCTTTGAAGCAGGCACTATTGTAGCATACGTGCACTCGAGGCGGCGCCGAAGGCGGCGTTACTCGCGGCCCGGGCAGCTATGCATCTCCGTCCGCGAGCGTCAGGCTGTCAGCCGAGCCTATTGCCGCCGCCGCCCAGTTGTAAACGGCCTCGGCGAGAGCGACGACCGAGCGATGATCCGCGTCGGTCACGGGTTCCTGCTGCCCCGGGTACCTGTAGATCGTCGCGTAAGCGGTAAGGCGGGCCGCCTCGAAAAGCACTCCCGGACGCTGGACGCCCGATGGCAGCAGATCAACAAGCCGCTCGATGCTGTGAATATGAGGGACGGGGGTCTCTTCCTGAAGCAGGACGGCCTTGATGCTCTTCTCCGCAGCCTGCTGCGCGTGGAAGCAGAGCAACTCGAGCAAGCCATCAGGTGGGAGCTCAAGCCGGGCAATCGCAAGGTCAGCTTTCGCAAGACGAAGCCAGTCCCGCGGAGAGCCTGCTTCAGGCGGCATAGAGCTCCCGCCCCTCATCGAGCGCGGTCCGGTAGATGAGTCCCGGATTACCGGCGTGCGCAGCGAGATCATCAGAAGTCGCGACGACCACGTCCACTGAGAACGGAATGCCGAACAGCCGGGTGTGAATCAACTCCGCAGTCCTTCTGCGGTGGCTGCCCCCGGGCACAACCACCAGAAGATCAACATCGCTGTCGGGCCCCATCTCGCCACGGGCCGCCGAGCCAAAGAGCACAATGCGGAGCGGGCTCACCGCCTCAACGATGCGCCTGACGAGCTCTTCGAGCCCCCCTGCAACGGGTGCGAGGTGGTCAGTCACAGGGGCAGCAGGTGGCTCAGGTAGCATAGCGCGCCTCTCCTCAACGCCTCAGCGGAACTTCGCGATCCGGTCCCGCACTTCGCCCGAGAATCGCTGGATGAACCCATCCACGTACCCCGCCACGTCGAGCGACGGGTCGTTCACCAGCGGCGTCAGGTCCATGCCGAACGAGAGCTGGGTCGTGTCGTCGGTGCCGTGCGATGCGAAATACGTCGAGTGCGCGCGGCGGCGGCCGAGCGTCGCGAGATCGTAGCGCTTGCCTCCCGCAATCTGCGAGTCGAACACGCCCAGAAGCGCCGATGCCAGATTCTCGTGCTCCTTCACGTCGAACGTCTTCTTGTCGCCGTCGTTCAGCCAGTCCAGATCGCGCCACACTTCGAGCCCGTACACAGCCTCCGGCCGGGCGTCCTCGGGAACCTCTCTCAACGCCTGAATCAGCCTGAGCGCCGACGCGACGTGCGTGTCGTGTTTGTCGGCGAGGTTGTGGGTCCACACCGTCTTCGGCCTGCAGGCCATCACCAGGGCCTTGAGGTCATCCACCGGGCCCCGGATGGCGGCATTCTTGACCTCGCTGGACGACCAGTCGAGAAGGGCCATCGCTTTGTACTCGCCGACATACGCCGCCTTCTTCTGCTCCAGGCGGCGCACGGACTGCATCTCATCGTCCGTGTACTTCTGGTAGATACCGTCGCGCGGGCTGCCCGCGCCGTTTGTGACGCAGACGCCGGTGAAGCCCAGCCCGTCCTGCCCGAAGCACTTCAGAATGCCCGGGTACGCAAGAATCTCGAGGTCGTCCTGATGCGTGCAGACCCCGAGGTCGGTCGTTTTCGCGAACGCCTCATCAACGGGGGATCCGTCCGGGATGAATAGCTCCGCGGTGCTCTTTGCAAAGTTCATGTTTCCTACTCCCAATTTAGTCCGTCATTGCGAGCTCTCCGGAGCGAAGCAATCCCCTTCGCTCCAGATTGCCACGGCGGCCGGAGCCGCCTCGCAATGACGGTGCGTTTTCGCTCCAGATTGCCACGGCGGCCGGAGCCGCCTCGCAATGACGGTGCGTTTTCGCTCCAGATTGCCACGGCGGCCGTAGCCGCCTCGCATATTCTACGCCTGCGGCAGGCTCGCGGCGGCGACCGCCTGACCCACGCGCTTGCTCGCCTCGTCCGGCATATTGACCTTGACGCCCGTCAGATCCGGGAAGTGCTCCGCCAGAATGGCGTTCGCCGTGTCAAGGATGATCGTTCCGCCCTCTCCGGATGTAACGCGTCCGAGGATCAGAACGTTCTCCAGATCGTAAAAGTCCGCGTAGTGCGCCACGCCGTACGCCGTAAACACGCCGATCGTCTCGTAAATCCTGCGTGCTCGCTCGTCGCCGTTCTTCATCAGGGCCTGCACTTCCAGCAGCTTGTCGCCGGGCATGTTCCCCTCTTTGAGGGTGATTCCCGCCGCGGGCGCCAGACGGATGACCGCCTGCTGGCAGAAATACTGCACGCCGCACCCGATGTCGCCCGACCATTCGTCGGCCGGAGCGTCCAGGCGGTAGTCCACCGGGGCGAAGGCAAGCTCGTTCAGCCAGCCCGTGATGTTGCCGTGCGCGTCCACATACCCGACGGCCTCGCTGGACCCCATCGCGATTCCGAGAATCCGGTTCGTCCCGAGCGACATGGAGCCCGCCAGCGCGGTGACATCGCCGTCGTTCGCCACTTCCAGCGGAACGCCCCACTTCTCGCGCAGTCTCAGGAAGAGCGGCCGGATATTCTTCTCGAACAGGTCCTTCGGAATGCCCCGGAACAGCGAGGCGACGCGCACCTTGTTGTCAATATAGACCCCGGCGGAGCTCACGCCGATGGCGTCCACGCGCGGCATCTTGGAGGCAGCCAGTTCGAATGCGCTGTTGATCTGGTCGTAGTGATACTGCGGGTCGGTGTTGTTGCGCGGGTCCCAGGGGGTTTCGGTTGTGAAGACCGGCTCGCCGTCAATCACCGCCGACACCTTCCAGTCGCTGGCGCCCGCGTCGAATCCGACGCGGCAGCCCTTCAGGTGTCGGCCCACGGGAGCGGCCGTCTCACGCGCGGGTGGGCAGTCCTCATACGCGCAGTTCTCGACAGTGAACGTCTTCTCGTACACGCCGCCCATGAAATCGTAGTCGAACTTGCGCTCGCCGTTCGGCGAATACACACTCTTGATATGCTCGGCGATCTCGGCCGGGCCCGCGATCGTTACCTTCCAGCCGCCCCTCTGCCAGAGCAGGAACTTGACCAGCCGCTCGGAGTAGCGCAGGTTCGCGGAGGCCTTCGGGTGACCGCTGGCAAACACCCGGGTTTCGAAAATGGACGTCGCGCCTTCCCCGCGCTCCACGGCGATCTTGAGGGGCGCCGCCGCGCCCGAACTGTCCACCTGCGCGAGAAATGCCCGGTTTGCCAGAACGGCCGGGCGGAAGCTCGGATCGAGCGGGGGGACAACCTGAGGCTTAATCAAATCCATAGTGCTAAGGGACACCACCTTTTCGTAGTACGTGCTGCGGCGGACTGTCGCGCCCGCCTCGCCTGCATTATACCTTCCCGCCCGCCGACCGCAAACCCTGCGCGCCGCCGCCGCGCGCTTGACAGGGGGGCGGCGGCAAATCACCATGTGTTCCGTGACACGTCACGTATCAGAGCATGGACACGAAGACCGCGGCGCGGGCGGGAGCGGCTCGCTTCGCGAAGCCTGCCGCGAGAAGGGTGTGCGCATGACGCGGCAACGCGCCGCCATCGTTGACATCCTCGACTCGTCGGCCGAACACCTGGACGCGCGCAGGCTGCTCGCCGAGGCAAGGCGCCGCGTGCCCGACATTGACAAGACAACCGTGTACCGCACCATCCGCAGGCTGCAGGACCTCGGCCTGATTGACGAGCTCGACCTGCTTCACTACAAGCACGAAGGGCATTTCTACGAGCCCCTGCCCGACAAGATGCATCTGCACATCGTCTGCACGGGGTGCGGCAAGGTGGTCGAGATGCGTCCGGAGGCGTGGGCGCGGGTAGAGCGAGAGGTGGAGACGGGCAGCGGCTTCTCGATCGAGACGGCGCGCGTTGAGATGGGTGGGTTGTGCGCTGATTGCCGGAAGCACCCGGCGGGGGAATCCTGACGATGATCTTCGAACACCTCGGCTGGACGGTTCTGCCGTGCGCCGCTCTGCTGGCGCTCGCCTGCCAGGAGGGGCGTCCGGGTGTCCTGATGCAGGGGTTCTACTGGGATGTGCCTTCGCCGGCGGCAGGGAATGCGCGGGCCCCGTGGTGGTGGGACAAGCTGGCTTCCGAGATGGATGATTTCGCTGCGTCGGGCATCACCGGGGTTTGGATTCCCCCCGTCCTCAAGGGCGCGTCCGGGGGATACTCCGTCGGGTACGATCCTTTCGACGACTACGACACGGGCTCGAAGCCGCAAAAGGGCACTATCCCCCTGCGCTACGGTACTCGCGAGCAGCTACAGCGGATGGCCGCAGTCATGCGGGCCAACGGGCTGGACATCATTCTGGATCTCGTTCTCAACCACCGCAACGGCGACGAGGGAGACTTCAGATTCCGGTATCTGAACGCTTACGGCGTCGAGGGCAAAGGGAGGTTTGCGAAAGACCCTGACGATTTTCATCCCAATGTGCCGCAGGACCCGAACGTGCCGCACGAGGCAGCCGCGTTCGGGCGCGACGTCGCGCATGTGAACGGCAAGGGCGGCCGTATCGGCAGAGGCCTCATCGAGAGCACCGGATGGGTCACCAGGGCGCTGGACGCCCAGGGCTACCGCATTGACTTCGCGAAAGGCATCTCGACGGACTGGCTGCTGGAGTTCCTGAACAGCGGCGAGATGGCGGGCAGGTTCGCCGTCGCCGAGTTCTGGGACGGCGACGACAAGGCGGTCGCGGACTACGTTCAGAGCGGTATGCAGGGCCGCTGCCACGCTTTCGATTTCCCGTTGCGCGACTTGCTGCGCGACGCCTGCAAGCAGGGCGGGACGTTCAACATGAGAAACCTCCACCGCGCGGGATTCACCGGGCGCGATGCGGCGCACTCCGTCACGTTCGTGGACAACCACGACACCGCCCGCGAGGACCCTGTCCCCAACAAGGCGCTCGCTTACGCCTGTATTCTGACCTCGGAGGGCACGCCCTGCGTCTTCTACAGCGACTGGCGTGACATGAACAGCGTGATCCGTAATCTCATCTGGATCAACCGGATGATTGCCGCCGGGCCCACGCGCGAGCGCTGGAAGGACGATGACGTCTTCTGCTACGAGCGCACGGGCGGAAAGCACCTGCTCGTCGGGCTGAACGACAATCCGAACGAAGCGAAGACCATCACCCCCGCGACCGGCTTCGGCCCGAACGTGAGGCTGCACGACTACACAGGGCACGGGCCGGATGTCACGACGGAGGCGGACGGCGGCGTCCAGATCACCATCCCGGCGAACAAGAACGGCATGGGCTACGTCTGCTACTCCGTCGAGGGCATAAAGGGAACCCCGCCGCGCCGCAGCTTCGAGACGACTCAGGTGTACGAAGGCGCGGCGGACCTGGATATCAAGCCGGCCGACAACCGGGAGAAGGTTGACATCTGCACCATCTACCCGAAGCCGGGTCACGGCGTGACCGCGCAGTTCACCTGGGACGCCGGCGGATGGACCCAGGACACGCGAATTGAACTGGAGGTGACCGGCCCCGGCGGAAAGATAGTGATCTCGAAGACCTTCCGCGCTTCCGCGCCGCGGGGTGAGAAACTCGCCTTCACGCCCGAGGGTCCGGGGCCGTACACGTTCCACGTTCAGTCGTTCGATACTCCGGAGGGCGAGCCCTGCCCGCCCTACAGCCTGCGTGTCACATACCTGGGACCGGCGGGATAACGCTGGAAGGGTCTGTGGGAGTATCCTTTTCTGGGTACAGGTGTATGTTGCAGGGGTCCTGAGTATGAGAGGACAGGATCTTCACCTCCCTCGCTTTCGTGGACACCCTGAGCCGCCTCGGTGAGGGCCAGCTGCCGCGGCAGATTGCCCAAATCTGTTTGCCCGATTCGCAGGAAATCTCCGCGGCGCAGTGAAGTCTCTTCCGTCTGCATCTGCGCGGCACCTGCGCGGCATCTGCGCGGCACCTGCGCGCCTGCTGCCCGCCCGGGCGGAGCGCCCCTGGAGTAACTGATTGAACCTGCACTGGATTGACTGGACCATTATGATCGTAGCGGTGGTGGCGCTCCGGCTTGTCAGCCTGAGCACCCGCCGGTACATGAAGGGCGTTTCGGATTTCCTTGCGGCAAACCGGCTGGCCGGACGCTACCTTCTCACCATCGCGCAGGAGATGGGCAGTTTCGGTGTCGTGTCTTTCGTCGCGATCTTCGAGCGGCTCATGTCCGCCGGGCTGGCGCCCGACTGGTGGGGCGGATTCCAGATTCCGATGGGTGTCATCATCCTCCTCACCGGCTGGGTGTTCTACCGGTTCCGCGAGACGCGCGCCCTCACGATGGCGCAGTTTCTGGAGATGCGCTATTCGCGCAAGTTCCGCATCTACGCGGGGCTTCTGTGCTGGACGTCGGGCATTCTCAACTTCGGCATCTTCCCGGCGGTCGCGGCGCGCTTCTTCATCTACTTCTGCGGGCTGCCCGACCACTTCGTCCTTCCGGGCCTCGAAGTCGCGGTTCCAAGCATCGCCGTCGTCATGCTCATAGACCTCGGCCTCGCGATCACGTTCGTCAACATGGGCGGGCAGATATCGGTGATGATCACGGAGTGCGTGCAGGGGATGTTCTGCGGGTTCGCCTTCATGGTCGTCGTCGCGACCATTCTGGTGAAAATCCACTGGGGACAGATGGTGGAGGCTCTCAGCATGGCCCCGGCAGGGCAGTCCATGCTCAACCCGTTCCACACGAGCCGGGTCACGGACTTCAACATCTGGTACTACCTGATCGCCATGTTCGGCGGGTTCTACAGCTACATGTCCTGGCAGGGAACGTCGGGCTTCAACAGCTCGGCCCGCACGCCGCACGAGCAGAAGATGGCCGGCATCATCCGTGTCTGGCGCTGGATGCCGCACACGCTTATGACCGTGCTGCTCGCGCTCGCGGCGCTCACCGTCACCCGGCTGCCCGAGTTCGCCGATACCGCCCGCGTCGTCAGCGATACCCTGGCGAAGATTCCGAACGAGTCCGTGCAGGGGCAGATGCGGGTGCCTGTCGCGATGGCGCACTTCCTGCCCATCGGCATAAAGGGGCTGCTCGCCACCATTTTCCTGTTCTTCTCCTTCACCTGCCACGACACGTACATGCACTCCTGGGGGTCCATATTCGTCCAGGACGTGTACATGCCGCTGCGCAAGAAGGCCCTCACGCCCGAGCAGCACATCAAGCTCCTGCGCTGGTCCATAATCGGGGTCGCCGTTTTCTCGTTTCTGTTCAGCCTGTTCTATCAGCCCAGCGAGAAGATATTCTTCTTCTTCGCCATCACAGGCACCATCTGGGCGGGCGGTTCGGGAGCGGTCATTCTCGGCGGGCTCTACTGGAAGCGCGGCACGACCGCGGCGGCGTTTTGCGCGCTTACGGTCGGGGCAGTCGTCGGAGTCGGCGGCCTGATCATCCCCAAGATGTACAAAGCCAGCCACGGGGTGGACTTTCCGATCAACAACCAGTGGCTCTGGTTCATGGCCATGGTCTCCGCCGCGCTCATCTACATTTTGGTGTCACTGCTGTTCCCGGCGAAGGAGCGCGAGTACAACCTCGAGCGGATGCTCCACCGGGGCCGGTACCGGATCAAAGAAGATCATGTTGCGGAAGAGGAGGTGCGCAGCAGGTGGCAGCAGATCGTGGGGATCACCAGGGAGTTCAGCCGGGGTGACCGGATTCTGGCGCTGGCGCTTGTCGCCTGGAACGCCACCTGGTTCACCTGGTTCGTGGTGTTCAGCGTGGTGAACCTGTTCTTCCCGGTCAGCGACATGGCGTGGGCGCGGTACTGGCATGTCCAGGCGATCATCATCCCGTGCGTTCTTTCGGTTCCGGCGACGATCTGGTTCACCATCGGAGGAGTGCACGACATCCGGGCGCTGTTCGAGAGCCTGAAGACCGCCACCCGCGACGTCAACGACGACGGCCGTGTGCGGGGCTGGCGCGAGCCGGACGACGAGCTTGCGACGCCTGTCATCGCGGGCAGTGACGGAGAGGCCTGACAGCGTCCGCCGCCGGGGCGCTCAGCCGCGCCTGTAGTAGCCGCGGATTGCTTCCATCGTCGTGTCCGGATAGTCGGTCGCGAAGCTGGCGCACCCGAGGTCCATCAGCCGGTGGTACGTTTTCGCGTCCTTCCGGCCCCACGGCAGAGTCTGGAAGAGAATCCCGTACGTGCGAAGTTCGTTTCCCGTGCTCCTCAGGAACTCCTCGCCGGGCGAAAAGACGGCGTCCTTGCTCGTGTTGACGTGAATCTGAAGCTGGTCGATGGCGGCAAAGTTCTCAGCCCGAAGGGCTTCCAGCCGCTTCGCGAGTTCTTGTTCTGATCCGCCCATCCAGTGCAGGGTCCTTGACCTGGGCGCGAGCTTCCGCCACTGACAAATCTCCTCGTAGCGCGTGCTCGCGAGAATCAACTGCGGGTGCACTTCCGACGTCTCTTGCGCGAGCTGAGCGAAGTCCACCTTCTTGATGTCAATGTAGAGCGAGCGCTCCGGATGCGCCTTGAGCGTCGCGACCATCTCGGCGAGGCTCAGCATCTTCTGTCCGGCGTACTTCTTGTTCCGGAAGCTGCCGACGTCCAGCTTTCGCGCCTCCTCGAACGTGAGGTCCGCGACGCCCTTCTTCTTGATATCCTCGGAAGCGCCCGGCACTATGCGGGCGAAGTTGTTGTCGTGGAAAGAGACGATGACGCCGTCCTTCGTCACGCGCAGGTCGGCTTCCGGAACGCAGCCGAGGCTCCACCCCAACTCGAACGCCTCCAGCGAGCCTTCCGGCGCCAGGTCGCCCGCGCCCCGATGCGCCTGCACGGTGATCTGCCCCAGCGGGATGTGGTCGCGCACGTTCCAGTTCTTCGAGCCGTTCCTGTAGTAGTCGCGGATCGCCTTCACGGCCACATCCGGACGGTCGGTGCCGAATCCGGCGCTGCCGAGGTCCATCAGCCTCACGTACGCCCCGGGGCTTTCGGGGATGTTCCAGGGCATGGTCTGGAACTCGATGCCGTGACTTCGAACCTCCTCGGCGGCGCGGCGAATGAATGCATCGCTCGGGATCATCGTGCCGCCGGCCCCGCCGGTGAAATGGCAGTGCACCTGCAGCCGGTTGATGTTCGCGAAGCCCGTCGCGCGCAGCTTCTCGAACCGCTTCTCGACGTTCGTGTCGTCCTTGTCGTCCCATGTGCCGACCCACAGGAAGGTGTCGCTGCGCGGAGCCACTTTCTTCCATTTCGCGCAGTCCTCCTCCGAGCCCGTCGCCAGGATCACCTGCTCGTGGACACCTTCCGTCTCGCGCGCCATCTGCGAGAAGTCCACGTTCTTGACGTCCAGATACACCCGCCGCTTTGGGTCCTTCTTCAGCGCGGCGCAGATATCCGCCAGGCTGACAATACGCTGCCCGGCATGCTCGGGGCCGCGGAATGCCCCGATATCCAGCTTCTTCGCCTCGTCGTACGTGAGGTCTTCCAGCCGCTTCTTCTTCATCTCCTCGGAAGCGTTCGGAAGTATCCGCGCGAAGTTACTGTCGTGGAACATCATCACGCGGCCGTCTTTCGTGGTGCGCACGTCCACCTCGGGGATGCAGCCCATGCTCCATGAAAGCTCGAGCGCGCCCATTGTGTTTTCGGGCGCCAGGAAACCGGCCCCACGATGCGCCACCACCGACACCCGCTCCAGCGGTATCTGCCGGATGCTCCAGACGGGCTCCGCCGCTTCGGCCGACGCCGTGGCCGCCGACAGCGCCGCCGCGGCACACGCCGCGACGCAGCCATTCAGCAATGGGAAACGATTCATGTCGTCCGCTCTCTCCTCAGAAGATATCGAGGGTGGTTTTTCGGGTGGGGTCACCGGCTACTTCGCCGCCAGCGCCCGGCTGCCCATCGCCAGAATCTCGTCTATCTGCGCGATTGACTCGAAGCCGATGACGATGGCGTCCACGCAGTCCAGCCCGAGCACGTATTTCAGCGATTCCTCGCGCCGGTCCGCGATTCTGCCCTCGCCCAGTATCTTCATGCCCGTTATGCCCTTGCCAGCAGCGTGAATCTTCCTCAGCACGGGCACGACCTCCTCGGGCTTGCCATCCATGGCCGTGCCCACCGGGTTGATGCGGGCGAAGACGTGATCCGCCCAGGCGTTTTCCGCAACGCCCTTCAGCACGTCCAGGCTGTGGATGGAGAGCCCGTGCGCGCGGATCAGCTTCTTCTGCTTGGCCTCCTCCAGCGTGTCCATCATCGGCCGGAGGTCTGTCGCCCACGTCGTGTCGCTTACGCAGTGCAGAAAGACGATGTCGAGGTAGCCGGTGTTCAGCTCCTTCAGGAAGCGCTCGAGCTGCGCCTTCGCATCCTTGTCGGTGCGGAACCACATTTTCGTCTGCAGCACGTAGTTCTCGCGCGGAATGCGCGCCAGAGAGCGGCGCAGGTAGTTGTGCGAGCCGTACGTGTCGGCGCAGTCGAAGTAGTTGATGCCCTGATCGTACGCGTGGTTGATCATCCGCGCGAACTTGACCGGGCCCAGGCGGGTCTGGTTCGACTGCCCGCCGTTGCCGACCGTGCCGGTTCCGATGCCGAGATACGAGACCTTGATGCCGGTCTTGCCGATCTCGACGCGGTCCGACAGCGACTTCAGCTTTGCGGGGGCCGCGGCCATCATCTCGCCCGAGCGCATTGCCGCCCCCGCCGCAATCGCGCCCGCAATGAACTGCCTTCTCGTGATCTTTGGACTCATAGGGTAACTCTCGCCAGTGTTGCGCATCCCTTGCCCCCCGGTTCGTTCCCAGACTGTACCACACCCGGCCGCCCCGCGTCGAGGCGGCGTCTTTCGGGCGTGGGCATCAGGGATTACCGGCGTTGCGGGCGTGGCACAGAAACGCGAACGGTATTTCGACTGACTTACCGCGCGGGGAAACGGACACGCTCACCGAGCCGCGCATCACGCGGTTCGCGCCCGGAACTTCGCTCTGCGTGACCGTGCGTGTGACCCGCTGCTGTTCTCCTGGCATCAACGTGAGGCTGTCCGCTTCCGCGTCAGCAGTCAGACCGGCGTCCGTCTTCCAGCGCACTTCGGCTTCCAGGGCGGCAGGCGTGAGGTTTTCCAGCAGCAGCGTGACGTGCCGCGGTTCACCCGGGCGCAGGTCGGGGTCTTTGACGTAGTCGAAGGTCGCCCGCGCGGGGCCCATTTCATACACCAGCCTGTACGGTGAGCGCGACCAGAGCCCCCGCGCGACCTTTGGGTCGGTCAGCCTGAGTTCGCTCCTGCGCGAAAGATCGGTGGGGGAGTCCGGGACGATCGCCACCGGCATGCCGTTGTCGTTCAATACCTTCTTCGCCGCGATGATAGTGCGGTCCGTCAGTTCGGACAGCGTTGCCGGACCCTGGAATCCGCTGACGGCGACGTTAAGAATCGTCTCACCCACCGGACGCCGCCACTTCTCGGGAATCACCTTCCCCCCGTGAATGATGCCGAGGATCGAGCCCAGAGTCGCGCCGGTGCAGTCGGTGTCGTCTCCGCAGTTGACCGCATCGCAGATCGACTTGCCGAAGTCGTCGCCGCCGTAGAGCCATCCGAGGATCACGAACCCGACATTGCGCGGCGCCTGGAACCATCCGGTCGGCTCCGAGACCTTCACGACGGCTTCGCGCGCGGCGGCCAGATCGAGCCCCTGCTCCTTTGCGGCGATGGCCGTTCGAATGGCCGCGGCCACGCCGCACCGCGGCGGGATGTAGCTGAGCCCGATCTCGATCAGCCGGTCGCGGTCCTTCTCGACAAAAGCCGCGCTCTCTACAGCCGCGGTGAACATCTCGGCGTAGGTTCCCTCAGCCGTTCCGTGGTCAACGCAGGCGTCCTGCCACGCATAGCGCACGGCAAGGGAGGGGCATCCTGGCGCAAGACACGCCCAGATCTCCGAGCGGATCCATGCGCCGTTGCTGTTCCGCCACTTCTCGTTCCGGAAGTGTCCCGAAACCGGCGGCAGGAACCCGTCGCGCATGTTGGCCTTCCCGATGCCGTATTCGTTCCAGTTCACCGGAACGTACTTCAGCCAGTACTCGCCCAGAATCCGCGCGTCAATCCGCGTGCCCCGCTCCTCGATTGCCTTGAGCCAGAGAAGCTGAAGATCGAGATCATCATTCGCCGACGGCTTGTCGGGCACGGGGTCGTAGAACGTCAGCGAGTGAGTCTCCCGGCGGCCTTCAAACGGCATGCCAAGGGTGCCGCCTATGCTCTTGCCCATCCAGCAGGCGTACACTTTGTCGCGAAACTCCGCTTCGTTGAATGTGACAATGGGGCTCGTGCCCGCGTGCGCTGCGCAGGATGCGAGCACGCAAAGAAGCAGGGTTGCCGCAAGGTTCAGAATCTTGATCATTCGCCTCTCCCGACCGTCAATAATCCCGGCATCTACCCGGGTACCACTGAACTCTTTCGCCAACTGTGCCGCCGCACCTTCTCACTCAATCGGAAACGTCTTGTACAGTGGCTGGACTCGGATTTGTAATCCGAGTCCCTGGCGTCGCGATCTGTGATCGCGGGCGCGACCGGCTTCGGAGCGGGATTCCAGATCCCGCGAACTCAGGCCTCCGATTTCAGATCTGAGGCCAGCGAGGTGTTGACAGCAGCCAGCGGCGGTGGTAATATATGGTTGACGGTGACAACCATCATCAGTCAGTAGATCAGGTGGAAATCAGGTGGACGAGCGGCTGGCAAAGAATCTGGTGGACCTGTTGGACGAGCTACTGTGGCGGTTCGGCAGTCAAGGCTCGGAGAGTTACTGCTGCGAGGATATCTCCTATGTGGAGTATCGGGCGTTGCGCGTACTGGCGAAGGCAGAGTCTCTCACAATGCAGAATCTTGGGCAACACCTAGGGTTCACCAAGAGCGGCGCGACCCGTGTTGTGGACCGGCTCGTGCGGGCTGGCTACGTTCGTCGCGAGCGCGATGGAGAGGACCGCCGGGTATGCTGTGTCACCCTCACTGGCGCGGGTCGTGCTCTCCTGGACCGCGTTGTTGAGGAATACGCTCGCAAGACTGCGGTGTCGCTCGACCGGCTCGATGAGGACATGCGAGAGGTCCTGATGGCATCGCTGAGGAGCTTTGTTCGGACATTTGAGGACTAGAGACGCTGTCTGTAGTTGTCTGAGACAACTACAGACGAGATAACTTGAGTTCGTGGAAGGACCAGATGGCTGATTACTTGATACACAATAGCGTCCTGGCACGGCCTGTGAAACACGGTCTGGCCGCGGGAATTTGCGGATCGAGGCCGGCGTTATGAACTCGCTGGTGGACTCACTCAAGTTCTTCGCCTTGATACTGGCGGAGTTGACTGTCCTTTTCCTGGGCATCAGCACCATTATCGGCCTTATCCTGCAGTATGTGTCGGACGAGAAACTGCGAAGATGGCTCTCTAGGAGGGGGCTTCTGGGCAACATTTTGGGCGCGGCTATGGGAGCCATCACGCCATTCTGCTCGTGCTCGACGATTCCAATGACTGTAGGCCTGCTGAGGGCTGGAGTCCCTTTCGGAGCAACAATGTCCTTCGTCTTGGCGTCGCCCCTTCTGAACCCGATCATACTCACGATGTTCTGGGTTCTGCTGGGCTGGCAGGCGTGCGTGGTCTACGGAGTGGTCACGTTTGTGCTGGCGGTTGCCTGTGGAGCGCTTCTCGATCTTGCGGGGCTTGCACAGGACGTCAAGAAAGTTCGCGTCAGTGGCGAGTCCGGGGACCGTGCAGCGCTGCCCACGTTTGGGGCGAAACTGCGCGTGGCGTTCGGGGGTGCTTGGAGCGACTTTCGAGGCGTGCTGGCCTACCTCATCATCGGCGTGGCAATCGGGGCAGCCATTTACGGCTACCTTCCCGGCGATTTCGTGGCGCGGATAGCCGGACCGAACAACCCGTTTGCCATCCCGGTTGCGGCGGCCATAGGAGTCCCGCTGTATGTCCGCGCGGAGACGGTACTGCCGATTGCTCTGGCTCTGACTAAGAAGGGTATGAGTATCGGGGCGGTCCTGGCGTTGATCGTCGGTGGCGCAGGTATGAGCATCCCGGAGATGAGCATGCTTGCCAGCATATTCAAGACTCGGCTTGTAGCCGTTTTCGTCGGCGTAGTGTTTATCACTGCTGTGTTGACAGGAGTTACGTTCAACATAATCAGATAAGGGGATTGAGCAATGTCAGAAGAGAAGAAGGGCTTTCTATCGAGGATCTTCGGCGCCAGGAAATCCTGCTGTTGCGGAGTGAAGATCGAAGAGGTTGCCGAAGACCAGCCGAAGGAACCCAAGGTTGATGAGGGTCAGCCGTCTGCGACGGATGACAAGAAGCCCGGCGGCTCGTGCTGCTGTGGCGAATAGCCCAAACTGAGAGCCTGGCGGGATGGGGCGTGAGATGCCTCATACCCGGAACGTTCTCCCGGGACATGAGTCCCCTGTGTGACGTGGTGGGACGAACGTCCCCGGAGAAGATCAGGGCAGTGAGCAATGAGGCTGGGTCAAAATGGTTCTGCCCGGAGGGCTTACGGACTGGCGGGGCAGAGGCGTGA
>MTKZ01011409.1_pt1 | contig 17176 bp, 18 predicted proteins | sample 1042781 | NCBI WGS metagenome assembly MTKZ01 (sample SAMN06212207, study PRJNA360539) | anaerobic digester metagenome | biome: Wastewater treatment plant; material: sludge; isolation source: anaerobic digester fed with sludge from wastewater treatment plant | place: Denmark: WWTP Viborg ... | reverse complement strand
GGGCCAGGTCGTCGGGGCCGATGAGGTCGCCGAAGATGAATAAGCCGATCATCCGGCGGGTGCGGTGAGGCAGCAGGCGCCGGACCTGGCTGTTGCCGACGGGGCGACGCGGGGGTCGATGCGCATGATTGCGCATCATGAGTCCTGGTGGGGGCGGTTTCGCCACCAGTCGGGGCCTTCGGGCTGATCACACTCGAGGTTCTCCCGGTCCCATTCGCCGAGGTCGGCGGCTGCCGCGTGGGTGGTGTCGAAGAACGACTCCAGTGTGGCGTCGGGATCCTCGCCGCCGGCCACCGCAGCGTAGGAGAGGACAAACTCGCCGAGGTCCTCGAGCCACCGTGCCTCGGGCGGCTCCACAATCGCCGTCGAGAAGCCCTCGGGGGTGGGGTAGGCGTATGAATAGAAGACGGGTTCAGGTGAATCTCGGTTGCCGAGCCAGAAGCCGGCGCTGGTGAGCTCGTGTGAGTAAGCCTCGCGAGCGACGTCGTCGGGAAAGTTCGGCATGCCGCCGGGGTGCGGAGGCGCGGTTCGCCCGGAGAAGCGAGAGGTGGTCAGATCGAAGCTGCCCCAGAAGAAGTGCACGGGGCTGGCCTTGCCCTTGAAGCCGGCGCGGAACCTGGTGAGCACCCGGTCTGCCTGGACCAGCGCCTGCCACAGAGCGTGTGCGTGGTCGGGATCGTAGCGACGCACCGCGGTGTCTTGGTCGAAGGCGATGGCGTCGGCGATCTCGTTCGGCATCGGGTCGATCGACACCGGCATCCCGACTTGGGCCATCGCATCGAGCACGTGCTGGTAGACGTCGGCCACCGAGCCGGTCTCCAGAGCGAGCGCTCTTCGCTGCCCAGCCGTGGTGTGGACTCTCAACTCGTGGTCGAGGAAGTCGAATTCGAGCTCGGCGGCGTCGGTTCCGAAGGGGATCACCGAGGTTCGCAGTCCGCGGGTCGACACGTATAGAGGTACGCTCCAGGAGTGATTAAGCCACGGCGAGTAGCCGAGGCGGATCTTGCCGACGATCTGGGACCACAGGTGCACGGTCTCGATCGTGTCGATCCAGTCATCGGATGGCAAGACCGGCCAAGCGGTGCTGCGGTTCTCGTTCATATCGTCCTGTCAGTCGAGGGCGGAATCGGTGCCCTCTACGACCTTGTCGCTGGGGGCGAGGGGATGGTTCGGGGGCACGACGCCAAGCTTGCCGGCGTGGAAGTCCTCGTAGGCCTGGCGCAGCTCGGCTTCGGTGTTCATCACGAACGAGCCGTGCCAGGCGACGGGCTCACCAATGGGCTGGCCGCCGAGGAACAAGACCTCGAGTCCACCGGTGCGGGTGTCCTGCTGCGCTCCGGCTTCGATGGTGAACGCGTCGCCGGAGCCGAACACGGTCAGGTCACCGGTGGCCACCGGGCGGGCTTCGACACCGACGGTGGCGTCGCCGCCGAGGATGTAGACGAGGCAGTTGAACGACGCTGGCCACGGTATGTCCGCTCGGGCACCTGGGTCGAAGGTGGCATGGACCATCGTGATCGGCGAATGGGTGGAGCCCGGTCCGGTGAACTCGCCGATCGGCCCGGCGATGATCCGCAGCAGCGTGTCGGCACCCGCGGTGGTGACCAGGACGACCTGATCGGGCTCCAGGTCCTGGTAACGCGGGTCGGTCCACTTCTTGGCGCTGGGCAGGTTCACCCACAGTTGGAGCCCGTGGAACCAGCCACCGGCGTCCACGACGTCCTGGGGTGGGGTCTCGATGTGCAGGATCCCCTTGCCGGCGGTCATCCACTGGGTGCCGCCGTCGCAGATGACCCCGCCACCACCGATGGAGTCGGCGTGCTCGAGCACGCCGTCCATCATGTAGGTGACCGTCTCGAAGCCTCGGTGCGGGTGCCATGGGGTGCCCTTGGGCTCACCGGGCGCGTAGTTGACCTCACCGATCTGATCGAGGTGAATGAACGGGTCGAGGATGGCCAGATCCACATCTGCAAAGGCGCGCCTGACGGGGAACCCCTCGCCCTCAAAACCCTTCGGCGCCACGGTGACCGAACGGACCGGACGGCTCGGAACCCCGGGTGGCGGAGCGGCCAGTCGGGGCAGCTTCCCGGTGTCTTCAACAGTGATAGCGGCCATCGCAACTCCTCGGTTCGACGTCCGATTCACGATACCCGACATGTCTCTGGATCGACCTCGATCGCAGGGGTTCACCATCGCTTGACCACAACATCTCCAATATCGGTGACGTGCCCCTCAAGCTGTACGCGTTCTACGGGCCGCCCGAGCATCCCCACGGAACGGTCGATGCGACCGTGGGGGCTCCGGCTGAGTTGAACGCCGAAACTGGTTCCGGCCTTGGCATTGGCAGCCTCAGCGGTCAGGGCACACTGTGAACCGCGTCGATCGGCAGCTCGCTCCTCTTTCCGGTTCGGCATGACGGCCCAGGCCGCTGACGGCGAACCGCGCGTCGAGTTGCAGGTTGATCGCATCATCGATGTCTGGGATGCGTCCACGGCCCGTCGTGGTGACGGGCAACATTCGCGACCGATCCGCTCAGCGGGGAAGCGGCACGTGCGGCTCATGGTCGTTCGGCACGCGGGAGAATCGCTGGGCGATCCAGTCGGCCTTGGCCTCCTCGATCCGCTCTGGCTCGCTGTGGACGAAATTCCACCAGATGTGGCGTTTGCCGACCGGATCGCCGCCGAGAACGACGGCGGTGCCGGCGCCACTGAGCGTGGTCGCAATCTCAGGGCGGAGCACCGCGAGCTGACCCGCCGCTACCAGTTCGTCGTTGACCCGTACCTCGCCGGCGAGCGACAACACCGCCAGCTCCCGAAGGTCCGACCCGATCGGAACCGGCGACTCGGCGTCCAGCGCTATCTCCGCCAGCACTAGGGGCGACGAACCGGTCACCGGCGAGTCCAGGCCCCAGCCGGAGCCGACGGCGACTCGCACCGAGGACCGGCCGGTCGTGTCGGTCGGGATGTCGGCTGTAGCGGTGTGCTCGAACGATGGTGCCGCGTTCTCGGCATCGGCCGGCAGGGCCACCCAGGTCTGGAGACCGTGCATCGTTCGGGTCGTCGGCCGATCGTCGGGGTGAGATCGTTCAGTGTGTGTGACTCCGGACCCAGCGGTCATCCAGTTGATGGCTCCCGGCTCGATGGTCTCCACCGCCCCGGTCGAGTCGCGATGCACCATGCGGCCCTCGAACAGATACGTCACCGTGGACAGCCCGATGTGGGGGTGGGCGTCGACGTCGATCCCCGATCCAGCCGCGAACGTCTCCGGGCCGATGACGTCGGCGTAGATGAAAGGCCCCACCATGCGACGCTTGCGATACGGGAGAAGACGCCGCACCTGGCCGCCACCGACCGGTCGAACCCTGGGATCGATGCGTAGTTCGATGGCTGAAGCCATGGCGGGTCCCCTCAGTCGTCGGACGATGTCCTGCGCTCTGCGAGCCGACGAAGGGCCATGGCGTCGTTAGGCGCGATGTCCGGGCCGTAGGAGGCGCTGAACAGACCGGCGTGACCGCACCCACAGTGCAGCGCAACCAGGATGGCCGAATCACCGGGGTCCGACGCCCCTTCGAACCGCACGATCTCATCGACCTCGACATTGGTGGCGCAGTCTCCCTCGCACGCACCGCAGTGCAGCTCGCCGTCAGGGGCCGCAATGAAGTCCTCGATGTAGCCCTCGGCGCGAAGCCGGTTCATCGCCGTCGACAGGGTTTCCATGCGCATCAGGATTCCTCCTCGCCAGGGTCTGGCTCAGTCGACAAGACGGTCAATTCGGCTTTTACGGGCGGCTCGAAAGTCATCACATGATCCTCAGGACGTCGAACTAGCGCCAGATACTACTTCCCCTCCTCCCGGAGGGAATGAACCGGCACGCAGGGTGGTTGATATGTCATGCACATTCCCTCGATCCCCTGACTGCGAGGCCGGCCATGTCCGCCACCACCTACCCCCTCATCCCCCAAGTCGATGTCCGGGGGACCGCCGATCGGTTCAAGACCCGTATCGACTGGCTGGACTCGAAGCACTCGTTCTCGTTCGGCCACCACCGGGACCCGAACAACACCCACCATGGCCTGCTCTTGGTCAGCAACGACGACGTCGTTCTGCCTGGCGCCGGTTTCGATACCCACCCCCACCGGGACATGGAGATCGTGACCTGGGTGCTCCAGGGGTCACTGGTGCACCAGGACTCCGAGGGCAACACAGGCGTGCTCTATCCGGGCCTGGCCCAGCGCATGAGCGCCGGCACCGGGATCCTGCACTCGGAGAAGAACGACTCGTGGCGCACGCAGGGCGGCCCGAGCCACGACGAGCCGGTCCGGTTCATCCAGATGTGGATCCCGCCCGACGAGCGGGGCATCCAGCCCGGCTACGAGCAGCGTGAACTCGACGATGGCTTCCTGCGAGGCGGTCTCGTCCCGGTTGCTTCGGGAATGGACAAGCACAACGGTGACGCCGCCATCCGGATCCAGAACTGCGACGCAGCGCTCTACGCGGCACGACTTGATGTCGGCGGGAGCGTCACCGTTCCCGACGCCCCGTTCGTCCACCTCTTCGTAGCCCGAGGCAACGTCGACCTCGAGGGAGCCGGACCCCTCGCCGAAGGCGACGCCGTTCGCCTCACCGGCACGGGCGGCCAGAAGCTCACCGCCGACAGCGAGGCCGAGGTATTGATCTGGGAGATGCACGCCACCATCCGCTGAGCCCGGAACGAGCGCAAGATCGCATTCAGTTGATAGATCAACTATATTGAGGGAACCATGACCAACAACGACGCGCCAACTACCCCCAGCAACGATCGGGACCGTCCGGTCCTCCAAGTGATCGTGGGCAGCACCCGACCGGGCCGCATCGGGCGATCCTTCGCCGAGTGGATCGAACGCGCTGCTACCGACCACGGTGACTTCACTGTGGAGATGGTGGACCTGACCGACGTCGCCCTACCGTTCCTCGACGAGCCGAACCACCCGCGCCTGGCGCAGTACACCCACCAGCACACCCGAGACTGGAGCGCCACTATCTCTCGCGCTGATGCCTTCGTTCTAGTCACGCCCGAGTACAACCACAGCTACAACGCTGTACTGAAGAACGCCATCGACTTTCTGCACAACGAGTGGAAGCACAAGGCGGTCTGTTTCCTCAGCTACGGCGGCGTCTCCGCCGGCACCCGCGCCATGCAAGCACTTGAGCCAGTGGTCCTCTCGGTGGGAATGGCGCCCGTCGCCCCCGCCGTCACCGTTCCGTTCGCCGCCCAGTTCCTAGACGACGACGGCGTCGTCCAGCCCAACGAGATCATGACCGCCAGCGCCAAGACCATGCTCGACGACCTAGCTGCGCAGACAGCTGCGCTCGCCCTGCGCCGCGCCGCCAGCTGAGCCCGCTCGGTTCTAGTCGGTCGGCCCGGTGACTACGGGCCTTGGGCCTTCCTCGACGCCTTCGAGGACCAAGACATGCGCTCGAACTCTGGACGCACTTGACCACGCGACCCAACCAGAAGCCTCTCTTGGGGACCGTGACCCCCATGAAAGGCCGCCAGTACGGCGCTACCACTGACGGAATGTCGCGGGTTTTCCACTGCGAGATCACCGGTGGCGGACGAGTGGACTACCGCTACAACAGGGATTACCGGAACAAAGGGGGCAGCGATGTGGACCAGCACGTACTCGGTAGCCACTAGCCCTAGCGGCTCTGGGCCGGCATTCACTCGCAATGTCCAAGTCGGCCATCAGTTCCACCTGCAGTTGCCACCCACCTCCGGTGGTCGCTAAGCCACGACTCTCGACATGCAGTCCCACCGGCGAGTTGAGGTTCTGAGGTCTCCGACACGGTGCGAACCTTGATACCGAGAACCCTGAATCGGTCGCCAGATGGAGCGGGCACCGCCCACAACATGACGCCGGTCGGTACGTTGGGCGCAGTTCGCGCTGACTTCCATCGACAGCACCGGGTGTTCAAAAGTGAACCAGCTTGTGGCCCGTAAGTGGCCCGCCCAACTCTGGATAGGCGTCACTTCTCTCGAAATCTCTGCAATTGCAACGCTTTTTGGAGCCCGAGAGGAGAATCGAACTCCTGACCTGCTCATTACGAGTCACCCCAGAAGGATCGTAGGAGCTGGTAGGGGCTGGTACCAAGCGGTTCTCGGGGTCTTCCCGACAGCAGGAACCACCTCCTACCGCGTAATACACCGGAGAATGTGGACCAATTGTGGTCTGTGCCGAAGCGGGTTGATCGACCTGGCGTGCCCCCATCAGCAAGCTGCGCAGATGCGCGCTTTGGCGCAGTGGCGCAGATGCCGGGGCGGTGCTGACGTCATCGTGCGGAGGTCTGCTCTGCTTCATCGACGAGTGCTTGAAGCCATTGCACAGCGTCTTCAAGTGGGCGCACGTCAAGGCCTTCGGAAGCGGCTTCGTAGCGGTCTTCCCAGCCCGGCCACGCACGCACTTCGGGTGGCCATGGTGCTACTCGTCGGGCCGCAAAGAGTCGCCGCCCAATCCTGGCCAACTCACCAGGATCTGGAGGGTCAACCGCGACGAGCACCTGCAGGTCGACGAGATCGTGCGCCCGCTCGTTCCCGCCTTGCCGGTTCGGTGTCGTGCAGGCATGAAGCTTCTGGGCTATCTGGTGCTCAACGGCCAGCACCGCGACCGGCTCGGGTGTTGGGAACCCGAGACGTTCGATCACCCCAGCGATTCCGGAATCAAGGGCCAACGCAGGTTCCGTTGTCGAGCCCACCTCGTCGTGTCCCAATTCGAACTCGATCGTCACGTACGACTGACCGGCATAGGCCAGCTTCACCTCGAAGGGGTGCATCACGTACTCGCCGGGCACGTCGGGCGGGTCAGCGGGAACACGATCAACAAGCCGGCCTGTGAAGCCTTGCCACCCGTCGGCCAGCCGAAGGGACAACTCTGCCGCATAGGTTTCAACGGTGTGTTCAGCCCCTCGGGTGGCATCGAGGTCGCGGGTAACCCGGCTCGCGTGGTCGCCGGTCCGGAACTTGATCGCAGCGCCGCCCTTGACCACGCCCACCGGCAGCAGTTGCGCGATAACCGTGTGAGCAAGGGACGTGCGGGTCCGGAGCTCGTTGAGATCGAGCGCGTCGCAGATGTTCCTGAGACGCTTCTCGAGCGATACCCGATGTGCTGGAGGTGTCGCGTAGGAGGGAAGGCTCATGTGGCTCCTTCCAGACCCGTGCGAAACTCTCGCTGTTCTGCGGGGGTGATCAGACCTTGGCGTCGGCCGTCCTCAACAGCATCCAGCAGCCGATCTGACATGACCGTGTCTCGACATATTCGAAGCGCGTGCGCCACCGTGGCCGACGGGATCGACTCGTAGGAGGTCAGCTCACCATCGGGCAGTGTCTCGCCCACGACGGCGATCCATCCGGGCAACTCGGCTCGGACCCGCCGTGGCGTGCCCACACGAACAACAGTGGGATTGACCTGCCCAAGTTCATGTAGCGCCAGAACCGCATCGCCCGTGAGATATGCATCCTCGCCCACACGAGCAACTGCTTCGAAGAACCGGTCGAATCGGGTCGGCGGCAGATCGTCAAATCGATACAGGCCGTAGGCGACGTTGCGGATCATTCCACGAGCCGCCAATTTGGCCAGCTCAACCGCCGGAATCTCGAGATAACGGGCGTCAGCAGTGCGCACATACCCATACTGACCGACCGCGAAGTCCCACAACCGCCGCCGATACGTCTCGACCCTCATGGCGCAACACTACCGATAACGGTATGGTTTCGCCTGGCTCGCCGGGATTCTCTTGGATCAGCAGCTTTGGCCGGAGGTCAGAAAGGCCAACAAACCGATCCAAAGAGCCACATTGACAACGACGGTCGAGAGCCTCACGAGCCGACGATCAGAGGACACCCACCACATCATCCGGGTCGAGAGTCTTGAGCACCCAGGCGCATACAGTTGCCCCCACTACCCCGACACCTAGATCGAAGCACTGCGACCTACGAGGACCATGGACAATCCCATCCTGAACCTTGATGACCCCCAGGACGGGCTTGCCTGGCCGCGAGCGATAGTCATCGCCGAACTCGCCCGGCGGGCACAATTGGAAGGCAGAACGCCCGACCGTTCCCGTTGGTCCAGCGGCATCGCCGGAGTGCTCCGCCAAGCCTTCGCCGGACCAGAGGTGGCTGAGCAATTCGAGGCGCTTGGAGATGCTCCAGTCGTGCGACGCCAAGTCGGTCGCCGGACAGTCGGGGGTGCATCCGAGAGCAGCAAGGCGACCTGGCTTCGTCAGTTGCAACAGGAATTGAAGGTGGCGGGCGACCGTTCTACAAAGACGCCGCACTGGTCAGCCAGGCGTGGTGCCCCGCCTGCGCCCCTAGATGCAGAAGCCGTGCTGGCCCGATTCGAGCCCCTGGTGCGCCAGCTTGACGAGGTAGCGGGGCTCTGGGCAGAGGCGTTTGGTGTGAGCTGTCCCGACGGCATCGGGGATCCGGTTGTACCCCCGAGGCAGGTCCTTGAGGATCGGCTGGAGAGAGAGCTTCCACCCACAATGGACTGGCCCCTCCGCCAGGGCGCGCCCAGCACCTGGAGTCTCGACGACCTCTACGACTACATCGAAGTGCTCTACGACCTCGCATCATGGCCCGCCCAATGGCAACACCACACCTTCGGCGGCTGTATCGGCCACCCCTCGGACTTCTCAATAGTCTGCGGTCGAGCGCTCTACGCGCAGCAGGTCAACCAACTTCTGCAACGCAGCACGCTCACTGTTCGACTTGCCGACAATGGCGACGATCGAGGCCGAATCGTGAGACACGACGAAGGGGCTGCGGCCGACGCGATCGACGCAGCCCTTGCCAACGCGCCCCATGCTCAGTTCGACGAGATTCAGCACGCCATTACTCAGTTTCGGGCTCGTGACCGGAACGTGCATGACATGCGTTCAGCAATCGTCACACTCGCTGGCGTTCTGGAGAGCCATAGGGGATTGCTCAAGAAGGAACTCGTCGACGGTGACGAGAATGACCTGTTCAAAGTTGCAAATGAGTTTGACTTACGGCACCGCAACGCCAAACAGAAGGGCGGCTACGACCCAATCTTCCTTGAATGGATCTTCTACTGGTACCTCGCAACAACTGCCTTGACTGGCAAGCTCATCAAGCGGATGCCTCCGCCGCCACAATCCGAAGATTGATCGCTGACCGCCAGCTGACCGCTGACCTGGGCAGCAGCTGCTTACATGCAGATCCTGCACTTCAATCGGGATTGCGGACCAGAGCCCTGCTTACTCCATGAGCGAAACGGCAAAACCACATAACCGTTGCAGTTTCAACGGTCCTTGGAGCCCGGGAGGAGATTCGAACTCCTGACCTGCGCATTACGAGTCAGTCCATATAGCTCGTAGGAACTGGTAGGGCGTGGTACCAAGCGGATTTCGAGGTCCTCCCGACAGCAGATACCACCCCCTACCGCGTAATAAGCCGGAGTTTGTGGCCCATTTGTGGCCCGCTCTCCTCGCTGCTGCTGGCAAAGCGACCTGTTCAACAGACTTCAAATCCGGTCGCCTAGTTACTCGTCGACCGACTCTTAGCGTATTCGGGTGTGCAAGTTCCAACGAGACCCATTCAGGTCTGACACCTTAGGTTCGTTCCGACCTTCCAAGCCAGCAACGACCATCGGACATGGTCCAGCACCGGGGCAGATCGTTCTTAACGGGCCATCGCCATGGCGCACGACAGGCAATCACGGACCGGGCTTACGAAGCTCAAAGGAGCCTCCTCGCTCGGCTACGCGAATCCCGCGATCAGCGGCGAAGCGGTCGACGGAGGTTCGGACTCCAGGAAGAAACGGATCCGACACGCCGTAGCATGGTCCTCCCACCACCCCACCCGGACGCAGCCGTTCAAACCACTCGGTCAAGGGTGCAGCCAGATCATCGCTGCCACTTACAGAGTTAAGTAGGACAGCATCGAGTGGAGTCTCTAGCCACCACCCAGCGTCAAACGGGCCTGCTAAGTCGACAACTGAACAGAGCTGACGGTCCTCGAACCACCTGTCAGGAGTGAGCACTACACGGGGCTCGCTGTGCCGAAGCGAAGCGAAACGTGCACCCGCCGCTCGATTGGACAACAACTCAGCGAGGTAGGCTGTGCCACGGCCGTTGCTTCGTCCGACTTCGACCACGGTGTTGCACGTGTCAGCCCAGTCGTCGAGGAGGTGGGCGTACTCAAAGAAGCCACTGAGTGAGAGGTGGAGTTGGGGTCCAGGCATTGGGCTAAACGCGTGGCGGCTTTTTCGTTCGAGGCAACCAATCACTGCACGCCACTCGGCGGAAAACTGGCTGAGATCCGCTAGATCGGCGGTAGCAGCTCGCAGCTCGTCGCACCAGAGGCCCGCGTATGCGTGAAACATAGCATAGGGGCCGCTAGTGGCTCCAAGTGAATTAGCCCATGAAGGTAGCGGCGTGAGCTGAAGCCCGCACATTGAAAGAGCAGCGGCTAGCGGGACCTGATCATCTGCTTCGTTGACAGCCGTGTGGGTCAGCCCGCTCTGGTAGAGCGCGCGCCAAGCGTCAGCGACACCCGAAGCTGCGCCGGCCGCCAATAAGCCATTATTGGGCTGAGGAGCCGAGAGCACCTTGTTCCAGTCGTGCCCGAATACTGCGCTCCGCACGGACGACTGCTCGCTCGGCGAGCTAAAACGGATTGCTCCGTGGGGTGACCGAGGGCGGAAGTAGAGGTAGGCGTCAGCCGCAGATTTGTACTCGATGACACCAGCTACAAACGCTCTAGCACCTGCCGCACGCTCGATCGTCTCCACCAGCTCCTTCGCACGGGGGCCAAAGGCAGTGTCCGAGTCAACGAACAGCGCTGGCTCTTCGGTCAACCCCATCAACTCCATGCGCGCCAATCGGTTTCGGATCGTTGGAGAGTCCCGTGGCCTACCCGGTGAGTCGAGCGCGTTCGCTTGGCCGACCTCGACATGCGGCAGGCTCCGACGCAGCATGGGTTCCAGCTCGGCTCGTTCGTGGGTTGGCACCACGACTCGGCATCGTCTGTCGACGTGTCGGAGGAAAGACGCAACCGAGAGAATTGTTGGCACCAAATAGGCGGCATCCGTAATCCAGGTAACTTCAACCTTGGACATGGATCTCGATCGACCGAAGTGTATGGTCAGCCTTCCCCTCACTTGGCGCCAGCGCTCCTTGAGACAGCGAACGCATCACCACCTCAAGCACTTCTGCCTCGTCTAGGCAATCGGTATCAATAGCAAACATAGTGGGCCCGGTGATGCGTTGTTCTGCACCTTGCGCAAGGCTGTTGCGGAGAGCAGCACCAACGAGGTAGTCCCCGTCCCGGGCCGTCATTCGTTGGACGGTAGTATCTGGTCGCGCGTACAGCGAGAAGACCACAACGTCGCGCATCCCCTCCAGGTCCGCGAGAAAACCTGCAAGAACGGGCCAAGCGAAAGTGTCGGCTATCAAAACGGGCTCCACGCCGCCGGCTACGTGACACCGAGCAATCGCCGCAACAGCGGACAAGCAAAGCCGGTAGGGCGACGGATCCATCCAGTCGTGGAGGTTGAGCAGATCCCGGATGTTGTCGCTATCGATTGCGGAGCCGCGCGGGAACCCCGGCCTCAGACTGCGAAGTAGCGATGATTTGCCCGTACCTGAGCCGCCGCGAAGCACTATGACGTCAGGTGTCATCAGCGAGAGCAGGCACAATATGCCCATCTAGAAACTGCCTCAACGTCGCAGAATAGTCGTAGCGCTTCATCGTCTCAGCGCTTTCTCGCGAAGCCAAACTGCGCCACTCCGGGCTCGTCGCTATTGCTTGGCCTAATCCACCGGCCCACCGAGCACTTGAGGCTGGATCGTCAACAACTATGGAAATCCGATCAGAGAGCGATTCAACGATGCCATCGATTCGGCTCCCGACGATTGCATAACTTCCTGAAGAGAACAGCCGAGCCTCAAGCGGCGTATGCGGGTTCGGGTCTGCAAGGGACGGAATAGCAACAACGTCAGTCAGCGGTGATTGGAGAAATGTCTGCCAGATGGAAGGATCAAAATCATCTAGTATTAAACACCGGTCCGAGAAGCGCGCCCGTTCGGCTATCTCGGCGGCGTATTCCGGCTCACCTGACTCGTCAGGAGCCTGGAGCACGAGGATGTGGTTGGGGTGCTGGGAAGCGATCTTGCTCCAGCCCTCGATCAGCGGAACGAAACCCTTTACTCGGCTGGCTCGCCCCCACGCGAATATAATGCGAGTGTCGTCGGTGAGAGTCGGAACAAACTTGCGTATGTCCGCAATGGTGACCCGCCTGCTCAGGGCGGCTTGGTAGGACGGGAAATGCAAACCATTCGGAAGATAAGCTGAAGCGTCGGGCCGAACTCCATAGACCTCTTCAAGATGTTCGCCAATCCACTGGCCAGTTGCGCAGAGAAAGGAGTGTGGATCACGATCTATCGCCGTTAGACACTCGTGTTCAAAGGCCAGCCGCTCAGCGTCCGGGCCGTCTGCAGCGAACTGACCGTGATTGGCCCCGGTGCTGTGCGGCAAATAGAAGAACGTTCGGTTCCCACACAGTCCTGACCAGGGTTCGAGTTGGAGGTGAAGGAACGGGGTGTCATGGGCCATGACCACTGTAGGGCCCGGTTCCGATGCGGTGAGGTTAGCGAGACGTTCGGCCAGGGACCGCGACATCGCCTTCCAGAATTGGGTTTGCCCGTAGCCCCAAAGCGCTGTTTTCGATGCTCGGGATGTACCATTGTCTATCTCAATCAGCTCTCCACCCGTTTTGGACACGAGTTCAAGCGAACGCTGGAGGCACTCCTCATCCTCCAGCGAGTGCCCTCCCTCCAACTGAGGGCAGGCAAGGTGGACGCGGGTGCCACCGGGAAGTTCATTGTGCATGGCGTTTAGACATCGAATGGCATTTTGGACGATCGTGCCCACACCTGTGTACCGAGTAAGCACTCCGTCGTGGGCTGCAATGATCAGGTGGCGAACCATGGTGACTACCTCTTCAGATCACGAGGGAACATGGGCGCATCAGCAAGGAGCAGGCCTCATGGTTGAAGATCCAGACGTTACCAGCCTATCCGTAGTCCTCATCACCCGAAACGGAATGCCGCGGCTTGTTGACCAGCTCGATGCTGTGCTTTCGCAGACGTGGAGCGGGACTTGGGAGCTAGTGGTCGTGGATAACGACAGTGATGACGCCACCGCCCAGACACTCGCGACGATGGCCGCACAGGAGCCTCGAGTTCGGATCATTAATGCTCGACAGCGACGCTCCGTTGCGTATGCACGGAACCAGGGCGCTGAGCATGCACGCTGCTCTTACGTGGCCTTCATTGACGACGACGACCTGGTCGGTGTGGGGTGGTTACAAAACATGGCAGTGTCGGTATCGAAGTACCAGTACGTGGCGGCTCAAATCGATCTACATCTACTGAACCACGAGATTCTAGCGGATGCACGATCGAGTCTCACCCGATCTGAGATCGGACACATTGGCGAAATACCGATGCCGGCTGGAGCGACCATCGCTGTGCGACGGGACTGGTTTCTTGCAGTGGGGGGCGCTGACGAGAGGTTCACCGCTGGTGCCGAGGACCTGGACTGGGCTGTCCGGTTCCATATTCGATACGGCATTGAACCCACCCGATGCGAGGGCGCCATTTATCACGTCCGACTCCGGTCGGACCCTATGGCTGCACTTTCTCAGGGGTTCAGGTACGGACGCGCCTACGTCCAGCTGTTCTGCCGCTGGCAAGGCATCCTCCCCCGTCCGGCTCCGCTCCACCAGATAGGCGCCGCCACGCGTTCATGGCTAGGACTTGCTGCTCGAATCCCGGCGGCGTTGATTTCCAGGCCCAAGCGCGCTGTGATGGCCTTTGAACTCGGCCGGAGCATCGGCCGACTTGCCGGCTCTATCGAATACCGATTCATGTTCCTCTAGCCGCAAACGGTGTGGCTATTCCCGGCCCTACGAACGACACCGTCCTGTGGGTCAACCCTCTCCCGCCACGCTTCCGCCCGTAAGCACCTCCAAGGGTCTCTCTTTCGGACGTTAGATGCCTGACCACCATGACGTCGGATACCCTGATGGCTGACACCAACTAATTTGGTGCTGCGACAAACGTTGGCCTTGAATCTCTACGAAAGAAGCGACATTGTCTCTATGCTTGCCTACAGGCTACGTCGAGAACCTCGAACCGAAGGCCTTCATCGACGACCAGCAAGCGGTCGAGTGGCAACCCGACGTGCTCTCTTTCGCCGCAAGCCTTGCCCGCGCTGCTGGAGCCACCACACTCGTCGACCTGGGCTGCGGTCATGGCCGAAAGTTGATTCCACTCGCAAACGATTTCAATGTGATCGGTTTAGACCTACCCAACGTGACCGCGGGTCTATCCAAGGTTGACAACGTAACGTGGATCGGCCACGACCTCGCCAGCCATCCACTCCCTGCGAAGGCGGTGATCGCTGGGTCCCTCGTCGTCTGCTCCGACGTCATTGAGCATATTGTCGATGTAGAGCGCCTCCAAGACCGTTTCTGGCAGGTACTCCGTGGCGGCGCTCACTGCGTCGTGATCTCAACCCCAGACCGGTCCTGCTACTACCCAGACGACCATCTCGGTCCACCCAGGAACCCAACACATGTCCGAGAGTGGACTCTCATCGAGCTAACTGCTCTGATGAGCAGCTGGGGGTTCACCGTTGAGGGCGCCAGCCACACCAGGTCTCACTCGGGCGCTCCCGACAAATCGACGTCCTTGCTGGTCATACGCTGAACCGCTGGACTGGTCTCAAGTGTGAGTGACTTTTTGCGCGTCTCACCACGCTTCCGAGCAGGGTCGGTAAGTTCCTGTCATTGCACGCGACCGGTCAGAAGGACCGGCTGCCCCGCACACGCCGACCCGTGGAAGCCACAGCATGCCACGCAAACCGCTCACCGCTGACGAACGCGACTGCATTCATGAACACCTCTCGGCAGACAGGTCTGTTCCGTATGCCGAGGTTCCTCGGGCCCTCGGTCCTCACCGGTCGACGATCTCACGCGGAGTGACCCGCAACGGTGGTCGTCACGCCTACCGACCGTCAGCTGCAGGTGACGCCGTGGCGACCCGCCGGCACCGCCCGAAGGCCTTGCTCCTCGCCGCTGGCAGCCCGCTCCGCGAGCGTGTGATCGAGCTGATTTCCAAGGGGTTACTCACCGGTCGCCACAGCCGCCCTGTGTGCCCGTCAGAGCGTCGATGGCACGGTGAGCGCCGCGACGATCTACCAGTCAATCTACGACGGCACGCTTGGCCTCAAGGCGACCGAGTGCCTCCGCTCCAGCCGGGCGCGACGGAAGCGGCGAGGGGCGTCAACATCGTCTATGGCGTCGCCGCTGGGGCCGAACGTGGTCCCGATCAGCAAACGCCCAGCCGAGGCAGTCGAGGGCGCGCCGGGCCACTCGGAGGGCGACATGATCATCGGAGCCCGGAACCAGTCCGCCGCGTTGACGCTGGTGGAACGATCGACCGGCTTGCAGCTCGTCTACGCGTTGCCGAACGGCTATCAAGCAGAGCTGGTGATCGCCACCCAGGTCCGCTCGGTCAAGTCGACACCCGCAGCGATGTGTCAGTTGTTGACGTGGGATCGCGGCTCGGAGATGGCCCACTGGGAGGTGCTCACCGGCGGGTGGGGGCTACCCGTGATCCACTGTGACCCTCACGCACCGTGGCAACATCCGAAGAACCAGAACTCCAACTAGCAGCTGCGTTGCTGGTTCTCCAACAACACTGACCTGCGCACCTTCATCCAGACCGAATGCGACCACGCATGCGCCGTGCTAACCAGCCAGCCACCACGCCAACAGGGCCTTCAATCGGCAGGCGAGCGTTACGCTGAGGCCCCCGCGCTCAGTGGCCGAAAGAACTCACCGTCGCACGAACCGAGAATGGACTGTCAGGTGGGGGAACGACGAGAAGAGACTCATCGGTAGAGGCTAAGGGGGCAGCGATTGCGTGCCGAGGGCTGCGCAGCATCTCTGGAATGGTGGGCGTCGACACGTTGTCGAGTCGCCTCGAGGCGTCGGCTTTAGGGCCGAAGGTTCCGGTAGGTCGTCGACCGGGGTGGCTCGTGAAGCGCCTGCTGCGTTCGGGTTGGCTCGCCCAGGGTGTGCCCTCCCGGTCGATCACCGGCTGCCGACCGGATCAACTTCTCGAGGCTAAGAACCACCCATTACCCATGAGACCAGACCTACGAAAGCGGAGAGCACTAATGCACCCCAGAATAAGATCACAATGAAGTCCCAAATCGCGTCGCCGTACGCATCGAGAATGACCCATACACCCACGGCGATCGCGATAGCCACCACCACCAACACTATGACCAGGATCCGACCGCCGGTGGATGACGTTAGGGCATCCCATGAAGGGGTTACAGCAAGGTCAGATGCGCCACGAAGCATTTCATCCACTCTAGGACGATAGGAGGGCTCGCCGCCAAGTGGCGCTGACACGCGTCTTTGCGAGCGTCACCTGCGATCTCGGGCCTTCTGGCAGCCGACGTCCTTCCTGGAGGAAACACTGGGGTTTGCGAAAGGCCTAAACCCTTGATATTGCCAGGGTTTGAGTGGAGCCCGAGCGGAACATCGAACTCCTGCCTACTCATTACGAGTCGGGCGTCGACGTGGACAAGGCTCGTTCATGACCTACAACGTGCAACAACAGAACCGCTCCCACGTCGTCAGGCAGGACAGCATCTGCCCACCCGCCAGCAAGGAACGAGGCCGTTGGCAGCCCGACGGCCGCGACTGAGCGAACGCCGAGGCAACCGCGCTTCCGAACCTAGCTAGACCTGCGACGCCACTCCAGCCGGTGCGAGAGTCTTGGCGTAGAGCTCAACCACCACTCGTTCTAGTCGCGCTTACGCCGAGGGATCACAGAGTTGGCGTCGGCCAATCGTCTCAATGCCGACGAAACTCCCATCCCCGGGGATTTCGCCCACAGAGTCGATCGCTCCCACTCGCGCCACTCATGATGGACACTCTTCATCGGGGTATTGCTATGTCTGAAGTTGTAATCCGCTGCCGCCAAGTCTTCATCGGTGGCCATACGTGCAGTAGAATTTGAATAGTCGTACCGGTTACTAATTGGCCATATACTATTGTCCGCAGTCCGCTCCGACTCGACGTACGCAAGAACACCCC
>MTKZ01127641.1_pt1 | contig 17182 bp, 17 predicted proteins | sample 1042781 | NCBI WGS metagenome assembly MTKZ01 (sample SAMN06212207, study PRJNA360539) | anaerobic digester metagenome | biome: Wastewater treatment plant; material: sludge; isolation source: anaerobic digester fed with sludge from wastewater treatment plant | place: Denmark: WWTP Viborg ... | reverse complement strand
GGGGAGGCCCTGGTGGGCGAAGGGGTTGCCCAGGCGGCTGCGGGGGCTGAATCGTCCGGCTGTCGGTGACATGGTCGCATCCCGAACCGTTCAACTGTCGAATGAGACGATTGTATCGGCATGGAGGGGGTGGGGTAATCCGGGCGCCAGCCAGAGGCAAGAGACTCTCAATACTGCAACCGATGGGCGGCCGGGGAAAAACGTTACGGGCCCGGTGCCGCCGCCGGTGTCCTTGCCGGACCGCTCCACGGCTTTCCTGATGTTGGAGGCCTCGGCCAGGCAGGGCGAGCACCAGGCGGCCCAGAAGTCCAGGAGGACGACTTTGCCTTTCAAGTCGCTGAGGCCGATGCCCCCGATCGGCGCAACTCCCTGCGGCGCCTGGAAATCGGACACTTGTTTTCCCCGGTCCGCTGACTAGACTCTCTTTCGGAGATGTCAGCGCGCAGCATGCTCGCCGGGGACTCCGGTCTCATGGGTAACGGTGGCTGCGCGTTTTTTCGGGCTGAGTTAGTGCAATTCGGAGCAATCACGTGCCCGTTCTGCTGACCAGCGGGGGAGAGGTCGCATCCTATGCCGGGGTCCTGGTCGTGGCCATTCTCGCCATGGGCCTGGCCGGCGGCTTCCTGCTGCTCAGCGCGCTGGTCGGTCCCCGGCGATCCCATGGGGCGGTCAAGGACGAGGCCTACGAGTCAGGCATGCCCCCCGTAACGGAGGCCCGCCGAGGTTTCATATCCGGTTCTACGTGGTGGCCGTCCTGTTCCTGCTCCTCGATGTGGAAGTGCTGCTTCTGTGGCCCTGGGCTCCCGTGTTTACCCGGGCGTGCCGCGGCGGCGACGGGCTGCTCACGCTGTCGAACGACGCGGTTGCCGGCGCGGGCTTTCTGCTGGTGTCCATGGTCATCTTCGTGGTGCTGCTCATCGTGGGTCTGATCTACGAGTGGCGGCGGGGGGTGTTCCAATGGGACTGAAGCAGGCATTCGAGAAATTCGTCTACGCTCCGCACCAGATGAGCAAGGAAGACATTCTGACCACCCGGCTCGATGCACTGGTGGGGCTGCTCCGCAAGCACACGGTCAACTGGGCCCGCAAGAACTCGCTGTGGCCCATGCCGTTTGCCACGGCCTGCTGCGGAATCGAGCTGATGGCCACCGGAGCAAGCCGGTATGACATCGCGCGATTCGGGGCGGAGGCCATGCGATTCACGCCCCGGCAGTGCGATCTGATGATCGTGGCCGGCCGCGTGGCCATCAAGATGATGCCAGTGCTGCAGCGCATCTATCAGCAGATGTGCGAGCCGAAATGGGTGATCAGCATGGGCGCCTGCGCCAGCACCGGGGGGGTGTTCGATACCTACGCCGTGATCCAGGGCATTGATCAGTTCATCCCGGTCGATGTTTACGTTCCCGGCTGCCCGCCCCGGCCGGAGACGCTTCTGGAAGGCGTGATGGCCATCCAGCGGATTGTGGAGCGGGAGGGTGTGACGCCCAGCGGGGAACGTGGCGGTGGCAAGGGCCTGAGGATGGCCGTTCAGGCGCCGCCTGAGCCTCTCGTGCAGTTGTCGGTCAGTCCGGAGGAACCTTGGGATTCGACCTGACCGGCGTGGAACCGGAAGCGTGCCGGTGACGGAGTATGACGGCCGACGTGTCCAACGTGATTTCCGCCCTTCGGGACCGGTTCCCCGACGTTGACTTTGCGCCGGCTCCGCTGATCGAGCGAGGCAACCGTCGCGCGGACGACCAGATGTGCGTGCGCGTGCCCGCCGAGCGGCTGTTGGAGGTCATGCGGTTTCTCTACAACGATTCTCGCGGCCGGTTCAACCAGCTTGCGGACCTGACGTGCGTGGACTACTTGAACTTCCCGGGTGCCCGCGATCGATACGGCGTCATCTATTCGCTGCTGTCGACCGAACTGAACCACCGCCTGTGGGCCAGGTGCTTCGTGAACGATCCGGACCCCGTCGTTCCATCCGTCGTGAGCATCTGGAAGGGCGCCAACTGGCTGGAGCGCGAGGTCTGGGACATGTTCGGCGTTCGCTTCGACGGGCATCCGGACCTGCGGCGGATTCTGACCTGGGAAGGCTTCGCGGCCCATCCGCTGCGGAAAGACTATCCGCTGACCGGCCGGGGCGAGCGGGAGGATTACGACGTGGTCCGCCGGGACAGCACCGACGTGGCCAAGACGGTCGACGAGCGATCGACCCCCTAGAGACGTTATGACCATTACGCGCGATCCAACTCAGGCCGAGTACCGCCCGGCCACCTACGCGCCGGAAGGGCCCGGCAGCGACGTGTGGGTCCTGAATCTGGGTCCGCAGCATCCGGCCACTCACACCACGCTGCGCCACGTTCTGGAACTGGACGGCGAGCGGGTGGTCAGTTGCACGGTGCACATCGGCTACCTGCACAGCGGGTTCGAGAAGCTGGGCGAGCACCTGAACTACAACCAGTACGTGGTTGTGACCGACCGCATGAACTACGTCTCGCCGATGGCGAACAACATTGCCTGGCATCATGCGTGCGAACGGCTGTTCGACGTTGAGATCACGCCACGGGCCAAGGTGCTCCGGACCATCATTGCAGAACTCGCCCGTATCCAGGATCACCTGGTGACGGTGGGTTGCAGCGGACTGGACCTGGGCGGGTACACGGCGTTTCTTTACGGGTTCAACGCCCGCGAGGCGATCTACGACCTGTTCGAGGCCATCTGCGGGCATCGATTCACCACCAGCTATACGCGGGTGGGCGGCCTCATGCAGGACATGCCTCCCGGGTGGGCCGAGCGGGTCAAGCGATACTGCCTGGACGAGCTGCCCAAAGCACTGGACGACGTGGAAAAGCTGCTCACCCGCAACCGTATATTCGTCGAGCGTCTCAAGGGGATCGGTTACATCAACCACGACGACGCGATCAACTGGGGCCTGACCGGCCCCCTGGCCCGGGCCAGCGGCGTCCGCCGTGACCTGCGCAAGGACGAGCCGTACCTCTGCTATGCCGACAACTGGGACGGCAAAGGCAGCGCCGCCGTGGATTTCAAGGTGCCCATCAGCCAGGGCGGCGATGCGTACGCCCGCTACCTCGTGCGGCTGGCCGAAATGCGCGAGGCGGCCAAGATCAATCTGCAACTGGTGGACAACATCCCCGCCGGCCCAGTGGACGTACTTCCGGCCGACAAGATGACGTTGCCCCAGAAGCAGGAGGTTTATTTCAGCATTGAAGGGCTGATCCATCATTTTGAGCAGATCATGACGAATCGGGGATTCCGGCCGCCCGTCGGCGAAGTGTACGGCTGCAACGAGACGGCCAACGGCGAGCTGGGTTTCTATCTCGCCAGCGACGGCGGCAACTGCGCCTACCGGGCGCGATGCCGGCCGCCGAGCTTCATCAACTACCAGTGTTTTCCGCAACTGGTGGTGGGGCACCAGATCAGTGACGTGATCGCGGTGCTCAGCGGCATGAACATTATCGCGGCCGAACTGGACCGCTGAAGCGGTGATCCGGAGGTTACGCCCCGCGGGGCCGCAAGCGTGTAGCGAGGGGCGCGAGTCCGTGACTGAAAACGTTTGAGGGGATTGAGCCGCAACGCGGCGAAACGAGACGCCGAGAACGACGCATGGCCTGGCCAACAGTCAATCGAAACCAGCCTTCAGCCGAGCGCAAGGCCGAGCCCGTGCTGCCTGACGACGTCCGCCGGAAGATCGAGTCGTTCTTCCCCCGGTACGAAACGAAACGGGCGGCCCTGCTGCCCGCCCTGCATATCACGCAGGAGGCCCTGGGCTTCATCAGCTGGCAGGCGATGGAGGAAATCGCCGACCTGCTCGGCATCGCTTCCTCCGACGTGTTTGACGTGGTCACGTTCTATACGCACTACTGGACGAAACCCCGCGGGCGGAAAACCATCACGGTCTGCCGCAGCATCACCTGCGAGGTGATGGGGGCCAACGGACTTCTGGATGCGATCAAAAAGCACCTCGGCATTGACGAGCACGAAACCACGCCGGACGGCGCCTACAGCCTGGCCACGGAAGAATGCCTGGCCCTGTGCGACCACGCCCCCTGCCTGCTCATCAACGAGCGGAAGTACGGCGGCGTCCGCCCGGAGGACGTGCCGGCCCTGCTGGCCGACCCGGACAATGACCGGCTGCCGTTTGAACGCAGCGAGTTGTATGACCCGGTGGAGCGGGAAGGTACGAAGTGAATTGTGGTGCCGGCGCCCTTGCCGGCGTAGAGAATGGTAGGGTCCGCCATGCGGACCTTGACTGACCGAGCCGTTTGCCGCATGGGTGATTACGAACCGGTCCTGTTACGCAACGTCGGAGTGGAAGGCTCCGCTGCGCTGGAGGTCTACCGCCGGCGCGGCGGATACCGGGCGCTGGCCAAGGCCCTCAAGATGACGCCCGACGAGGTCAGCGCCGAAGTCAAGGCGGCTGATCTCCGCGGGCGCGGCGGGGCCGGCTTCCCCGCCGGCGTGAAATGGAGCTTCCTGCCGAAGGACCGAAAGGTCACGTATCTTTGCGTCAACGCCGATGAATCCGAGCCGCCCACCTTCAGCAACCGCGTTCTGATGGAGAACGACCCTCACCAGCTCATCGAGGGGATCATCATCTCCGCCTACGCGACGCAATCGCAGGTCGCCTACGTCTACATTCGTGTCGAATTTCACGAGCCCTTCCACATCCTTCAGCGGGCGATCGACGAGGCATACGCGGCGGGTTACCTCGGCAAAGACATCCTCGGCAGCGGCTACAATCTGGACTGCTACGTCCATCGCGGGGCCGGGGCGTACATCTGCGGCGAAGAGACGGGCCTGATCGAGTCCATTGAGGGCAAACGCGGCTGGCCGCGGATCAAGCCGCCGTTCCCCGCCGTCGAAGGGCTTTTCCGCCGGCCCACCGTGGTCAACAACGTCGAGACGCTCTGCAACGTTCCGCACATCATCGAACGCGGGGCCAGCTGGTTCAGGGGCATCGGCCCGGAGGGCAGCTACGGCCCCAAGCTGTTCTGTGCCTGCGGCCCGGTGAATCGCCCCGGCTGCTTCGAAGGCTCCATGACGATCACCGTGCACGATCTGATCTATGGAGATGACTATGCCCGCGGCATGATCGGCGACAAGAAGGTCAAGGCGGTCCTGCCCGGCGGGGTTTCCATGGGCATCCTCACCGGTGATGAGCTGGGCATGAAGATGGACTTCACCGATCCCGCCAGGTACGGCTTGCTGGGGCTGGGTACGGCGGCGGCGGTGGTGATCAACGAAGACATCGACATCCGCGTCGTCCTCCGCAACATTACGCGGTTTTTCTCCCATGAGTCGTGCGGGCAGTGTACGCAGTGCCGCGAAGGAACCACCTGGGCGTACAAGATGGCGCAGCGCATCGCGGACGGACAGGCTTCGGTGACGGACCTGGACGTGATGCGGGAAGTGGCGGGCAGCATGGGCATGATGCCCGGGTTGAGCATCTGCGGGCTGTCCGATGGAGCGGCGTTTCCCATTCGCACGCTCATCGACAAGTTCCGGGCAGAGCTCCAAGAGCGCCTGGCCCCGGCGCCGTCGAGGGAAGGCGGAGTTCCGCTGGTCGTCGCGAGGTAGATCGGAAGCGAAAACGGCGATGCCGAAAATCGAGATCGATGGAATCAGAATCGAGTGCCGCGACGGGATCAGCGTGCTCCAGGCCGCGCTGGACAACGGCTGGTCCGTGCCGCACTACTGCTACCACCCCGGCCTGAGCGTTGTGGCATCGTGCCGGCTCTGCCTGATGGAGATGCAGGCCCCGAACCCCAAAACCGGAGCCATGGGCTGGATGCCCAAGCTGGTCCCCTCGTGCCAGACGCCGGTCCGGGACGGCATGGTGGTCCGCTTCGCTTCCGAGGTCGTCAAGCGCAACCAGCGGCGGTGCATGGAATTCTTCCTGCTGAACCACCCGCTCGACTGCCCGGTGTGCGACCAGGCCGGCGAGTGCCTGCTCCAGGATTACAGCCGCGACTTCGGCGACGCCACCTCGCGGATGCACGACGCCAAGCACAAGAACCCCAAGAAAGACGTCGGCCCCCGTACGCTGCTGTATGCCGACCGTTGCGTGATGTGCACTCGCTGCGTTCGCTTCACCCGCGAGATCTCCGGAACGAACGAGCTGTGCGTGGTGAATCGCGGTTCGCGCAATGAAATTGACGCCTACCCCGGCCGGCCGCTGGACAATCCGCTCCAGGGCAACGTGGTGGACATCTGCCCGGTGGGCGCCCTGCTCGACAAGGACTTTCTGTTCAAGCGCCGCGTGTGGGAGCTGCGCCGCACCCGGTCGATCTGCCCCGGCTGCACCACCGGCTGCGCCATCTACGTGGACCATGCAGACGATACGGTGTACCGGCTCAAGCCGCGCTACAATCCCGGCGTGAACGACTGGTGGATGTGTGACGAGGGCCGGTTCGGCTGGAAGTGCGTCTACGACGAGAGCCGCGTCACCGCGCCGATCCTGCGCCGCGGCGGGGCGGTGGAAACGCCGGCCTGGGAGAGCATCCCGGGCATTCTGGACGTGCGCTTCCGCGATCTGGTCGCGGCCCGCGGGGCGGACAAGGTCGCCGCCGTGATCTCCCCCATGATGGCCTGCGAAGAGGCGTGGCTGCTCATCCGGTTCATTCGCACGGTGGCCCCGGGGTCCACGCTGGTGTCCGGCTACGTGCCCGTGGAAGGCGGGTTGCAGACGTTCCCCGTCGGGGCCGCGGGCAAGGACGTGAAGTTCACGATTCGCCGGGAGAAATGCCCGAACCGGCGGGGCGTCGACACTCTGGTAGCGCAGGCCGGCGGCAACGCCCTGGCATTCGATGCGTTCTGCGAAGAGGCGTCCCGGGGCGCCTTCGCCGCGGCCTGGATCGCGGGCGGCTATCCCAGGCCGTGGGTCGACAAACCCCTGGCCAAGGCCGCCGCCGGCATCGAGTTCCTGGTCGTCCAGGACCTGCTTCGCGACGACCTGACGAACGCCGCCACCCTCGTGCTTCCGTTCTGCGCGTTCGCGGAGCGGGAAGGCAGCTATATGAACTACGCCGGCCGCATCCAGCCCTTCGAGCGGGCCATTGTTCCGCCCGACGGCGCCAAGCGCGACGGCCAATACCTGTACGAAATCGCCGGTTACGCTGGCCTCTACAGCCCCACCCGCGTGCGGGAAATGATGGCCCGAGAGAACCCGTTGTTCGCCAAAGCGGAGGAACCGCCCCCGGCGCCGGTGCACGCGCACTGAGAACGAGGAACTGGGAATTGGGAATTGAGAACTGAGAACTGGGAATTGAGAATTGAGGAGGGGAGGGCGATGTGGCAACCTATGGCAGAGGCAAAGAGAAAGGGTAATGAGACAGAGGAAGCTGCGCGTCCACCGTTCGACATCCATGATCGCACGGGATTGTTTGCGGATAGATGCATCCGTGCGGCCATGCAATTGCCGCAGAACGGCGTTTCCTGGGAGTTGGCGCGGCACCTCGTCCGAAGCGCCGGCAGCGTGGGTGCGAACCTGCAGGAGTCCAAGGGCGTGCTGACGGCCATTCTCAAGAACACAAGGGCGCGTACGGCCCGCTGCAATGACAAGGACGGAGCCCACCGGTGATTTCCCTCTTCTCATTTCTCAGTTCTCAGTCCCCGGAGGCGCTGCATGGTTGAGCTCCTCAAAACGCAGTGGGTCTTCAGCACGCTGCTCGCGGTGGTGCTGTTCGGGGCGATCCTGACGGTGGTGGCATACGCCACGCTGGCGGAGCGGAAGATCGCGGCGTGGGTGCAGGACCGGCGCGGTCCGAACCGGGTGGGGTTCTTCGGGCTGTTCCGTTTCCATTTCTGGGGACTGGGCCAGCCGGTGGCGGACGGGCTGAAGTTCTTCCTGAAGGAAGACATCGTGCCGGCCAAGGTGGACAAGCCGCTGTTCATCGCGGCGCCGGCCATCGCCCTGATCGTGGCCATGCTGGGCTTCGCCATCATCCCCTGGGGCGGCTGGGTGGACCTGGACGGCGACGGACAGGCGGACGTGATCGCCCAGGTGGCGAGCCTGGACATCGGGCTGCTCTACCTGCTGGGCGTGGGTGCGATGGGCGTCTACGGCGCGGTGCTGGGCGGCTGGGCCAGCAACAACAAGTACTCGCTATACGGGGCGATGCGGGCGACCGCCCAGATGATCAGCTACGAGATCCCCATGGGCCTGTCCATCCTGGTGGTGGTGATTCTGTGCGGGCAGGTCCGTCTGGAAGAGATCGTGTCCGCCCAGGTAGGGGCGGGACAGTGCTGGTACGTGGCGAAGTTTCCGCTGGCGTTCCTGATCCTGCTGGTCACGTCGTACGCGGAAACGAACCGCATGCCGTTCGACCTGGCCGAGTCGGAGCAGGAAATCGTGGCCGGCTATCACACGGAGTACAGCTCCATGAAGTTCTCGCTGTTCTTCATGGGCGAGTACACGCATATGATCGTCTCGTCGGCGTTCATCTCGGCGCTGTTCCTGGGCGGGTACCACCTGCCGTTCGTGCCGTGGACGAGTCCGGAGGCGGTGGGCATCGGGGCCATGATCGTCAAGATCATCGTGCTGTTCGCCAAGATCGTATTCCTGCTGTGGCTGTTCATGCTCGTGCGCTGGACGGTGCCGCGATTCCGATTCGACCAGCTCATGCGGCTGGCCTGGAAGAAGCTGATCCCCATGGGCGTGGGCCTGGTGGCGGTGGCGGTGATCGTGGTGTACTGGCGCGGGGCGGGCATGGGTCTGGCAAAGGAGCTGGCCCTGTGCCTGGGCGGCAACGGGGCCGTGCTCCTGGCGGCGGTCGGGGCGAGCATCCTGGCCCAGGCTCGCGGTGAGCGGATCACGGGGCGGCAGGCGAATCTGCCCGGAATTGCGAAATGAAGGATCAGGATATTCTCAACGTGGATGAGCGGCAGCCGGAGCTGAGCACGGCGGAGCGGTTTTACCTGCCGATTGCCCTGGAGGGCTTCACGACCACGATCCGGCACATGTTCGGCATGTTGGGCCAGCGCGGCAGGTTCACCGTGCAGTACCCGGAGCAGAAGCGGGACCTGCGGGTGGAGAACTACCGCGGCGTGCACCGGCTGAACAAGGAACTGTACCGCCAGAAGGACGGACAGATCGGGGAGCGGGTGGCGTGCGTGGCCTGTTTCATGTGTTCAACCGCGTGTCCGGCCAATTGCATCCACATCGTGGCGGGCGACGCGCCCTGGGACGATCGCGACAAATACCCGGTGCAGTTCGACATCGACGAGCTGCGCTGCATCTACTGCGGCATGTGTGAAGAGGCCTGCCCGGTGGACGCCATCGAATTGACACCCGAGTATGATCTGGTAGGACAAACCCGCGAGGAGATGATCTTCGACAAGGAGAAACTCCTGGAGATGTACGACCGCACCAAGGACCGCAAGCCGCGCAAGGACCCGCGGATCACGGGCTATCCGCATACGGAGCAGCGGATCAGCGGCCCGGGCGGGAAGGAATCGGAGGATCGGACCGCGTGAACGCCCACGATGCGTATCTTCTGTACTTCCTGTTCGCCCTGGGCGCGGCGGGGTTGTACCTAGCCATGCCGTCCGCCCCGCGGCGCTCCTCGCGCATGGCCGGGCTGGTGCTGGGCGTCGGGGCCATCGTGGGCGGCCTGATGCTGCTGGGCATGCGGCTGGCCGGCGATTCCGTGACGAACCTGTTCTTCTACCTGTTTGCCGGAGTGGCCCTGTTCTGTGCGGCGAAAGTGGTCACGCATGCGAACCCGGTGTACAGCGCGGTGTATTTCGTGGCTGTCGCGGTGGCCGTTGCGGGCCTGGCGTTGCTGCAAGGGGCGGAGTTCCTGGCCATCGCGTTGATCATCGTCTACGCCGGGGCGATCCTGGTGACGTACGCCTTCGTGATCATGCTGGCCCAGCAGCCGCGGCTCAGCGTGTATGACACGCGGGCGCGGGAGCCGCTGGCGGGCGTGCTGGTGGGGTTTGTGATGCTCGCCGCCCTGGCCGGTCAGACCGCGGCACCCTCGAACCAGCCGGCACTGATGATTCCGGCGGACGGGGTGGCGGTATCGGCCGGCGAGGGCAACACGGTGGCCGTCGGCGAGTCGCTGATGGCAGAGTACGTGGTCGTGCTGCAATTGGCCGGCCTTCTGTTGTTGATTGGCATGGTTGGCGCGGTCGGGCTGGTCCGCAAGCGGGTTCCGCGTGACGTGCCGGCAGAGCCGTCACCGCCGCCGGGCGAGATCGGCAAGAGGGTGAAACCGTTCTAGAGTCGGCCGACCGGAAGTCGGCCCCCGCCCCCGGAGGGGTGGGGCAATCGGTGGAGGAGTCCGTTCATGCCGGAGCCGGCGATTTTCCACTACGTCATCTGCGGCGCGGCGCTGGTGGCGACGGGTCTGGTCGGATTCCTGACTCGGCGGAACCTGATCGTCATGTTCCTTTCCACGGAGGTGATGTTTCAGGGCGTGGTCGTGAACGTGGTCGGATTCAGCCGAGTGCACGGCCACGTGAACGGTCAGCTCTTTGCACTGTTTTTGATCGTGGTCGCAGCGGTGGAAGCAGGTCTGGCGCTGGGATTGGTGATTCTGCTGTACCGGCGGCGGAGCAGCCTGGACGCGGAGGCCTGGGCGGCCATGAGCGGCTGAGCAAGGTGAGGAAACGCGGCAAACGATGGACCCGGCCACACTGAAAACCTGCGGGATTCTGATCCTGATGCTGCCGATGGCCGGCACGCTGGTCGTCGGCGCACTGGGCCGGCCGACGCTGCGCGGAAACAGCCATTGGCCGGTGATCCTGGGCGTGGCCGGCGCGCTGCTGTGCTCTATCCTCGTGTTCGGCCAGGTGGCGGGCGCCCCGGAAGAGGCCGGCGCCACCCGGGCCGTGGTGGAGGTCTACGACTGGATTGCCACGGGCGGGCCGGGGTCGTGGTTCAAAGTCTCCTTCCTGATCGACCCGCTGACGGCGATCATGCTGGTGACGGTGACCGGCATCTCGCTGCTGGTGGTGGTCTACTCGAAGGAGTACATGCGGGAGCACGGCCACCCGGAGCGGGGTTACGAGCGGTTCTTCGCGTTCCTGGGCCTGTTCGTGTTTTCCATGTGTGCCCTGGTGCTGGGCGGCAACTTCCTGCTGCTGTACCTGGGATGGGAGGCCGTGGGCCTGTGCAGCTACCTGCTGATCGGGTTCTACTATCCCAAGCCGGAGGCGGCCGCCGCCGCGAAGAAGGCGTTCCTGGTGAACCGGGTGGGCGACTTCGGTTTCGGGCTGGGCATTTTTCTGATCTACCTGACCATCGGGAGCCTGGACTATGACACCGTGTTCCAGGTGGTGGCGGCGGCGTTTGACGACCACGGACGCGGCGACGCGGCGAAGCTGGTCGCACTTTTGCACGTCTCTCCGGACGCGGCCATGCAGATGGTCCAGGACATTCAGTCCCGGGTGATGCCGATCGCCTTGCTGCTGTTTTGTGGTGCGGTGGGCAAGAGCGCCCAGATCCCGCTGTACGTGTGGCTGCCGGACGCGATGGAAGGCCCGTCGCCGGTCTCGGCCCTGATCCACGCCGCCACCATGGTGACGGCGGGCGTATACATGGTCGCCCGGTGCGGCATCATCTTCACGAACTCCACGCTGGCGATGACGGTTGTGGCGGTGATCGGCGGGGTCACCGCTCTGTTCGCCGCGACCATTGCCCTGACCCAGCACGACATGAAGCGGGTGCTGGCGTACTCGACGATCAGCCAGCTCGGGTACATGTTCCTGGGCCTCGGCGTGTTTGCCGCGAACTCGGCGATCTTCCACCTGTTCACGCATGCGTTCTTCAAGGCCCTGCTGTTTCTTGGGGCCGGCAGCGTGATGCACGCGATGGGCGGCGTGATCGACATGCGGGAGTTCGGCGGGCTGCGACGGGTCATGCCGTGGACCTTCCGGACGTTCCTCATCGGGTCGCTGGCCCTGGCCGGTTTCCCGCTGTTCTCGGGTTTCTGGAGCAAGGACGAAATCATCCATCATGCGTTGAGCCATCACTGGCTGCTGGGCGCGCTGGGCCTGCTGACGGCCGTGCTGACGGCGTTCTACACGTTCCGCATGGTGTTCCGCGCCTTTTGGGGTGCGGAGAAGGTTCCGGCGGGCGTTCACGCGCACGAGTCCGGCAGGTGGATCCTGGTGCCTTTGGGCATCCTGGCTTTCGGGGCGCTGGCCGCCGGGTACGTGAACGTGAGCGTACACGCCGGCGGGTTCCTGGGCTTCCTGGAGCCGGGCGGTGCCTTCGGGCGGTTTCTGGCGCCCGGGGTGGCGGCGTTCTCGGCTCACGCGGCGAATGCGGAAGGGGGGGAAGCCGGCGGGCACGGGCTGATGTCCCTTTCCGCGCTGCTGGTCATCGCGGGCATCGCCGTCGCGTACTGGATGTACGTGCTGCGGCCGGCGATTCCCCCGAGGCTGGCGAAGGCCGTGCCCGCGGTCTACGCGCTATCGTTCCACAAGTACTACGTGGATGAGCTCTACGACTGCATCATCGTCCGGCCGCTGCGGGCCCTGGGTCGGTTGGCCGTTGCGATTGACGACTACTTCATCGACGGGCTGCTCTGGCTGGTGACGGCCATACCGCGGTTGATGGCGTTCGGGCTCAAGACGGTTCAATCCGGGTCGATGCAGGGNNATCTTCTCTCCCCTGCCGGGGGTCGCGGCGCTGCTCATGTTGCCCCGGGCGGCGGCGGGGCAGGTTCGCACCACGGCTCTGGCGTGCTCGCTGTTGACGCTGGTGCTGACCGTGGTGGCCGTCGGGTGCTACTACCAGGATTCTTCGGGCGCAGCGGACACCGGTGACTATGGTCTGAAGAAGAGGGTTTCCTGGCTGCCCGGGCCGGACGGCACGGAAGCCTCCACGATGGACGTGAGTTACTCCGTCGGCGTGGATGGAGTCAGCCTCTGGCTGCTGCTGCTGACGGCGTTTCTGTCCCCCCTGGCGATCTGGGGCAGTTTTTCCGGCATCACCGAGCGGGTGAAAGAGTATTACGTGCTGATGCTCCTGCTGGAGGTCGGCATGCTGGGCGTGTTTTGTGCCCTGGACCTGCTGCTGTTCTACATCTTCTTCGAGTTCACGCTGGTGCCGCTGTATTTCCTGATCGGCATCTGGGGCGGGCCCCGGAAGCAGCACGCGGCCAACAAGTTCTTCATCTACACCCTGGCCGGCAGCGTACTGACGTTCGCGGCCGTGCTGTTCATCGGCTACTACGCGTATGCCCACGGCCCGAGCGGCGTATTCACCCTCGGCATCCCGGATCTCACGGCGATGGCGGTTGCGGGACTGATTCCCGCGGACGTGCAGTGGTGGCTGTTCCTGGCGTTCGCGGCCGGATTCTCCATCAAAGTCCCCTTGTTCCCGGTGCATACGTGGTTGCCCCTGGCGCATACGGAGGCCCCGACCGCGGGCAGCGTGATCCTGGCCGGCGTGCTGCTGAAGCTGGGCACGTACGGGTTCTTCCGGCTCAGCTTGCCCCTGCTGCCGGAGGCCACCGAGGCCTGGGCGCCGTTCATGTCCGTGCTGGCGGTGATCGGCATCATCTACGGCTCGCTGGCGGCCTGGGTGCAACGGGACGTGAAGAAGCTGGTGGCCTATTCCTCGGTGGCCCACCTGGGCTTCTGCATGTTGGGGATGTTCAGCCTGAAGATTGTCGGTCTCAGCGGCTCGGTCGTGTACATGGTCAACCACGGGCTGAGCACGGGGGCGTTGTTCTTCGTGGTGGGCATGATGTACGAGCGCTACCACACGCGGGACATCCGGGACATCGGCGGCCTGGCCCGGCAGATGCCCTGGCTGGCGTTCTTCCTCATCGTTTTCACGCTGTCCAGCGTGGGGTTGCCGGGGCTGAACGGGTTTGTCGGCGAGTTCATGGTATTGCTGGGGACGGCCACGTCCGGCACGACCGGCGATGGTCTGGAAGCCGGGCCGTTGGGATATGCGTATGTCGTGCCGGCTGCCCTGGGCATCATTCTGGGCGCGGTCTACATGTTCTGGATGTGCCAATGCGTGTTGTTCGGCCCGCTGAAGCAGCCGCCGCATACGCCGGACCTCTCACGCGGCCTGACCCGCGACCTGACCGGCCGGGAAATCGGCATCCTCGCACCGATCGCCGCGTTGTGCGTGCTGATCGGCGTGTGGCCGTGGCCGATGCTGCAATCGCTGGACAAGTCGATCCGGCGGAACGTGATGGTCGATCGCGTGGCGAAAGTCGTGGACGCGAACCTGGCGACGGCCGAGCCGGCGGAGACGCCGCTGGAGCTGATGACCGACGGGAGCCGCACGGATGGGTAGCACGGCCGAATACCTGGTGCAGTTGCTTCCCGAGTTGATCGTGACGATCGGCGCGTGCGCCGTTCTGTTCGCCGGCCTGGTCCGCGGCACCTCCGGACGAACGGTGTCGGCGGGGCTGTCCGTCGCGACCCTGCTGTTGGCGTTGGTCGCCACGCTGTTGCTCGGGCGTGGCGTGACGGACGGCGCGGTGAGTCCCCCCGGCCTGCACCTGACGGACCTCGTCTTCTTCGTGCGGTTGATCACCCTGGGCATCGGGGCCGTGCTTCTGCTGGTGAACTGGCACGTGCCGGCCGAGTCAGAGCAAGGCGAATTCTTCGCGTTGATACTGTTCGCCGTCCTGGGCGTGCTGTTTACCGCCCTGGCCGACGACCTGCTGGTGCTGTTCTTTGCCATCGAGCTGAGCAGCGTGCCCACGTACGTGCTGGTAGGGCTGAGCCGCGAGGACAAGAGGGCCTCCGAAGGCTCCGTGAAGTACTTCTTCCTGGGTGCCGTGGCGGCGGCGCTGATGGTGTACGGATTCAGCTTTCTCTACGGACTGTCGGGCGCGACGGCCATGCACGAAGGCGCGTCGGGTGCCATTGCGTCGCTGTTTGGCGAGCCGCCCGTGCCGTCGCTGGCGGTCGTCGGGCTGGTGCTGGCCCTGGCCGGGCTGCTGTTCAAGGTGGCTGCCGTGCCGTTCCACGTGTATGCCCCGGACGTGTACGAGGGTGCCGCCTCGCCCATCACCGGCCTGCTGGGCTTCCTGCCGAAGCTGGCGGGGTTCGTGGCCCTGGTGAAAGTGCTGGCCGCGTGCGGGTGGCCGCTGCAGCAGGCGTCGTTCGCGTGGCTGGCATGGCTGCTGTGGATCGTGGCCGCTTTGACCATGACGGTGGGGAACGTGCTCGCCCTTCGGCAGGACAACGTCAAGCGGACGCTTGCGTATTCGAGCATCGCCCACACGGGTTACATGCTGATCGCCGTGCTGGTCGGCCCGGTGTCCGGCGAGGGTCCCATGCGTGACGGCGTGGCGGCGATGCTGTTCTACATCACGGTGTACGGCCTGATGAATCTCGGGGCGTTCGCGGTGCTGGCCGCCCTGCGGGTGCAGGACGAGCCGGCGGAGCGCTTTGACGACCTGGCCGGTCTGAGTCGCCGGCATCCGGGGCTGGCGCTGGCGCTGGCGGTGTGTGCGTTCAGCCTGATGGGATTCCCGCCGACGGCGGGGTTGCTCGGCAAGGTGTACATCTTCTCGTCGGCTTTCTCCCTGTCGGACGCTCATTCGTTCCGCGGCCCGCTGATCGTGCTGGCGGTGATCGGTGTGATCAATTCCGCCATCGCGGCGGTGTACTACTTGCGGATCGCGGGAACGTGTTATCTCCGCGAGCCGCTGAGTGAAACGGCTCCCGCCGGCGATCGGCCGCTGCGGGTGGGCGTGGCCATCTGCAGCGTGGCCGTGCTGCTGCTGTTCATTCGCCCGCAGTCGCTGGTGCAAGGTGCGCGTGCGGCCTCGGACGGTACGCAGAAGACGCCGGTGGCCGCCCAGACAGACGTTGCCAGCGAACCGATCGCGTCGGATTGAGGTCCTGGCGAGTATTCGCCCTCTGCCATGCGTCCCAATCGGAATGACGATGCGGTGCTGCGTTTCGGCCGCTTCAGCGGGGGATAACGATCTCGCCGCGAGGAACAAGAGAATACGGGTGGCCACCGTGTTTGACGGGCTTGAACAGCAGCGAGGATGATTGACCGAATGTTCGCCAAGATCACACCCGCAACTACCACCGAAAAGGCAGGCTGATTTCTGCGCCACTTCCACTGGAGTTCCACTGGAGGCCGTTTTCGGCCTGTCCGGGCTCTTCGGAAATTGTCGTAACCCCTTGTCAGAAATGATTCGGGGCGACTGGATTCGAACCAGCGACCTCTTGACCCCCAGTCAACAGTACGGAAAACGGCAATGCGTTGCTCACAAACGAGTTACAGACTTGCTGTCGGTCCCTACCGGAGCGGAATTTGACCGGTTTTCCCCTGGCGAGACGGGGCGAAGGGTCCGAAACCGACTTGACTCGGACCGCGTGACCCCATACGGTCTGTACGTCGCTGCTCGAGGACGTTCTGTCGTGGATGGCGACATCAATTCAGAAGTACTCCTGCACGGAACCTCCTCGCCGGAACCCAGATCGTCCTGGAGCGTTTTTTCCCAGGCCCCTTTTCAGAGAGGAACCCATGTCATTCGGACCCGTGACGATTCAGTCGGTTGAAACGGTGGACATGCAGGCGCCCGGCGCGCCGGGCTTGTCCGTCCAGCAAACCTCCAACCAGGTCGGCGAGTTCGTGCTCACCCCGCCGACCACGGATGCGGACGGCTCGCCGCTGAGCGGCCTGACGTTCGCTCAGGCGGTGGTCATCCAGGCGGACGCGGACCTGGCGGAGGCGTTCCGCAGCGATTTCGACGGTGCTCTCCAGTTCAACGGTGCGCAGGTGTTCGAGCTGGACGTGATGGTGGGGATGCCGGTGGCGCAGCAGTTCGCGATCGGCGAGCCGGGCAAGCCGTATTCGGTCCTCGCCCGCGTGGCGGACNNGGTGGCTGATCGGCTGGTCCCGCTGGTTGCGCGCGTTGACGGACACGCTGACGGCGTGGCTGGAACGCTGAGACGATTCCGGGAACAGGCCCCACACGGGGCAGAAAGGCGGTGTGACGTGAGTCGGAGACGTTGCGGTTTTTGCTTTCTGTGGGCTCTAGCGCTGCTGGCGGCGGCGATCGGGCTCGGCAGTTGGGTGATGGGAGGTGCGCTGTGATCCGATTTCCCTCGCCCAATGCCTGGCTGGCAGCGATGTTGACTTGGTTCGGCGCTGTGTTCGTGTTCCTGGCCGCGTGGCTGGCCAGTTGATGCGAGGTATGAGCGTCGGGGGTCGCCGGATGAGAACTGAAACCGGT
>MTKZ01030296.1_pt1 | contig 17193 bp, 10 predicted proteins | sample 1042781 | NCBI WGS metagenome assembly MTKZ01 (sample SAMN06212207, study PRJNA360539) | anaerobic digester metagenome | biome: Wastewater treatment plant; material: sludge; isolation source: anaerobic digester fed with sludge from wastewater treatment plant | place: Denmark: WWTP Viborg ... | reverse complement strand
ATATCGGCATCTCATTTGTTTAAAGATGATCAGGATGGTTGATTTTCTTCCTCAAACAGGTTGAATTTTTCTACTGCCCAATCAGAAAACTGCTAATAGTAATCAAAAAGCAGTTTGGTTAACCTTTTCGATAATTTTGCCTAAATAAGCTCATATGAGGAGAATACTGATTATAGATGATGATTTGGATATGTGCCAGTTGCTCAGTCAATTCTTGCAACGTAAGGGTTTTGAAACGGAAACAGCTCACACCGGACACAAAGGATTAGAGAAATTCAACGAGAGCAAATTTGATCTGGTACTATGTGATTTCCGGCTGGGGGATATGGATGGAAGAAAAGTGTTGCAGAAGATCAAGAGTATTAATCCTGATGTGATAGTCATTATTATTACCGGTTATTCCGATGTGAAGATGGCGGTAGAAGTAATGCGTTATGGTGCTTTTGATTACATTACTAAACCTTTAATTCCAGAAGAATTAATTAATCTGATCAACAAAGGGTTAGATGATTCTCCCCCATTAATTAAAGCAGATGCTACTAATATTTCAATTCCGCAAAGCTCGGCGGGGAAATACTTTACTATTGATCCGGAGGAAGTACTTTTAGGTATTTCACCCCGCACAATAGAATTATACAATCAAATTGAGCTGGTGGCACCCACCAATTACAGTGTAATACTGTACGGCGAAAGCGGAACAGGTAAAGAGGTGATGGCCAAAGCGATTCATCAAAACAGTAACCGAAGCAATAAGCCTTTTATTGCGGTTGACTGCGGTACTATATCGAGAGAACTTGCTGCCAGTGAATTGTTTGGTCATGTCAAAGGGTCGTTTACCGGTGCATTAACTGATAAAGAAGGAATATTTGAAGTGGCAGACGGGGGTACTCTCTTTTTAGATGAAGTATCTAACCTGCCACTTGATGTACAGGCTACTTTATTAAGAGTAATCCAGGAACGTAAATTTAAAAGAGTAGGCAGTAATAAAGACATCGATACCGATACAAGAGTAATCGTTGCTTCCAATGAAAATCTCCAGGAGGCTTATCGCAATGGAAAATTCAGGGAAGATTTATACCACCGCTTTAATGAGTTTTCAATATCCATACCGCCCTTGCGGGAAAGAAAGGAAGACATTGCAATGTTTGCTGATTTTTTTCTAAAGAAAACCTGTGCTGAATTAAATAAAAAATTCGAAGGGTTTGATGAAGAAGTAATGCAGCTGTTTTTAAACTATGACTGGCCGGGCAACTTACGGGAACTCCGCAATGTTATAAGGAGGGCAGGACTCCTGGCAGCAAGCGGAAAAATTACAACAAATGTCCTTCCGTGGGAAATAATCGGGAATCCATTAAAACCCATTTCTGCACCTCCACCTGTAATAAACCAGGAAAATGCATTTGATGCACATAAGCAACCACCTGCTGATCTTAAGGTGGCTGCCTCCCAGGCAGAATATGAAATGATTATGAATGTGCTGAAGCAGGTAAAGTTTAATAAAACCAAAGCTGCAGAAGCTTTAAAAATTGACCGGAAAACCCTGTATAATAAAATCAGGCATTACGAAGAATCTAATAGTATTAAGGAATAAACCTAACCGTGTCTTTTCTTTTCTGTTTGCTTAATGCTTTTTAGTACAATCCGTAAAATCGTTCTGTAAAAAAAGGATAACATTTAGCTGGCGGAATGAATAAAACAAAAAGACAGGGCACTGTTCATTCTTATAAGTTTTTTGTTTCTTCGTCACTTACTGGTTTAGAAAAGGCGGAGCCTATATTTTGCATCAGACTGGAGAGGGGGCCTTCCATTTTATTCGTTTTATCATCCAGTGTAGAATCATTTAATAGTTCTCCTATATTTAATACAGCAGGCAGATAAAGGAGAATGTTGTTTTTTTGCCCGCTGAAATAAGTTTTTACTTCTTTTATCGAGGCATCCGCTCCCAGGATATTCTTTACCACTTTCACTGTTTCGTTTGCAATTACCTCCATTTCTGCCAAGGGGTCAAGCTTTGATTGGTTGGTATAAGTTGCAATTGTTTGAACAACTTCGATTTTATTTTTATCAAAAATTTTATTTAACCAACTTGAGGAATTATTACCCCGTAAAAAATTTTCCGCACCCTCATCAGATTGAACATACCTGTAGAAACCAGTTAAAACGGCAGGTATAGCGGCCTGGCTGACGTGGAGTTGATTGGGTGTTTTATCATTCTCTAGTACTTGCTGGGTATTGGGATCTATCTTCTGTAAAGCAGGATAGCCTAAATTTTGTTGTACCGTTTCTAAGATATTAATTGACATATTGGAGAGCTTAAGTGATTAATTCAGTTAATATAGGGTTGAAAAACCATGCCAATGAATGATTTTAGAATTTGGGCTGCTCAATTGTTATCATTCCGCTGTAAAAGATTTCGTAATTAAGGGGGCAGCAATGGGATAGCATAAAATTAAAACAGGTCAGCAAAGCTGACCTGTTTTAATTATTTTTTACTTACAAATACATCGAGAGTTTTNNGTAGTTTGTATTTATCCAGCCGTATAGACCTCGGTAGCTTCGGGTAGCATAGACGCAACCACAAAAGCCAGTATGGATAAAATAAGCCCATACATGAAAATATTATACGCAATACGGAGATATTTGTATTTTTTGGCAAGTACCACTCCGAGAAAATAATTGTCTTTGATCATGCTGGAGTTCATATAGTTTTTATCGCCCAGCATTTCTGTCATTCCCCAGCTATAATCTTCCAGGCTTGCGTTGTGAAAATTACCAAAGAATAACAGATTGGTACGTTTGCTGGCAATATCTTCATGCGAAAATTTGCCACTGGAAACATTGGGCCGGGTAGCCAGTATACCAAATACTATTGATGCCACACAAACCACGGCAATCAATGCAAGCGGAATTTGCAGGTTCGGGTCAGTTTGCAGTTTATCAATCAGATTGCCGATAAGAATAGAAAGAATAATGGCATTCACCGATATAAGTATATTGGCTTTGGAGTCTGCCATCTGGCTAAGTGCCATATGGTTGTTAGCCATAATCCGGAACACCGTTGCAATACTTCTGTCCGCTTCTTTTTCTTTATCTTTTTTCCGTTTAGCTTCTTCGGCCTCGGGAGTTAATATAGGGGACTTTCCTTTTTCCTTTAGTTTATCTTTTTTATCAGATTTTTCTGCTTTAACAGGTTTCATTTCATCGTTGTTTTTTTCTTTTTGTTTTAATTCAGCAAGGTGCTGATCTTTTATCGGTTGTAATTTTTCTTTACCATAAGGAGTAAAGTATTTATGCCCTTCCAGGAAGCGGATATTAGTTCTTCTCCAAACTTTTTTTGGTAAGTCTTGTTCTCCAAATTCAATTATTTCTTCTCTCAACAGGCGGCTTTTCTCTTTAAAATCATCCGTACCCAAATGAAATAAATCCGCATCACAAATAATCTTCTCGATGATATTATCCGGGCTTTGGGGAATACGGGTGGCATTGATGCAACCAATTACTTTGTCTCTCACTTCTGTACTGGCAGAATGAATAGTTAAAAAATCAGTAGCCAGTTTTATGCTTAATGCTTCATGATCCTTTGCCTCACCGCCAGTGTAGCCGGTATCATGAAACCAGGCCGCCAGAATAAGAGCAAAACGGTCGTCTTCGGGTAATTGGTGATAATCTGCTAAACTTTGGCAGGCAGCTACCACTTCCTGAGTGTGCTGAAGTGTATGAAACTTAATATTTTTACTAAGTTTGTTTGTTAATAGATCATTTACGAGAGCCTGGGCTTCCTGTAACGCTAGTATTTGATTGTCGGACATGCTATAAAGATAACTTTTGATAAATTTAAACAAAATAAGAAGAATGAGATTTTTAAATTTTCGGGTAAACTTAATTATCCTGCTGACTTTATGTGTTTTGATGACGATGGCTTGCAAGCAAAAAACGAAGATCATTAAATCGCCGCCTCACTATAATTTTTCTGAAGTTCAAACTCATAAGCTTGACCTGAAGCTGAAGNNTTGACCTGAAGCTGAAAGAAATATCAGGACTGGCCTGGGATAGAGACAGGGATGAGTTTCTGGCCCATTATGATGAGTCGGGTAAATTATTTTTACTTGATAGAGAAACAAAGGCCATCAAACCGGGTGGCGAGTATTCTTTTGGTGCTAAAGGAGACTACGAAGATATTGCGATATACAAAGGAGTGCCATATGTTTTGCGTAGCGATGGTATGATCACTAAAATAATAAGAGATAGTGCCGGAGGTATCAGGGGGGTGGAAGCCGGTAAAATCGGTATTTCTGGTACCAATGACTTTGAAACAATGTATGCCGATACATCCCGCAAAGCATTGATTATTATTTGCAAGAACTGTGCTATGGATGATAAGAAATCTGTCAGTGCATTTGCTTTTTATCCAGACTCCACAGGCTTTGATGTTAACCCTGTTTATACCATTGATGCCGCGGAAGTGGAGAAACTTTCACCACATAAAACATCTAAACTTCAACCATCAGCAGCGGGCATTCATCCAATACTGAAAAAATTATTTATTATTTCATCAGCAGCCAATTTACTGGTTATCGCTGATCTTAATGGAAAAGTAGAATCAGTATTTGAACTCGGCAAAAAGATGTTTCCACAGCCAGAAGGATTGACATTTAAATCTAACGGTGATATGTATATTTCTAATGAGGGAGTTACTGCCAGGTCTACCATCCTTCGTTTTGTATATAAACCTTAAGGTTTTCTGTATAGCCGGATTGCGGGGTTGTGTCTATATTATCAATGAATAATAACTTAAGTAAACCACACAAGCTTATCCTGAATGGAAAAGTAGAAATGGTTTGCCTTGGGTGGTGAAGAATTGTGACTATTCTGAAGTTTGTTTATAAGAATTAGCCAACGGCTTTTTTTTAGTTTCTTCTTTTTTCTGTAATCGTTGCAAAATGGCGAGTGATATGCTTAGGCAGACAAATCCGATACACAACCCAACAACTACGTCTGAAGCGTAATGAACCCTGAGATATATGCGGCTGAAGCTTATAATAATTATCAGCATCATCAGAAAAAGAATAACCAGCCTCCGTTGCCATCCATTTTTAATATAGGTTGCGGCCCACCAGATGAGCAAGCCGTAAAAAGCAGCACTCATAAATGCATGACCGCTTGGGAAACTAAAATTGGTAATTCCATCTACCAGTGGATTATCAGGCCGGGAACGACGAAATGAATTTTTGAGAAGCGACATAAAGAGTAGACTGCTTAATGAAACAGCAGCCACTTGTACAGCTTCCCATTTATTTTTTGAAAATAAAAAAATAGTGATCAGCAAAAGATTGGCAGGTATTAAAAACTTATGATTACCAAGGAATGAAACAGCAAGCATCAAACGGGTACGGATTTCGGACCTATGCGGTTCAATCAGAGAAAAAATTTTTTGATCTAAATAGTTTCTTTCAGAAAAAAAAACCAGCCACACCACAAGTACTGAAAGCAGTAAAGCAGAAGCGAGAAGCCACTGTATAATTATCTTTCTTTTGAACCAAAAATTAATACGCTTCATGTCGGGTTTGACATGGTAAGATAGATTAAATTTTTAATGTAAATAATTCAAGGTCCTCATTTTTCCCTTTTAAGTCTACCAGACCCACACTTTCAGTTTGCCAATCTTTCATGTTGAGTAGTGTAATAAATTCTTTGGATACAAGATACTTTTGGTTGAGCTCAGTACAGGCACTTCTGATACGGGCTGCCGTATTTATAGTATCGCCGCTGATTACTAAATCTTTTTTTGCAATTCCTACCTGGCCTACGGTTACATTACCCGAATGGATGCCGACTTTGTATTCCGGAATAATATCATAGCCCCGTTTAAAATGTTCGGCATTATGGTTAAAAATCTTTCTTGCAGCGATAAGAGAATTGACACATTTTTTTGCATTCTGCTCTGTGTGGGGCCACCAGGCCACAATTTCATCCCCTACATACTGATATACCCGTCCGTCATATTCGGCAATCCCCGCTGCGAGGCAATAAATAACATCTCGGATAAATTTAAAATATTCTGTATGCCCAAGTTTTTCTGCAATGGGGGTTGAATTTTTCAGGTCAATAAAAAGAATGATTCTCTTTTCATTTCTTGGCTGGAGATACTTGCCTACAATTATATTTAAAAAAACACCTTGTGAATATTTTTGATTAATTTCTAAGGTAAGCTGTGTTAATATAAATAATAATACCCATTCCGGCATTTTTTCCAACAGCCATTTTCTGCGAAATGTATTTTCTACAAACTTATAGAAGGCATCCCCGATAGATTTACCTTCAAAAACCAGGCTATAGGTAAAGTAAATAAAAAAATTCATGGCAATGGCCACAACGACAAGCAGCAACGTTTTGATAAGAAGATTTAACCAGGGCGATTTATCATTCAGTAAATTTCTTAAAAGAATAATAAGAAAGTAGCCGATTATAAAACTAAATATGAAGACATTTAGTTCCCGGAGAAAAACTGCTTTCAGCGATCCGGCATGGGTTGATTCATATTTAGGGGCATAATTATCTGTGGCAAACCGGATAATAAAAATGAGGAAATCGATAACTGTCCATGCTATAGCAATTGCCAAAATGCGTTTTAATTCATTTTTTTTTACGGCAGAACGTCTGGGTAATGCAATATGTGAGGGCTTCATTTTTTGAATGCTTTCGTAAGGGAAGAATTAGCCTTTTTACAGTTTATACTGTAATTATCATGCCGTATCAATAAGTGAGATTAATCTTTGTACCAAGGGTGAAGTTCAACATTTTTTCACCATCAGAAAATCCGGCCGTAGCATTAATGGCAAATATGTTAAAAGGCATGTAATAAAGACCTCCGCCAAATGCTCCATGCCATTTACCGGATTGTTCCCCTTTCACCCATACACGGCCAAGATCATAAAAACCAGTGATGCCGAACGATCCGGGTAAAATAAAGGAGTTAACATCAGCCAATTTTATTTTTAACTCAATACCGGTATAAAGTGTTGAATTGCCGGAAAATCTGTTTTTCCGGAATCCATTCAGGTTACTATTAGCTCCAATGCTTAATGCCTGGAAGTACTCAAAATTTTTACTGAAAATACGTCCGCCACCAAATTTCAATATGGCTACCAGGTTTGCCGGATCCCTGAAGCTGGCATAAATCGCCATGTCGGTTGTATACTTTACATACCCATCACTGCCTTTGGAAATACCTGTAGCACCTGTAACTTCCGTATACCAATATAATCCACGGGTAGGGAAAAATTCTTTATTGCGGTTGTCTACTAAAAGTGCCAGCTTACCTCCGGCATAATTCTTTTTGCTAAAAATATCTGCGGAATCAAGTTGTAATTCCCGGTACTTGCCCAGCACATACCCTGCATTATCACTATACTTATTATTGTAGTGATAAAAATAAGGGCCGATCATCAGGTGTAATTTTTCAAAAAAACGTTTCCGTACTAAGGCTTCCAGCTCCATTGACCGGAAACGGGTCTGGTAATAATTGAAATTCCTGTTTTTATCAACCTGTGGATTATTAGTAAGACCTGTAAAGTTTCTTAATGCCGGGTTTGAAAAATTCCCTTTTAATATAAGGTCTGTAGTACGGGTAATATGGTTAAACTCTCCCCGGTAATTAAGTTGAAAGGCCTTACGGTTGGGTGCATATAAAATACCAAATTTTTGGTCTGATGCATAAGGTAGGTTGCGGAAGCCATAGGTTCGTCTTGCAATACCAGCACCCACCAGGAGACCATCATCCGAATTGTAATGCAGGTTAATCAGGGGTACTTTGGTTGTGTTATAATTAAAGCCAAGTACATTTTTATCGTTGACGGGAGGGTCGAGTGAGAAACGATTTTTTGCATGGCTGCTATTCTTTATAAAATTGCCATCTGTTTTTAAATCATATAACAACGCTTCTGTTTGGCCACGGATATCAAATGTATCATTACCCTTTCCGCCTATAATGCGGATCTTGATCCGTGATTTTGCATTTTCTTCTATTTCAAAAAGATCATCATCATTCATTCCATATAATCTTATCTCACGGGTAACAGAGGGGTTGAATATTCTGTTATACATCACAAAATTGGTGTCATTCCCTTTTGCCCGGGCATATACTTTTACCTGCAAGCCTTCGCCATAATTACTTACTTTAAAATATTCCCGTTGGTTACTGCCCATTACGTTTACTTTTTTCGAAATAAACTTGTAATAAGACATTGCTTCCTTTGGGAGCAAGTCCCGGCGGCTGATCATTTTTTTGATAATCGTTTCACCCCGGATAGGGAAAATTTCAGACGGCATTTTTTTTACTGCTGCCCTGATTACCGAGTCGCTGATTTTTTGTTGCACTTCAGCTATTGTTTTTTCCCAGTCGCCCTGATCAAGGTCTGTCAAAAAGATACGGTCAAAATCTCTCGCTGTGTAACCCAGCCAATTCACTTTTGGAATATCTTTTCTGAAACCTTTGAGGAAAGGTAAGGTTCCGTCACTTACCGCTTTTAATATGGCACCATCAGAGTAAAAGAAAGCCTGGTCCCTGTCCCTTGGTATGGGGTAATAAATTTTTCCTTTACCTGTATCAACAGTTCCCCATCTCCATTGATCAAAATGCCTGTCAAAATCGCCGGTAATAATATCTAATAGTCTTGCCTTTAATACAATAGGCTGGTCCGGAAGGTGGTCATTTTCATCCAGCATTTTATTAAAGACCTTAGCAGTTGTTTTTGTATCACTTCCATCCGGTGGGGCATGTTTTTCCTCCAGCATACAAACATTATTGGCAAACAGTGGCCTCCAAAATCCTAAAGCAGGATCGTCGGGAACAAAAAATAATTCAGGCTTTGCAACGGTTAAATCCAATGATTTTGCCAACACAGGAAATGCAAGTGCACCGTAAGGATGAGAAGCGGAACTGAGTTCAGCCACCAAATCCTCTGCAAAAGAGCCCCGGAATGCCTCAGGAATGGCTTTGGAGGGGTTTTTATTCATACTGCGAAGCACCCACTCCTTCCCTTTTTTATCTACCAGTTGCAAGGATTTTGTTTGATTACCTCCACCGACACCCACGGCCTTCATACCGCCTTTTTCAGTTGAAATATTGAAGACTTTCATGTTTACCGGTGTAGACCATTCAGCCCGGTAATTCTGACCCATAAAAAATTTCTTCATTCCTTTTATCAGCGGAAAATTTTTACTGGCGGCAATGGTAAAAGTGTCTTTATATTTTAAGAAAGGGTCATCAACGATTTGAGCATTTGTATCCAGGGCTTCGTCAGGCAGCTTGTTAAAGTTGAATAGAGTGTTGGTATATGTTTTTGTAGCTACACCGCTATCCGAAACGGTATAAAAATCAATAGTAACATTTTTATTTTTGGATACCTCCATTACGGAGAAACCGGTGTTGGAAGAATTATAAAGGCTATTGCTTGCTTGCGATGTCCTGTTCTGCTTACAACCGCCGCCGCTTACGATGTAATTAAGTCCATCCTCTTTAATATGTTGCAGGTTATGATCATGCCCGGAAACAAAAACAACATAGGGTGAAGGTTTTACAACTTTGGTTATCTCCTGCACCATATTAGCATAGTTAGGATGTTTTAAATCCTGCGGCGTTCCAAAAACGCTTCTGGCTATCGGGTAAATGGAACCTATTACCGGTAATGGTATGTACAAATTTTTTTTCATATCTGTTAACGGAAAGATATGCTGCTTAAATGTATAAAAACCACCATGCATCCCGTTACTTTTAAAGGGATGGTGAGAGGCCAGCAGGACTAATTTTTTTGAATTGCGGGCGGCGATGTCTCCGATTTTTGATACAAGCTCATCTTTTGTTTTGCAGGCGCAATCAGATTCAATTTCCGGTTTATCAAACGGGTGAATCCACCACTGACTGTCGAATATTATCAGTGTAACATCATTGCTCAGGCTTACTTCTACCGGTCCGGGACAACCATCTTCCGGCAGAAATTTGACATTACGCTTATTTATAAAATCAACATATAACTGCTGACGAATAATAGCATCGTAACCACCCCGACGGCCGTTATCCCAGTCATGGTTGCCGGGTATCATATAAACCTTGGCGCCTGTGCCATCGGCTACAGAAAGTTGTGAATCAAGTACAGCTCTTGATGCTTTATAAGCTGCTGACTGGTCATCCGGTAATCCAACTTTGTAAAGGTTGTCTCCGAGATATACAACAGTAGTTTTTTTATCTAATTTGATATTATTTCTAACAGCGTCAACAACGGGGTGGATGCCATTGGTCAGTTGCCCGGCATCGCCAATAAGCACAATACGCTGAATGATTGTATCTTCCTGGGCTTTAAGTGTCAGATTCAACAAGAACAACCCACTAATCAGAACAATATATTTTTTCATTACCTCCCGTTAATAAGACTACCTGGCTAAAGCACAACTTCCTCACCAGTAATTTAAAATTGTAAAACCACAACAACCTATTTTAAGGTGGTGAGATATTCACCTACCAAAGAAAGTTTTCAATTTACATAAAACTTTCTCTGGAATATCATACAGCGTAAAAAATATGCGAATGTAAAGAGAATAATATGCTTAGCACTAAAACATGATTAGACTCGGCTGGTTCATTTTACCTTCAAAATTTTTACAGATATGTTATTATTTGTGTAATTTTCAAAAAATTGTATCTTTTGCCGCCGGGAGTTACTGCCCCGGATACTATTTAATCAATTAAACCTGCAACCATGAGACTGCTTTTTGTTTTTTTTGTATCTTTTTTTATTGCCATAACCCAAGGTAATGCCCAGACTGATTCGGTAGCCTCCAAGGGAGGGAATTTCAGTACATCCAGGAGCAGGACCTCTTGGATGGGTGCTAATTACCGTACGGAATGGAATACTCCCGTAAAAGCACCCGTTTTAAAATTGTCAACATCTCACGGAGGGTTAACCCCCGTTAAAAGAGGTGGTGGTAAGCAAACCAAATCGCTAAGGGTAGAAGACCCCTCCGGAAGGCAATACACACTTCGTTCCATAACAAAATTTATTACCAGTAAGACATTGCCCGGTGATTTGCAGAGCGATGCGGCTGCAGATCTTGTATCCGATGGTGTTTCTGCATCATATCCGTATGCTGCATTATCAGTAAATGTACTCGCAAAAGCTGCAGGTATACCACATGGTGATGTAAAACTTGTTCATATTGCCGATGATCCTAAACTTGGTGAGTACCGGGAGGATTTTGCCAATATGCTGGCCCTTTTTGAAGAAAGGCTGCCTGATTCTACAAAAAAGGGTTGGGATTCAGAAGAAGTGGCGGACAAGTTAGAAAAAGATAACGATAACGATGTTGACCAGCTGGCCCTATTGAAAATCAGGGTGCTTGATATGTTTGTAATGGATCTGGATCGTCACGAAGACCAGTGGATATGGGGTGCTTATGACAGCCCGAATGGCAAAGGCAAAATTTTTTATCCCATAGCAAAAGACCGTGACCAGGCTTTCTACATCAACCAGGGCATATTACCTGGATTAATTAAGGGCCGTTCATTAGTTCCGCAGTTGGAAGGATTTAAACCGGCGGCAAAGAGCATCAGCCGTTTCAACTTTGCAGCCCGTAACCTTGATAGATTTTTCTTAACCCAACTTACCGAAGAAGACTGGAAAACTACAGCTGAAAAACTTGTTTCCCAAATGACGGATGAGGTGATTGACAGGGCTATGGCTCAGCAACCACATGAAATTCGTTCAATCTCTGCCGGAAAAATTGCTGAAACCTTAAAAGCCCGTCGTAATAACCTGGTTGCTGAGGTTATGGAGTATTATCGTTTCATTTCGCAAACCGTAAGTATAACAGGAAGTGATAAAAAAGAGCTGTATGATATTACCCGTAACAGTGATGGCACTGCCTTGGTACAGGTTTATAAAATAGATAAAGACGGAGGACAAAGTACTAAAATGTATGAAAGAAAATTTTTCCCTTTAGTGACTAAGGAGTTAAGAATTTATGGAATGGACGGAGAGGACAAATTTGTAATGCATGGCGATAATGATAAAATAAAGGTGAGACTGATTGGTGGTGGCGGAGAAGATGTCTTTGAAAATCCCGGCTCCAAACAGTCTGGTGCAATAATTTATGATAAGCTGGACGGTGGAAATAAAATTACCGGCCGCTTTACCACCAAAATGTCTAACGATAGTGCTGTCAATAAATTTGACAGACTTTCTTACAAGTATCCGTTCCAGTCAATTTTTCTGACACTGGGGTTCAATCCGGATGATGGAGTATCTATCGGGCCAACATTCAAATACATCCGCCATGGCTTCCGTAAAGTACCTTACAAGACTTTACATCAGTTCAGAGGGACGTATGCTTTTTCTACAAAAGCTGTAAATCTCCGGTATAATAATGAATTTATTTCAGCGTTGGGAGATAAGACTGACCTGTTAACCGATGTTGAATATAAAGGCCCGAATAATACTACCAATTTCTTTGGCTACGGGGTGAACAGTGTGTATGATAAAAATATCGGCACTAACACGGGAGGTGTCAATTCAAGAAGATTCAGGTATTACAGAATTCGTTATGACTTGGGCGATGTTTCATTACAAATACGTCAGCGGTTCAGCGATAAAGTGATGCTGACTTTTGGCCCCACCTTCCAGTGGTATAGCATGGACAAAGATGAAAAATTGAATGCGGTAAGAAATGTGGTATTGAACACTGTGGCTGCCGGCCTGAATCCTGCCACTATTTTTGAAAGACAATCCTATGTTGGTGCAAGGCTTTCTTTGATCGTTGATTCAAGGGATAATAAAATACTGCCGGAGAGTGGTATTAACTGGGTAAGTACTGTTAAAGCACTTAAGGGATTGGGTGATAACAGCTATGATAAAGTGACACAGATCAACAGTGATTTTGCTTTTTACTTTAACCTGATACCTGACCGCCTGACATTTGCAAACCGCACTGGTGGGGGTATTACACTGGGTGAAGGATTCGAGTTTTTCCATGCTCAATATCTTGGCTCAGATGATAACTTAAGAGGTTTTAGAAGAGAAAGATTTGCCGGCAAGTCCAAATTCTATAACCAGGCTGAAATGCGCCTTCGCTTAGCGAATTTCAAAACCTATCTTTTCCCTGCTGCGTTTGGTATTATTGCTTTTATTGATGCAGGAAGAGTATGGGTAGATGAGGATAACGACAAAAAATTCTTCAGCGGTTACGGAGGTGGTATCTGGTTTTCACCACTCCGCCGGTTGTTAATTACTGCTTCGTATGCTATCTCTAAAGAAGATAAAATACCATTGGTAAGTTTGGGTTGGAGATTCTAATATTTCCTTTCCATAATAATAATTATAAAGCCAGTTCGAAAGAGCTGGCTTTATTTTTTTAATCAAAAATGGAGGTTATTTACCACCAATCAATTGTTCAGAAGTGGTGTTTGAAAGGGTCACTGTTTTTTCTCCTTGCGGCAGATCGTCGAAGTTAACATCTACCCGTAGTGCTTTAAGACCAACGACTCCCTGCAATTCTTCGAGGTCATGATTTTCGATACCGGGCTTCAGCAATTTTTTATTTTGCAAAAACTCAATATACTCGGTATACTCTGCTGCATCTTTTGATTGGGAATATACAATAGCAATTTTGCCAGGTTGTGTTAACCGCTCATTAGTATTTTTTATGTGGGCTTTGTCAATTCTTTTTTTCACAATTTCATAGCGGATATTATAAGCTCCATCCACATCAAATTTCCTTTCTTCTGTACGGAATAGAATAGAAAGTGTCTGTCCATGCGATAGTATTAATTGTGTGGTTCGCAGTGGATGGCTAAGCTCCTTCTCTAATTCATGCGTAACCCTTGCAGCTTTTGTAAGTACAGTTAGCTGCCACATTTTTAAGTTTCGCAGGTATATTTCATCAAATTTTTTACGGGGCGAAATGGCCTGTCCCATATAAATATTAAACTCCAGCCCATCCGTTACATACCGCTCAAAATAATGCGGATATACTTTTTGGGCTGCAATCTGTTCTTTGTCAATATAACGGGCCAGGGTATCATTTATCCGTGATACACTTTCTTCATACTCTTTGCGGTGGTGATACAGCATCCCGATTTGCGGATCAAGGGCTGAAAAATAATGTTCAATTTCGTTTTTCATTGAAGGTTCGGTATTGTGCAAATGATTAAACATTCCCACTACCTGTCCCTGTAAAAAGTCCTGTATACTCAGTTCTTCGCCGGATTGCAATACATCCGAAGCAGAAATAATGAATTTATCAATTTTAAATTCTATTTCCTGTAATAAAGGGAATGGCATAGTTGCCTGTGCCTTTTTAATCACTTTTTGCGCCAGTTCGAGTTGCTCTACAATATCTAATTGTATGGCATGGGACCTGGCGGTGGAAGAATTGCGTATATCAATAGCGCCATATAAAGGATGTACATCATTAAGGGCAATGCGATCAATCTTTACATCTTCCTTTTCATGCTTCTTTACGATGTAGTTTAATGCGGCTTCAGTAAATTTCCACTCTACTGCTGGTTGTACAGCTGTAAATTTTTTCTTTATAACCCGGTCCACTTCATTATTAAGGTCCTCCAGGCTTTTTTCACAACCGAGTGTGAATAATGGAATAGCAGGTTCTATTTTGCTTATATATCCTGGTATCAGCTGCTTGCTTTTAGTGGACATTACCTCGAGCATTCCAATAATCCCACTTTTATTTTTCAACGGGCAAATAATTAAGCTTCTGGCACCTTCGAGATGATAATATTGCAAACATTGTACATCACTCAGCGACTGTTCGTTCAGTGTTTCGAATAAAAGGGGCTGGTCACTGTCACGAAACAGCAGTTTACAATAATCACTTATTTCATCTTTCTCGGAAGAGGAATGAAAATGCCGGAACAGGATACTATTGTTATTATGTAAATCAGAATAAACGTAGTGGTTGTTAATCTTAAAAAAAGGAGTGATGCCAATGGTTAAATCCTTTATACCAATTAGACTTTGGATATAGGTTTCCAGTTCTGTGTAAACAGCTGCATCAGAAAAAGCGTTGATATCCAACAACCGGTTTTTAATCTGGTTGATTACCTCTTGTTCGGTTACATCATTTACCCGAAGTACAGAAACACCTTCAAAGACGAATTTTTCTAATGGTATTTTTTCCATCAGCTCTGCCATTGTCATGATATTATTGGTCTGTTGATTTAAAATGCTTTCTGGCAGTTGGGGCATTTCATCCATAGGATTGACATCGATAAACCGGGCATCAATACGTAATTCGAGGTAACGGGTAAGCCCGGTTTCCTTATCGGGGTAGGGATGAATAGACCTTGATGATTCGGGGCTATTGACACCCAGGTATTTTTTTAATATCAGACCGTAAGCAAACTGAAGTTTTTCCTCGCTAAGATTGGTTCCCGGTTGTCCGTTAGGTACATTTATTTCATTAGAGCCAGGTTTCAGCATTGATTTAAATCGGGGCGAAGCATATACAGCCTGGTGTTTGAAGGGTAAAGACACACCATACATAAAGTTAGCAGTCGTTGGAGGAAAAACGGCAGATAGTAATTCTTCAATCAGTTCTGAGTGAGGGAGCAGGATATCGAGATCGGAAATAGTGTTCATCAGTTCCGGATAGGATTCAAACTCCTGCACTACATGACCATAAAGTTTTTTCATACCAGGGTTACCCTCGGCAATGTTTTTCTTTAATGCTTTTACTAACGGTGAAAAGCAAAGGCGGCTGTTGAACAGCGATTCATCAAAAAGTAAGTTTCCGAATTGCATGGTTGTATAGGTTAATGTACGTTTGGGTGCGGAGCTTTCAGGAGGGTACTTGTGTAAAGCTAATAAATAAGGTTTGCTTTAGAATACCCCTATTAGGGTAATTAATTAAGGGTGTTGTATAAAGTAAAAGCCGGGCTGCATTTAGCAACCCGGCTTTTACCGCAATATATTTCAGTGCGGGGTTTACCTTTTTTGACGGCCCAGCGTAATACCAATCTTAAATTGGATGGTAAAAAAAGCATCATTGTCTTTTGGGTCACCCCGTTGATCTTGTGCTTTAGACCCATCTCCCGGGGTGATTTCAGCCTTTCTGTCAAATAATTGCTGAGCTATGGCGGCTCTGTTGGGAGAAAGATAGTTACTGAAAAGTGCCGGGTTAACATAACCAGTACTGGCATCATCAAGATAATCGGTAAACAAAATCCGGTGTACAAATTCCAGTCTCGCATTTAATAATGATGATAATTGATACCTAAGACCCATTCCTGTTGATATATTAAGCTGATTGAGCTTGTAGGGTTTTCTGTCAGGATACTCTTTAAAACCCTGCCCTTCCAGCCGGAGCGGCTGAAGGGAATACCATTGTCCGTTGAGTTTTGCCTTTGGGTCAAAGGAATAATAGCCTACACCGATAATTCCATAGGGAGAAAGTAAGGCAGGATCCCTGTCATCAAAATTGCCAAACATGAGTGGATGCACTTCCAATGCCAGTTGAACCTCTGAAATTTTACTTTTAAAACTTAGATTTCTTTCATACCGGCCGCTGGTAGTTGCCGCCACATTTTTGAGAATACTATCATACCCTATAACCTGGCCAAACGTTCCTTCTAACCTAAGGGTTAGTTTATCCATATAGTTAGCAGCAACATAAAGGCCATAGCTGGCTTTTGCTGTTTTCCACCTCAAATCTTTAATGAAGTTTTTGCCGATTCCCTGTTTGCCCCCCAGATCCGTCAGTGAATTCATCACACCACCGGTTACACCTACCTCAAATACGACGGCATTTTCGTAATACTTATCATTATAAAAATAATACTGGGCTTTTGATGATTGTCCAAAAAGGGTACATCCCAGAGCTATTGCAAGTAGTTTTCTCATCCTCAAACAAAATTTACTTAATAAAAATAGAGTAGGGTTTTGTCAGAGGGGGAGGATCGAAGGGTATTCAGGGGATTGGGAGTGCCAAAGTAGTAATAAAAAATTTAGGATAAAAGCCTTTGGTCATTTTTAATTATTGTTTTTTAAAAAGGGAATAGCTCTCCTGGTATTTCAGTTTTCTCTTTATTTTATCTACATAATATTCAACACTTTCTGAATAATTTGTCTTGTAGCTAATAAAGCAGGTGCCGGGGGAGGCTGACTTTCATATATCAATAATATAGGT
>MTKZ01002706.1_pt3 | contig 17193 bp, 17 predicted proteins | sample 1042781 | NCBI WGS metagenome assembly MTKZ01 (sample SAMN06212207, study PRJNA360539) | anaerobic digester metagenome | biome: Wastewater treatment plant; material: sludge; isolation source: anaerobic digester fed with sludge from wastewater treatment plant | place: Denmark: WWTP Viborg ... | reverse complement strand
GTGGCGGTGCGCCGATCGCGTTCCTCGTGGCCGGCGGCGTGGCTCTGCTGACGGCACGGCCCTATGCGCTGCTGTAGAAGTCGTACCCACGCAAAGGCGGCACGGTCACCTTCGTCAACGAGGCGTTCGGCGGCTCTGCGGCGAGCCTGCTGCCCCACGGGATCCGAGCCGGCACGAAACACCTGTTTCTGAGTGCCGCAATAGTCCTCATCACGCTGCTGAACGTCGCGGCAGCGTCGACGGTGGCCCGCGCCGAACGGATCGTGGTGGTGATCAAGCTCGTCATCCTGGTGCTCTTCGTGGCGGTGGGCATCTCGGCATCGCGGCATCGCGGCTGGCGCCAGGGCAGTGGAGTTCTCCGGTGTCGCTCGTGGCCGGCGGGATGATCGTGTTCCTGGCCTATGAGGGATTCGAGCTCATCGCCAACGCGGCCGAGGATGTCGCTGATCCGGGCCGCACGCTGCCGCAGGCCTACTACATCTCGGTGTTGTTCGTGATCGTGCTGTACCTGCTCATGGCGGTGGTTTCGGTGGGATCGGTACCGGTGGCCCAGTTGGTGCAGGCCCGGGACTACGCGCTCGCCATCGCCGCACGGCCTGCGCTCGGCGGGGTCGGCTTTAAGATGATTGCGATCGCGGCCATGCTCTCTACGGCCTCGGCGATCAATGCCACCTTGTACGGCACCGAGCGACTCAGCAACACGATCGCCCGCAAGGGGAACTGCCCGAACGTCTGGATAAGCCGATCTGGCACCGGCCGCTGATTGGACTCTTCATCTCGGCCGCCGCCACTCTCGTGTTGGCCAACATCCTCGACCTGGCCAGCATCTCGACCATGGGCAGCGTCGGGTTCCTGATCATCTTTGGGGTGGTGAACGCGGCGGAACCGCGTACCTCGCAGGTACGAGATTCTAGCGCCCCCATTAGCGTGGGCCGATGGCACATGAACTCAGCACCCTGACCACCGGCGGCAAGTTCTTCGAGGGCCCCCGGTGGCACGACGGCGCCTGGTGGGTGTCCGACTTCTACCGACACGGCGTGTTCACCATCGCCCCCGATGGAACAGAGACCCAGGTGTTGGAGGTCGACACCCAGCCATCCGGCCTCGGCTGGCTGCCCGACGGGCGCCTGCTGGTGGTGTCGATGAAGGACCAGCGGGTGCTGCGTCAGGAGACGGACGGCACGCTGGTCACCCACGCCGACCTGTCAGGTTTGATCACCGGCATGGCCAACGACATGGTGGTCGACGACAACGGCCGGGCCTGGGTGGGCGGTTTCGGATTCGACCTGATGGGCGGTGAAACGCCGGTTGCCAGCCCATTGATCCGGGTGGATCCCGACGGCACCCTCAGCGTGGCCGCCGCTGAACTGATGTTCCCCAATGGGTCGGTGATCACCCCTGACGGCTCCACCCTGATCGTCGGNNACCGGCGGGTATGGGCTGAGCTGGCGCCCACCCCGGCCCTGGGTTCGTTCGAGGACACCATCGGCATGGTCACCGTCGGCCCCGACGGGTGCTGTTTTGACGCCGAAGGTCAGATCTGGTTTGCCGACGCCATTGGCGCCCGCTGCGTGCGGGTGGCCGAGGGCGGCGAGATCACCGACGAGATCGCCATGCCGGAGGGCCTGGGGGCGTTCGCCTGCATGCTCGGTGGTGACGACGGCACCACGCTGCTGATCTGCGCCGCCCCCGACTTCTTCGAGCAACTGCGCAGCGAGGCCAACGAGGGGGTGCTGCTGACCGCNNACCTCAGCCGATGCCCACCAGGTCGACCACGAACACCAGCGTCTCGCCGGGCTTGATGTCATCGCTCGGGGGCGTATCGCCGTAGGCGAGCTCGGGTGGGATCACCAGCGTGCGACGCCCACCGACCTTCATGCCCACCAGGCCCTGGCCCCAGCCGGGGATCACCTCGTTGAGGGTGAAGGTAACCGGTGCACCACGTACCCACGACGAGTCGAACGGCTTGCCGGTTGAGGCGCCGACGCCGACGTAGGCCACGGTGACCTTGTCTCCCGCCTTCACCTCATCACCTGTACCCACCACGTCGTCGGTCACCATCAGTTCGACCGGCAACTCCTTGGGCACCGTCACCGTCGGCTCACCCCGCTTCTCCACAGCGGCCTGGGCCTTTTGATCGACCTTGGGGCCGGCTTCATCGATGCCCACCAGGTCGACATCGAAAACCAGGGTCTCTCCGGCCTTGATGTCGGGGCTGGGGGGCATGTCGCCGTAAGCCAGGTCCCCAGGAATCACCAACCGTCGGCGCCCACCGACCTTCATGCCCACCAGGCCCTGACCCCAGCCGGGGATCACCTCGTTGAGCGAGAAGGCTGATGGTTCGCCGCGATCCCACGAAGAGTCGAACTGTTTGCCCGATGCCTGACCGACGCCGGTGTAGTGGGCCGTGATGGTGGCACCGGCACCCACCTCGTCGCCGGTACCCTCGACCAGATCGGTCACCTCCAGCTTGGTGGCGGGCTGATCGGGAACTTCAACCTTGGGTGCGCCCCGTTTCTCGATCTCCAGCAGCACCGGGTCCTTTGCGACGGTGCTGGTCGTTGCCCCCTCGCCGGCGGCATCGTTGCCCGAACCACCGGCCGTGCCGGTGTCGCCGTCGTTGGCGCAACCGGCCAGCATCACAATGGAAACAAGCGCCGCGCCTGCAACTCGAACGCGGCGGGATGAGGTCAGCCTGAGGGGAAGCACGGGGGTGAGGCTACCGGGGCAACCCGCGCCGCCGGCCGTACCTGACGCCACGCTCAGGAGCCGACATCACCCATCGAGAACCCTGACCGAACCCGCCACGGCGCCACCCTCGGCCTCCAGCGCCCCAGCTTCAACCACCCCACCGATCACGGCCGCACGATGGCCGGAGGCCACCAGTTCGACCACCATCGCCGCCGCCCGGGCCGGCGGCAACGACACCAACAACCCCCCGGAGGTTTGGGGGTCACCAAGCAGTGCCCGCCTGGCACCGGCCTCCCGGGCGGAGCCCTCCACGTGCAACGCATCCCCCACCCAGCCCAGGTTTCGTCCAGTGCCTCCCGGCTGAAACTCGGGCACGAGCCGCGTCACTCCATCCAGCAGGGGCAGGTCGGCCCAATGCAGTACGGCAGCTGCGCCGGAGGCCACCATCATCTTGTGGAGGTGGCCGGCGAGCCCAAAGCCGGTGACGTCGGTGGCAGCCCGCGCCCCCGCTCGGCGAGCCACCAGCGCCGCATCGCGGTTCAGCCGGGACATCTCGGCGATCGCCTCCGCAACCAGCGGTCCGATCCGTCCGGCCGGTGCAGCGTCGGCCACCTCGAGTCGTTTGATGGCGGTGGCCACCAGGCCCGTGCCCAGGGGTTTGGTCAACACCAACGCGTCACCGGGCGCAGCCGCATCGTTGGTCATGAGGTCGTTCAGATTCAGCTCACCGGTGACCGCCTGGCCGTAGAACGGCTCGGGTGCATCGATGGTGTGGCCGCCCGCCACCACCCACCCTCCCTCGGCCGCCGTCGCCGACCCGCCGGCCATCACCTGCCCCAGGAGTTCAGGATCGAGGTCGGCGGGCCAGCCCACGATATTGACGGCAAACAGCGGATCGGCACCCATGGCGTACACGTCGGACACTGCGTTGGCCGCCGCGATTCGCCCCCAGGTGGCGGGATCGTCGACCAGCGGCGCGAAGAAGTCCACCGTGGAGACCAGGGCGCGTCCGTCCGGCCGGCGCCACACGAGGGCGTCGTCGCCATGATCGATGCCAACCACCAGGTCGGGATCGTCGGGTGTCGGCAAGTGGCGCAGTACCTGCGCCAGGGCCTCGGGGCCCAGCTTGCACGCTCAACCGGCGCCGTGACTGGTGGCGGTGAGGCGAAAGGCCTCGTTGCCGTCCATGGCCGGGCACCCTATGGCCTCCCGCCACCTCGGCGCCTCTGCGCCGCTTGCGTGCTACAGCGCGAGCGTTTGCCAGTAGGTCCCATCGAGCATGCCGGAGAGGGTTGCCCGATGGATGATCATGTCGTCGGCATCGGCGGGACGCTCCGCCTCGCCAAACAGCACGCCGCGCTCGGTGACCCGCCGCATGATGACACCGTGGCGCATGGCCGCGTAGGCAATGTGCCAACGGAGATCGCCCACGCGTCGCCCCGAAGCGGCCTCGTAGGTGCTCACAACGTCCACCGGGCGCATGAACTCGGCCATGCCGTCAGCGCCAAGGTCGGTGGTGATGTCCTGAAAGAACCGGTGCAGGTACACCATCCAGCCAAGATCCACCTCGGGCGGCGCTACAGACGCCATCTCCCAGTCGAGCACCGCCGCCACCTCAAAGTCGACAAACATCATGTTGCCGATGCGGGCGTCGCCCCAGCTCAGCCGGGGCGCACCGGTGTCGCCTCCCTCCTCCGGCAGGTTGGCCCGAAGCCAGGCGAAGCACTCGTCCAGCAGGGGTGAACGATCGTCGGCGGTGGCCCATTCCAGGTAGTCCTCCCATCCCCCCAGGTGCCGTTCAAGCGACGTGGCACCTGGCTGATCCGGCACCAGGAAGTCGAGGTCGTGAACTTCCGGGGTCACCTGGTGGATGCCCACCAACGCCTCCACCGCCGAGCATTGCAACCGCATTCGGTCTGCCGTCGACGCATGGCTCAGCCAACAGCTGTCCGGGAAGGTGTAGGGCATCACGTCGGGCGGCACCTCCCCATCGGAGCGGGCCATGACAAAAAAAGGCGCGCCGATCACGGCGCCGTCCGCTTCGAACCACAGCACCTCCGGCACCGGCGCTTCGGTGGCCGCTCCCACCAACGCCATCACGTCAAACTGCAACCGCAGGTCGTAGCTGGGGAAGATGGGAACCTTGTCGAGTTCCGGTTCGATGCGCGCAACAAAGCGTCGTTGCACCGGCGTGCCGTCCTCAATCCACCGGGCGCTGTACAGCAGGGTCTCCGACGACATGCCGTTACCTTCGGGCTTTGCGACGTCGTACACCTCGGCGGTGGTGCCCTGTGGCAGCCACGCCGTCATCCACGCCCCGATGCGCCGCCCCAACTCATTGGGATCCCGGGTGGTGGTGGTGATCTTGTCCGTCGACAGCTTGGCGGCGCCGCCCACCCGCTCGGCGTCGATCGTTCCGTCAGCCATGGTCCCCCTCGGTTGGCCGGATTCATTTTCTAGCCCATCCCCCACCACTGTGACGGGCCGATCCTGGGAATGATGTGCCGAGCGTTGGGGTTGCGTTGATACCAGCAGGCTGCCGCATCCCGACGATGACGGCCTGCACCTCCCCTCCCCCAAGGACCCCTCCTATGAGCGATCACCATCCCCCGCACGCAGAAGCCCAGTCGCAGGATCCCGCCGAGGTCGATGACACCGAGCGATTCGTCGAGTTCTACTGGCGGCCCGGCTGCCCGTTCTGCATGTCCCTGAAGCACGGGCTCGCCCGGGCGGGCATCGAGATGTTGCCCTTCAACATTTGGGATGATCAGCGCGCAGCCGACACCGTGCGTTCTGCTGCCGGGGGCAACGAGACCGTGCCCACCGTTGGCTTTGGCGGTGACTTTCTGGTGAACCCTCGCCCAGCCGAGGTGCTCAATCTGATCGCCACCCACGACCCCGAGTGGGCCGCCGAGCTCCTCGGCGCCGAAACCTCCAAGCGACGATGGTTCAAACGGGGCTGAAATCGTCGACGCCGGCCGGCGGGTCGAAGCCCCCGATGTCTCATGGCCACGTCTGCAACGCCCGGTCAGGGAAACCCTCGATTTGGTCGACACGGGTGGGGCCGGATCGGCAAAGATGCTCTGAGAGACGCATCCAGCCGACGTGACCCCTGAACCGGCCACGCCACCAGAACGGGAGGGTTCGTGACCAAGCACTCAGACAAGCCCGGCTTGCCCGATGACGCCCGAGCCGGCCATCCGTCCCGCTCTCACCCTGGGGACCCCGCAGTGGATCCCAACCCGGATGATGTGCTGGACGCCGAAGTGGTCGAGTTGGTGTTGCGGGAACTCGGGGACTCCGCCGCCGAGCCCGACGCTCAGGGGGCCACGTTGCACTCGCTCGGTCTTCCGTCGCCNNTCCGCCGAGGTGTACGACTACGAAGGTGTCGACACCGCCGGCGTCCGGCCCGACCAGGGCGATCGATTGAACGACGAACGTGTCGAGTCCTCCCACGGATCGATCGCGTCGGTGGGGTCTGCGGGCTCGATCGCCGCCACCGGTTCGGTGGGATCCATCGCATCCACGAGGTCGGCCGGGTCGATCGCCAGCGCCCTCTCTGCAGGGTCGATCGGCTCCCTGGGTGCCATCGGATCGTTTGGCTCGATCCTGTCGATCGGTTCGTTCCGCTCGATACTGTCGATCGGCAGCCGCAACTCCGTCCTCTCAATTGGCGCGGTGGACGGCTTCCTCACCATCGGCCGCGGGCCGCACGCCAGGTCGTTCGGGCGCCGCTGATCCGGCTCCGGGGCTACCCCGCGCCGTACACCGGCGTCGGCGTCTCAGCAGCATCGATGAGTCGCCCGACCACGTCGCTCAACTCGGCCGCCTCCCAGCGGGCGCCCTTGTCCTCCGACGGGCCGTGGCGCCAGCCCTCGGCAATACCGATCTTGCCGCCCTCGGCCTCGAACACCCGGCCGGTGACGTCGCCCGACAGGTCGGAGCCCAGCCATGCCACCAGGGGGGACACGTTGGCGGGATCCATGGCATCAAACTCATCACCCTCGGGGCGGGCCATCATCTCGGGGAACGCCTCCTCGGTCATGCGGGTTCGCGCCGATGGGGCCAACGCATTCGAGGTGATGCCGTAGCGACCCAGCTCGGCGGCCTGCACCAGGGTGAGGGTGGCGATGCCCGCCTTGGCCGCAGAGTAGGCGGCCTGCGCGATCGACCCCATCAGCCCGGCGCCTGAGGATGTATTGATGATGCGCGCCTGGCGTTGGTTGCCTTCCTTCGCCTGTGCCCGCCAATAGTTCACGGCGTGCCGCGCCGGCGCGAAGTGGCCCCGCAGGTGCACGTGCATCACTGCGTCCCACTCGTCCGGCTCGGCCGACACGAACATCCGGTCCCGCACGATGCCGGCGTTGTTCACCAGCGTGTCGAGGCCACCAAACGTCTCGACCGCGGTGTTGATCAGCGACGCGGCGCCGTCCCAGCCGGCGATGTCGTCGGTGCTCGGCGCCGCCTTGCCGCCGGCGGCGACGATCTCGTCGACCACCTCTTGGGCGGGCGTGGCGCTGGGGTCGGACCCATCTTGAGCGACACCGACGTCGTTCACCACGACGGCCGCGCCCTGACGGGCGAACTCCAGCGCGTGGGCACGGCCGAGGCCACGACCCGCACCGGTCACCACAACTACTCGTCCTTCGCAAATACCTGACATTTCCGCACGCTCCAAGGTGTTGTTGCCGAGAACTGACGACCCGTCAGGTTACGCCCGACTGCCGTGCCGATCCGATTCGACAACCACGAGGAGGTCCAGCGCCGTAAGCTCTCAATGTGCCCATCATCCTTGACGTTCTGCCTCTCAATGATGACGTGCTCAACTCGGACGCGGAGATCGTCGGCCCGATGGAGTCGTACTTCTATGCCACCTGGGACCGGGTCGACGAAGCAATCAAACCGCTACCTCACGTTGGCGTCCGGTATAGGTGGACAACCGACTCAACCGATGAGCTAGCGCTCTTTATCGAAATTCCGGTCCAGGGTGACCCTGGGGTCTCAGAGATGATCGATGCGAGGGATCGAGTGCGCCAGGCACTCGTGGAACTCAACGGTGATCGCCCTGCCTACATCCACTTCGTCGACAGCGACACTCCACAGGGTGTCGATGCCTGACATCTCGGTCCAACATCTGCTCAATCGGGCCGAGAAGTCGCAGCCAAGCAGGGCTGGAGCGCCTAGACAGGCCGACCTCCGCCGGGGATTCTCGGATGCCTACTACGCACTCTTTCACCGGCTCACTCAGGCGGTCGCCCAACAGGCTCTCCGCAAGGTGGACCCAGCCGCCGCCCAGCGATTTCGTCGAACGCCGAGCCACTCGACCATCAAGGCCACCTGTCAGAAGCTGCCCGCAGGGAAGGGGCTCCACCCGCAACCACTCTCCAATCAGGCGATGAAGAGCCAGGCAGTGCGAAGCGTGGCTCAAGCGTTCGTGGACTTGCAGGAACAGCGGCACTCAGCTGACTACGACCACGCCGACGCATTCGATGCCAAGCGCCTCGCTGAAGCGCTTGAGACTTCGAAGCGAGCCATCAAAGCGATCGACTCAAACAAGAGCGACGCAGCGATGTGCGCGTTTCTCAGCTTGCTGGCACTCAAGTCCGACTGGGCGAGTTCCTGAAATCTCAAGCGAGGCCGGGGATCCAGTGGCCGCAGTTGACCGGAATGGCGGCGCCGGTGATGGGCCTGGCCATCGGCGAGGCCAGAAACACGACGGTGCCGGCGATCTCGACGGGGGTCGGCAGATAACCAAGCGCCGTCTCGGAGGCCACCTCGGCATACACGTCCTCCGGGGTGATTCCCTCCCCGCGTGCCTCGGCCTGCATCTCGAAATAGATCCGCACCGAGTCGCCATAGATGTAGCCCGGATGCACCGAGTTCACCCGAATGCCACGAGGGCCAAGTTCACGCGCCATCACCTGCGTGGCCCCGGCAAGCCCGCCCTTGGACGCCACGTAGGCCCCCGAGCCCGACTGGATGTGTTGGATCGACATGGTGTTCACCATGACGATGCGGGCATCATCGAACTCGTCCACGGCGGCGTCGAGCAGCGGCAGCATCTTCTGCGTCACCGCCAGGCCGCCCCACAGGTTGACCTCGGTGATCTTGCGCCACTTGTCCAGGTCTGCGTCGGCGAACGTGGTGAAGTCCCCGCTGCGAAACGCCGAGTTGATCAGGATGTCGACCCGACCGTCGAACACCTCGCCAACCTCAGAGACCATGCGTGCGACATCTTCGCCGTCGGCAATATTGGCGACGATCACCGGTGCACGGCGGCCCATCGCCTCGATCTGTGCCGCAACCTCGGGGGTCACTCGCTCGGACCGGGCCACCAGGGCCACGTCGGCGCCCTCCCGGGCCAACGCCAGCGCCACCTCGGTGCCCAGGCCGGGCCCCACACCGGTGACCAGCGCACGCTTGCCGTCCAGCATTCCCATGTCGGTTCCCCTCACGATTTCGGATTCGTCGGATCATCCACCGTCGGCCGGGCCGAGCCGGTCGACCGCCGCTCTTGGTCTGGGACTGTCACCTCTTGGTCTGGGACTGTCACTTCTTGGTCTGGGACCACGGTAGGTCGAGGTCGCTTCGCTGTTCCCGGGGCAGGCCGAGCGCCTGCTCGGACAGGTTGTTGCGGTGCACCTCTTCGGTGCCGCCTCCGATGCGGGCAGCGAACTGGTTGAGGCATTGGTACTGCCAGAACCCGCCACCCTCGGCGTCGTCCCACAGCATGCCCTCGGCACCTTCCAGATCGACAGCAAGCGTCGTACGGTGTGAGAGCGCCCGTGTGAATGCGTTCTTCAACAACGAGCCGTGCAGCATCTGGTCCCATCGCTCGTGGGCGATGGCGCTCTGTAGGCGGAGCTGCAGGTATTTCAGGATCGCCTCGTTGCCCCACACCCTGGCCAGTTCCTGGCGCACCGTTGGATCATCGGTGCGGCCAACCCGACGTGCCGTGGCGAGCACATTGGGGAAGGTGTTGGCCTGGCCTCCTCCCGAGATCATCTGCGACTCGTTACCCAAGGTGGTGCGAGCCACCTTCCACCCATTGCCCAACTCCCCCACCAGGTTCTCGGCCGGTACCAGAACCGAGTCGAGGAACACCTCGTTGAAGTGGGCCACGCCCTGCGCCTGAATCAGTGGCCGCACATCAATGCCGGGCGTGGCCATGTCGACGATGAAGAAGCTGATGCCATGGTGCTTGGGGACGTCCGGGTCCGTGCGGGCCAAGAGGATGCCGAAATCGGCATGTTGGGCGCTGGAGGTCCACACCTTCTGGCCGTCCACCACCCAGCCATCAGCCGGGTGGTCGGCAGCCACCGCCCGGGCGGCCAGGTTTGACAGGTCCGATCCCGCACCGGGTTCGCTAAACAACTGACACCACACCTCATCGCCGCGCAACAGCGGGCGAACGTAGCGCTCCTTCTGCGCCTCGCTGCCCCACTTGATCAGCGTGGGGCCCACCAGCGCCTGGGCGGCACCGATGAACCCTGGCGTCACGTCGTATCGGGCCGCCTCCTGACCGAAGATGATCTGCTCGGTGCGGGTGCCGCCACGGCCACCCCACTCTTTGGGCCACGTGATGCCGGCCCAGCCATTGTCGTACAGGGTGGTCTGCCACTCGCGACAGCGGCGCCGATATTCGGCGGCCCGCTCGGGATCGGTGGTGGCACCCCATCGGGACCAATCCCGATCGTCGCCGCGCTTCAGTTCGGCGTGTTGATCGAGAAAGGCCCGTGCCTCGGCACGGGCCTTTCCCTCCACTGCTGAGTCCTCAAAGTCCACGAGGACAGACTAGAACAGGTTCTCGTTTCGTCAGGTCAGCAGTGCTCCGCAGCTGCGCTTGTAGAGGAACACGGCCATGTCGCGTCGGATGATCGAAGCGTTGGGCGAGAACGTGCCCGGGCCGGTGCCGCCCGTGATCCCCTGCTCCGCCATCCACGTCACCGCATCGGTGTAGTACTGATTGGCGGGGATGTCAGTGAAGAGGTTGGCCCCGGTAGGTGCGGGTGAACCCTCCGCAGTCCAGATGAACACCGCCATGTCCTTGCGCTTCACCGGAGCCTTGGGTGAGAACGTGCCCGGACCGGTACCACCGGTGATGCCTTCGTCGACCAGCCATGAAACTGCGTCGTTGTAGTAGTCGAGGGCAGACACGTCGTTAAACCCGTTGTCAGGAGCGCCGGTTGGAGAGTCGGCATACCTCCAGAGGAACATGGCCATCTGGCCCCGGGTGACCTTTTGGGTCGGCGAGAACATTCCGGGGAGGGTTCCATCGGTGATGCCCTTGGCCACCAACCAGTCGATCGGCAGGGAGTAGTACTGCCCGGGGGCCACGTCGATGAAGCCGGCCGGTGGTGGGTTCAAGCACAGGTTGACCGGCTCTCGCACGATGGTGAAGCTCAAGTCCTTCGCGGCCACATCGAACCCGGCGTTGCAGTCGGACCTGTTGCTGGAATCGATCTTGAGGTTCGTCACATCGAACACCGCCGTGTTCGGGCTGCCGGCGCTCATCGTGAAGGGCCCGGCGGTCACGCTGAAGTCGTTGACGTATCGGACCGCTCCGCCGGGATTGGGAACCCCGGCCACGCCTGTTGCGGTTGTCAGCGGGCTGACCGACGCATTCTGCACGCTGAGTGTGGACGTCAGGGCCGATGTCGAGCCTCCAGCGTGGGTCTGAGAGAAGATCTCGTTACCGAGGGCGGTGCCGCTGGTGGCGTTGAAGGTGACCCTCACCTGGTCGCCGTTGGCGAACGTGGAGCCGTTTGGCGCATCGGCCCAAGTAGCGCCGCCGTCCTTACTCATCTGCCACACCGTGTTCCACCCGTCGAGGTGATAGCGGTAGTCGACCGGCAATCCCGTACCGAGAAAGCCGTTGCACCAACCCACGCTGCCCGCGGCCCCGTCGCCGTCACCGGTTTTGTTGATCTGTCCTTGGGTTCCGCTGTCGGTGGTCATCGCGCCCGCAGGCCCGGAGGTGGCGACGACGCCAACGAGGCCCATCAGCAACATCAGGGTGGCGAGCAAGGCCGTCGTTGCTCGCCGTCGAGGCCGCATCGCCTCGACGGCGGCAGGTGCTTCATGGTGAGAATTCACTGGTCCTACCTCCTGGTTGATCGGCAAGAACGTGCTCGCCGCCCCGTCATTCGACGAGTCCACAAACCCTAACCAACGAATTATCTTCATGTCCGGTGAACAGGGTCCCCGGGGCCGGTCGGCCTGCGATCAGTAGCCGCGCCAGACCGGATCGCGTCGCTCGCGGAACGACGCCATGCCCTCGGCGAAGTCTTCCGAGTGGGTATTGAGCTCCACGGCGATGGCCTCGTTGCTCATCATCGTGGCGCGATCCACGTCGAAGCTCTGGTTCAACAGCCACTTCGACAGGCCAAGTGCCTTGGTGGGCCCGGATGCAAGCCGCCCGGCCCACTCCCCCGCGGTCGCCGCCAACTCGTCTCGGGGCACCACCTTGTTGACCAGACCCAGCCGCTCAGCTTCGGCCACCGGCAGGTCGTCGGCGAACAACACCAATTCCTTCGCCTTGTGGAGGCCGATGGTGCGGGGCAGGAGGTAGGCACCCAGGGCGTCGACCACCAAGCCCCGACGGCTGAACACCTCGATGAACTTGGTGCCTTCTGCGGCGATCACCAGGTCGCAGGCGAATGCCAGGTGTGCGCCCATGCCGGCAGCCGTTCCGTTGACCGCGGCGATGATCGGCAGCTCGCTGTCGAGGATGGCGGGAAACAGCGTGTACTGCCCGTCGAGCATCATCCGGCGTGCGTCGCCAACCGCTCGCTCGGGCACACCTTCGGGGCGCTCCGAAGGAACCCGGTGGCTCAGGTCTGCGCCGGGGCAAAAGAGCTTGTCACCTGCGGCGGTCAGCACGATGGCGCGGGCGGCGTAGCTGCCGTTGAGCTCATTGATCAGGTCGCGGATGCGGTCGCGACACGGCGGCGAGAGTGCATTGCCCTTCTCGGGCCGATCGATGGTGATCCAGGCCACCTGGTCGACGATCTCCAGCCGAACCTGCTCGTCAAGGGGGCGGTCGGTGCTGCTGGCCTCGGCCATGGGGTACTCCTGTGGGTCGATCGAACCCGGTGGGCTTCACGCCCAAGCCGGATCTGACGTTGTATCAGGAACGGCGGGACCTGTGTGACAACGGCGCCGGGCGGGCACACTGGTGGCGTGACGGTGCCGATGTGAGAGAACGCTGGGATGTGGTGGTGGTGGGCTCCGGCCCCAACGGTCTGGCGGCCGCAGTCACCTTGGCGGCGGCGGGCCGCAGCGTGTTGGTGCTGGAGGGCAACGCCACCCCGGGGGGAGGCACCCGCACCGAGGCGCTGACGCTGCCCGGGTTTCGTCACGACGTGTGCTCGGCGGTCCACCCGCTGGGAGGCGGGTCGCCGGCATTCTCCCGGTGGCCACTGGAGCGCCACGGGCTCCGCTGGCTGCACCACGACATTCCCCTTGTCCATCCCCTGGACGACGGTCGAGCAGGCGTTCTGCGTCACTCCCTCGAGGAGACCGCCGCCGGGCTCGGCGCCGACGGCGACGCGTACCGGGCCATGATGGGCCCCCTGAGCGACAACTGGCCCAAGCTTGTCGATGCCTTTCTTGGTCCGATGCTGCGGGTGCCTCGCCATCCGGTCGTTTTGGCCCGCCTGGGACTGGCCGGCATCACGCCCGCGACCATGGTGTCCGATCGCTACTTCGCCACCCCGGAGGCCGGTGCGCTGCTGGCCGGTAACGCCGCCCACTCGTTCCTCCCGCTCAACCGGCCGCTGACCACCGCACTGGCCCTGGCGTTGATGGCCCCGGCGCACCAGAGCGGCTGGCCAATTGCCGCGGGTGGTTCCGCCGCCATCAGCGCAGCGCTGCTCGGTTACCTCCATGAACTGGGCGGCGAGATTCGGTGTGACACAACGGTGCGCACGCTGGGCGACCTCCCCCCGCACGACGTGGCCATCTTCGACACCGACGCGGCCGCGTTGGCCGCCATCGCCGGGGCGGCGATCCCCCGACGGGTGCGTCGCTCCTTCGCCGGGCGCCGACGCGGCCCAGGCGTGTTCAAGGTGGACTGGGCGCTCGACGGCCCGGTGCCGTGGACCAATCCCGACGCCCACCTGGCCTCCACCGTCCACCTTGGGGGCACGGCCGCCGAGATCGCTGCCGCCGAGGCCGAGGTGGTGCGCGGTCGCAACCCGGCGCGGCCCTTTGTACTGGCCGCACAGCCCGCGACGGTCGATCCCACGCGCGCACCCGCCGGCAAGGCGGTGCTGTGGGGCTACTGCCATGTGCCCAACGGTTCCACCGAGGATCGCACCGACGCCATCGAGGCCCAGATCGAGCGCTTTGCACCCGGTTTCCGCGACCTGATCCTGGCCCGCGCCGTGCGCTCACCCCATGACCTGGCCGCCGACAACCCCAACCATCCCGGCGGCGACATCACCGGCGGATCACTGGCCGGGCTCGGGTTGATCGCACGGCCGCGGCTCACCCCGCATCCCTACGCCACCGGCAACCCGGGCATCTGGTTGTGCTCCGCCTCGACGCCGCCAGGAGCCGGGGTGCACGGAATGTGCGGCTGGAACGCCGCCCAGGCGGTGCTCGCAGGAACGCCGGCCTGACCGACCCGCTCGCCGCTACTCGCCGGCAGGGGTGTTTGAGACCTCGATGTAGTCGCGGCAAGGTTGACCCCGCAGCGTGTTGCATGCGGGCAGACCTTCAGGAATCTCCAGGCCGTCGACCTTGGGCATCACCAGGCTGGTGGCGTGTTCGCCACCTCGGCCGATGGTCACCTGCGTATCGGCGGGCGCCTCGGGATTGACGAACGACCACAACGGGCGGCTTCGGCCGGGACTCTGCACGCTGACGCGCAGCCTGGAGCCCTTGCGGAAGATGTGGGTGACGCCCATGATCGGCACCCGTCGATGCACCCATTCGTCCGGCTTGAGCACCTCCCGGTCACGTTGAATGAAGGTGTACTCCACCTGATACTCATCGGTCAGCTCGGCATACTCCCCGGCGTGTTGCAGGGCGAGCCAACCAGACTGGACGTAGGTTTCCTCGCCATCGGGACGCACCTCGGTGAGATCCACCTGCACTGCGCCGTCGTCAGCGCCCGGCTTCACCCACATGTCGAGGTAGCCAGGGCCGGCCAGCACCAGGTCGTTGGTCAGCTCTGGTGTTGCGTAGGCCACCAGGTTGCCCTCCGGGGCCTGCTCATAGTGAATGGGTAGCTTCGTCTGAGAGTACTGAAAGTCGGTGGAGCTTGCGGAGGTGGTCGCCAGCCTTCCGGAATCCGGTTCGTATTCGAAGCTGTCTGCGCCCTCCCCGGACGGCGCAGCATCGCTGAGTAGCCGATCGTCGTCGAAATACCAGGTGGTCTTCTTGGCATCCTTGGGTGGATACTGGTCGAAGTCCCAGCGCACCCGCTCGCCCGTGGTACCGACCGGGTTGGTGTCGGCGCCTGACTCGACCAGCACCTGCACCGGCGACTCGGCGTCGTAGGCCGCCTTGGCACCCTCGAAGTCGTCCGGCAGATGATCGGCGAAGCGGTTTTCCCCGAAGTTTTGATCGATGCCGAAGTTCTCCTCGAACACTGAGCCTGATGCCTGGCGGATCCCGTCGGCGATGTTGGGGATCTCGCCGGCGACGTAGAAGGACAGGAACTCATACCAGTCGGTGATCAGCATCGGGCTGTACCCATCGGGGTGGTGCCCGTTGTAGAGCTTGAAGCGATGAAACGTGTCGGGGTCGAACTTGTTGAACAGATAGGGGAATCGTCCGCCGGTCTGTTCATCCTGATACCCGCCGGTGAGGAACGTTGGCACTTCGATACGCGGCACGAGCAACTGGAGGAACCGGGCCGCCGCCGAAGGCGGGAAGTTCACGAGCGCCTTGCCGAACTTGCCGAAGTCCAGGTTTTGGCTGCGGATCAACTGGTTGGCGCCACAGGTCTTGTCGCCTTTGGCGATGCGCTCGCCATCCCAGGACTGGCCGCCGGCTTCGGCCTGCCTGGTGCGCTCCTCCAACCACTGCTTGGTGAACCCGCCGTTGTAGACGCCTCCCGGCCACTGCTCGCGCCAAGGGTCGTCGATCACCGACTGCGGTGCGATGGCCGCCAGGTGAGGCGGCCTGGTCGAGGCCACATACAACTGGGCGATGCCCGCATAGGACAGTCCCACCATGCCCACCTTGTTACCCTTCACCCAGCTTTGGGCGGCAATCGCCTCGATTGCGTCGTAGCCATCGGCCTGCTGGGCCGGGTTGAACACCTCGAAAACGCCACCCGAGCAACCGGTGCCCCGCATGTTGACACCGACGGTGGCGAACCCGAGGAGGCCCGCGATCATCGAGCCCGGTTGGGGTTCATCGGGCTTGGAGGGTGAATAGCCGCTGTATTCCACCACGGTCGGATAGGGACCGTCTTCAATCGGGCCCGGAAGAGACACGTCGACCGACAGCGTGACCCCGTCGCGCATCGTGACGTAACCGAACCCGTCGCCAAGCTTCTGCTTTGCGTAAAAATCGTCGCCTGCGACCTCATCGACGCCCAACACGCGCACGTCGGCGCTGGTTTTGCCACCAAACCGGACCCGATAGATACCGGGGAACAGCACATCGCCATCGATCGTCGGAAGGTCACCCTCACCGGATTGCACCGTCAGGGGTTTGTCTGGGATGTAGGCGAAATGCGCCTGGCCCTCGTCGTCGGCCAGCAGCGTCAGGATGACCTGCCCATCGGAGTTCTCCAGCGCCACCGCCGCCGACTTCTTGGCGCCGGTCACGGTCAGCGTCTCCACCCCGGGGGTGATCGTCAGTCCGGTCGCCTCGTCCTCGTGTGGGCCCAGTTCGGCCGCGCTGGGGGCAGCCATGCCCGGGGCGGTGCGCACGAACTTGGCAACCGGGTCACCCGCCGGCGCCTTCTTCGCTGCGGCGTCATCATTGCCGGAGCAAGCGGTGAGCGCGGACCCCACCAGTAAAGGTACGGCCGCGAGCATCGCCAATCGACGCCTGTGCAACATGTGGATTCCCCCTGGGATGCCGAAGTGAGCCGTGTCACCGTAGGGTGCGTTGTGCAACGCGTTCCACTCCTCAGACCGCTCGGCTCATATGAAATATCACTCACTGCCAGGCATCGGACCTGATGTGACCGGCTCAAACCCCACTGGCGCCGATGCCCTCGACGTTCGCATCTACTCCGATGTGGTGTGCCCGTGGTGCTATATCGGAAAGCGTCGATTTGAAGCGGCACTGGCGCTCCCCGAGTGCCCCCCGGTGCGGGTTCGCTGGATGCCGTTCCAGCTTGACCCTGGCGCGCCGGCGCAGGGCGAGCCGGTCGCCGAGGCATACGCCAAGAAGTTCGGCGGCGCGGCCCGGGCCCAACAGATCATGGCGCAGGTGACCGAAGCCGCCGCGGGCGAAGGCTTGGAGTTCCACCTCGACCGCGCCATCCGCTCCAACACCTTTGACGCCCACCGGCTGCTGTGGTGGGCGGGCTCC
>MTKZ01024324.1_pt1 | contig 17200 bp, 16 predicted proteins | sample 1042781 | NCBI WGS metagenome assembly MTKZ01 (sample SAMN06212207, study PRJNA360539) | anaerobic digester metagenome | biome: Wastewater treatment plant; material: sludge; isolation source: anaerobic digester fed with sludge from wastewater treatment plant | place: Denmark: WWTP Viborg ... | reverse complement strand
TCTTGTAAATAGTTGTGAATCAAAATTATTAAAAACCTCATCTGAAATATTGTAAACCTCCTCAGCTCCGTATGCGCCAAGTTCGTTAGCGTTTTCGGCAAGTCCTAAAGTAAAGGCTTTGCAGGAAGTGCCCATCAACTCGGCTGTTTTCTTGCCATAAGTTACAGCTTCAAATGCATTTTTTTTGACTTTTCCATCTGTAGACTCTGCAAATATTATAACTGACATAAGATATCTTTTTTTGAATTATTGGGAAATGATTTAACTAAATAAGATCAGATCACTTTTGCCTCTTCGTGCAAAAGTCTAATCAACTCATCTGTGTCCTCAGGAGCGATCATATGGACTGATTGTTTAGCAGGAGGTAGTTCATGAGTCACCAGCGTAACATGATTAACTACAGTCGAAGGTTCAACTACTACAAGTGGTTTACTTTTAGCTGTCATAATACCTTTCATATTAGGAATACGCTGTTCAGCCATACCTTTTGCGCAGGAAATTACCAAAGGCAATTGAGCCTCCATCGTTTCTGTTCCACCTTCGATCTCTCTGTTGATAGTTGCAGAAGTTCCGGTTATGTCCAGTTTATTTGCATATGAAATAAAGGGCAGGTCTAATAATTCTGCCAGAGTAGCTCCTACTTCAGAGTCATTATAATCAATAGTCTCTTTTCCCAAAAGGATTAAATCGTATTGTTGTGTTTTTATATAGGCTGCCAGTTGATGCGCCACATCCCAGGCTCCCTCGGGATCTTTATTGATGCGCACAGCGTCAGAGGCTCCGATAGCCAGTCCTTTTCTGATAATCGTATCATTGTCCGCCAAACCTACATTTATAACCGTAACAGTTCCGCCACTGGTTTCAGTAAGTTCAAGTCCTCTGACCAATGCATACCATTCATCGTAAGGATTCATTATAAATTGTATGCCATCCGCCTGAAAGTCACGACCATCATTTTTAAAAGCTATTTTAGCTGTCGTATCAGGAGTTTTGCTGATGCAAACCAATATTTTCATAGATTAAAAATTAAATATCATTTATTCAATAAAAGAACGAAGATTTGCTCAACGAAATAGTATTTTAAAATGATCAGGATTGTCGTCCATAATCGGAATAATATTTCGTTTTAAAAGCTGCAAAGATAAGGAAAAATATTCTGAAAAAATAATTGTAAAGTCCTATAATGTAGCTTTTAAATCAAGCACTAAAAAAGCAAAAAAGTTTTAACTTTTTTCAGGAGTCTAATGCATTGCAGGTTAAGGATTTGAAGCATTCTACATGCANNAAAGGATTTGAAGCATTCTACATTATCCAGGTGAAAATTAGGCATGTAAATTTTCTTTTACCAAATAATGAATGATTATATTTACATAACAGATGATAGTCATCAATGTATTCTAATATACAACCATAGCAACGCTTTTGGCGAAAGAATACACTTGTAATTTGTAATTTAGTCCTATAAAAAAGTGGAGAAATGATGACGCAACGATTGACAGAACTAATGGATCTTCTGGAGCAGGATCCGCATGACAGTTTTATTTTATTTGCTGTGGCTAAAGAATATGAAACTAACGATATGCCGGATCAGGCAGAGCATTATTATTTGGAATTAAAAAAAGCAAATCCATCCTACGTAGGTCTCTATTATCATCTCGCAAAGCTTTATGAAGAAATAGGACATGCAGAAGATGCCCTTCAAATATATGAGGAAGGAGTGTTTATGGCTACCAAAATGAGCGATCAGCATGCGCTGGCTGAATTAAAAAATGCTAAAATGAATCTGGAGTTGATGCTGTAGTTAGTATGTCAGTACTAGAGTATATCAGTATTAGAGTATGTCAGTATTAGAGTATTATAGNNTTAGAGTATTATAGTTAATCAGTAATCAGCTTTTGGCTATTTGTCTGATCCTCGCTTGCTTGCCAACAAAGGCAGGAATTTAATTGATTTATTTGATTACACTGAATTTTTCCTGACGAATTGATGGTTGGTGAAAGAAAGGTATCCTATTTTCTGCAACGAAGCCATCAGCTATTGGCTATTGGCCATTGGGTATCAGCCTCTAGCTTTAGGCCACCCTTAACATGAAAAACTACTCACTCTCCTTCGCCCCTTTATAAATTTTCCATTTCATCTCACAGCTCAATACATCCCTCAAATACAAATACAGCCGGACCTTTCAACCAAATATTTGACATTTTTCCGGATTTATCCATGATTGCCATTACATTTAGTATTCCTCCTTTTGTTCTGACCTCCACTTTTTCGCTGAAACACCCTTTTTTCATGGCAACTAATGCTGAAGCGGTCACGCCGGTGCCACAGGATAAAGTTTCATCCTCTACACCTCGTTCATATGTAGCAACTAACATATGATCTGAAAATAGTTGGACGAAATTGACGTTGACTCCGTCCTTAATATAGGGCGCACTATTTCTGATGGCTCTTCCTTCATTGACCACACTCACTTCTGAAAGATCGGCAACTATCTTAACAATGTGCGGAGAACCAGTATTGAGTTCAAAAAAATTATGTTCTATTTCCTTGATCTGATCTACATCTTTCATTTGGAGCGAGATCATGCCATCGCTGTTCAGGAAAGCTGAATGGGGCCCATCACTAGCTTTGAAATCAGCTTTTTCTCCTATAATTTGGATGTCTTGTGCAAACCTGAAAGAACATCTGCCGCCATTTCCACACATAGACCCGGGAAATCCATCTGCGTTATAATACAGCATCTCGAAATCATACTTAGGTGTTGGTTTAATGACAATCAATCCATCCGCACCAATACCAAAGCGCCGATCACATAGTATCTCAATCTGATGTTGGGTCAATGATTTATATTCATCATACTCAAAGCCATTGATCATAATGAAATCATTCCCTGCACCCTGATATTTACTAAAATTAATTTCCACTATTTAATCTTAATTTTTTGTTATTGAGTTATGTCACTTGTGATTTTGATAAAACAAAGCTAAGAGTATTTCGTTTCATTTGTTTAACTTTAATTCTCTTAATTGATTATCAGTTAATTGTTTCAAAAATGACAAGCATGATCCAAAAAAAAGATCTAATAATCATCACATTATCTGTCCTTCTTAGTACTGCTCTTTTTACTTTTATCTCCAGAAAAGACACTGAACTAAAGAAGACAGATCGTAATGCATGGAGTAAGTTTGTCAATCAAAATTTTGTCTCTTCTAGTAGTTACCCTCCGATAGATTTTATTAATGCAGCAAGAATAGGGACACCAGCTGTGGTCAAAATAGCTGTTAGAAACGGTGGTTATGAATTTTGGAACAATGAAGAGAATGCTGTCATTTCAGAGGGTTCGGGAGTAGTTATTTCAGAAGATGGTTACATCGTTACCAATCATCATGTAATCTCTATGGGCAATTCTTTTGAAGTCATGACCTCTGACAAGAAAAAATGGAAAGCCACCCTCATTGGTTCAGATGAATCAACAGATATTGCAGTTCTTAAAATCAATAAATCTTCTTTGCCTTTTTTATCTCTCGGCAATAGTGATTCAGTCCAGATCGGACAATGGGTCATCGCTATTGGCAACCCTTATCAGCTCAGCTCTACTGTCACCAGCGGAATAGTCTCTGCTAAAGGAAGAACTATCGATCTCTTAAAAGGTGCTTACCCTCTTGAATCTTTCATCCAAACAGACGCTGTATTCAATGAAGGCAATAGTGGTGGTGCATTACTTAACGCGCGTGGCGAACTCATAGGGGTAAATACTGCTGTCTTTACTAAAAGTGGAAAATTTGAAGGTTATTCTTTTGCAATACCTAGCAATATTGTACGTAAAATGGTCAGCGACATTATGTCTTATGGCAAGGTTCAGAGGGCTATGCTTGGCGTTGGTATCGAAGATATAAGCGATGCTTTGTCAAAGAAAATTGGAGTAGATCCGGAAACTGGCGTTTTTATAAATCGAATTTCTCAAGGTTCAGCAGCTGAAAAGGCAGGAATGTTGTATGGTGATATAATTACTGAAATTAATGGTAAAATCGTTCGCTCATGTCCGGCCCTTCAGGAACAAATAGCATTATATAAACCGGGAGATATTGTTAACGTAAAATACTTAAGAAGCAATAATTCCTATACAGGATCACTCAAGTTGACAAGTCCTATTTCAACCGCTTTTGATGTGATCATTAGGTCTGATTTGGAATTGAAGGCGATAGGTATAGAACTCAGAGAACAAATAATGCGGAATGGAGAGAAAGGAGTTATAGTTCACACGATCTATCAAAATACTCCTTCAGGGAAAACCGCCATGGAATCAGGTTTCATTATAAATGAAGTCAATGGCATGAAAGTCTCGAGCGCTGATGATGTTATTTCAGAGATTAGAAAAAACAATTCTCAATTGATACTAAAGGGCAGGTACAGAAATATGAATAAAAATTATGAGTATCAAATCAATAGGCAAGGAACAGGGCTATAAAGATTAAGCGGATCGTATTTTATTCTTGGACCAAATTTTTGTAGTTGAATTCCGAGCCGACAATAGGTTATCCAAATGTAAACGGTTTATTATGAAGCCTTTTCGGTATTGGACTTGTTTATCTTTTTACCGGCGCACATTTTTCCTTAAATGACCAAATAATAAAAAGCAAGCTTGCCATTGTTTTCATTTTGAATTAAATGATCCGGATCAATTAAGGCATTCTGCCTTATAAATAAAAGAATGTTCCGGACATAAAAAAAGAGAAGCATTGCGGCGCTTCTCTTTTGATAAACATACTCAAAACTTATTTTTTTAACTTGATCGAGCAACCAACGGCTTTTGTATAACTCGTCTTGATTTCCTTTCCAGATTTTAATGCTTCAATAGCATTTTCCAGATATTTAACCTGAACGCTTTTAGGTTCATTTACATTGTCATCGATAGCTCCAATGTATTTGACAACACGGTTTTTATCTAACAAAAAGACGTGCGGTGTTCTCGTAGCTCCATATACAGGAAATACTTTCTGCCCATCATCAAATAGATAGGGGAAGGTGAATGCTTTTTCTTTGGATCTTTCTTGCATCAGCTCGTAACTGTCACCTTCTGAAACTGCAGGATCATTGGGATTGATAGCTATGACAGGATAACCCTGACTGGCATATTTATTATTAAGTGCTATGATTCTGTCTTCATAAGCGACAGAAAAGGGGCAATGATTGCAGGTGAAAATAACGATATAACCCTTAGCGTCTTTAAAGTCTGCCAGCGAAACGGTCTTGCCATCCACATTTTTAAGTTTAAAATCTGAAGCAGTATCACCTACTTTATAGCCACCATCAGCCGGCATTGTAAAGGCAGAAATTCCGACATATAGAAAGGATATACTTAGAAAAGAAAGAAATAGTTTCATGTGTTTTTTAATTTATTGAATTAATGTTTTTTATTAGTTGCTCAGCATTTTCAAAATTAGTGCTGATAAAGATACTTTTTTCTTTATTATAGATATAAGTGACAGGGATAGCTCCGTCCCAATCCTTATTTACTTTTGGAATCCAGGTGTTACCGTCAGGATCATTCAATAAAATGACTTGCCCGGGTAATTTATTTTTCTGGAGAAATGGCTTTAAGCGACTTTCCAACATTTTTGGAAAATCCATACTTACCATGATGAATTTAACTTTCTGTCCTTTAAATTTTTCTTCAGCCTCAAGAAAGTATGGAAGCTCTTCCACGCAAGGTCTACACCATGTTGCCCAGAAATTCACGACATAGGTGGTGTCATTTTTCTTTGATATGAAAGGTGCCAACCCATCAAAATTAACCATAGGTATATCTTGAGCCTCAACTCGAACAAGTGATAGTAAGAGAATACTAAGAATACCGAAAGAAATTTTTGATTTCATGCTCATAAAAACATCAAAACGCTAAAGCGTGTTGCATCCTGCGTGTTAAAATACTGTGAATATTATGGTCGGGCCGACTCATCTTGTAAATAAATGGTGACATCTATGGCTCTTAAATTGTATTTATTGCCTATCGGATATACTTTTCTGATCTTTGCCATTTGCTTGAGTCCCAATCCTGACAGGGCAATCGCGCTTGTTGCTATAAGAAAGTCCAGAGTATTAGGAGGTTGGAAAAATATACCATATAATGCCGAAGTAGCAAATGTAGCAAGTCCGGCCTTCCACAGCACTTCGCCAATGACAGGAGATATGAAAGGTTTGTAACTTTTTATATATTCAATTGAATCGATCGGCACAGTCAATCCAAACATATGTATGACATTATTGTCCACATCTATCTCATCAATTGCAGTTCGGATCCATTGATCACTTTGTCTGAGTTTGAAGATGATCTCATCCCCTGAGCCATATTTGAGTTTGGTTTTAACAAAGTCTTTTTCTAATTGAAGAAACTTTTGTGCAAAAGAAACATGTAGGGTTGAAGATAAAAAAATGACAATAAGTAAAAGCTTTAAAGCGGGTCGGATTCGTTGATCGAATATGAAGAAGTTTGCTTTATTGAACATTTCTGGTTAATTTTTCAAATAAAGAACGGACAGCTTTGTCGATTTGTTGATAATCAGTCATTTCTTTACCTACAAAGATCAACATAAAGTCGAGGCTAATGTTTGCAGATTGGCATATTTCATTCAGGGATGCTTGATTTAGCCTAACAGATTCTCTTAATCGACGTTTTAAGGTATTGCGGTCCACCGCCTTTTTAAATAGTTTTTTGGGAACCGAGACAGCAACTTTGAAGGAAAGTAGCCGACCAGAAGAAGGTTGGACGGAATAAACCATCTTTATAGGATAAGTAAATTGGCTTTTGCCCTCATTGAATAGTTCTGAGATAGTGACAATACTTTTGAGTTTATTGTCGCGGGGAAGTGCAAAGGTTCGTTTCACGTTAAAATAAAATAGGCTATCAAGCTGCAATAGCCCAATAGCCTACTCTTTGTTTTATAAAGATAACTTACTTAGTCTTCATCTCATCAGAAACAGTCAGCTTGTGCCTTCCCTTCGCTCTTCTGTTGGCAAGGACTCTCCTACCGTTTTTAGTACTCATACGAGATCTGAATCCGTGTTTGTTTACTCTTTTACGCCTTGAAGGCTGGAATGTCCGTTTCATAGGAATTAATAATTAAATGTTTTTAGAAAAGTGGGACAAAGGTAAGTCAATGTTTTTGAATATCAAAATTTATTTTAAAAGTATTTTTAGGATAAATGATTGGTAATTATTTAATTATGTAAAAATTTAATTGATAGGGAGTTAGATCAGGTGATCAGGTGATCAGGTGATAGGGTGATCGGGTGATCAGGTGATAGGTTGATGGGTGTGCTGTAAATAATTATAAATGATAAATTACAAATGATGGTGTTACCCACGATACTATTATGATTTGTATTTTAAACAAATTTAGCCTTCTGGCATAAGCTCAATGTCATAAAGTTATGGCCATAGGTTCTTTCAAAATATCCCGGTGCGCTGCACCTTGGAGCAGCCTTCATACGAACTCGATAAATATTGTGGTGCGCTGCACCTGGAAGAAAAGCAAAGGTGCAGCGCAAAGGGATATTTATAGAAATAGATTTGATAGACTATCAGGTGCAGGGCACCGAAATATAGTCTATAATAGATTATTGATTTCAATTGCTTAACTTAATGACATTGACCATGAGCTATAAACATTAAGCTTTAGCCCGGAAATTGCACCAATAATTACTTCCCAATCCTTGCACCATTTTCAATTTCCTAAGACTACAAACTCTTCTCGATACCAATATGGAGCCAACAGCCAACAGCCAATGGCCAATAGCTATAAGCATTAAGCTTTAGGCATTACTTCCTAAACTTCGCGTCGTTTTCAATTTTCAATTTTCAATTTTCAATTCCCCTTTCCTAAAGACACAAACAATTCTCGCTACTACTATGGAGCCATCAGCCATCAGCCAATAGCCATCAGCCGAAACCTATTCCTCATGCAAACACAACAAAGCAACATCAGAATAATGTGCTAACGACTTCGATACGCTGTGGTAAAAAATATTCTCAAACCAATTGCGCTTCTTAGTTACTGTACACAATACAGCATTAGTGTATTTCTCTTTGAGTTTCAATAGGGCTTCTTCAACCTTTCCACCAGGTATGCTGATACTTCCATCTATCAGAGATTTAAAATTATCTCTAACATATTTTTCTCTATCTACATTTTCTTCCCCTTCTTTTTCGATATGGATAAGTTGGATTCTAAAATTAAGTTTCTCCTTGAAGAATTCAATTATGTTCAAAGAACCTGGATCAACAGCTGTTTTGTAGTCAGTACCGATGAGTAAATGGCCACTTTCAGGCAAGACATAATCCTTTGGAATAAGAAATAAAGGATGATCGATCTTTGATAAAACCCCGCCTGCTGTGCTTCCAAGAATCACCCCACTGAGTCCACTGGTCCCAGTAGAGCCCATTATAACGAGATCAGCTTCAAATTCCGCTGCAGCGTTTACGATAGAAGGAACTGTAAAATCTACCTTATTATCGGTAGATATTTTACCATCAAATCCTTTTTCCTTCAGGCGCTCAGCCATCTGTTGTAGGTTTTTTCTCTTGATCTCAAGATATTCGTGGATATAGATGGCAGCGTACACATTGCTATTGATCCCTTCCGTAGGAAGAGATGTATGCATCAATACGATCTCAGCATCGCCTTTGGTAGCGATTGCCACTGCCACATCAATAGCTTTATTAGAGACTTCACTAAAGTCTGTTGGTGCAAGAATTCTTTTTATGCTCATTTTCAATTAAGGGTTTACTATGTGATGTAAATGATATTTATATTTAATTTTTTGAAAGATTTGAATTCGTAAATTCATATGTTAGAATACATTAGCGATGCCGTAATTTTCCATTGCTCATTTTTCCTTCCTCATTTTCAACTTTCCCTTTCCTGCCAATAACCATCATTAATTTGTCTGAACCACTGATTAAATTGATTTCTTTGATTGCACTGATTTCTACATGCAAATTGCTTCAGAGGAATTAAAGCCATAAGCTTTTAACTACAAGCCAAAAGTCAAATTAGATATATCCTTCCCACTCTTCGCCCCATTTTCAATTTTCAATTTTCAATTTTCAATTCTCCACCCCTCTCCTAATCTCATAACCCTCTCACCTCCAATAACGTTGCCATTTTCTCCAAAATTAAGAAAATTTAATATTGGACAAAAAAAAATCCCCTACAACATGCGTCATAAGGGACTTCTATATTTTCAATTTAGATACTAACCATTCATTGAGGTCAGAAATTCTTCATTGCTGGTTGTTCCAAGAATATACTTTCTGAGGAATTCCATTGCTTCATCAGGACGCATATCAGCAAGCTGATTTCTAAGGATAAACATGCGTTGTAATGTTTCTTTATCAAGCAATAGATCGTCTCTTCGTGTACTTGACTTGGTAAGATCAATGGCAGGATATAATCTTTTGTTGGCCAAAGTTCGGTCAAGTTGTAATTCCATATTACCCGTACCCTTGAATTCTTCAAAGATGACGCCGTCCATTTTCGAACCGGTATCGATCAATGCCGTAGCCAGGATAGTCAACGAACCACCATTTTCGATCTTTCTGGCAGCACCAAAGAACTTCTTAGGTTTGTGCAGAGCATTAGCTTCCACACCTCCAGATAATACTTTACCACTGGCAGGTGCCACGGTATTGTATGCTCTTGCTAGTCTTGTGATTGAATCCAAAAGGATTACCACATCATGGCCACATTCTACAAGTCTCTTTGCTTTCTCAAGTACGATACCTGCCACTTTAACATGATTCTCTGCTGGTTCGTCAAATGTGGATGCAATTACTTCGGCATTTACGTTTCTTCTCATATCAGTAACCTCTTCCGGACGTTCGTCGATCAAAAGGACAATTAGGAAACATTCAGGATGGTTAGTTGCTATAGCATTTGCGATGTCTTTCAATAAGAAGGTTTTTCCTGTCTTAGGCTGAGCTACTATCAATCCACGTTGACCCTTTCCGATCGGTGTGAATAGATCGATCATCCTATTGCCATAATCTTTACCATTTTTACTTCCACTCAAATTGAATTTTTCGATTGGGAATAAAGGCGTTAGATAGTCAAAAGGAACCCTGTCTCTGATCTGACTTGGCAATAGACCGTTGATGTTAGCAACTCTCAGAAGGGCGAAATATTTCTCACCTTCCTTCGGTGGTCGTATAGCTCCTTTAACAGTATCACCTGTCTTCAAGCCAAATAATTTGATCTGTGAAGGTGATACATAAATATCATCAGGAGATGTTAAGTAATTATAATCTGAAGATCTTAGAAATCCATATCCGTCAGACATCATTTCCAGGATACCTTCTCCTTCTATCATCCCATCAAAGTCAATGTTGAATTTTGGGGCTTCAGGTTCCGGTTTAGTTGTTTGTCTTGATTCGCGAACTTCTCTAGGCGCTTCAGCAGCAACTTCATTGTTTGCAGTCACAGCATTCTCAGTTTTAAGAGCTTTTTTGGCTTTAAAGGGCTTTTCGGCAGGAGTATTCTGGACTGTTTCGGTTGCGGGTTTTGAATTTTTCTCGATATCTGCAGGTGCAGTTTCTGTTGCTGCGGTTTTGAGATGAGTGGAGGTGAAGAATTTTTTTCTTTCAACAACTGGTTCGATCACTGCAGGTTCCTGTGGACCTTTTGCACTTTCGCCTTCTGCTTGCGCAGTTTTAGTTTCTTTCTTAGCAGGAAGAGGTTTTTTAGCTTTTCGCTTTTTGTCCGCGGCAGCTCCTTTAGTTGGTTTGCTCGTGGTGAAAAGGTTTGCTTCCTCCTCGTCTTGATTGTTGTTGGGTCTTGGAGCGGAAATCCTTTCTTTTTGATGAGGTTTGCTTTTTGAGCTTTCCTTTTCCATGGCCAGCACTTGCTCCGGCGTGATCTGAGTATTTAAAGCTTGTTGATCAAGGATCTTATAAATCAGCTCTTGTTTGCTTAATTTTTTATAACCTTTAAGATCATTTGCTTCTGCTACTTCTCTTAGCTCCGGGACCAACATACTGTCCAATTGCAAAATGTCATACATACAAATAAATGTTATTTTTTTGGAAAAATAGTTGGGCCCCTTTTTGGACAACAACTATGACTATTTATTTATTCTGGTGAATAAACTAGAGTTAAAATTAGATTAAAAGATAAAAATTTGAAATTTCAAACCAAGTGCCAATAACACAATTTAAAAGACCGATTTGGTAATGTAAAAAACTTTAATTCGGAAAATTCTTTCGTTGAAATTAGCCTTAACCCAGATTTGAATGGCTTAAGCCCTCTCGGCTTGAAATGATTTCGCAAATGTACAATATCTTTTTTTATTAAACTATATTTGCACCTTAAAAATTACAATTTTCAATAATTTAATGAATTTATTCCCATGCTTAAAGTAGAAATGCTTCGTAACCAAAGAGATAGAGTGGATGTTGGCCTTAAAAAAAGGAATTGGTCGGAAGAAAAACTAGTGATAATAGATCAGATCATAGTACTTGATGATCAGAGAAAAGAAGTACAAACTGCTCTGGAAACTGAACTTTCAGAGATGAATAATCTCTCAAAGGCTATTGGAGAATTAATGAAAAATAAAGCCATTGATGAAGCCAATAGCTTGAAAGTAAGAGTAGGCCTGCTTAAAGATTCAAGTAAGATCAAAGAAGAAATGCTCAAGTCGCTTAAGGAAGAACTTGAAGAGCATCTATATACTATCCCGAATATTCCTCATGAAAGTGTGCCATTTGGCATTGGTGCTGATGACAATATGGTATATCAGGACTTCACAGGAGTTATGCCCACATTGCCGCCCAATGCGCTCCCTCACTGGGAGATTGGTGAGAAATATAATTTGTTTGATCTGAAACTCGGTGTGAAAGTCACGGGAAGCGGGTTTGTAGTTTATCGCGGCCAGGGAGCCAAGCTGCAAAGAGCGCTAATTAATTATTTCCTGGACTTTAATACTAAAGCCGGTTATGAAGAAATACTGCCTCCTCATCTTGTAAATGAAGACAGTGCCACGGCTACAGGCCAGTTGCCCGACAAAGAAGGTCAGATGTATTATTGTGAAAAAGATGATCTTTATCTGATTCCCACATCCGAAGTCCCTGTCACTAATATTCTTAGAGACGACATTCTGCCTGATCACCTTATACCGTATTGTATGACCTCTTATACGCCCTGTTTTAGAAGAGAGGCAGGATCATACGGAGCTCATGTCAAGGGTCTAAATAGAGTCCACCAGTTCGATAAAGTGGAGATCGTCCGCGTAGAGAAACCAGAGAGATCTTATGAGGCATTGCAGGAAATGGTAGCACACGTAGCCAGATTGATGGAAAGTCTTGAACTACCTTATAGAATCCTAAGATTATGCGGCGGAGATATGGGATTTGCTTCAGCAATGACATATGATTTTGAAGTTTGGTCAGCAGGACAGGAAAGATGGTTAGAAGTTAGCTCTGTGTCGAATTTTGAGACCTTTCAGTCGAATAGATTGAAACTCAGATATAGGGATGAAGACAATAATATGCAGTTGTTACACACACTGAATGGTAGTTCTCTAGCACTGGCGCGCATAGTAGCCGCTCTACTTGAAAATAATCAAACAGAAGAAGGTATTCGGATACCGGAAGTACTTAGGAACTTTTTCGGAGCTGAATTCATTAATTGAGGAACTTGAATAAAGGGATTTGTCGTAAATCTGGATTAGAGCTTTGACCTTTTAGCGAGTTATTAATAAATTTAATTTCTAAAATATATTGTTCAATGGGTGGTGGTTATTTAGTATATATGATTCTTGGGGGTATTGGAACCGTAGTTGGAATGATTCTGAGTGCAAGGTTGAAATCAAAATTTAACCATTATAGCCAAGTCGGCCTTCATTCAAGATTATCTGGCAAAGAAGTCGCTGAAAAAATGTTGAAAGACAATGGTATCTATGATGTTCAGGTCATATCGGTAGACGGCTTCCTTTCAGACCACTACAATCCCGGCAATAAAACTGTCAACCTTAGCCCTGATGTTTTTAATGGAAGAAGTGTTGCAGCGGCTGCAGTCGCTGCACACGAATGTGGCCATGCTGTACAGCATGCTACATCTTATGCCATGCTTAAATTCAGATCAGCCATCGTTCCTGTGGTGCAATTTGCAGCCACAGCACAGCAATTTTTACTGATGCTTGCACTTGGAGTTCTGGGGGCGACAGGCAACTCAACTATATTACTCATCACCATTATTGCCTTCTTTATCACCACGGTATTTAGTATCATCACGCTCCCTGTTGAGTTCGATGCCAGCAATAGAGCGCTCGCATGGTTAGACTCTTCCGGCATCGCTTATGGTGAAGAACATGCCGGAGCCAAAGATGCACTTTGGTGGGCAGCCATGACGTATGTGGCAGCAGCACTTTCATCACTCGCTATGCTAGTATATCTCGTCTTGAGGTATGTCGGCATGAACCGAGACTAACAAAGATTATACTACGACTACTTGTAAATAATTGAAGAAATGATTAAAGTCCTTACCCTATTTTTGTTTCTTTTATTTTCACTGGATTCATACGCACAAAATACCATCCATGGAAAAACCACGGATGAAAATGGCAATAGTATTCCTGGTGTAAATGTCTACATAAAGGATGCTTATGATGGTGCTATTTCAGATTCTACTGGAAAATTTACATTTAAGACTTCCTCCGAAGGTCCGGTGACTCTCATAGGATCTTTTATTGGTTACAAGTCTGCCGAGCAGTATCTTGATATCAACAAGAATAATATTGAAATTAATCTCAAGCTAATAGAAGAGATCTCTGAACTGAATGCCGTAGTTATTACCGCAGGTTCATTTGAAGCAGGTGACAAAAAACGTGCTACTGTGCTTTCGTTACTGGATATAATTACTACTGCCGGAGCTGACGCTGATATTTCAGCAACTCTTCAGACGGTGCCTGGTGTGCAGAAAGTCGGCGAGCAAGAAGGCTTATTCGTTAGAGGTGGTTCTGCCGAAGAAGCCAAAATTATTATCGATGGGGCAGTGGTCAATAATTTCTTTTATTCCAGTATTCCGGGCATTGCTTCACGAGGCAGATTTTCGCCTTTTTTATTTAGCGGAACCTCTTTTACGAGCGGTGGATATAGCGCATTATATGGACAAGCACTTAGTGCTGTACTTAATCTGGAAAGTGTTGATCTGCCTGCAAGAAGTGAGTTTCAACTTGGAGTGTCACCAATTTTTCTTTCAGCCGGCTTTCAAAAAGTCAATTCGGAGAAGACTCAAAGTTTTGGAGCAAGCTATTCTTATGCCAATCTTGGACTGTACATGGCTGTTATTCCTCAACGTTTTGACATATCTCAGGCACCTATCGGTCATGACGGGGATATGAATTATAGGTTTAAAACAAAAAAGAACGGTATTTTCAAAGCATACGCCACATATAGTTTTGGCAAGCAGGGTATTCGGCAGGAGTCACTTGATTCTATCGGTCTAAAAAATGGTTATCGTGTCGACAATGCCAATGTTTACTTCAATACAAGTTTTAAACAGTCCCTAGGAAAGCATTGGAAATACTTCGGTGTAGCGAGTTATAGTTATAATAAGGACAACATAGATGCTAAATTACTAAATGATCAAAATCAGCAATTGATGAATATCGGCATTGAATCCTTGGACAATGTCAATTTTTCATCTATTGCTACCCAACAAATGTGGCAGTTGAGGTCGCTCCTTGAAAGGAAGTTTGATGGTTTGAATGCTTTGAGATTTGGTGCAGAAGCATGGTATAATAAAGATCATGCGGATATCAATTCAGCATTTTTCAATGGTGAAACTGATATTGAGGATACTTATGGAGCCGCATTTGTTGAGTCAGATATTTATCTTTCAAAAAATCTGGCCTTTCGTCCCGGCATAAGAATTGAATATAGTAAATTGATTTCAAGGGCCAATATTGCCCCAAGAATGAGTCTTTCCTATAAGATTGCTCCACAGATGCAACTAACAGCGGATTACGGTATCTTTTACCAAACACCTGAAAGAAAATACTTGTTATTTGACAATGATTTTGACTTCCAACGAGCTGATCACTACATCCTTACTTATCAATGGCTGACAAAAGATTATACATTTAGGATTCAGGCTTATGATAAAGAATATGTTAGCCTTGTCAAGACAGATGATAATGCTATAAGCATAGCTAATACCAACGGCACAGGTTATGCGCGTGGACTTGAGTTTTTCTGGAGAGACAAAAAAACTTTCAAGGGATTTAATTACTGGTTGAGTTATTCTTACATCGACACAAAAAGAGATTATTTAAATTATCCTATTTCGGCCACACCCACTTTTGCAGCAAGACATTCCGGAAGTATAGTGCTAAAGAAATTCTGGATGAGTAAATTTATCGGCATCAATTGGAGTTATACAGTGACGTCAGGTAGACCATATTTTAACCCAAATTTACCTGTAGCAGATTTCTTAAGTGAGAAAACAAGGGTTTATCAAAGCCATAATGTAAGTGTAAATTGGCTGACTAACATTTTCAAGAGTAATGCGGTAGTGGTATTTAGTCTCAATAATGTATTTAATCAAAAGCAAATATTTGGGTATAATTATAGCTCAAGATTGTTGGATGAAAACAATCTTTATGTAAGAAAAGCCGTTCAACCTCCTACTGCACAAAGCGTTTTCTTAGGAGTATTTATGAGTTGGGGTGTAGACAGGACATTGGATAATATCAATAATAATTTATAGACTTTTTCACAAAATCATTTTATCAATAAATTTTAACAAATGAAAAATTTACTTCTATTATGTGTTCTATTACTTTCGACAGGTTTGTTTGCACAATCCGGTTATGAGAAAGCAATGGCTGCGGGACTTCGCAAATTAAAGATGCTAAGACATCAAATGAAATGAGTTCGGCTTCAGCATATTTTGAAAGAATTGCAAATTCCGAAAAAACAAATTGGTTACCTTATTACTACGCTGCGCTCACAAATAACCTTGCGGGATGGATGGATGAAACAGCAGATAAAGATAAAGTTTCTGCCAAAACAAATGAATTGATTGCTCAGGCTGATGCACTTAGTAAGGATAATTCTGAGATATATTGCTTAAAGCAAATGTCCGCTGTGATGGCTATGTCAGTCGATCCCATGGCCAGATGGCAGACTTATGGTATGGAGGCCAGTAGTGCACTTGATAAAGCTAAGAAGCTGGATCCGACCAATCCAAGGCCGTATATGCTGGAAGCACAAACTACATTTTATACTCCGGAGCAATTTGGGGGTGGCAAAGCTGTTGCAAAACCTATATTTGAAAAATCAGTAAGAATGTTTGAAGCATTTAAGCCTGCAAGTGACCTTAGCCCAACATGGGGGCTTTNNAAAATCCAAACCGTATTTATGTTAGAAAACTACTGGTAGTTTTTCTGTATATTTAGTATTCATGGGATTTTTAACACTATTTTGCTTCACAAATAATTAAAAATGAGTAGTTTTGCTACTCATTTTTGATATGATAGAAACATTAATATCCTCAAAGACTAGAGTCAAGTTACTTTTCAAGTTCTTCTTGAACAAGGGAGCGACAGCGTATCTTCGTAGTCTGGAGAGCGAGATGGGTGAGTCCACCAATGCCATAAGACTGGAATTAAACAAGTTTGAAAAGGCCGGATTAATCAATTCTATCCCCAATGGGAATAAAAAGATCTTCTCTGCAAATACGTCCCATCCGCTTTTCCGCGAGATTCACAATATCCTTTTAAAGCATATCGGTATCGATCAGATCATCAATGATGTGATAGAAAGATTAGGCAATGTTGATCATGTGTATCTTACAGGAGCCTTTGCTACAGGTGTTGATTCGCCTATAGTTGACCTTATTATACTTGGGGATATCGACAGAGAGTATCTTTCTACATTGGTATCAAAAGCGGAAGTGGTGATTAAACGTAAGATCCGCTATGTAATTTTCAGTAATTCAGAATATGGACAATATGCATTGACAGTAAAAGGTCAGGAGCCATTGTTGCTATGGTCATCAAAAATATAATCGATGCAGGAGATAAGTGAAAATGCTTGGTATGCTATTAAGGTGAAGTACAAAAGTGAAAAAATTGTACTCCAACAACTTGATAAAAAAGGAGTGATTTCGTATGCTCCAATGCGCAATTATACAAAGCGCTACCA
>MTKZ01016525.1_pt1 | contig 17200 bp, 15 predicted proteins | sample 1042781 | NCBI WGS metagenome assembly MTKZ01 (sample SAMN06212207, study PRJNA360539) | anaerobic digester metagenome | biome: Wastewater treatment plant; material: sludge; isolation source: anaerobic digester fed with sludge from wastewater treatment plant | place: Denmark: WWTP Viborg ... | reverse complement strand
GATTTCCCCGGCGGCGCCAAAAAATTCACCATCCGCAAGGACGAACAGAGCGGCCTCTATTGGTCTCTGGCCACTATCGTGCCCCCGCGCCATCAGGACAAGAACCGGCCCGGGACCGTACGCAACACCCTGGCACTGGTATGCTCGCCCGACCTGCGCCATTGGGAAACCCGGTGCGTGGTACTGTACCACAAAGACACCAAAGCGCACGGGTTTCAATATGTGGACTGGTGTTTTGAAGGCGAGGATATCATCGCGGTCTGCCGTACCGCCCACGACGACGGCATCGGCGGCGCGCGCAACAATCACGATGCGAATTTCATGACCTTCCACCGCCTCCGGAACTTCCGGACGCTGACCCTCAAAGATTCGGTGGCGGACGTGTTAGAGAAATGACATCTTTGACGAGGTTTCAGAATGATATCAAAGGACGTAAGGGACATAATCGCCCGTACCCTCCTGTCTTTTGAGTCCCTCTTGTCCTTTATGTCCTTTGCATGTCTTTAAAAAATACCCATAACAAGGAGAGTACACCATGATTTCACGCGTAGACCACGTCGCTTTTGCCGTCAGGGATCATGAGAAGGCAATGGCCTTCTTCCGGGATATCCTGGGAGCGTTGCCCGGGAAATGCTACAACGAAGCCGGCCGCAACTTTTTCTGGCAAACCCTGTCCCTGGGAGATTTGTCGCGCCTGGAACTGATATCGCCTTCGGCGGAAACTAGTTTTCTGGACGGCTTTCTCAAAAACCGCGAGGGCGGGTTTCATCACATCACATTGCAGACGCCCGACATAGAGACCGCAATTAAAAGGCTGGAGGAGCACGGTATTCCCTATTTTGGGAGACATGAATACCCGGACGGCACCTGGAAGGAAGTGTTTATTCACCCTCGGGACGCCTTCGGTATCCTGGTCCAGATAGCCGAGTTCGATCCCGAGTACTGGATGGTTCCCGAGGCGAAACTGCCGAAGGACGAACCCTGGCGCCTGGAAAAACAAGAAAACGGCTTCACCCTGACCTGCCGCCATCCTGGGGGAAGCAAAGTGACGCTGAACTTTACCCGGGACGAATTACAAGGCTTATCAGACGCGTTGCGTCAGGTCCTGGAATAAAACGCGCCTTGATGTCCTTTGCGCCCTTAAAGTCCTTTTTTCACCCTGTAAACGAATAAGGAAACTCCAGAATGCGGACCGCATTACCTCTTTTATTACCGGTGTTTTTAGTTGCCTTTTTCTTTTCGTCCCTGGCCAAGGCAGTAACCCCCCGCGACTTCGGGGCGGTGGGCGACGGCGTTGCCGACGATACGGAAGCACTGCAACGTGCCGTCGATGAAACGCAGACTGGACAGGTCTATTTTCCCAGAGGCATTTACCGCATCACGAACACCATCATCATCCCGCTCAAGGAGCGCGGTCCCGTGAATCTGGACGGCGCGGGCGGCGGGGCGCGCATGGTGATGGCCGGGCCGGGTCCCGCTTTCCGCTTTATTGGAAACCACACGGGGACGGCCGCGCCGGACTCCTTCGACCCTGTCGTCTCAGAGGTTGAACGCACGCCATGCGTGGGCGCCATTGACATTGTGGGCGCCCATCCGGAAGCGGACGGTATTGAATTCACCGGAACAGTGCAGCCCACAGTGCGCGGCGTCCAGGTGCGCAAGGTACGCCATGGACTACTTTTTAGCGGCCGTAATCGGAATATCATCGTTGAGGGTAGTCATATTTATAACTGCAGCGGTATTGGCGTTTTTTTCGATCACGTGAATCTGCACCAGGCCAATATCGCTGATAACCATATCAGTTACTGCAAGGCCGGCGGCATACGTTTGATCGGCGGTGAAGTTCGGGATCTGCAAATCACCGGCAACGACATTGAATACAACTACGATCTTGAAGCGGAAGCCTCCGCAGACGTTTGGATAGACGTTGCCGATGGCTCCGTCGAGGAAGGCACCATCGCCGGCAACACCATCCAGGCACGGGTCAGCCCCAATGGCGCGAACATCCGTTTCGAGGCGCCTGTGAAACCCGAGGCCCGAGGCCGTGCCGGGCTGTGGACCATCAGCGGCAACCTCATCGGCAACCAGGCGACAAACATCCACCTGAAAAATACAACAGGAGTGGCGGTCACGGGCAACCATATCTATACCGGCGCGGAAAACACCATCCATCGCGAAGGCGCACGGCACATTGTGGTTTCCGGCAACTCCCTGGACCAGGATCACAACCGGGGTAAAGACCTCGCCAACGGCATACGTATTGAAAACTGCGAGGGGGTGCTGCTCCAGGGCAATCTGCTCAACGACGCCTGCGCCGGAGACGATGCGCGCGGGGGAGCCGTGTCCGTGCTCAACAGCCGCGAAACGCTTATCTCAGCCTGCCAGATATTTGAACCGCGCCATTGCGGCATCTTCATTGAGAACAGCCGGAACACAAGCGTTACGGACTGCCAGATACTTGACCGTACTGACGGCGGCACTATGCGCGCCGCCGTTGAAGTCACCGGAACCAACCCCGGCGTTATCATCCGGGATATCCTATACCATGAAGGAAACAAGGGAGGCATAGTTGCCCCTGAAGGCGCGGTCCTTCAAGACAACATCCGCGCGGAGTGACATGAGCCGCAGAAACAGATAGGCGGAACCGCGGCACGAAATCCGCCTTCCGACCTTAATTGTCTTTCTTCATAATAAACAGATAGTTGAATCCGCGCAGAAAATAATTCCCCTCTATGGCAGCCGTATGGTAATGATTGCGGTCGAGCGTTGTGTTGTGACGGGTAACGACAATAATATCCACAGATTCGAAGCGTTTGCAAAGCCTTTGGAACAATTCGAAGCCGATGGGACAAAAGGGTTTTCCTTTTTGAAAGGAGTCGGAAACATAGAGCGCCATATGCCGGCCGGGTTTCAGGATGCGGTGCACTTCACCAATCACTTTTTCCATGGCCTCATAGTATGCGGGGGTTCGGGCGTCAAGTTTCCCGATACAGCGCGGGTCGTCGCTATAGTCAATGTGTGTTGAGTAGGGCGGGTCTAAAAAGACAAAGGCCGCCTTGGCATCCTCCAGGGGCAGCTTGCGCGCATCGCAGTTGAAGATGTCCTTGCGCGTGACGTTAACGTCATACCCCAGTGCGCGCCGGTTCAGTTCGCGCGCCACGTCCAGGGTGGTGCCGCTGCCGGCCATGGGGTCCACGACCAGTTCCCGAGGCCGGGTATAGCGCTGCAACAGATTCCAGAGGATATAAGCAGGCGTGGCGCCGCGATAGCGCTTATCGCCCTGGGATTCGTCGCCATACTGTTGCGACGGAAAATCCCAGAGGGTCGTGGTCATCATTACAGGTTTATGGGCCATAGTACTACCTTATATCCGATACTCGCCAGGCGAGCGCTGCTCCGCGTGTTCGGACCACCCTTTTTCGCCTGTCCGCGTCACGTAGTTAAATTCAACCTTCTTACTGTCAAATATGATACAATACTCAAGCAATAGGGGTGAAACAATCCTGCTCCGTTTCCCTGGCCGCTTGACTTGAGAATAACCTGATGATACCTCGCATACCAAATAGATCTGTTTTTCATCTTTTAACCTGCTGCCTGCTGTCAGGCCTTGCGGCAGCGTTGTTTGGCGCGGGTTGCGCCCGCACCGCGACAAAAACGGGGGTGGTTCCCTCCGGGGTGGGGTTCAGTATGGATGCGGTCAAAGAAATTTTTGGCAGCTACAGTGAGGGTAACTTTCAAAACCGAGCCTGGCCGGACGCGTTTCAGGCCATGCATCAAAAGTTAAACCGCGAGTACGCGTTTACAGACTGGAAAAAAATTGACTGGGACGCCCTGTATGACGCCCATGCCCCTTTAGTGGAAGCGGCAGAACTGGCCCAGGATGACAAAGCCTATTACCTGGCGCTGCGTTCCTACCTCTTTTCAATCCCAGACGGCAGCCTGTGCATTACCACACCCGAAACATACCGTGAAGAAGCCATCGGGGGCGGATACGGTTTTTCCGTGGCGCCCATGGAAGACGGCCGAATCCGGGTCGTACAGGTGGAACCCGGCTTTTTTGCCGACATGGCCGGTATAAAATGGGGCGCTGAAATAATCCGGTGGAATGACCTGCCGGTGGCGGAGGCACTGGAGCAAACCTCCCTGCTCTGGAACGACACCCCGTGCGCCACGCGGGAATGCCGTCTTTTAAAGCAGTGCGCGCTGTTGACCCGCGCGTCTGTGGGCACAACGGTGTCCGTCATGTTTCGTAACCTTGATTCCGAAAGCGTGTGGGTAACCCGTCTGGAAGCGCGGCGTGACAGCTACAAGACCTTATCAGACCCGCTCCGGCAAGAGGCTTCTTTCGGTGAATTCGACTCCCCAATGGCGGACAAGGTACTGAATGGCGGCATCGGCTACATTAAAATCCACGGACAAACCGCCACCCTTGCCACGCCTTTCCCGGCGCGCGCGTTCCGCCGGATTGTGGAACGTTTTCTCGACGACAATGTGAATGGCCTTATTGTGGACCTGCGCGGAAATGTCGGCGGCCTGGACGATCTGGCCGCGTCCTACGCAGGACATTTCATGCAAACACCCATGTTCTACCGTGACCTGGTCGCCTTCGACTATGCCAAGGGCGGTTTCGCGCTTGACAAAGCGGCACGCATCACTATTGAGCCGCGTACCCCTTGTTTCACCGGCCCGGTCATGGTGCTGATTGACCACAGTACCCGGGGTAACAGCCAGGCTCTTGCCGATTCACTGCATGAACTGCCCAACGTCACCTTGGTGGGAACATCCGGCACGGACGGTTCCTGGGCCTTGCCCGGCGGCAAGATTACCATGCCACAAGGTTATGTGATTTCCTACCCTATCGGCAGGATGCTGGATGAATCAGGCAGTATCCGCATTACGGCAAAGGCAGACCTGGAAAGCCCCGTCAAACCGGATATTCTCGTACCGCTTACCCTGGAGGCGTGTCGGGCCTTCTTTCAGGACGGGCGGGATGTACTTTTGGATAAAGCGCTTGAAGAAATCAAGGCGCGGAATACCGTAACATCGTCCTGATAGCCGGTTTGTGCCAAAAAATATCCGGCGGGACCGGTGGGAGCAGGCGTCTTTCTTTTCCGCCATCGCGCCGGAAGGTCGACACACATTTGCACCGCCCCAATTTAGAAATATGATGCCAAGAGAGTAGCCGAAAGGTGCCGGACTGAATCCTGAGCATTATGGAAAAGGGTGTCGGCCGTAAGCCGGAGGGCCATGCTTAACAAAGAAAGGTTGCTTTATGTTACCCGTCAAAGAACGAAAAAACATTTTAAAGCATAGCCGGCCAAAAGATACTTGGGAAGGCGAACCGAAACTTGGCGGTGTTTACGGCGAGGAAGAAATCGAGGCTGCCGTCTCGGCCATGCGCCGAGCCTCGGACATTCACCAGGGTTTTGGATTTTCCGGTTATCCTATCCCTGAATTTGAAGACGCTTTCGCAGACTATACAGGTGCCGCCCATGCGGTGGCCGTCAACAGTGCCGGCCCCGGCCTTGACATGGCCATGAAATACCTGAATCTTCTGCCCGGCGATGAGGTCATTGTACAAGCAATCAACTTTGTCGCCGCGCCGCTGGCGGTAATGGGCGCGGGCGGCCAGGTAGTCTGGGCCGAGGTGGATGCAAAGACCCTGCAACTGGACCCCGAAGATGTGGAGCGCCGCATCACCCCGCGCACCCGGGCCATTCTGCCGGTACACATGAACGGCTTGGCCGCCCCCATGGACGATCTATTGAAAATCGCGCACGACCATCCCCATCCCGTTCACGGGCCGCTGGCGGTGCTGGGCGATGCGGCGCGCGCCACAGGCGCGGAATACAAGGGCGCCAAAATCGGGCCGCAAGGTCTCGGAACCGTGTTCTCCCTGCACACCATGAAAAATATCTGCACCCTCGGGGAAGGCGGCATGATTACGACCAATGACAGCCGCTTCGCAGAATATTGCCGCTCTACACGGTTCTACGGTTTTCTCGCCGACACCTGGGGCACATCCAACGTCATGACAAGCGTACAGGCTGCGGTGGGTCTGGTACAGCTGAAAAAACTGGACACCTTCGTGGAAGCCCGTCGGCGGCTCGCCTTGAATCGCCACCAAATGCTGCGGGACATCCCCGAAATTGAATTGCCGATAGAACCGTCCGACCGAAAACACACCTATTACCTGTATACCGTGCTTGTTAAAAAAGACTGGGCCGGCGAGAAGCGCGACAAGATCATTGAAATCATGGATAAAAAATATGGCATCAAATGTATTGTTGCCAACCCACCCTGTTACCAGACACGGAAAGTATTGAGGCAGCATACGAAGGGGCAACGTTTGTCCCGCTCCAATCAAATCGGGAAACGGCTCTTTTGTGTGCCCATACATCCTGCCATGTCGGATGAAGACAACGCCTATATCGCCGCCGCCCTGACAGAAACCATCTGTAAAACAAGGGCCTCATAAGGGGGAACGAATAAGCTTTTTCAGTTGCCCTGCCAACTGAAAAACTTTGTTGGGCTAAAAGCAAACAAGAAAACAGAGCAAAACAGGGACTGACTGCCAAATAGCCCACGACCGTTGCATATAAGCCACTTGGCAGATACTGCTATTTGGTTGTCTGTCCCTGTTTTGCGGGCACACGTGCAAATATCCACGGCGAAACCGTTTAGTCCAACTGCCCGCACCCGGGAACGAGTCAACTTGACCACGCAAAAATTCAGGGGCTTCCCGTACAGTCTACTTGATGCTTTTCATTTCCGCCCCGAAGAACAGTCACATAAGGAAAGAAAAGAGCTATTTTGGCATTTCGTCGTTCGTGCATATCCCCGTGCGATGACGCACAATGCGCCCCTCTACGAGATAGATGACATCCTCAGCGATATTGGACGCGTGGTCGGCAATACGTTCGATGTGGCGGGATACGCCCAGCAGGTGGATGTAACTTTCCACGTGGGCGGGATCATTCCGAATGCCTTCCTCGATAATGCTGTAAACCTGGCCGTTCATCTGGTCCACCTGGTCATCTTCCTTGATTACCTGCACGGCGCGGCGCGAATCCAGTTTAATCAGCGCCTCCAGGCTTTCGCGCAGCATGTCCTGGGCCTTACGCGCCATACCCAGGAAATCAAAGGGAATCCGGACCTGCTCTTCATGAGCCAGCAGGCTGACCCGTTCCGCAATATTGACTGCAGCGTCACCGATCCGTTCCAGTTCCGCATTAATTTTTAGAATAGCAATAATGAAACGGAGGTCATGAGCCACAGGCTGGTGCAACGCCAAAATTTTTTGGCATTCCTCCTCGATATCCACCTCGGCAAGATCTATTTCCGTATCCGCATCGACCACAGCCTGCGCCGCCGCGGCGTCACGTTCCTGAAATGCCGTCACCGCACGGAAAACAGCCTCTTCCACCACGGTACTCAGATCAAGAATTCGGGTTTTAAGTTTTTCGATTTCGTTCAGCAAATGTCTCGACATGATTCACGCTCCCGAGGGGCAGGGCCCCGATTATCCATAGTGCCCGGAAACATAGTCTTCCGTTCGCCGATCCGCAGGGTTCTCAAAGAGGCGGGCGGTAGGACCAAATTCTATCAGTTCGCCCAGCAGCATGAACGCTGAGTCGGAGGAGACCCGCGACGCCTGCTGCATGTTGTGCGTCACAATGACAATGGTATAGCGCTCGGCAAGCGCGCGCATCAACTCCTCGATATGGCCGGTGGCAATGGGATCGAGGGCCGAGCAGGGCTCGTCCATGAGCAATACTTCCGGTTCGATGGCAATAACCCGCGATATGCAAAGCCGCTGCTGTTGTTCAGGCGACAAGGCAAGCGCAGGGCTGTTCAGATTATCCTTGACTTCGTCCCATAAATGGGTGGCGCGCAACCCCTGTTCCACCACCTCGCTCACGCGGGTTCCGGGCGGCGCGCCATGAACACGCAAGCCATAGGATACGTTATCAGCGATGGACAGCGGGAATGGATTGGGGCGCTGAAACACCATGCCAACTCGGCGACGAAGCCGGGTAAGGTCCACGCCCGGAGCGTTTATATCCATCCCATCGAGAAATATGCCGCCCTCGATGCGCACATCCCGTATAAGCTCGTTCATCCGGTTAAAACAACGCAGAAGGGTAGACTTGCCGCATCCGGACGGGCCGATAATGGCCGTGATGGCCTGCGGCTTGATTTGGATGTTGACATGCTTCAGCGCGTGGAACTTTCCGTAGTACAGATTTAAGCTCTGTGTCCGCAGTTTAGTTTCCATAGCATCGCCTAGCCAAACTGACCGACCAGGTAGTCATTGGTACGCTGGTCGACGGGGTTGGTAAACAAGCAACCCGTGTCACCCACCTCGATGAGTTCCCCCATCAGAAAGAAAGCGGTACGGTCCGAGGCGCGGCCGGCCTGTTTGGTATTGTTGGTCACGAGTACGATAGCATGGCTGGATTTCAGTTCCAGCAGTGCATCCTCTATTTCCGCCGTGGAAATGGGGTCCAGGCCGGAGCACGGCTCGTCCAGGACCATGACATCCGGTTTCAGCGCAAGCACCCGGGCAAGGCACATCCGTTGTTGCTGGCCGCCGGACAAGTCCCTCGCCGACATGCGAAGCCGATCCTTGACTTCCTCCCATAAGAATGCCGCGCGAAGCGAACTTTCCACCAGTTCTTCCAGGTCGTCCCGGGATTGGACTCCGGCCAGTTTCGGTCCGTAGACGAGATTGTCATATACGGAACCGGGCAGCGGCACGGGTACGGCATACACCATGCCAATCCGCCTTCTCAATCGGGCGGGATTCACTTCGGGCGCGTAGATGTTTTTTCCGTCCAGCAGGATTTGCCCGGTATGAGTGAAATCATGTTGCAGATCGTTCAGGCGGTTGAGACACCGGAGAAACGTGGTCTTGCCACTGCCAGAGGGACCGATGACAGCCAGGCGCTCGTTCCGACGGATATCAAGGTTCAGGTGGTTGAGCACGAGCTTTCCGGAAAACCGTACGGACAGGTCGCGCACCTCAATAATGGGGCCTAACTCGGCGGGCGTCATCACGTTGCCCTCCGCATAAACCGGCGCATCAGCCAATAGGCAAAGGCGTTCAGAATCAGGATGATGATGATCAGCACCGATGCCGTGGCATAGCCTTTTTCCATGGACAACCCTTCCCGGGAAAGGATGTAAAAATGCAGCGCCAGCGTCCGCGAGGAATCGAATGCCGACTGAGGCAGCCGCAACGCGGAACCCGCCGTTAACATTACCGCAGCCGTTTCACTGATACTCCGGCCGAGCGACAAGACGATGCCGGTACAGATGCCCGGCAGCGCGACAGGCAGAACAATGCGGGTCACCATCTGCCAGCGCGTGCTGCCAAGCCCGTAACTAGCCTCGCGATAGGCATACGGTACGGCGCGAATAGCCTCTTCGGCGGTGCGGATGATCGTGGGCAGCACCATCAACGCCAGGGTGAGCGCGCCTGAGAGAACGCTGAGGCCCATGCCCAGCGCGATAGAAAAAAACACAAATCCGAACAACCCGTAGATGATGGATGGAATGCCTGCCAGGCAATCGGCGCCAAAACGGAGAAGAAAGGTGAACCGGCTTTCACGGGTGTATTCGGTCAGATAAACCGCCGTACCCACACCCAGCGGCGCGGCTATCAGCACGGCAAGCCCGGACACCAGAAAAGTGCCCACAATCATGGGGAAAATACCACCTTTACGCCCCATGCTTTTGGGCGCACTACTGAGAAACTCCCACGTGATATAGGGCAACCCCTTGATCAGAATATAAAAGACTATATAAAACAATACAGCGATGGTAGCCAGGGTCAGCAACCACAGTATTCCCATGGCGATACGCTGCGAAATTGCCGGAGAAAGGCGTCTCATTTCGGGCCTCTCTTTCCCGTTCCACGCCGCGCTATAACCAGGGCCGTAGTGTTGAAAATCATGATAATCACAAAGAGCGTCACGCCGGTGGCAAACAATGCTTCACGGTGCCGGCCCGTGGCATATCCCATCTCGAGAGCGATATTACTGGTCAGCGTGCGGACCGGGTCCAGCAGGCTGCCCGGAACCTCCAGCGCATTGCCGGCAACCATGATAACCGCCATGGTTTCACCCAGGGCACGGCCCATACCCAGGATAATCGCCGCAACAACACCGGAACGGGCCGCTTTCAACATGATCATGTGGGTGGTCTGCCATTTCGTCGCGCCCATGGCCACGGAACCTTCCCAATAGGAACGGGGAACGGCTTTCAACGCGTCCACGGAAATACTGGTAACGGTGGGAAGAACCATAATGCCCAGAACGATGGAAGCGGCCAGAACCGACAACCCCGGCCCCCCCAGATAGGTACGGATAAGCGGCACCAGCGTGACCACCCCCATAAACCCGTATACCACGGAAGGGATGCCCGCCAGCAGTTCGATGACAGGTTTGAGTATGGCCGCCAATTTCGCGGGACAAAACTGTGTAAGCACAATAGCAAGGCTCAATCCGAAAACCCCACCAATCGCCATGGCGCCCAACGTCACAATAAGTGAGCCGACAATCATGGAAAGAATGCCGACGCGTCCCGCCGCCGGATCCCAGTCCGAGGAAAGAAAAAAACCGCGAAGGCCTGCGTCCGCAATAATAGGAACGCCTTCCTTAAAAATGAAAACGGTTATAACGGCCAGGCCGGTGACGGCCGAAAGCGCCACCATCATTAATGCAAGCGCTATAAGTTTATCCTGATTCATTGGACGCGCACGAGCCCTTCCCGTTCCAGCGTATCCTGACCCTCGTCTGACATTACAAAATCAAAGAAATGTGTGGCTTCCTCGCTGATTTCGCCCTTAGTCACAAAGAGAAAGGGCCGTGCAAGATTGTAGGTTCCCGCAAGCACATTCCCCGCCGTAGGTTCAATTCCGTCAATCCGGACCGTCTTGAGTTCCATACCGACCATGCCAAGCGACATATATCCGATAGCGCCCGGATCGCCCTTGACCAGTTCCCGCACGGCACCGTTCGATTCCTGGGTCAGCGCCCGGCGCGTAATGTGCGAATCACCCATAACCAAGTGCACAAAACTGTCCCGGGTACCTGAGCCTTCTTCACGGGTAATGGGACGCACCGGACCGGCCACACCGCCCACATCCCGCCAGTTTGCTCTGGCGCCGCTGAACAAATCGCACAATTGCGATAAGGTCAGGTTTCCGACCGGGTTGGAAGGATTCACCACAATGGCGAGGCCGTCACGGGCGATCAAGGTCCCCTTGAATTCGCCGGATTCTTCGGGCGTTAACGTTCGGGAACACATGCCAATGTGGGCCAGCCCGGTCCGCACCGCCTGCAATCCTGCCGTGGACCCCCCGCCCTGTACTTCCACATTCCGTGTGGGATTCTTTACGAGGTACTCTTCCGCCAGAAGTTCGGCAAAAGGCTGTACCGATGTGGACCCCACCACATTCACCGTACTGCTGCGGCCATGGCCCCCGCTACATCCGGCAAAAGAAAAAATGCCGGAAACCAGCAGCAAGAAGACGAAAGATTTCTTTCCCCGAAATATGCAAAATCTTGTCACGCGATTTTCCTCGACTCAGGTAGTGTTGAAGGTCTTTATTTTACTTCATTTTTACGGGGGGATCCAAAAAAATATGGCAGGAAAGCGCCAAGGCCTCACCAAATCCGTCTTCACGACCAGCGCGATTCACCAGACAGAACAAGAACAAAAAACAATGCGGTCTGCAATGATTTCACGGCACTATGACATCCGGTGGACTGAGGCCTTTTTTTATGTCAAAATCCAAATTTCTTTTATATTGTAATATAACTATTTAGAAGTGCGGCGGGAAAACAAAAAACTCAACCCCTTATACTAACCGGAACGTTATCTGCGACTTATGTGTCTGCGACTTATGTTGTCCCCGACCATGTGTATTTCTTATACTAACGGACAGCCAAAAGAAATTCGGCCTTGGTCCGTGCCGGGTTCATCGGTGTAGGGCACCCGGCGGGAATGTACCGTTTCTGTAAACCTTGTAAACGATACCGAACCGAGTTACGTTATTGGACATGAAGATAAATGTAAAATGAGCGAGAATGCATCAGGGTCAAGGCGTATGGTTGTATCCTGTGTTTTTGTTTGGTTATACAGGCCACAGGCCTTCTTGGAAGTGTCTTCTTAATGTAACAAGAACAGTTTTGGACCTAATATCGCACGTAAGGAATGGCGAGGATCGTAGAAGCGGCATCCTGCCGCTTCCATTGTAACTTAGGCCAGCATGGCTTCGAATGTAAAGCGGCAGGATGCCGCTTCTACGGTCCTTATGTTTATTGGCTTCATTCCAGCAATTCGGTTTCTTATGTGCGGATTTAGGTTGGACAGGAGAGGTTTTATGCTGCTAAGCACCTGTTTTATTATCGTCGCCTTTTTGGCCACCGAACCGATAGCTCCGACAGCACGTACCCGTTATCCGTACTGGCAAATGGTGGAAGACGTGGTTAAACAGATTGAATCTCAGCCGGCGCGTCCGCTGAGCATTAACGATGCCCTGCGAACCCCGGGGCAGGAATATCCCTTTGAGTCTTTCCGGCATCTACGCACCATTGACTTGCTGCGCGCGGCCCGAGAGGGAGCGGAAGTAGCGCGGCAACAGGAAGCCTTGGGAATATCGCAAGCGGAAGTGGACCAGATTGTCCTGAAAAATATCGTTACCGCCCTGGAATATATGCCTTTGATAATCAAGGAAAATCCAGATAGTCCTCCCCAAAGCAGCGCGAAAATGCATTTTACTGACTCGCCACCTTCAAAAGGAGATTTGGATGACCTCTTGATTATTATCAAGAACAGGGACGATGACCCTGTACTTCGCCGTTTTTTGCTTGAACGCAGCGTACCGGGTTTGGCGCCGCCCAGTTTGCTGACCATGTCGCTCCCCATGTATTTCCAATCCCGGGACATTGAATTCCGGGACACTTTGTGCGCTATCGCGTCCCATCCGGGAGAAGACCCTGCCCTGCAGGTGGATGCCATAGATGTTTTCATGAAATACATACTGGACCAATATGAGGCAGTCTTCAAGAGTGACCCGAAAATCAAAGCACTGCTGGAGTCAGGCCAGTCCGTCTCCTACACGTCAGCGACGGACCCGGATGCGCTGGGTTTGTCTTCAGAAACCGTCACCGGCCTGCGGCGGTTTGGCTCGCGTATGAACGAGTTCGCCGAATTCATCGCCGGACATATTGGAGAAGGAAGCATACGCGATGAACGGGTAAAAGCCCGCACAAAAGAGGCCCTGGAGTTTATGCGTGACAACATTTTTGGCGTGGATAAAACCGCCCTGGCCGAATACCTCGCCGGCAACGCGCCTGAGCCCAAAAATATATTCCCCATGGCTCCCGTGCCGACGGAACCTACCCTGGAACCGCCGGCGCAGGACAAGTTGATACCGGTGGAACTACCCGCCGATGGCGGACCGCCCAAGTTTTAGGGGACATAGCCTCTCCCCTGGAAAGGCCGGCAGAGACCATTTCCCGGCGATACCGCCACTGGCCATCATGAACCGGCTGCGGCCTGTCCGGACAGCGTCTGCTTTCGAAACAGGTCATAAATACCACCAAAGGCACCGTTGCTCATAATCAAGACGACATCACGGTTTCCACCCGTGGCAATCATGGTTTCCGCCAGTGTGCCGACGTCGTTAAAAGCGTGGGCGGGAATCCCTTTATCCCGCAGGGCTTTTGTCAGCATTGTGGTGTCGAGACGTTGCGATTCGGGAATGGCAGCCGCCCGGTGTACGGGTCCGATAAACACTTCATCCGCGGCGCTGAACGCCTCTTCCATTTCCGCCTGAAAACGATTGGTTACCGTAGTGTTCGACCTGGGCTCGAATACGGCCCGGAGGCGGCGGTCCGGCCAGCGCAGACGGGCTGCGGCGATGGTTTCGCGAATGGCGGTCGGATGATGGGCAAAATCATCCACAAAAATGGCGTTCCCCGTGTCGAGGAAGACTTCCATGCGGCGGTGCACGCCCGGGAAATCGCGGATGGCCGCAGCAATGTCCGGAGCGGACATGCCCAGCGTGGCGGCTACGGCTACCGAGGCAAGGGCATTCTGCAGGTTGTGCCGGCCGTACAGGGAAGGAGTTATCCTGCCCCATGCCGTCTCCCTGTGCCATATTTCGAGAGAAGCCGTTCCGCCGGAATCTGCGGAAATCTTTCCGTGCCAGTCTCCAGGGACATCAATACCATACGTCACCACATTTGAAAAGGCATACGACGAAAGTGAAAGGGCATGGTTGTCCGCGCAAAGAAACACGCTCCCCTCCCGGGGGATTTGCCGGAGCATGCGCTGAAACGCCGTTTCAATTTCCCCCAAATCCCGGTAGATATCGCCGTGGTCAAATTCCATCGAGGTCACCACGGCAAGCTCGGGAAGATAATGCAGAAACTTGGCGCGCTTGTCGAAAAAAGCCGTGTCATATTCATCCCCTTCGATTACAAACGGCACGCCCGGGTTTCCCAGCCGTGCCGAATGGGGAAAGGCGGGCGTGTCGCCCCCGATCAGATACCCCACACCGGGAATACCCTTGTCAAGAACAAAAGCGGTTAATGCCGTGGTCGTCGTCTTGCCGTGGGTGCCGCAAATAACCACAGGCCGCCGCGTGCGAAGCACATGCTCCTTCAGCCATTCGGGAAGGCTGGTATAGCGCATACGTCGCGACAGCGCGGCCTCCACTTCCGGGTTTCCCCGGCTGAGCGCATTGCCGACAATAACACAGTCCGGCCCCCAGTCAAGGTTCGTGGCGGCGTACTCCACGGCGACCGGCACCTTCAGGGCGGCCACCATGCGGGAAGCGGGCGGATACAGGCGGACATCGCTACCGCGCACCTCAAACCCCGCCTCGATAGCAAGCCGCGCCCCGGCCACCATGGCCGTGCCACCGATACCTGAAAAATGAAGCCGTTTATTCATCTGCGCATTTCTCTACTAATACCCCGCAATAAAAGGAGCTCCGGAAAGAATATTCTCTATGGTGTTCATTAATTTGGGATCCAGGCGAATGGCCCGGTCGAAATAGGCATTCGACTGGGATATCTCCCCCAGCGCCAGCATGGCTTCCGCTGTGTTAAGCGAGGCGAAGGCGGCGGCCGATTTCCAGGCTTCCATATCCGCCAATTGAACCAAAGGCGCAAAAACGCCGACCGCCTCCTGATATTCCTGCAGCCCCATCAAGACCTCTCCCAGCGATAAGCGCGCCTCGACCTCTTCATCCAGTGCGAATGCCTGCCCCGGGAGTTGAGCACGCCGGCGTGCCTGCAGCTCCAGGTAGCGTTCATAGTGACGCCGTGCGCCCGCATAGTTATGTTCAATATCCTCATAGGTGACCGCCAGGTTAAAATGTACGCGGGCACTGTTCGGGTTCCGTTCCAGCGTGGAACGAAACAGCGTGACATTGTCCCGCCAATCGAGATTGCGCCGGGCAGTCATGCCCGCGAACAGGACAACCAGGCCGACAAGGACAATATAGAGGACCCGCCGCGCGAGAGGCGCGCGGAACAACGCAAACACCACTTCTATCACTGCCCACCAGAAGCCCGCCATGGGCACATACATCCAGTGTTCGGCCATGGGAGCATTTAGCGGGAAAATGCCGGAAACAGGCAGCCAGGAAACGAGAAACCAGGAGAAACCGGCAGCGATACGTTTGTTGCCGGTCCGCCAACTCCAAATAATGGCCACCACAAGCGCCGCCAGGAAACCTATTCCCAAGACCGCATACCAGGAAGGTTCCGTATCCAGCACACGTTCCATGTGCAGGTGAACGGGCACAAATAAGAGTTTCAGGTACAAGCCCAGGGCTTGCATCGTTTCATACAGACGCTGGGGAAAGGATGCCGGGATGGATGCCGTCCCTTCGGCAAAACGGAGCAGGGTCGACCGAAGAAGCAGGTAAACGGCCAGAATGGCGGCCGCGACCATCACGGGCAGGAGCATCTGGAAGCGGGATGGCCGGCCATGATTTTCATCCCCGGACGTTTTCGCCGCCATGACCGGCAGGAGTACTACCAGCAGCACGGGATAAATCAAGGAGGATTCTTTGCTCAACAATCCCAGTACAAAACACACCGCCGAGGCGACCAGCCCGAATATGCTTTTCCCGGGGCGAAATGAGAGATTCACAAAACACAAGGCGGCGAACAGGGCTGCCGCGGACATCATATCCGCACGCCCGCTAATATAAGCCACCGCTTCCGTGTGCAACGGATGCACCACATAAATCAGGGGCACAAGCACTTGAACGGGGCGCGGGCTGCCCAGGCCGCAAAGCAGCCGCCAGAGAAGCAGGGCGGCCGCCAGGTGTAACAGCAGATTCGTCAGATGAAACAGCACAGGCGATACATCGGACGCCTCGGGCTCTTCCGCCGCATCGTCAGGATGGGAGCCTCCGGAAAAAAAATAGTCCGACATAAAACTTGCAGCAACCAGGGGCCGGTAAAAATTACCCTGTCCCCTGCCAAAAGCATGCTGGTCCTCGCGAAATAATTGAAAAAATTGCCCCAGGTCCTGAACATGCTTGTGCAACAAAACGGACGAAGCATCGTCCCAAACCCAGTCCCCCTCCATCGTATTCACATAAGCGGCGCAACACACCAGCGACACCGCCAGGAAAACCATCCACCGGAACCGGGTTTCAGAAATTCTGTGTTCGTCGCATTGTTCCTGCATAAAAAAGTGAAGTCCCATCGGTTTTCCGGGCAATTCACCACCCACCAGAACCGCAGCACCGACGCCCTGCCGATGACTGGCGGCATTACACTTTTCCTTTGAAAAGACACCACCACTGGAGGCGTAACCCGCCTCATGAAATGGAAACGCCTCATAGAACATACTCATCCCGCAAGCGTTTTCATTCCCGTCAAAAAGCCACCCGTCTTTCCGGCGTCTCCGCTTGTCGGCACGCACACGGCAACAGGACAACCCGATTTCTACAAGCGGATCAAGTCTCTTTCTTGATGTTCGGTCCCAGTACATCACGCTTTTTGGGGCCGATACATTCCCACGAATAATTCAGGGGCAGGTATTCCACTTCAATGGAATACTGGTTGCCGATAATTTTCACGAGCCGCATATTGGTGTGAAATTCTTCCCCTTCACGAACCCGGTACGCGGTGGTCTTCCCGTCCGTGGGATCAAACAAATC
>MTKZ01006331.1_pt2 | contig 17204 bp, 13 predicted proteins | sample 1042781 | NCBI WGS metagenome assembly MTKZ01 (sample SAMN06212207, study PRJNA360539) | anaerobic digester metagenome | biome: Wastewater treatment plant; material: sludge; isolation source: anaerobic digester fed with sludge from wastewater treatment plant | place: Denmark: WWTP Viborg ... | reverse complement strand
GCCTGGTGATCGCCGCCGCTGCGGTCACGCTGCCGATCGTGCCCTGGGTGGCCCGCAACATGACCGCCTTCGACCAGCCGATCACCATCTCGTCCAACTCCGACGAGGTGCTGTACTACGCCAACTGCGTCGACAGCTACTACGGCGACTTCATCGGCTACTGGTCGTTCCCGTGCCAGGAGCGCGAGCGTCAGGTGGTCGACGAGCCCCGCGACGAGGCGGTGCGGGTGAAGTTCTGGCGCGACAAGGGCATCGACTACGCCATGTCGCACAAGAGCCGCTGGCCCGTCGTGGTCGCCGCCCGCATCGGGCGGGTGCTCGAGGTGTACAGGCCAGCGCAGGGGGCACGCATCCTGTCGATCGAGGGACGGCCGCTGGGCTGGACGCAGCTGGGCCAGGTGATGTGGTGGGCGATGCTGCCGCTGGCCGCCGTCGGCTCGTGGATGCTGCGGCGCCGCGGGCGCTGGGCCTGGCCGCTGTGGTCGCAGGTGGTGATGGTGATGGCGGTGACCGTCGTCGTCTACGGCCACGTGCGTTTCCGGCCGCCGATGGACCTGGCGGTGATCGTGTTTGCTGCGGTGGCGCTGTCGGCGGCGTTGCGCGCCGCGGCCGGGCGCGCCCTGGCCGACCCGCTGGCCGATCGGGTGCTCGGGGTCGAGGATGCGCCCGGCGGGGAGTGGGTGCTCGACGCCGGTACCGGCCCGACGACCGGCGAGCACGACACGGCCGGCTGGTTCGAGCCGGTCGATGGCAACGATGCTGCGACCGAGGCCGACGTCCCGCCCGGGCGGCGCCGCGGCGCCGCGGCGGGCTGGAACGCCGGGCCGCTCCGCTGGTGGCGCGCCCACCCCGGCTGGCGCACGGGCATCGGCGTGGCGATCATTACGGCTGCGGTGCTGGCGCCGCTGCGCGAGCTGCTGCGGCGCCAGGGGGTGCCGATGGAGGAGGGCTTCATGTTGGCCTTCCCCCAGCGGGTGCTGGCCGGCGACGTCCCCAACGCCGACTTCCTCCACCTGTACGGTCCCGGCAGCCTGTGGGCGCTGGCCGCCTGGTTCAAGGTGTTTGGCACCAACCTGGCCGCCGAACGCTGGTTTGGCCTGCTTCAGCTGGCCGGCATCATCGGCGGCGTGGCTGCGCTGGCCCGGGCCTGGGGTCGCCGAATGATGGTGATCGCAGGCGTCGCCTGCGCGGTGATCTCGATCACTGCGGTGGGCCTGGCCGCCCTGGCGTGGAACGGCGGGCTGGCGCTGCTCGTCGGCTCGGTGCTCGCCCTCCGCTGGACGGTGGCCGGACGGCCAGACTCGGACCGGCCGGCCGTCGTCGACTCGGCCTCCGACACATCGGCCGACGGACAGCCAACGCTCGCGCTCCGCACCGGGCCACTTGTGCTCACCGGCGTGCTCGCCGGGGCGGCGCTGCTCGTGCGGCCCGACCTGGTGCTGGCGGTCGGACTGATCGCCGTCGTCGCCCTCTGGGTCGCCGGCGATGGTCGGCGGCAGCTGTGGAAGGCCGGCGCAGCGCTGGCCGGGGTCGGGTCGCTCATCCTGGTACACCTGGCGCTGGCCGGGCCGGGCGCTGCGATCAAGGGCATGGTGATCCAGCCCGTGTTCGACCTGCGCGCCGGGCGGGCCCTTCCGGTTCCGCCGTCGTGGGGCTCGATTGACGGGTTTACCCAGCGGGTGGGCATGTTGGTGCCGCCCAGCTGGCCGTTGCCCATGCCGACGCCGTCCCAGCAGGTGTTTCTGTGGTTCGTTGGCCTGCTGGCAGCCACGCTGCTGGCCGTCGTCACCGCCTGGGTCGTCGGTCGACGGGCCGGATGGAACACGGCTGCGCTGCATCGCGACCGTGGCGCCCTCACCACGCTGCTCGTCGCCCCGCTCGTCGTCGGCATCCTGCCCCAGGGCGTGCAGCGGGCCGACACCACGCACCTTGCCTGGGTGGGCTGCGTGGTCATCCCGCTGGTGCCGGGCCTGGTGTTTCAGCTCACCCGGGGCTGGGTGCGGCCCCGCTACCGGGGCGCCCTGGCCACCGTGCTCGGCGCCGTGTTGCTGCTCGCCCTGCTGGTGATCGCCCCGATCTACACCGTGCGCCCCTACCTGGAGCGGGTCGAGGAGTCGCTGGGGGCGCCGCCCCCGGCCGAGTGGTCGATCGAGCGGGATGGCCGAAACTTCTGGCTGGGGGGTGCTGCGCTCACGGTGGCCGCCCAGCAGCTGGCCGCCGACCTCGACCGCATGAGCGAGCCGGGGGAGCGGCTCTTCGTCGGACCCTCCGACCTGTCGAAGACGCCCTACAGCGACGCCTACTGGTACTACCTGTTCGGCGACCTCGATCCCGCCACTCGCTACATCGAGATGGATCCGGGCATCGCCGATGCCCCCGATTCGGGGCTGGCCGAGGACCTGGCCAGCGCCGACTGGGTGATCCTGTCGCACCTGTGGGATGCCTGGGACGAGGCGAACACCTCCGGCGAACCGGGCTCGAACGAGCCCAACCTGGTGTTGGCCGAGCAGTTCTGTGAGTACCGCAGCTACGGCGACGCCTTCGAGCTGTGGCGGCGACGCCCGGATGGCGGCGCCTGCCCGGCGCCCCAACCTGCCACCCCGGTCGAGGCACCACCCGAGCGCGGCTGAGGTTCTACCCGCTTAGGAGTAGTGGTCGGGCACGTAGGTCTGGGTGTCGATCGGCGGCCGGACGTAGGTGTCGGGCTGGCGGGGTGGCAGCTCCAGGCGCTTGGAGGTGAGGTCCTGATAGGGGATCGAGCCCAGCAGGTGACGGATGCAGTTGAGGCGGGCCTTGCGCTTGTCGTCGGCGTCCACCACCCACCACGGGCATTCCTTGGTGTCGGTCGTGGCGAACATCCGGTCCTTCGCCTTGGAGTAGTCCACCCACCGGGCACGTGACTCCAGGTCCATCGGGCTCAACTTCCAGCGCTTCTCGATGTTGTCGATGCGCTTCTGGAAACGCCGCTCCTGCTCGTCATCGGACACCGAAAACCAGTACTTCAACAGGATCATGCCGGAGCGAACCAGCATGCGTTCGAAGTCGGGGCACGAGCGCAGAAACTCTTCGTACTGAGCGTCGGTGCAAAAACCCATCACGCGCTCGACCCCGGCCCGGTTGTACCAGCTGCGGTCGAACAGCATCACCTCGCTGGCCGACGGAAGTTCGGAGACGTAGCGCTGGAAGTACCACTGCGACTGTTCGCGTTCGGTCGGTTTGTCGAGGGCTACCACTTGGACGATACGGGGGTTGGTGCGCTCGACGATGCGCTTGATGGCGCCGCCTTTGCCGGCGGCGTCGCGACCTTCGAAGAGGACGCACACCCGCAGACCCTTCTCGTACACCCACTCCTGCAGCTTCACCAGCTCGCGTTGGAGTTGATCCAGCTCGTCCTCGTAGTCGGATTTGGACATGCGCTTCTTGGACATATGGCTCCCGGTGGGATCGTGACTGGGTTCAGCCTTGGAACTTGCCTCGACGGAGGCGGTCGGCCTCCATCAGCTCCACCTCATGGGCGCCCGAGAGCACCACCTTGGGGTCGGGCACGAAGTCCAGGTCGGGGTTGCGGCCCTCGTAGTCCACAGCGTTGAGGATCACCTTCATGGCGTTGAGGCGTGCCTTGTGCTTGTTCTCCGAGCGGATCACGGTCCACGGCGTGTGGCTGGTGTGGCTGCGCCGCAGCATCTCGTACTTGTGGGTGGTGAAGTCGTCCCAGTGCTCCTGCGCCTGGAGGTCGATCTCCGACAGCTTCCATTGCCGCAGCGGGTCGTCGCGGCGCCGTTCGAAGCGGCGCTGTTGTTCCTTCTTGGTCACCGAGAAGTACAGCTTCACCAGCGCCGTGCCCTGGCGCACCAGGTCCTTTTCGAAGCCCCCGACGCCGCGCAGGAAGTCGTCGTATTCCTTCTGGGTGCAGAAGCCGAACACCGGCTCGACCATCGCCCGGTTGTACCAACTGCGATCGAAGAGCACCATCTCGCCGCCATGGGGGAACTCGGCGACGTAGCGCTGCACGTACCACTGGGTGCGCTGCTCGTCGGTGGGCTTACCCAACGCCACCACGCGGTAGTGCTTCTCGTTCATGTAGCGGGTGACCCGGCGGATGGTGCCGCCCTTGCCGGCAGCATCGCGTCCCTCGAACAGCACGATCATGCGCTGATCGGTGTGCTCCAGATGGCGTTGCAGCTTCAGCAACTCCACCTGGTAGGGCTTGAGGTCCTCCTCGCGCCGGTCCCGCTTGACCAGCTTTCGGTGCTGACGGTTTTTGCGCTTGATTTCGTTGCGCAGCCGGTCCACCTCGGCCACGGCTTTGTGGGAGGCATCGGCGGAGTCGGTATCGCTCGGCGGCTGCGCCGTGTCATCGGTCGGCTTGTCCGCCGGCGCTTTGGCGGTCTTGGCCGGCTTGGCGCTCTTGCCGGTGGTCGTGGTGTCGTCGTTCACGTGGTCCCCAGTCGCGATGGCCGGCACCGGGCGGTGGCTGCGGTCGGTGCACGACCGGTGAACACTACTTCCTCGGCTGCCGTCGTTGGGTCTGCGCCGCTGGAGCAATACCGCGCAAAGAAGCGGCCCGGTACCTCGAGCGGCGTTCCATGCGGGCCGGTACGTTGGGAAGCCGATGAATCGACGACGCAGCCGACTTCCTCTGGCGGACGCCTCGAGGCCTGCTGAGCGTCGGAGTGCGTCTCGCAACCGGGTGGGATCGGCCCCGGATCGTTGTCAGTCGTCGTCTTCGGTGACCTGCACCGAGATGATTCCGGCGACTTCGCCGAGCCGCTCGATCAAGCTCACCTGCGAGCTCTTGCGACCCTCGAACACCAGGTGCGACTCGATTCTGGTTGGTCTGTCGGCTGCCTCCAGCTTGTTCGTCGTGATGAGCGAGGTCTGATATCCGAGGCTCGTCGAGCGGGCGAGCACCTCGCGGAGCACGCCTTCCTGGTGTTCCTTGTACACAACGACGACGTCCACCTGGTCGCCGTGCGGCCGCCGGATGCGACGGGCGAAAACATCGAGGATGCTGACGGTGGTCAGATACAGAAAGGTCGCGAGCACGGCGATGATCACCATCCCGGCAGCGCTCGCCATCCCGATCCCGGCGGTGACCCAGATGGATGCGGCGGTCGTGAGCCCGTTGACGATGTTCTGTCGGACGAAGATCACGCCGGCACCAAGAAATCCGATGCCGGTGACGACCCCAGCGGCGATCCGGGAAGGATCGACCGAAACGTGGGCCCCGGGCGTCGTGCTGAATCCGTACATCGAGATCAGCGTGAAGACGGCGGCGCCGAGGCCAACGAGCAGGTGGGTGCGCAAGCCGGCGCTCTTCGTATGGTACAGCTCTCGTTCGACGCCGATGAGAGCCGACAGGACGAACGCAAGCAGCAGGAGTGCGACCTGGGTGAGGGTTGTGTCCGAGAAGACCTCAATGTCGAGCATGGTTCGACCTCCAGGTGGAAGTCTCTCACTTTCGGTTCACCGCCTACTTCGGTTTCGGGGGTCAGGTAACGGCCGGCTCGATCTGGTCGAGGCGGCCGTCGCCGATGGTGAACGTGCGGTCCTCGTCGAGCTGATCGGGGGCGTGGGTGACGACGACGGTGGCGATGCCCATCGAGGTGGCGTTCTTGGCGAGGATGTCCATGATGGCGATGCCGCGTTCTGCGTCGAGGGCGGCGGTGGGTTCGTCGGCGAGGAGCACCGACGGCGATCCCATCAGGGCTCGGGCGATGCCCACCCGTTGGCGTTCGCCGCCCGACAGTTCGGCGGGGCGGGCGTCGGCGCGGTCGGTCAGCCCGACCAGGTCCAGCAGTTCGTCGGCGCGGTCCCTGGTGTCGTCCCCGAGGTTGCCGGCGATGTGGGCCACGAGGCGCACCTGTTCGCGTGCGGTCAACGACGGGAACAGGCTGGCCGCCTGGTAGACGATGCCGATGTGGTCTCGGCGAAGCCGGGTGCGCTCGGAGTCAGCAAGCTCGGTGGCATCGATACCGGCCACGGTCACCCGCCCCGAGTCGGGGCGCAGCAGCAGGGCGGCGACGGCGAGCAGGGTGGACTTGCCCGAGCCGGAGGCGCCGGTGATCGCCACGACCTCGCCGGGTTCGACGCTGAGCGACACCTGATCGCAGATCGTTCGGGTGTCGCGGCCGTCGGGCACGGTGACGGTGACCGAATCGAGGTGCAGGCTCATCGCTTCTCTCCTGGAGGGGGCAGGGGGTTGGTCGTTCGTCGCTGGGACGCAGGTGTCATGGCTGGCTCCGCAGGGCCACGATCGGGTCGACCGAGGTGATCCGCCGCACGGCGATCAAGCAGCCGACCATGCCAAAGAGGATCAACAGGCCGATCGTGGTGATGATCGGTCCGGGCGCCAGCCGGAACGGGGCGTTGCCGCCGACGAGTGAGCCGATGGCGACGGCGAGGAGCGAGCCGGCCACGGCGGTCGACACCAACACGATCGCCATCTGCCCGAGGGCATCGCGGACCACATACGAGCTCGATGCCCCAAGGGCCTTCAGCAGTGCGATCTGGGAGGCCCGCTGCACGGTCCACACCGTGAAGAACGCCCCGACGATCAGCGCCGAGATCAACAACAGGAAGTTCTCGATCAGGCTCATCGTCGACGTCTCACCGGAGTAGCCCGGGGAGCCGACGTAGGCGTCCTCCTTGGTCTCGGCCACGGTGCCGGTCGCCTGCTCCGCCGGAGTGAAGCTGACGTCGCCGTCGTCGCTGTTCAGCGCGATCGCCGAGAAGCGGCCCTTGGCGTTGTCGCCGTAGAGCAGGTCCTGCCAGGTCTCGAGCGACGTGAACGCAACCGGCACGTGCCCGTACGACCCGGAATAGGTGAACCCGAGCACTGGCAGCTGCTCGTCGATGCCGACGACGGTGAGCGTGTCACCCACCTCGATGCCCTCCTCCTCGAAGTCCTCGCTCAGCACGAGCCCGGGCTCGCCGGTGAGCGCGTCGCGGGCCTGACCGTCAGGGACGAGGAAGCTGTCCTCGGGGATACCGAAGAGGGCCATGTCGATCGTCGAGCCGTTGTCCCGTTTGGCGTTGAAGAACGACACGCCGAGCGCGGAGACGTCGACGTCGTCCAGCTTCTCGTACGCCTTCAAGTTGGCGTCGGTCAGCGTCGATCGACTGAACGTGCTGTCAGCGCCGTCCTGGAAGGCCAAGTGCGTCAGGGGCATTGCCCGCAGCCCGGAGATGCCGTCGTCGACCAGACCGTTGGCCAGACCGGACAACAAGGTGGCCATCAACGCGACCAGGCCGATCACCAGGCCGACCAGGGCAAATCGGCCACGGGCAAACTTCAGGTCTCGTAGGGCAAGAAACACGGTCCTCCTCAGAGGTGGATCAAGATGGGGGTGGGTTGGGGCGACGCCGAGGTGCTGGGTGGCGACATGGCGATCGCAGGCTGCTTCATCCAGTGTGGTGGCCGAGGCCGTGGCGAGCATCGTTCTGGAGCCGGTTTCCCAGACACCAAACGTAGGAGTCGTGTCTCCACCTTTCGATGGATGCCGGGGCCGCTGTGGCCACGTAGCCTTCGGCCGGATGCCTGACGAGTCGCCGAACCCAGCGGTGGGACCGTGGCCGATCATGGCCCTCCGGACCGGACTGGATCTGCTGGTCGTCGCCCTGCTCGTCGTCGCCGCCGCACGTGCGGTGGTCGACGATGCCGACAACGCCGTCGCAGTCGTTGTCACGGCCACCGCGGTGGGCGCGCTGTACCTGGTCGGGGCAACGGTCGGTCGGCGGCACGCCTCGACCGCTCACGCAACGCTCTGGCTGGGAGCGCTGTGCGCGGCGTGGGTGGTGCTGCTCGTGCTGACCCCCGACGCCACCTGGGTGGCGTTCCCGCTGTTCCTGTTGCAGCTGCACCTGTTGTCGCCGCGATGGGCGCTGGCGGCGGTGGCGCTCACCACGGCGACGGCGATCGCCGGTTTCGTCGCCCATCAGGACACGCTCACCCTCTCGGCGGTGATCGGGCCGATGATCGGCGCTGTGATCGCGGTGGTCGGCGCCCTCGGTTACCAGGCCTTGTATCGGGAGAGCGAGCAGCGTCGGGAGCTGATCGAGCAGCTCCACGCCGCCCACGATGAACTGGCCGAAGCGGGCCATGCCGCCGGGGTCGCCGCCGAGCGCGAGCGGCTTGCCCGGGAGATCCACGACACCCTCGCCCAGGGCCTGACGAGCATCCAGCTGCTGTTGCGGGCAGCCCAACGTGAGCTGCCGGAACGAGACGGCACCGCCACCGCCGGCGCGCACGTCGAACACGCCCGCCGCACCGCCCACGACAACCTCGCCGAGGCGCGCAGGTTCGTCCGGGCCCTCAGCCCGCCGGACCTCGAACAGGGATCCCTCGCGCTCGCGCTCGAACGTCTCTGCGCCGTCACCACCGCCGACAGCGACGTCATTGTCGAGTTCCAGCGCAGCGGTGACCCGGTCGAGTTGGCCGCACCGTACGAGACAGCGCTCCTGCGCGTGGCGCAGTCGGCGCTGGCCAACACCATCCAGCACTCCGGAGCGGGGCAGGCGGCGGTGACGCTGAGCTACATGGACTCCGGCATGGCGCTCGACATCGTCGACGACGGCAAGGGCTTTGACCCGGCCGTTGCCCTGCGCGACAACGCCCACTTCGGGTTGTCCGCCATGCAGGCTCGCGTCGCGGCGCTCGGGGGTTGTCTCAGCATCGAGTCGGCCGACGGGGCGGGCACCGCGCTCGCCGTCAGCTTCACCCACCCGCCGACCGTGCATGATGGAACCCCATGACCGAACGGATCCGCGTGCTCCTCGCCGACGACCACAACGTTGTGCGCGCCGGGCTCCACGCCGTCCTGGCGACCGAACCGGACCTGGCGGTCGTCGGCGAGTGCGCCACCGCCGAGGAAGCGGTCAGGCTCGCTGCGGCAGGCGACGTCGACGTCGTGCTGATGGACCTCCAGTTCGGTGACGGCATGGACGGAGCCACCGCCACCGCTGCCATCACCGCAGCAGCCGATGCTCCACGGGTGCTGGTGCTCACCACCTACGACGCCGACGCCGACATCCTCGCCGCGATCGAAGCGGGCGCCAGCGGCTACCTCCTCAAGGACGCCGCCCCCGACGACCTCACCCATGCCATCAGGGCCGCTGCCAATGGGCGGCCGGCGCTGGCGCCATCGGTTGCCAACCGCCTGATGGACCGGATGCGCAATCGAGGAAGCGCGCTCAGCCCGCGCGAGATCGAGGTGCTGCAACTCGTCGCCGACGGACTGTCCAACGCCACGATCAGCAAGCGGATTCACCTCAGCCAGGCGACGGTCAAATCCCACCTGGTGCACATCTACACGAAATTGAACGTCGATTCCCGAACCGCCGCCGTCGCAGCGGCCCACCAGCAGGGCCTGATCCGCCGCTCACGACCCCGCCTCGAGGGGTGAGACGGAACCGGACCATTCGCGGGGCTCAGCCCGAAGGTGTCGTGGTCGGCGCCGATGTGTCGCCGCACAGTTGGATGAAACGGGCGCCTTGGGCTTTGAAGTCGGCCCGCGGCGAGGAGCCCGAACGCCCAGGGTCGGCGGTAGCGAAAAGGCGCAACCAGACACGTCGCCTGGCGACGCCGCGGTATCCCTGCACGCTTGGGCGGAGTTCGACCACGTCGTCGGCCGATACCGAAGCCTCCATCACGGCCCACCGATAGTGCTGAGCCTCAACACCGTGGTCGATGTTGCTCCAGTCCCCATCCGGTTCGAGAGTAGCGGCCGGTCCTTTGGCGACGACAGTGCTGCGGCTGCAGCTACCGTCGTGGGGTGGCCGGAAAGCGACCTGACGACGTGTCGATCGAGGACCTGGTCGAAGGACTCGACGATCAGACGATCCGTCGGCTGCTGGCAAACGCTGCGCAGTCACACGAGGACGTGCTGAGGGCGGTTCGGTTGGCGGGCGCTGACGGGCCGGACCGGCTCGCCGCGCTGATGGCCGCAGTCGACGACGGTCTGCGCGCCCGCCGCCATCTCGACTACTGGGGGTCGTCGTCGTGGGCCGGCGATGCCGCCCCGGTGCTGGACGCACTGGCCGACGAGGTCGCAGCCGAACCATCGGCGGAGCTGGTGGAGTTGCTGCAACGGGCCGAGGGACACCTGGTGAAGGTGATCATGCGCGCCGACGACTCCAACGGAATGATCGGTGACCTTGCCCGCCGCGTTCTCGAGCTGCATCGCGAGGCCTGCGCCGCGGGAGTGGCGGACCCGCAGCGGTTGGCGAAGTGGATGGTGCGGTTTTCCTTCGAGGATCAGGACTTCTTCGAGATCGACCCGGTTGCCTACGTCGACGCGTTGGGCGAGAAGGGCCTGGCCGTGTACCGACGCGAAGTCGCCAAGCGTTCCGACCCAGCCGACGTACCGGCAGACCGGTCGCCGACCATGCGGGAGGTGTACGGCGGGCTTCCGAGCTTCGCAGCGAAGTATGCAGCCGAACGCCTTGCCATCATCGACCGCGACGTCGACCGGCTCGTCGCGCTGCTCGGGCGTGACCTGTCATCGCCGTACCAATTCGCACGCGTCGCCGAGGCCATGGTCGAGCTGGGCTTGACCGACGACGCGCTCGCCTGGGCGCGCCGCGGGATCGCGGAGACCACCGGGTGGCAGGTGGCGAAGCTCTATGACCTGGCGGCCGATCTGCTCGGAGACGAGCACGATCTGGACGGTGTGGTCGACCTCCGACGACACCACCTGGAGCGCCTGCCCAGCGCTTCGACCTACGCAGGGCTGCAGGCGGCTGCTCGCACCAACGGCACCTGGGACGTCGAGATCGGGCCGGCACGCACGCTGTTGGCCGAGCGCGACCCGGTCGGCTTCGTCGACGCCTTGCTCGCCGACGAGGCAACCGACGAGGCCTGGGCAGCGGCGACCTCCGGCGACAGCGAGCTCTCGTCAGCGCAGTGGCTGCGCCTCGCTGAGGCGCGCGAGCCGACCGAACCGGCGGATGCGATGGCGGTGTACTTGCGACTCGCTGACGAGGTGCTCGGGCGAGCGAACAAGCGCGCCTACCGTGACGCGATCCGCCTTCTCAAAGCCGCTCGGCGCGCCGCCACAGCAGCCGATCGTCTGGACCGGTTCGGCGATTATCTGACCGGCCTGCGGGAGCGGAACCGACGGCGTCCCTCGTTCATGGCCATGCTCGACAAGGCCGGTCTGCGCTGAGCCGAGGGCCGCGCGAGGGTCCGGGCACCCGGTCGTGCAGGCCGCCGCCGGGCTCCCGGCGAGCGCTCAGCTCATTGCCGCGGAGCCGATGTCGGGGTGGTCGCGCATGAACTGCACGAGTCGACCGACGTAATCGGGGAGAGGTGGCGGTTCGATGCCGGTGCCGGCCAGGTCGGTTTGGGTGTGGTCGGTCAGATAGTGGGTGGGGTGCGCGAAGTAGTCGATGGACTCTGGAGGGATGCGCAGGAGGTGTTCGAGCCCGGGGATGTGTGCGACCGATGTTGTCGCCAGCTTGCGGGGCAGCGGGATCTTGACGAGTTTGCGATCGGTCGCTTCGGCGAGGAGGTCGGTCAGTTCGTCGATGGTGAGCGGAGCCGGGTCGGCGAGCTGATAGGTACGGCCCTCGGAAACAGCGAGCGAGCTGAGGTGGTCGACGGCTTCGATGACGAAGTCGCGCGGCACGAGATTCATGCGCGTCACGGTGGGGTCGCCGACGACGGGCAGGACCGCGTATCTGGGTTGGCGGATCAACAATTGCAGGATGAAGTACGGGCCGTCGTACTTCTGGGTCTCACCGGTGGTCGAGTCGCCGATGACGATCGACGGACGGTAGATCGTGGCGGGCATCCCTGCGGCCATCCGCCGGCGCACGTCGGCCTCAGCGAGGTGTTTGGTCGCTTCGTAGTAGTTGTTGAAGGGCGCTCCGACGTCGAGGTCGTCCTCGGCGAACGGTCCGGCGTAACGGCCGCTGACGTAGCACGTGCTGAAGTAGTGCAGACGCGTCATCGTCGAGTGACGCTCCAAGGCGTCGAGGACGTTGCGGGTGCCGTCGACATTGACCCGGGTTGCCACGTCATGTGCCACCGCGAGGTCGTAGATGGCAGCGAGGTGCCAGGCCTCGGTGACGCCGTCGAGCACAGCCGGGTCGAGGCCCAGGCCGGGCTTGGTGATGTCACCCTCCACCAGTTGGATCCGGCCCTGCAGCGCCGGGTCGTCGGCGCAGAGTTCGTCGACACGACGCTGTGCGCCCGCTGCGAACTTCGACTGAACGAGACACACGGCGTTGCCGTCGGTGCGCCGCAGAATGCGCGGCAACAACGCACTGCCGAGGAAGCCTGGGAACCCGGTCATGAAAGTGGTCATCGACTGACTCCTTGTTCGTTGCATTGTGACACCCGCATGGGTCAGGGCACCCGGTAGTGCAGGTCGCCGTCGGGCTCCCGGCTCACCAGCTCCAGCGGCGCAGCCTCGGCGGGGTCGAGCAGAGCCTGCCACTGGGTGCCGGCGACGGCGGGGGTGACGACCACGTCGGTCACGTCGAGACGCTTCAGCTCGGCGATCGCGTCGGCGTCGGGCAGGGTCTTCAGGTCATCGGAGATCTGGAGGAACGACTCGGGAAAGGTGCCCGAGTAGCCGTTGAGGATCGGCCGGTGATGTGCGGTCGAGCGGAACACCGCCGAGATCTCGGCGGGCGAAATGAAGTCGATGCCGTCGTCGGCGATGTTGAGGGGCAGGTAGGCCACCGCACCCGATCCGTCGGCGAGGCGCTCGTCGAGCGCCGTCACGTTGGCGGCGGGCAGGTCGGACAGGTCGGGCCAGCCCTCGACGATCGGCAGGGCCAACACCACGCCGGCGACGCCGATGCGGACCAGCGATCCGGCGCCGCGGTCGCGAAGCGTCCGGTCCAGCCACACGACGGCGCTCGCGCAGAGGATGGCCAGGCCCAACAGGGCCAGCGTCCAGTAGCGGCCCGCCCCGCGGATGGCGTTGAAGCCGGGCACCTCGAACAGCAGGCGCATCGGGGTGAAGCGTCGCCAGCCGGTATCGCTCAGGCCGAAGCCCAGCACGGCGCCGAGCACGACCAGGCTCAGCCCCAGCGTCCGCTGGTGACGGTGTTCCCGCCCGGCGGCGAACCAGCCGGTCGCTGCGCCGATCAGCGGGGCGACGCCAGGAAACGTGGGCAACAGCAGCCGCTCGGCCGGGGTGCTGGGGCCCAGCCAACCCCTCCACAGCAGCACCCGCCGGTCGACCAGGCCCACCTGGGCGGACAGGTCGGCCACGGCTGCCAGCCCGTAGCTGGCCACCTCGCCGGAGTTGAGCACCCGCAAATGGGCGAGGACGATCGGCACGGCCGGGAGCGCGCCGACCGCCAGCGAAGCAAACACCTCGCCAACCCGGCGAGGGGTCAGGTCGCGCCAGCGCACGAGCAACGTGACCAACACCCCCAGGGCGAGAAACCCGGCCTGATAGATCGAGGTTCCCAGCGCCACCAGCGCCGCCGCCGCCAGCGTTGCCCACGTCAGCCAGTCGGCCCGGTCCGGCCCGTCCCGCTGCTCGTCGGTCGCCCGGTCGGCGATGCGCCAGATACCGACGATGGCGAGTGGCAGGCTCATCCGCCAGGCCATGTGGACGTGCAACATGAAGAACGACGGCAGCGGGCCGAAGGCGTACACCACTCCGACGACCGCACCGCCCAGGTGCGAGCGCCGCAGGGTCCATCCCGCCCACCAGGCGGCGGCGAAGTTGCCCACCACGCCGAGGTACAAGGCCACGTTCAACACGGTGGTGGGGGAGGCGCCCAGCCATCTGACGGGCAGCGTCGCCACCGCCGGCGCGATGCGGGTGTCGGAGTAGGCGAGGGTGTCGGGCGTGGGGTGGAAGATGTTGGCGTCGAACAGCGAGTCGCTCGAGGTCAACGCATGCTGCACCCAGTCGACGTTCCACGCCTCGAACTTGGCATCGCCCTCGTCGAGCAACCGGCCGCTGCCGCTCAGCACCAGCGGGCCCCACACGACCAGCGCCAGTAGCAGGCCGGACACAACCACCACGAACGGCATGGGCAGCCGTCGCCACAAGGCGCGGTCCTGGTCGTCCTCGGGCATCGGGCAGAGTGTACGGCGTGGCCGATGGTGCCTCGGCGGTGTCCGTCTTCAGGTTCGACGTCGTCCGAGCGCCACGCGGACGGTCAATCGTCCGGGTCGCCGAGGTGCCCGTCGGCGCGCAACCAGGCCTCGGTGCGGGCCATGCCGTCGGCCAGGCTCACCTTCGGCGCCCAGCCCAGCAGCTCGTGAGCTTTCGCGTTGGACACCGGGCGAGACTTGTTGAGCATCTCCATGACGCCCCGACCCAGCTCGGTGGGCTTGCCCGCCAGCTGGAGGCTCCTCCGGGCCGCCTCGGCTATTGCGATGGCGGTGCGCGTGGAGTAGCTGCGCGGCGGACCATCCAACCCCAGCATTCGGTAGAAGTGGCCGAAGTACTCGGCGGTGGTCACCGGCTCCTCGCCGCCCAGGTGAATGATCTGCCCGGCGGCCGCATCGGTCGTGGCGGCAGCCACGATGCCGTCGACCAGGTCGTCGACGTAGATGGCGGTGAGCAGCCCCTCGCCGTGGTTGGGCAGCAGGAACCGGCCGGATCGGATCGCGGTCAACGGCTCGAGCACCCAGGGCCGGCACCCGGGCCCGTAGACGTCGGCCGGACGGATGATGGTGGCGGTCAACTCACCGGCGGCGTGGGCGGCCAGCACGGCGTGTTCGCCGGCGATCTTGGTGTCGGTGTAGGGGTTGCCGGTCGGCATCAGCGGCCAACGTTCGTCCAGGGGTGCGTCGGGGTTGAATCGCCGCACCGCCTCGGCTTGGGTCTGGGCGAACCGGGCGACGCCCATGGAGGACAGGTGCACGAACCGGCCGACCCCGGCNNCGGCGGCCTCGATCACCCGGCGGGTGCCGACCACGTTGACCGACCACGCCACGGCGGGGTCGACGTTGTTGGTCATCACCGCAGCGGTGTGGATCATCATGTCGCAGCCGACCAGCAGCCCCTGCCAAGGTGCCGGATCGGTGATATCACCCGCCACGACGCCACGGTCCAGTGCGGCAACCGTGTCCAGGCCCATCACGTCGGCACCGAGGCCCCGGCAACGGTCGGCCAGCGCCCGGCCCACGAAGCCGTTGGCGCCGGTGATGAACACCTGGCGCCCGTCGAGGGAGGGGAGTTCGGTCATCACAGCGTCCGGCTGTACTGGAACTGCTCGTAGCCGATGGCGTTGGTGTTCAGCTCGCCGTCGACCCGCACGTGGATCACCGCCGGTTTGCCCGACGCCACCGCCGCTTCGAGCGCCGGAACGAACTGGTCCATCACCGTCACATACTCGCCGTGGGCGCCCATCGCTTCGGCCATCAGGTCGTAGCGCACGTCTGGTGAGATGTCGGTGCCCTGATAGCGGGACTCGTCGATGCCCTTGAAGCGGTGCGCCGCCCGCTCCATGCCCCAGCCGCTGTCCACTGCCACGATGCAGATCACCGGCAGTCCCGCCCGGACCGCCGTTTCCACCTCCATCGGGTTGAAGCCGAAGGCGCCGTCGCCGCTGAACAGGTAGACGCGTCGCTCGGGCGCGGCCAGCTGCGCGCCGATGGCGAAGGGCAGCCCCGTTCCCAGGTAGCCCATCTTCACCGAGTACAGGAACGAGTCGGGCCCGAAGATGGGGTTGAGCGCCACCGCCCACAGGGTGGTGTTGCCGCCGTCGACCACGCAGATGGCGTCCCGGTCGAAGAACTCCCGTGCGGCCATCACCATCTGGCCCGGGTTGACGCCGTCGGCGCCCTCCGCCATCACGAACGGCGCAGCGTTGTTCACGGTCTCGGCGTTCATGGCCGCGTACCGTTCGGCGTCGACCAGCTCAGTGCGGGGCTCACAGCGGGCTCGAACCGCTGCGCTCAGCGCCGTCAGTGCCCCCAAGGCGTCTGCCACGACGACCTCGTCAACCGGCCGGTTGAGGCCGATCGACATCGGGTCGCAGTCGATCTGGATGGTGTGTTGGGTGTCGGGGTCGCCCCAGGCCGGTGGCATGCCCCAGCCGTCGTACTCGCCCAGGCGGGCGCCCACCACCAGCACCACGTCGGCGTCGCTGCGCACCGCGGTGGTGGTGGCCATGTCGAAGATGTGGAAGTAGTGGGGGTGATCCTCGGGTACCACGCCGCGAGCGCCCAGGCTGGTGCTCATGCCGGCGGCCAGGTGGTCGCCCAGCGCCACAAACTCGGCCGCAGCCCGTGCCCAGGCGACGCCCTTGCCCGCATAGAGGAAGGGCCGCTCGGCGGTGGCCAGCGCGTTCGCCGCACGCTCGAGGGCGGCCGGATCCCCGGCGCCCATCGTGACGACGCGGTTGCGGGCGGCCGGCGTGATGCGCAGGCTGGAGACGTCGATCTCCTCGCCGAGCAGCTCGTCGGGGATGGCCAGGAACGCCGGGCCGGGGCGGCCCGTGGTGGCGGCACGAAACGCAGCACGAATCAGCTCGGGTACCCGGTCGGCCCGGGCGATCAGCGCCGAGTACTTGGTGATCGGCTTGGCCATGTCGACCAGGTCGGTGGCCTGCCAGGCGCCATCGCGCTCGGGCTGGGTGGTGGCGCTGCGCCGGGTGCAGGCGATGGCCACCACCGGGTGCCCCTCGCCGTGGGCGCTGGTGAGGCCGGCCAGCATGTTGGCGCCGCCCGGCCCCGGGTTGCCGAGGACCACGGTCGGCCGGTGGCCGATGCGGGCGTGGGCCTCGGCGATATGGGTGGCCGCCTCCTCGTGGTGGGTGTTGAGGTACTCGATGCCGTAGTCGCCCAGCTGGGACACGAGCGGGATGTGGGCGCCGTCGACGATGCCGCACATGAACCGCACCCCCTCGGCCTGGAGGCACTTGGCCACCAGCTCGCCCACGGTCATCATCGTTTGGTCATCGGCCATGGTCGAAGGATGACCTACGCCGGACCGAAAGACCAGGGGTGATGGTCGCTCGTGGGTTCACCCGGCACCTTTCAGCGCTTGTGCGACGATGCGGTCGGCCACCGCTGTGGTGACCCGCTCGGGCAGCAGCCTGGTCATCAACGCGGCTCGGCGCGCCTTGGCGCCGGGGATCACGGTGAACCGGCCTCGGGCCAGGCCGTCGAGCATCTCCCGACACGCCGCGTCGATGGGCAGCGTGCCCGCCACGTCCTTCAGCGCGCGGGTGGCTGGGTGCATCGTGGCGTCGTACTGGCGCACCATCGGCGTCATGATCTC
>MTKZ01009215.1_pt1 | contig 17205 bp, 13 predicted proteins | sample 1042781 | NCBI WGS metagenome assembly MTKZ01 (sample SAMN06212207, study PRJNA360539) | anaerobic digester metagenome | biome: Wastewater treatment plant; material: sludge; isolation source: anaerobic digester fed with sludge from wastewater treatment plant | place: Denmark: WWTP Viborg ... | reverse complement strand
TCTCCTTTCTAGCCTACACATTTTGGCTGGTTGAGAAGTCCTATTTCTACTGAGGCGGAACATTGGATACGCGGATTCTCCAAGACGACATCCAATTATCGTAGGCGCTTATGAAAAAAGTTTCTATCAACAAAAACAAGAAGATAAATACGTTGAACACGCTTTAGTGATCTATGGTATTCAAGTTAATTGTGTTAACACGTACGCACTGATGTATGAACAAAGTATCTTGAATATTATCCTTCTGGCTTGCGGGCAACGCCCGCATTGAATGGCAATTGTGACCAGTATAATTATTGAAACCGTTAGTGCAAGACTGACCCTCAATCTATCTTTAACAGGGCAGTTCCCAGCCTTTACGGTATTCCTTTGTCAATAGCATGTTGGCATCAGCGTCATTCACGATTTTCAGGTTCTTGACATCCATTTCAAGTTTTTTACCAACGGCGTGCAAGGCGACATTGCCCATGTTGGCTACTTCGGTAAGGGGACCAGCGTACGAGAAGTTTGAGGCAGGTTGTTCGCCGGAACGAATGCAGTCCAGCCAGTTTTTATAGGGGTCTTCCCTGGGGATGCGCGGAAGGGTAGGTTCAGGCATCGTGTAGCCCGTCATGGCCCCATCCGGCATAAGACGCGCTTTTCCACCATACTCACCAGCGGTAAGGCAGCCGTTAGACCCTATAAATAATGAGCCATTGTCGCCATCCCCCAAGGTCTCGCCGGCAGGGATTGATTCTGGACGTTGCGGCAAATTGCCGCCATCATACCAAAATACATTTACCGGAGGCATGGTACCGCGTGCGGGAAATTCATATTTTATAACGGACTTCAACGGCGGGGAAAGCGGGGTCATCCCTTCCTGGCCGACCACTTCCACTGAATAGGATTCAGCCTCATAGAGTTTAAGCGACCAGAAAGCGGGGTCCATAATGTGACAGGCCATATCTCCAATGGCCCCACAACCGAAATCCCACCAGCCACGCCAGACGAAGGGGAGATAGGCCTCGTTGTAAGGCCGCATTGCTCCGGCACCGAGCCACACGTCCCAATCGAGCGTTTCCGGCACGGGTTGTTCTGCGGGAGCACCCGTCATGCCCTGGGGCCAAATAGGGCGGTTTGTCCAAATATGGGCTTCCTGAACATCCCCGATGGCACCAGACCATAACATTTCGCATAGTTCACGAACACCATTGCCGCAATGTCCCTGATTCCCCATCTGGGTAATAACACCTTTTTCGGGTGCGGTTTTTGTAAGCAGTCGGGCTTCCGCTATGGTATGGGTCAAGGGTTTTTGCACATACACGTGTTTGCCAAGATTCATCGCCAGATAAGCCGCAGGTGCGTGAGTGTGGTCCGGGGTACTGATGGTACAAGCGTCAATTTCCTCGGCCATTTCCTCAAACATTACCCTGTAATCTTTGTAGTGTTTGGCTTTTTTAAGTTTGTAGAACGCTTCTTCCGCACGCTTCGCATCGGGGTCGCACAGGGCGACAACATCTTCCCTTCGGCAGGACATGATATCGCCGAATCCTTTTCCGCCGACGCCAATGCCGGCAACGCGAATTTTTTCGTTTGGAGACAGTTTACGGGGTATGACCTGAGCCGCATTTACGCGTGTAATGCCGAGGACTGAGGCGGTTGCACTTGTGGTTGCTGCGGCCAGAAACGCCCGACGTGTAACGTCTTTTTTGTACATCTCATGTTCCTTTTTGTTTGTAAAAATTATATCCTACCGGAAAAGATTTCTTTTTGCCTGTTCTTAATTCAAGACATGGAGATGTGCTTGAGGTGACTCGTCACAGCCACGTGCTGGGACAGGCAAACGCTGTTTTTCGAGAATCAGGCTTCAGGGCAGGGACTATTCAAGACATCCAAATCAATAAAAGAACGGATGGCTTCCTGGTCCGTTTCCGACAATTTGGGAAAGAAAATGGCAACTTTGAAATGGTCATCACCGCATTCGTCCGGGTCGCAACGTACCACAACGCCTTCTGTCTCGATACGATGGTCAATCGGTTTAGGCAAATCCAAAACAACGCCGATACGGGTCATCAACGCTACCGGTTTAATGGTATGGCATAAAACACCTGCCTCGCTGATATTATCAACATGATTAAGCACCCCGGGGCCACCATCCTCGAATAATACCTGCAGGTGACGCTTGCTCCGAGGGTAACGCCGCCTGTCTTGACCTTCCAATGAATGCATATTCTCACCTGATGTTAAAGTAATAGAACATTCCTCGTAGCGTTAATGATAGCCTAACGCGGGCCTTGCCCGCAACCCAGTCACCCGTCATTGCGAGCGAGGCGAAGCAATCTCATCCGCAAGGAGATTGTTTTATACTGAGATTGCTTTGCTTCGCTCGCAATGACGAGATGTTTGGTTTTTGCCATGTTTCATTTATTGTTTTTTATAGGCCTTACGGGTCGATAAAATACTAAACGGGGGCATTAAATAAAATGGGTTTTTCCTATTTGGCAACTATAACGGGGTTAACGCCACACGAAGTATCTTTTGCTTAGGGTATCTGTTCCGCAAACGAAAGAAAGTGCTTCTTAGGCATTTTGTATAACGTTTACAGATTTGTAAAGGCAAATACTAATCGCACGTGCCGGGCAATTATTTAGGGCTTCTGTTATACTGCATTTTTAGAAAATGGGAGCACGTACATCATGGTGCCGGAAAATTGTGCCGAACAAAAATGGTATTCTTTGCCTCTTTCAGGCAGGTTTGTTTTCCGAGCGGCTTTTATATCCAGGCCTAACCGCTTTCTAGTACTATGCGAAGACGAATGTGGCCAACTTCTCCGTGCTTTTCTGCCCAATCCAGGTCGTCTTTCAGAACTATTGTTTAAGGGGGTTACTTTATATGTCCTTGATAACAACCAAGAAAAACAGGACCGGGCAACCTCTTTTACCGTTTTGGCCGTTGAAAGAGATGGCATTCCGGTAATGCTCCACACCCATTGGTGTAACGAGATGGTTCATAGTCTCCTCAGGGACAAGGAGGTGCCGGGACTGGAGCAGACGCGTGTAAAACGTCGTGAAATTAGAGTGGGACGCAGTCGTTTTGATTTTTTGCTGGAAGATGATGAGGGCGAACTCTACCTGGAGGTCAAATCATGTACTTTATTCGGTAATGATGTCGCCATGTTCCCGGATGCGGTAACGGACCGGGGGCGGCGTCATTTGCTGGAATTGAATGATATTGCGGAAACAGGAACACGCTGCCGGGTCTTATTCGTTGTACAAACAGACCGTGTCAAGTGGTTTATGCCTGATTATCATACTGACCTTGCCTTTGCATTAACCATGCTGACGGTTCAAGATAATGTTCGATTCATGGCGCTGCCAGTTATTTGGAACCGGGAGTTGTCCTTTCGGCCGGGCAAGAGCCTGCTGCAAATTCCCTGGGGCTATATTGAGAGTGAGGCAAAGGACAAGGGGGCCTATCTCGTGGTTCTACAAATGAATCGCCCTGTGCGGATGTCTGTAGGCACCTTGGGCGACTGTTTTTTTGAGGCCGGTTATTACACGTACGTGGGCTCCGCCATGGGTGGTTTAAATGCAAGAATCGCGCGACACGCGCGTAAACGCAAAAAAATGCACGGGCACATTGATTATCTTCGTGCTGCGTGCGAACTTGCAGGAATAGTGGCTATCCGGGCCTCAGAGCGGTACGAATGTAATCTTGCCAATGAACTGGTCTCGTTACTGACGGTTTCCACGCCTGGTTTCGGGTGTGGCGATTGCCATTGTACGAGCCACCTCTTTTATGCGCAGGACAATCCCCTGGAAAATCCCCGGTTTCAACAATGGCTTCAGCATGTCCGAATGCGCCCTCCATTCCCGTAACCGGCATACTGAAACAGTTCATCTTGCGTTTGTTTATATCTTTTCGGAAACTTTCGGTATAATGACGCACCTTCAACCGTTTTTAAGGAATACGCTATGACCGATATATCTGTCTTGCCGTCACTCAGACGACCTGACGTCATCGCCCATAGGGGCGCCAGTGCCTATGCTCCTGAAAATACAATCGCTTCCTTTCAAAAGGCCAGGGATATGGGCGCTGATTACTTTGAACTTGACGTACAACTCACCCGGGATGGCGCCCTGGCCGTGTTTCATGACCGGGACATCAGCCGGTTTTGTATCAAGCATGTTTCCGTAGTGGACATGCTGATGAGTGATATGCGCAAAATAGACGTTGGTTCATGGTTTTCACCGGAATTTGCCGATCAGCGGGTCGTGCGGTTGGAAGAGGCGTTGGAGTTGACGGACAAGAATACGGGCGTCTATATTGAGTTGAAAAGCGCCGTAGACGAAACGCCGCGGATTCCGGACATGCTGGAAGTTATTGCGGAATCACACACCGTCACGCAGCGTGAATGGCAGTATCTTTATGAAGCGGCATACCGCATAAGTGCGGACAGCGTTATTATGGCCCGCAGGGCTATTGATGTGATACGACCTTACCTCGGACGGTGCAGGATAGTAGCGCAGGCCTTTTCGCCAATCATTGGCTTGGTTTTTTTGCGGGAGGCGCCCGATATACGCTTTGAATTTCTAGGCATGGATTTGCCAGACCCCCCGAATATCTGGCGGGATTATGTTTTGTTTGGAGAAAAAGTCGGTGTCGCTGGATTCAATGTGAACAAAGAATCACTGGACGAGATTAGATTCAAACGCTTCCATGATGGCGGATTTAGCTGCGCCGTATGGGTGGTCGATGAACCGGTTGACATGAGACGCCTTGCCGCGATGGGTGTGTACGGCCTGATAACGAACAAGCCCGACCTTTGCCTGCAAACGCTGGCGTGTACAGAAAGCACCGATAGCGTGGTATAACGGCAGAAGAAGGGAAGTATACGAATAGGAGGACGCCCGGTGAGTCCACAGTTCAGCGTTTTGGATTGGTCTGTAGTTGTAATTTATTTGTCCGTGGTGCTTGTGATGGGCGCCTGGATATCCCGGCTTCAAAGCGATACCCGCTACTTTTTTCTGGGCGGTCGTTCCGTGCCTGCCTGGGCGGTTGCCTGTTCCGTCCTGGCCACGGCCACCAGCGCGGCGACATTCATCGGTGTTCCGCAAATTGCCTTTGAAGGGGACCTGACTTATCTTATCACCTATCTTGGAAGTATAATCGGCGCCTTCATAATCGCGCTCCTTTTTGTGCCGGCCTTGTATAATGCCGGAACCATAACCATCTACGGATATCTCGGACAACGATACGGCACCGGCGCTAAATCCGCAGCCAGCGTTATGTTTCTGCTGGGTCGTCTCCTTTCATCCGGCGCGCGCCTGTACATGGCGGGCATCGCGTTTGCCATGATGCTTTCCGGAAATACAACAACGGGAGAATTGGTATTCGCAGTCGTGATTATGGGTATTGTGGGCACGATATACACGGTGTTTGGAGGCATCCGCGCCGTAATTTGGACTGACGTTCTTCAGCTCATTATTTTTACCTCTGCGGCCCTTCTTGCCCTGGGATATTTATGGTATCTTATTCCCGCATCCGGGGAAGAAGTTTATGGCGCCCTTTGCAATGCCAATGGGATGAATAAATTACGTGTAGTGGATTACGGATTTAACTTAAGTAGTCCCTTTACCCTATGGTCGGGCGTTTTCGCCATGACGATTGTATGTGTATCCACCCATGGAGTGGACCAGGATATGCTGCAGCGGGTGATGACGGCAAAATCGCCACTGCATGGCGGCTTCGCGCTTGTCAGTTCCATTTTGGCCGCTGTACCCTTGGTAGCCCTTTTCCTCGGTATCGGGTTGCTCTTATTCATTTATTATCAACGTCCTGACTTGATGGGGGCAGCGGCGCCTTTAGATGTGATTGAGGATACGAGAAAAGTGTTTCCCCAGTTTGTGTTGAACCATTTACCGTCAGGGTTGCGGGGACTGCTTATGGCAGGATTATTCGCCGCGGCGATGAGCACCTTCGATTCCGCGATTACGGCGATGGCCAGTTGTCTTATCGCCGATATTTATGCACCCTGGCGGGCATGGCGCAATAGCCGTATGTCAAAAGACAATGGTAATGAGATATTGCCCGAACTGCGCCATTCGCGAATGGCCGTGGGTCTTATGGGTCTGCTGTTGACCGGTTTTGCCGTCGGAGCTATCTATATGCAGGAGCGTGGCGGGCAAACCCTGATAGATTTTGCGCTGGGGATAATGGCATTTGCCCTCGCCCCCCTGCTTGGTGTTTTCTGCGCAGCATTGTTCACGAGGCGTGGCAACGTGATAAGTGTTTATGTATCCCTCGGTTTCGGTGCGCTGGCGGTGCTGATGTTGCAGCCCTATATGCTTCCTGGTATTTTGGACTTCCGTCTCGGCTGGACCTGGGTTTGGGTTTTTGTCAGTCCTATTTGTTTTATTTTATGTATAATGGGAAAACCTGATGCGCTCCGTGAAAGGAATCCGTAATGTCACCGGATTTATTTGAGGATTCTGGCACGGGGCCGATTCCCGGAAGGCAGGAAGCCCCGCTTGCCCGTAGAGTCGCACCTCGCTGTATCGATGATATTATCGGGCAGGACCATATTTTGGGAAAAGGAAAACTGTTGCGCCGTGCCATTGAAGCGGATCGGATAACTTCTTTAATCTTGTACGGGCCGCCCGGGTGCGGGAAAACGGCGCTTGCGCGGGTGATTGCCATCAGCACCAAGGCCGCCTTTGAAGCGCTGAACGCCGTGCTGTCGGGCGTGGCGGATATTCGGACGGTTATAAGAAAAGCCGATGAACGTTATGCTATCAATAAACGTCAGACTATTGTGTTCGTGGATGAGATACATCGTTTCAACCGCGCCCAGCAGGATGCGTTGCTGCCGCACGTTGAAAACGGCAGGGTGGTGATGGTCGGAGCGACGACCGAAAACCCGTATTTTTCCGTTGTGGCGCCGCTTCTTTCCCGGTCTCAGATATTTGAACTCAAGCCGTTGGAGGAGGGGCATCTGTGCGATTTGCTGTTTCGGACGTTAACGCATCCAAAACGGGGATTTCCTGAGACTGACATTCTTCTGGATGAAGTCGCGGCCGCTCATATCGCGCGGTACTCGGAGGGGGATGCGCGCCGGGCTATCAATGCACTGGAAATCGCCCTGCTGACAACCCCGAAGGATGGTGGGGTTATCCACGTGACGCAAGAGATCGCTGCGGAGTCCATACAGCGCAAGTTGCTTCACTACGATAGAACGGGAGATGAGCATTATGACGCCGCTTCCGCCTTTATAAAAAGTATGCGGGGCAGCCATCCTGATGCGGCGCTCTATTGGATGGCACGCATGATTGAAGCGGGAGAAACCCCGCGTTTTATCGCACGCCGTATTTGTATCGCAGCGTCGGAGGAAGTGGGTAATGCCGATCCGATGGCGCTTGTGGTGGCGAATGCAGCCTTTCAGGCGGCGGAGTTCGTGGGTTTTCCGGAAGCCCGCATCATTCTCGCGCAAGCGGCACTCCATGTCGCATGCGCCCCCAAAAGCAACGCCTCCTACCTGGCCATTGACAAGGCGCTGGCTGATGTGCGGGAAAAGAAAAGCCTTCCCGTGCCAGGCCATTTAAAGGACACCTCCTACCAAGGGGCGAAAGCGCTTCAACGGGGTGAAGGCTATTTATACGCCCATGATTTTGATAATGGTTATGTTTACCAGGACTATGGCGTTGAAAGAGGCGTATATTATCAACCCAAGGCGGCAGGTAATGAAAAGGAACTGCAGGAACGCTTGGATACGCTGGTACGGCGGGACCAAGAAGCGGGACGATAGCAACGCGCACTCATCCAGATGCGTGGGACGTTCCCTTTGACAGGTCCGTCATTTCCTTTTTTATTTTGGAAAGAAATGAGGGGTTTTCCGAGAGCAGACGGGTAAGGCGGAGCAATCGCTGACCAGTGTCGAGCGTTATGATATGCTCCATCTTACACGCATCCGCCAACGCTTCTTCACGGGTGAGACCCAGCACCTCCACAAAAAAGTCGAGAAGAATATCAAAGTTCTTGGCAATCAGTTCTGTGATATGCCGCCCTTCCTCTGTTAATAGAAGAAAACGATTGGGGTCTTCCGTTACCCAACCTCGCTTCTTCAACTGCGCAAGCGCCATGGAGGCCGCGCCTCGCGATACTTCCAGGGTTTCCGCAATGTCAGTGGTTCTGGCATACCCGAGGTCATTGCGGAGCGCTTCGATGGCAAGCAGGTAATGCGCGCGGGAGTGGGACAGGTCCGCATAAGTAAATTCGCGCCAATGGCCACCTTCGGAACTCATATCCCGGTCTTTAAACGTGCGGATACTGTTGGATACATCGTCCATAAAGTCGTGTCCCTTTAACATGCTCAAAAACGTGATGTGTATTGGGAAAGAATAACCGTCAACGATCATTATTTTATACCAATGGTCAGGCGGATTACCAATAATCAATCATGCTTATACGCTATAAATCCTAGTGAGAATTGGAGGCGGGGAAGACGGTTCTTCCATACCCGACGGAAAATATAAAACGGAAAAGGGTGGTAAAGATTGGCGGATATGAATATCGCATCTGATACGTGGAGATGAACTCTCCGGCGAATCATGGTTAGATATTTTTGCACGGCGAGCCTAAAAGTGTTACAGTAGTTATCCTTCATCCGTGAAAGAAGGGGGATATAAGCAATTGTCTGCCTCCAGAGGCTGGAGGCGGATGGTTGATGGATAATTTCCGGTTACAGGAAACCTTATAAATCAAATACTTGTTTGTATTTAAACCAGACGGGAATTTAGGATGCCTACCTATTCATATCAATGCAATCGTTGCGACCATATCCAGGAAGTCTTCCATAGCATGAGCGCAACGCCACAGATAAAATGTACCGAGTGCGGAGGCAAATGTAAAAAGCTATTGGGTACCGGCGCCGGTATTATATTTAAAGGTTCGGGTTTTTACGAGACGGACTACAAGAAGAAAGGGAAAGCCCCGGCGTCCGACACCGCTTCAACCGCTACAAAAGCGGAGCCCAAATCCAGTGGCGATTCGACAGGAAAACCGGCAGCCAAAGGGGAGGCGAAAACCGCCTCTACGAAGGTGAAAACAGAATAGAGGCAAGGGTATCAACTCGTTTATTCCACCGTAACCGGCAGGAACCTATCTCATGAATACAAAAGAAATAATTGACGCCAGTGACCAACATATCATAAACACTTACGGGCAAAGGAAGCTTGCCTTGGTGCGCGGGGAGGGCGCCCGGCTTTGGGATGCGGAGGGCAGAGAGTATCTGGATTTTTTTGCCGGAATTGCCGTCTGTAACCTGGGGCATTGCCATCCCAAGGTTACCGAGGCTATTTGCCGTCAAGCACAGACGCTGGTTCATATATCCAATTTATATTACATAGAGCCTCAAGTGGAGCTGGCGGCAATGCTTTCTGCACATTGTTTCGCCACGAAATGGTTTTTCTGCAACAGCGGTACGGAGGCCAATGAAGCGGCCATCAAACTGGCGCGCCGCTATTGGACCGTGCAGGGAATGCCGAAACCGGAAATTATCAGCGCGGAACAGTCCTTTCATGGGCGAACGCTGGGTGCATTGAGTGCAACGGGACAATCTAAATTTCATGCCGGTTTTGAGCCATTGCTCCCGGGAGTTCATTATGTTCCCTATAATGATGTGCATGCGCTTGCAGCGGCACTAAACGGCAAGGTTGGCCTGGTACTGCTGGAGCCAATCCAAGGGGAAGGGGGTATCCATGTTCCAGACCCGGGCTATCTGGCCGCGGTGAGGCAATTGTGTAATGAGCGAGGGGTGCTGCTTGCCTTTGACGAAGTACAGGCGGGATTGGGCCGTACGGGAAGACTCTTCGCACATGAACACGAAGGTGTTACCCCGGATATCATGACCCTTGCCAAGGGCTTGGGCAACGGGGTTCCCATCGGGGCGCTGGGTTGTACCGACCGTGTGGCCGAAGGGTTTGCTCCGGGAGCGCACGCATGTACCTTCGGCGGCAATCCCCTGAGCACGGCAGCGGCCTTGGCTACCATGGAACTTCTGACGGAGCCCGGATTCCTCGACAGGGTCACTGAAGTTGGCGCCTATTTCCTCGGCATGCTCGCCGGTCTGGCGGAAGACCACGCCTCGATTGTGCAGGTGCGCGGGCGTGGTTTATTGCTCGGCGTGGAATTTGACAGGCCAGTAGCACCCCTCATCAGTGCACTATTGGACGCCGGTATCATATGCGGTCCGGCCGGTCCAAACGTGCTGCGGTTCCTGCCCCCGCTGGTGGTGGGACAAGGGGAGGTGGACTGTGTAATGGCGGCTATTGAGGCCTGCCTGGAGGAGTTAGGATGGTAAAAGATTTCATTTCACTGGCGGATTACACCGGCGCGGAAATCATGGCCCTCTTGAATCTTGCGGACGAATTGAAGCGTCTGCAGAAGACGGGACGCCCCCACAGGCTTCTCGAGGGAAAAACCCTGGCCATGATCTTCGAAAAGCCAAGCCTGCGTACCCGGCTGACCTTCCAATTGGGCATGTTTCAACTGGGCGGTTTTTCACTGCTGATGGATTCCCGTCTGGGCGTGCGGGAGTCCGTTCCGGATGTGGCGCGTAATCTTGAGCGCTGGGTAGACGGTATCATGGCAAGGACCTTTCGCCATGAAGATGTGTGCCTGCTGGCACGAAGTGCCGCTGTCCCCGTAATTAACGCACTCACCGACAAGTTGCATCCCTGCCAGATTTTAGCCGACGTGCAGACCCTGCGGGAGCACAAGGGAACGGACCTCTCCTCCCTAAAAGTGGCATTCGTGGGTGACGGTAATAATGTATTCCATTCCTGGGCGAATTTCGCGTCCCGATTACCCCTCAACCTGACGCTGGTGTGCCCTGAAGGCTATGAAGGCGACCCGGAGATAACAGGTCGCGTGGCAAAAGAGGCGCAAGGAACGTTTGCGATCACCCATGACCCGGTTTCCGGGCTTGGGGATGCCGATGTGGTGTATACGGATGTCTGGGCGAGCATGGGTCAGGAAGAGGAATCGGCCCTACGGGAAAAAGTGTTTTTACCCTATCAAGTCAATAAAAAACTTATGGAACTGGCCAAGCCGGACGCCCTGTTTATGCACTGTCTGCCGGCGCACCGGGGTTATGAAGTTTCTGACGAGGTGATTGACGGGCCTCATTCCGTTTGTTTTGATCAAGCTGAAAACCGATTGCACGCGCAGAAGGCGGTGTTGGCTTCGCTCCTGCGCGGCGATCGCGTGCTTTCCATATTTGCCGAACTGAACCATAAACATCAATAAGGATGCAATGATCATGAGCAACGTGAAAAAGATTGTGCTTGCCTATTCCGGTGGCTTGGATACCTCCATTATTCTCAAATGGCTGCAGGAGACCTATAAGGCTGAAGTGGTGGCATTTATTGCCGATGTGGGCCAGGGCGAAGAAACGGAACCTGCCCGTAAAAAAGCGGTGGATACCGGCGCCGCGTCGGTGATAGTGGCCGATTTGCGCGAACCTTTTGTGCGTGATTTTGTGTTTCCCGCAATGCGCGCCAATGCCCTCTATGAAGGCTGTTACCTGCTGGGAACCAGCGTGGCACGGCCGATTATTGCCAGGGCGCAGATAGACGCGCTTCGCGAAACCGGGGCGGATGCCGTTTCTCATGGCGCCACGGGCAAGGGAAATGATCAAGTACGCTTTGAATTGACCTACATGGCGCTGGAACCTAACGTACGCATTATTGCCCCGTGGCGGGACCCGAATTGGACATTGAACAGCCGGGAAAAAATGATCGAGTACGCAAACCAGCACAATATTCCGGTACCTGTTTCCAAGGCCAAACCCTATTCCTCCGACAGAAATTTACTGCATATCTCTTTTGAGGGCGGTATCCTGGAAGATCCGTGGAATGAACCTCCGGAAGACATGTTCCTCCTCAGTGTATCTCCCATGGCCGCGCCGGACATCCCCACCTATGTGGAAATTGATTTTGAAGAAGGTACTCCCGTGGCGGTGGACGGAGAGCGTCTGGCTCCGGTCATGTTATTGGAAAAACTGAACGCATTGGGTGGCGCAAATGGGATAGGGCGCGTGGACATGGTGGAAAACCGGTTTGTAGGCATGAAGTCACGCGGTGTGTACGAAACACCGGGCGGTACTATCCTTTATGCCGCCCACCGTGCTGTGGAATCCATTACTATGGACCGGGAGGTCATGCTGCAGCGCGACCAATTGTCGCCCAAAATCGCTCAACTCATTTACAACGGTTTCTGGTTCGCTCCGGAAATGGAGGCCTTGACCGCTTTTGTCAATAAGAGCCAGGAGAACGTCACGGGCACCGCGAGAATCCGCCTGTATAAGGGCAACTGTACTGTCGTGGGGCGGCGTGCGGAGAAAACCCTGTACGACCCGAAGATTGCCACGTTTGAGGAAGATGAAGGCGCCTACCACCAGGCCGATGCCACGGGCTTTATCCGGTTGAATTCCCTGCGCCTGCGTGCAAGAAGGAATGCGGGGCTTTTCTGACGTCTTGGTAGTATGCGGACCGCAGGAGCAACAAAATAATATAAAGTAACACATCATACTCCTTCCCAAATTCTATTTGGGAAGGTTGTATCTATTGAATTTTAATTTCCTGTTTCGCCTTGGTCTGACTCGTGTATTCCGAAACTCAATTACGATTCTGGAAAGCGGCACTGTGCGGGTAATCGTGTCCCCAAGTGCACCTGTTGTCATAATCGACCTCTGTTAACCGATGGTGGCAAAAGTAAGATATGTTCTTGTTGCGTATTCATTCCTAACATGGTATTCATCTGATAACGGTCCACATTTTTGCACTCAGTTTAAAATGTAACAACGCCATGATAGTTGTGGCTAATGAAAAGAGTGTATTTTGGGAGCAATATGACGTATTGTTTTTGCGTTCACAAATATAGTTACCATCCAGTTAGGGGTTTATTGTATGACGAGTGTTATTCCCAAGTTTGTCGATGCCAAGGATCTATGCCAGTATATTTCCCCCTTGGGAAACACTTTTGCCCTGGTCCAAAATCCACCGTTTGTCTTCCCGCCCTATGAAGCGTATCCACTCGGTGCAGCCCGCACCTGCCTGGACGACGGTTTGGAAGCTGTTGTGATGGATATGGACGGTACGACCACCACGACCGAGGCCCTATGTATAGAATCGCTGGCAACCATGGTGTCGTGCATGACCGGGAAGGGCAAGTCGGGCGCTTGTGAGGTTTTAAATCCGGACCGCGACTATCCGAATATCATTGGTAACAGCACGACCCTTCATGTGGAGTACCTTGTTAATCGATACAAGGATCAAATACAGCCAATGGCGGTTTGTGAACACTTTATTCGCGCTGCCGCCTGGAATATGTGTTGTGGCATCGACCCAAGGCGGGGGACGGAGGCACGCACATCATTGATTACGCAGGGACTGTCCGATTTGTTGGCATTTCCAGACTTCAATGAACTGTGCGACAAACTTGGTACGCAAACGGCCGAGGAAACAACTTCCGCATGCCGGAGTCTGGCGCCCTTATGGCTGTCGCGCCTCAAGATGGAGAACACACCCAACCTGACCCGCATCGGTATTGAAATTTATTACCAGCATTATCATGAACTGCTTGCCAACATGAACGCCAGTGTACAGCGTGTAGCGGACGGGCGTCCTCGACTTATTGAACCCATGCCAGGTATCGGCATCGCACTGGCCTTGCTTAAGGGATGGCTGGGTGAATCGGCGGCACCACTGGGGGAACGGGTCGCGTCATTACTTCAAAAATCCTATGCATCGAAGCGGCAAGAAATAGGAATGGGCATGCCGCACCTGGGCGAACTGGGCGCGTATTTTAAACGCAATCCCGTTAAACTCGCCTTAGTTACTTCTTCCATCGCCACAGAGGCAAATTTCGTTTTGGGAGAAGTGTTTCGTGTTATCGTCGATGAAATCGGTGATTGGGAGATTCCTGCGGAAATGCGTGAACGCATACAACTTGGGTTTTCAGATCCAATGCGTTTTTACGATGCCTTCATTACCGCAAGTGATTCCAGCGAAATCCGATTAAAACCCCACCGCGATTTGTATTCCATTGCCCTGAACACACTCGGGGTCCCCCCGGAACGGTTCCATCGCGTGGCTGGTTTTGAGGATAGTGAATCTGGTGTCATCGCCATCCGCGCCGCTGGAATACCGCTTTCTTGCGCCCTCCCCTTTACCATGACAGCAAAACACGGTTTTGAAGCTGCTACGTGGATTTGTCCGGGTGGCATGCCTGAGGTCATGGTGTTGCGTCATTTTTTCTTGCCGGAATCGTTGCTTGCATAAGGGGTTATGCTCAAGGCACTAACGTTGTACTGAAATCAGCAGCGTCAACAACGAGGCCCATCATTTATTTATTATTAGGCGCTTACGGCCATTTCGCTTACAATTAATTATGAGTTTGAAAATACTGGGAGCGCCGCCATCCTTGGGGGCTGAAGAGGGCAAGATAGACTATGATGTTAGCCCTGCCGGCAAGGATGCCGGCGCTCCCAGTAACTTAATACAAAGATAGTTGCTCCGAAGGCGCCGCTTCTTCCGGGCGTAGTCCCGGACGAAGCGTAGATCCCTTATATCTTTTACAACCCGTTTAATTCCAGATAATCCGACGGGTCTGTTAGAATTCAATGAATTAATATATAATATACTAAGACTAAAAATATTTATATAAAAAAAATACATTGACAACAAATACAAAAAATGTTATTCTATAAAAACTAAAACTTATAACGTTGTAGATTATGATGATTGAAAAGGAGGTGGTATTTAGTCTGGTCGATATGAATTGGCATAAGGATGTTGTGGTATATGTGTTTTTATGGAAACAAAACGCTTAAGGAATCACCAAAATGAAGAGAAAAGGGTTTACATTAATAGAATTGCTGGTCGTGATTGCTATTATAGGTATCCTGGCAGCCATCCTGCTTCCCGCTCTGGCCCGTGCCCGCGAAGCGGCCCGCCGGAAATCGTGCCAAAATAATCTGAAACAATGGGGCACCATTTTCAAACTGTATGCGGATGAACAAAAGGATTACTGGCCGCCCATGCACATGACCAATATTCTGAATCCGAACTGGCCAAGTGGTACACTGGCTGATCAGGTTACGCCTGCTGCCCAGCCGATGATTTCCGCCTGGTACCCCAATTACAACAGCGACCCGTCCATCCTGATTTGCCCGTCCGACGCCGAAAACGATATTGAGGATTTGCAGAATGCGGACGGAGATTGGGATTTTTACAAACCTGAAGCGCAAAGCGGCAAAGCCGCTTACACCTACAGTTACTTTTATTGCGGCTGGATGTTCGACTTGTTAGATAAACCTTATCTTCCGCCGAACGAAATATCGCTCTATCCGAACCTGGTAGCTGGCACTGCCGCTGTTGGTCTTCCTGCTCCGGTCGATGGATTCATCCCGCAGCAGTTTGGCGCCGGGTTGGATGAAGGACTACGGCAGCTTATGTTTGTCAACGACCCAGGAGGTGTTGGCATTATGGAAAAGATGTGTGCCGACCTCGAAGTTACTACTGGGTTGGGCAACGGTCAAGGGGATACGATTTACCGGCTTAAAGAGGGTAACGAACGTTTCCTGATTACAGACGTGAACAATCCCCAGACTTCCGCCATGGCGCAGAGTACCATTTTTGCCATGATGGACCTTTTCAGCAACAGTGGCGGAATTGCCCTGTTCAACCATGTTCCCGGTGGCTGCAACGTATTGTATATGGACGGCCATGTGGATTGGATTCCATATGTGGCGCCTGCTCCTGGCGCGGACTTGAGTGCAAGCATGGACTTAGGCGCAACCCAACCCGTGTTGCCCAGCATGGCGGGAGTTATCGGTCTCTTCAACGCTGAACTGTAATAGTTTATCTTTTGTTACTTTTCCCCCCTGCAACCCAGCGGGTTGCAGGGGATCGTTGTTTATCAGGGTACAGATATCGCGGCATTATGAAATCGAACAGGTTGCGGACACCATTTACCAGCCTTTTTGTGATTGAGAACCGTTTTGAGATGGTCAAACAGCATTTCCCAGCAATTCTGTAAAACGTGGCGTGGTGTTTTTTTTGCCAAACTAACGAATTTTATGGTATCGTTACTACAGAATGAAAAGGTTACTGTCGTTATGCAAAGAAAGGAGGTGTGTAGTTCAGGCGTAGCGCAGATTCGTGAGTGTTGGGTTGTGTTTTGTGTGTTTATATCAAAACGAAGGAGTTCATTATGAAGCGTCGTGGATTTACGTTAATTGAATTGTTGGTCGTGATAGCCATTATCGGCATCCTGGCGGCTATACTGCTTCCCGCCCTGGCGCGTGCCCGCGAAGCGGCCCGCCGGAAATCGTGTCAAAACAACCTGAAACAATGGGGCACTATTTTCAAACTTTATGCCGACGAACAAAAGGATTACTGGCCACCCCTTCAAATCACCAGTATTTTGCGTGATGGCTGGCCCAACGGCAACCTCTTGGATGAATTGGATATTGGCGCCCAGCCGCAGTACACGTCCTGGTATCCCAATTATAACAGCGATCCATCCATACTGATTTGCCCTTCGGATGCTGAAAACTCGATTGATGACCTGAAAAACGCCGATGGCGACTGGGATTTTTACAAGCCGAACCAAAGTTACACGTACAGTTATCTTTATGTCGGCTGGATGTTCGATCTCTTGAACCGGCCCTATCTGCCGCCGGTAGCGATGAACACGCTTACGAATCTTGCCGCAGGCACATCAGCGCTGAACTTGCCCGCACCTCAAGATGGTTTTATTTCCGCCCAGTTTGGTGCGACGATTGATGAGTTGCTGCGGAAAGTACTTACCGAAACAGGGCCGCCTACTGGTATTTCCATGCTCCGTGTCGTAAACGAGGATGTCAAGGTTCCGGCGGGAGTCGGCAACGGTGGCGGTGATACTGTTTATCGTTTGAAAGAGGGTAATGAGCGGTTTATGATCACGGACGTCAACAACCCGCAGACCTCCGCCATGGCGCAAAGCACACTCTTTGCCATGATGGACCTGTTTGGCAACAGCGGCGGTATTGCCCTGTTCAACCACGTTCCCGGCGGCTGCAATGTATTATTCATGGACGGCCACGTGGACTGGATTCCCTACGTGGCGCCCGCCCCCGGTCAGGACAATAGCGTTAGCATGGACCTGGGCGCTACCCAGCCTGTG
>MTKZ01012749.1_pt1 | contig 17222 bp, 19 predicted proteins | sample 1042781 | NCBI WGS metagenome assembly MTKZ01 (sample SAMN06212207, study PRJNA360539) | anaerobic digester metagenome | biome: Wastewater treatment plant; material: sludge; isolation source: anaerobic digester fed with sludge from wastewater treatment plant | place: Denmark: WWTP Viborg ... | reverse complement strand
CAAATAATACACCGTGTCATATTAAAGGAAAAGGATTTGAAGGGTATATTTTTCCTAAAGAATATGTATTGGTCATTCCATCTGAAGATATAAAAGATAGATACACACCAACAAAACAAGATATTATTAATGTCGAATCAATCATCAAAGACCAATTAGCGACTATTAATAAGTCACTAATCAATCAGGGTAACGGCTGTCCAATCATTCATGAAAAACTCAAAAAGTATAAAAGACAATACTTTGGTTTTACTAATGATGAAGGAGACAGTATTGTATGGGTGAATTGTATTTGGGGTAAACGTATCTCAGATACCTGGGATAAAGATGTTGTGATTATTTTAGATGGTTGTAGCTATTACTGGAATATTAAAGTAAACTTAAATAAAAAGAAAGTATTTGATTTGCAAGTAAATGGGCCAGGTTAAAACATAAAACCCGGAGCAATCCGGGTTTTGCTTTATACGGCAAGCTTAATTTTACCTTCCAATAAATCTTTCATGCGTTTTTTGGTGAGCATGAAATTAATAATCTTAATCAGCGCGTTCTTTTCTTCTTCATCAAGCTGGTTAATCAAAGCCAGTTGTTCGTTTAGTTCCTGGTTCTGAATATCCACAACGGTACTTTCATCCTTATTCAATAATTGGTCGGCCGAAACCGTGAACACTTTCATTAAACGCTGAACAATATCAATAGACGGCATCAGGTGTCCGTTTTCCATCTTAGATAAGTGTGTTACATGAATATGGAGCTTGTCGGCCAACTCTTGTTGGCTCACGTCCGCAGCCTTGCGCAAAGCCTTTATTTTTTCCTGGAACTTCATCCCTGTCAATATTATTTGCTCCAAAGTTACCATAATATAGAAGTTTTAGTAATAAAATAATATAATCTTGAAACTATATTGCAAACTTACATAAAAAAACGATTTTTATACGCCGTACAATAAAAATCAAGGCCAAGATTNNATTTAAAACTATTTTCATATGAGAACAGTCAGTGGCCTTGACATTCACAAAGATAGTATATTTATGTGCATTTTGGATGAGCAAGGCAAAAAAACAGAAGAAAAATTTGGTGTAACCACTCGTGAGATAAAACGGCTGGGTTCAGTCATGCGTTCCCACTTTGTGAGTGAAGTGTGTATGGAAAGTACAGGGATATACTGGATACCTGTATGGCGTCTGCTTGAAAACGATTTCCAATTACGTTTGGTCAATGCTCAGTTTCTCAAACAACTGCCCGAAAGAAAGAGCGATGTAAAGGATGCCGAATGGATAGCAACGGTTTTACTCAAAGAATTGGTTCGCGACAGTTTTGTTCCCGACGGGAATATTCAAAGTCTTCGTCAGTATGGAAGACGCATCAACGAGATAAACAAAGATTTGGTTCGTTGCCAGCAACGCATCGATATGATCTTACAACGTTGCAACATTCGCTTGAGCAATTATGTATCCAATGTGGACAGCAAAAGTTATCGCAAAGTGGTAGATGCACTTATCAAAGGAGAGAGTTCATCCTGTGAGTTGGTTAAACTCGTGCATGGACGTACCATCAATCGTTTCTCAAAATCCATAATAGAGGATGCTCTGGAGGGCGATGTCAAACAAAGCGACAGGGATTTGCTTGAGCAATACACACAAATGCTCGATTTGTACCAACTTCAAAAGCAGCAATGCGTGGATTCAATGATTCAAAAGTGCAGAGAACTTTATCCCAAAGCGTTTTCCATATTATTGGGAATTTGCGGTATCGACAAACTTTCAGCAGCCATCATTATATCGGAAATAGGCGACAACATGAAACTCTTTGCCACAGCAGCCGCCCTTGTATCATGGGCAGGACTGCGTCCGAGAAACGATGAAAGCGCAGGAAAAATTCATAGCCGCAAAATCACTCATGGTAACAAATACCTTCGTAAAGCTCTTATGGAATGTGCATGGGGTGCCTCCAGAAATATAGGTTCTGTCTTTTATTGTCGGTTTTGGCACCTCAAAGAAATGAAGAAACATCATAATGCCATTATTGTTGCCATTGCACGGCAATTGCTCACCATCATTTGGGCATTGCTTTCAAAAGAAGAAAAATTTGATAATCAATATCACTTAAAGAAAAACATTCCTTCTATTACCTCTATAAAGGTAGGATAAGGAATGTCTCGGATGGTTTGTAAAGTCTTTATATTTGTGGTGGAGAATACCCCGTTTTCGCAAACTGACTATAGCAAACTCTCCGAATTGAACGCCGTGAAGAGCCTTTGAGTTCGAAGAGGAAATTAATACTTATTTTTTATTTATACTGCGAAAGTCTTATCTCTTCCGCCCGATGGTTCTTTGTTCTTGAACCCTCCTTTAGTGCCTATTATAAGCTTCTATAGAAAAAAAAGACTGAAATTTATAGAGGAAATATACTATCTTTGTGAATGTCAAGGCCACTGACTGTTCTCATATGAAAATAGTTTTAAATTAAACAATTGTACCTTTCGAGTACGTTTATTACCTATAGAACAATCTTGGCCTTGATTTTTATTGTACGGCGTATAAAAATGGTTTTTTTATGTAAGTTTGCAGAATAAATCTAAAGCTACTTTATAGCGCTTATACACCTAAAATAGGAGATATGGCGAAATAAAGTAGCGCCTATAAACAAGTTAGCGGTAATTTTACTAGACGACCAACAGATAAAAACCAATAAATAGAATAACAGATGGACAAAATAGACGAATTATTACAAGCGGGACAAAAATTTAATTTTAGTAATAATTCATACTCTGTGTCACACGGGACTTATATTCGTGCTTCTGATGAATTACTTGGTTGGGCTGCGACAGTTGAAGATTTTATTCGCAACACTTACGGAGAGGAAAGTGCTGCATTTAAACTATATCTAACTTTTGACAGGGAAAAATTAAATGGATACAAGCAAGACGAGTTTGAAAAACAAATGACTGTTCTAAATGGTGCATTAAAGGCGTGTAAAAACATTACTCCTAAGTCCAAGAACAAGCAAGTTGACGACAACCAAATAATTCAACTAATTAAAAATATTTATTTCTGGACAGTTTTGTTAATTATTTCTGGTGGAGCATTTGCATTAGGACTACATTTCGGGACTTCTAAATTTGATAAAGAAAAAAGTGAATTTTACGAGACAACCAAAAGCCAAGAAATTGAAATAACCTCTTTGAAAAATAAATTATTGACTAAGGACTCAACAATTGTTACATCGAACAAAACAATTAAAACACTCCGAGACAGTTTAACCAAAAACTACTAGACATGCACCCTGAAGAAAAAAGAAGATTATTAGCTAAATGGGCAGTTTGGCATTGCCCTTGGGACAAAGTAAAAAAGACAAATATGCCTACAACAATTGTTTCACCACACTTTGACACAAGAGAAGAAGCCGAACAATATATGGCAGACAATTATCCAAACAGAAAACAAAATGAATATGGAGTGTTTAAAACTGACGGAAAAACAGGATTTTATTAAAAAAACTACCGCTAACAAAAACTATATATCAATTGCCGTTTTCGTGCTGACAACAAGCCGTATAGCCCGCAACAACGGCTGTGTGACCCGACAGGAAAGCAACCCGCAGTCGGCAACTGCATATAGTTCCGTCCGTTAGCGGTAATGTGGCGACACCACAAAACAAAAGAGTAATGACAATAAAAATTGACTAAAAACAAACAGAATATGGCGTGCTACATTTGTGGACAAACAGCAACATCGGTGGAACATGCACCAGCAAAATGTTTCTTTCCTGAAGACAAAAGAACTAATTTGACAACGGTTGACTCTTGTTCAATGCATAACGAGGACACATCAAAAGACGATGAATATGTAAGAAACATTATTGCTATGTCGTTGGGCAATAATCAAGTTGCTCTTGACCATTTTTTAAAAAAGTGCATAAAGTCATTTATCAAAAGCCCCAAACTTTTAAAAGCTACGACAGGAATAAATAAACGAGTATACTATAAAGACAACGATGCAACAGATGAAGAAATTAAACCAACTTACACATTTAAAATTGACAGGAATAGAATTGACTTAGTAATGCGTAAAATAGCATATGCAACTTATTATAAAAAATACGGAACAACTTGGAATAGAGAATTAGCTATTGGTACAGAATATCTACGAAACGAAGGACTTGGAGCTGATGACTTTGGTTTACTTATCCAAGCCGCAAAAAAAGTTTTAATTCCAGCAACATTTGAAGGAAACAATCCTGAAGTTTTTCAATTTTCATTTCAGCAAACTGAATCAGAAGACACAAACGACCAAATTTTAATAATGAAATTTTATGAAGGTTTTGAAGTTTGGGTTTTTCCACTATCAGACACAACAGGACCGAAAATATAGAAACACTACCGCTAACAGCCGCTTGCCGCAAGTGGCGGTGACGTGGTTAAGTGAAAGTTTGTGCTACTATTCAGCTTCAGTGCAGGTTGACAGTTTTGTGCTTCGAAACCCGCCCGAACGCAAAGCCCGAAACCGTTATGCGGCAGCTTAAAAAACGACACAAAAAAGATAAAACAAGATAGATGGAATTAGGCATTTTAAAGACAATAACACCAAGACAAAAATGGAACAATGAAGCTAGAGACTTTACTCCTTGGCTTGCTAAAAATATTGAAGAATTAAACAAGGCTGTTGGACTTGAACTCGAAGTTGAAAATACAGAAGTCGCAGTTGGACCATATTCAGCAGACATTTTGGCTAAAGACACTGGGACAGGAAAATATGTCGTAATCGAGAATCAACTTGAAAAGACGAACCACGACCACTTAGGTAAAGCCATTACATACGCATCTGTACTTGATGCATCAACAATAATTTGGATTGCAACAGATTTTACTGAAGAGCACAAAAAGTCTTTGGATTGGCTAAATGACCATACAAGTGATGAAATATCATTCTACGGGGTTCAGGTTGAATTGTGGCAAATTGACGACAGTAGGCCTGCATTGAGATTTAATATAATAAGTAAACCAAACCAAGCAGTGAGACAAGCCGCACGTTCAAAAGCAGCAGAAGACTTATCAGACAAACGAAAATTTCAGTTTGACTTCTGGAGTAAGTTTAAAGAAAAACTAGCTAAAACAAAAAAGATTCCTTCTCTACAAACTCCAAGACCTCAATATTGGTATGACGTGACATTGGGTAAATCAAATATTCACATCTCTAATACTTGCAATACGGACGAAAACACTGTAGGAGTTCGAGTTTATATTAGGAACAAAATTGCAGACACAATGTTGCCATTTCTTGAAAGTAGAAAGGATGAAATTGAAAATGCAATAGGACAGCCATTAATATGGAACCCCAATCCGGACAATAGAGATAAAGTAATTGGTTTACTTCACTCCACCGACTTCAACGACCAGAAAAAGGTTGAAGAAGCACTTGAATGGTTAGTTGACAATACAATTAAATTCAGAGAAGTATTCTCGAAATTAATAAAGCAAGCACCGTGAAACAAGAAAGCCGACCGCATAACAGCCGTTTTGCAAAAGCGGGGGGTTCGAGCTTCTATGATAGTGAAGTGCTGAATTCAAGCTTTGTGCATCTAATGAAGTTTAGTGCTAAAAATCCCCGCCTTCGCAAAGCGGCAAGACGTTATGCGGCAGCTTAAAAGACAACAACAAACAATTAAAACTACAATATGAAATTGGTTAGACCTGAAAAACTAAATCTTCTTACACATAAGGAACTGAATGAAACTTGGGTTCAAAAAGTGATTGCTGACGACCCAACAATTTTAGGACTTGGTGACCTCATTCTTAAAGATAAAGAACGAATTCACCCAAAAGCGGGCAGACTTGACTTACTTTTACAAGACGCAGAAAGTAAAAGACGATACGAAGTTGAAATCCAACTTGGAAAAGTTGACGAGAGCCATATCATAAGGACAATAGAATATTGGGACATTGAAAGAAAAAGATATCCACAATATGACCATTGTGCGGTAATTATAGCTGAAGACATTACAAGTAGATTTTTAAATGTGATTGGACTATTTAATGGATTTATTCCACTAATCGCCATTCAAATGTCCGCCTACCAATTTTCAGAAAATGAAGTAGCATTAATTTTTACAACAGTGTTAGACGAAGTAAATCTTGGACTAGTTGAAGAAGATGAAGAAACAAAAGAAGTGACTGACAGAAATTATTGGGAAACAATTAAAGGGACAAAACAAACAGTAGCTTTAGCAGACACTCTACTAGAAATTGTAAAAGAGTTTAGCCCAGGACTTGAATTAAAATACAACAAGTATTATATAGGCTTAGCCAAAAACGGACAACCAAACAATTTCGCAATTTTCAGAGCGAAGAAAAGTAGTATGCTATTGGAGATTCGACTTAAACAATCACCTGAAATTCAAGAAAAACTAGACAACGCAAAACTTGACACGATGGACTATGACAGTAAGTGGGGCAGATATAGAATTCGTGTTGACAAAAACGATATTTCAAAAAACAAAGAATTATTAAAGGAGCTAATGATGCAATCATATGGAGTTGCGACAGACGAATAAAAAAGAAAGACGACCGCATAACACACGTTTGCCGCAAGTGGCGGTGACGTGGTTAAGTGAAAGTTTGTGCTACTATTCAGCTTCAGTGCAGGTTGACAGTTTAGTGCTCCAAAACCCGCCCGAACGCAAAGCCCGAAAACGTTAGCGGGTATTAATGCATTAGAAAGTTAAATGGCTATGAGAAAGTTTAAAATTAAGAATCTCTTGGAATGAAAATAAAGATTACAGTTTTACAAATGCTTTTTGTGGCTTTATTTGTATTTTTAACGATACCGAATTTACAAGGGCAAAATACTGACTCCTTGAGTTTAAAAAAAGAAAGTCAACATTTCACTTTTTATTCAACCGAAGGTGATGTTGCGGTTTTAGACTCACTTGCAGAAATATTGGAAAATAATTACACAAGAATCACGAATCAACTAGGAATACAAATAGAAAAAAAGATTAGGGTAAAAGTCTTTCCAGATATAGGGTCTTTTCATACAGCAATAAATTATCCAAATGCACCTGATTGGGTTGTGGGTTCGTGTGTTGGAGATGAATTATTGCTGGTATCACCATTGAACCCTGGTAGTGTACATACATATGGATCTTTAATGCAGGTGATTATCCATGAATTTGTACATATTGCGTTATATAAAGCGATTGGAGATAAAGTCGTTACTAGATTGCCCAAATGGCTTAACGAAGGATATGCACAGTATGAAGCAGGTCAGATAAACGAGCAAATTCGAAAATCTGTTGAAATTAGTATGTTTGAAAAGATGCCGCCAACTTGGGCGCAACTTAATAGTGCATCTGCTATGGAATTTGGGAAAATTAATGGTTATGGACTTTCTGTTTCTATTGTTGAATTCCTCGTTGTTACTTATGGTACTAACAAACTGGTATTGCTGATTAAAGAACCAGAGAATATTGAAACCATTTACGGAATGCCAGAAAGCACCCTGGAAAAACAGTGGATTCATTATGTAAAGCATGAAAAGTTAGATTAACACCCGCTAATAAGACACCACGCTCAATGCCACGTAAAGTCTGTCTTCCTGCGGAATCCAGCGCGACCGCACTAAGCATGGCGGCCAACCGTTAGCGTTCATTGTATAAAAGTCAAAATATTCGACAGGATTATAAGGAATTTTTACTGCATTAAGACACAGAAAAATGAAAATTGCCTACGCACCCAAGCCCACCCACCAACCTTAAAAAAAAGACTATTTGATTGTTGATAAGTTATAAGTATTTTTTGTTCATTGATTAAAAAAAAGTTTTACATTTGACAATTATTGTCAAGTTAATATTTTCAAATTGAAGACAACAGGAGAAATACTAAGAGAAAAAAGAGAAAAGAAAGGATTGCTATTGCGACACGTTTCTGCTCAGCTCGACATAGACACTGCCATACTTAGTAAAATAGAACGAGGCGAAAGAAAAGCAACAAGAGACCAAATTAATAAGTTGGCTGAAATTCTCGATATCAACAAGGAAACTCTGGTTATTCAATATTTAAGTGAGAAAATTCTTTATGAACTTAAAGACGAGGACTTAGGAATTCAAGCACTAAAAGTTGCTGAAAAAACAATTAAATACGGAGCAACAAAAAACAAATAAAATGGCAGAACTATTATCCATAAAAGAAGCAAGCGAATGGGCAACGAAGTATACTCATAAAACCATTACTCCGGCCAATATCTCCTATCTTATTCAATATGGTCGAATTAAAAAAATTGGCGACAATGGTTTTACACAAATCGCTTTGCAAGATCTCATAAACTATTATAAATCATTCAATGGACAACGTGAAAATTCATGGAAAGACCAACTGGGAGAAGACTTAAATTGGGCTTTGTCGTTCGACCAATATAAAGAAGCTGAAACCACCAAACACGTTCACCGCCTTCATCCATATAAAGGTAAATTCATTCCGCAGTTGGTTGAGTATTTTTTAGACGATCACACTGACAACTTTAAAACCGAAACTTACTTCAAAAAAGGCGACATTATTCTTGACCCATTTTCGGGAAGCGGAACAACTATGGTTCAAGCTTGTGAATTGGGAATGAACGCCATCGGTATTGACATTTCAGCGTTCAACACTTTGATAGGAAATTGTAAAGTTATAAAATACGATTTAAACAACGTTCAAAACGAAATCAATCGCATTTCAAAAGGTTTGAAAACGTTTTTGGAAAACTCACATACACTGGAGTTTGAAGCAAAATTAATGCAAGAACTCTACGAGTTTAACAACAAATATTTTCCTGTTCCCGAATACAAATACAATTTACGACAAGGTCACATCAACGAGAAAGAATACGGTGCAGAAAAAGAAAAAGAATTTTTGCCAATTTATAGCAAACTTGTAAAACAATACAACATAAAATTACGTCAGGACAAAGCCGACAATTTTTTAGATAAATGGTACTCGCAGCACATTCGGGATGAAATTGAGTTTGTGTTCAACGAAATCAAGAAAATTAAGAATACAGATACGAAGAAAATTATAAGCATTGTTTTAAGTCGAACGATGCGTAGCTGTAGAGCTACCACTCATGCTGACCTTGCAACACTTGTTGAACCTGTTACTACGACTTACTACTGTGCAAAGCACGGAAAAATATGCAAACCACTTTTTTCCATTCTTAAATGGTGGGAAACATACAGTAAAGACACTGTAAAACGCCTTGCTCAATTTGACAAATTAAGAACTCAAACCTTTCAGACCTGTTTGACGGGCGACAGCAGAACAATTGATATTTTTGCTGAACTCAAAAAGAAAAATCCTGCCTTTGGAGAATTGGCAGAAAAGCAAAAAATCAAAGGTATTTTTTCATCGCCGCCTTACGTTGGTTTAATTGATTACCACGAACAGCATGCCTATGCTTACGATTTGTTTGGATTTGAACGTAGAGACGAATTAGAAATTGGTCCGCTTTTCAAAGGACAAGGTAAAGAAGCAAAACAAAGCTACATACAAGGAATTTCAGACGTTTTGAACAATTGTAAAAAATACCTTGCAGACGACTACAATATTTTTCTTGTAGCAAATGACAAATACAATATGTATCNNACCGAACTGAAAAGGACAAAGGAGCATATTCGGAAATAATTTTTCATTTAAAGTGTAAATAACATTATGGCACAAAAATTTGATATAGGACTAAATGCTAAGATTAATGAGTTTGCAAAAAAGTTTAGCATAGCAAGAACTGCAACAAATGATAGTGATGTTTTTGAAGATTTTGGCAATTATGTGATAGCTTCTAATTTGTTAGAGGAAGAAATAGAAAATATTAAATCCGTTTCAACAAACAAAGCACAAGGTATCGATGGTGTTGTTATTATTATTAATAACATATTGGTTTCTGAAGAAGCCGATTTAGAAAAATTTGGTCCAACGGAATCAATTAAATTTAAAATCGGTTTTATTCAATCTACAATTGAAAATAGTTTTAATGAACAAAAATTAAGTGCTTTTACGGATGAAGTGGTAAAGTTTCTTATAGGTGAAATTGCTATTGAACCTTATTCAACTATATATAAAAAGTTGCTGGACGAAACAGGAAATTTCATAGACAGAATAGAAGAAACGCCACATGTATCTTTATTTTTCCTCTCAGCTAGGACTTCACATAATATTGACGATGATAAAATAAAATCTGAGGAAAATAAGATTACCTCAAGAAATGAAATAAAAAATAAATGCATTTTAGACAAGTTTTTTGTTTTGCAAAATGAAGATATAAAAAACGAATATGAAAAAATTTCCAAGTTTCATACAGTACAACTAAAATTAGAAAATAGCATTACACTTTCGCCTGTGAAAAATGTAGAGATAAGTCTTTTAGCAACAATAAAATTTCTAGAATTAAAAAAATTAATTTTGACTTCTGATAACAATTTGAAAGAAAAATTATTTGTTGAAAATGTACGAAATTACATTGGAAACACTCCAGTAAATACTGATATAAAAAAGACTTTGGATGATACTTCTAAAAGAAGTTATTTCCCTTTTTTAAATAATGGATTGGCAATTATCTGCGATAAAATAGAGCGACACCCTGTAAAAGATAAAGTGTTTTTATTAACATTTCCGAGAATTATAAACGGATGCCAAACTACTAATGAACTATTCAAAAAATATAAGGATTCATCAGATGAAAAGAGCATTGATGAAATTGAAGTTGTTGCTAAAATAATTTCAACTGAGGACAATGATCTAAAGAAAATGATTATTTATGCTGCAAATAATCAGAATTCCATTGATAGAGACCTACAATCACTTAATGAATTTCATGAAAAAATTGAAACTTATTTTCTTGGGAAAGAAGAAAAAAATTTTCATTTATATTTTGAAAGACTAAGAGGACAACATGCAAATATCATTCCACCATATAGCAAAATAAATATTGAAACATTAGCTAGGGTATTCATTTCCGTTTTTCTGAAAAAACCTCATGAAATGAAAAGCAATGCTATTTCAGTGATAGAGAAATTTCAAAAAGAAGGCAAAATTTTTAATAGCTCTCATGACAAACCAAATCAATATTACTATTGTAGCGTATTGTGGTATTGGTTTAATTATTTATTAATCAATAGAAATTTCGCACTAAATACGAAATCAATGGATATGCACGTACTCATGGCTTGTGATATTCTTTTAGAGAAAAAAAACTATTCATCCATTGATGAAAAAATAAATTATTTAGGAGAAACCAGCAATGCAATGTCTATCTTTTCAGAAACAGTAACTCTTTTAAATGAAAAAAGTTACTTATTTGAAAGAAGAGGTTTTTATTCAAATCCCAAAACTGAACGATTAATAAACGAAATAAATGGCATTAACACAATTACAAATACAGCAAGTTGAAACAGTTTTAAGAAACAGCTTACGCTATAAATTTCAGAATTATAAGCCTGAACCTGCTTCAATGCCTTTCCACACACGGCTCTTAGGGAAAGACCGAATGGCTTTGTTTTCGTTCATACATTCGTTAAACACAAATTTCGGAACAAGCATTTTTGAACCTGTTGCTTTAGCAATAGCTTCAATGAATTTCAAGGAAGCAAAAGCACATACCACTGCAGGAACAAAAATTAGTGAAAACGCACAACGGGTCATCCAAGACATTATGGACGACTTGACTTCCGCAAACTCAAAACCAAATAAAGCAAATGAAATCGAAGCAATCAGAAAAGTGGCTCAAACAGGAACGATGAAAACCGTGAAACCAACAAAAGTGGATATCTGGTTGCAAGGATATGACAACGAGCTTTACTTGTTTGACCTTAAGACTGCAAAACCAAACAAAGGCGGTTTCATAGAATTTAAACGAACACTTTTAGAATGGACAGCTTGCGTTCTGGCTGAAAACCCAAATGCAAAAATTAATACATTCATCGCAATTCCTTACAATCCCTATGAGCCAAAACCTTATTCACGTTGGACAATGGCAGGAATGTTGGATTTGCAGACTGAACTGAAAGTTGCTGACGAATTTTGGGATTTTCTTGGCGGACAAGGCACATACAATCAACTGTTGGATATTTTTGAACGAGTTGGTATAGAATTACGGCCTGAAATTGACGACTATTTTGCATAACATAAAAAACAATAGAGCATTCACCGAATTATGTATTTATAAGCAGACTATAGGACAGTTTGATGGTTCAGAGTCTGCCAGCGCGAACATAACGGCTGATAAGGAAATGGCAACGGGTTCCTATTTGCGGCATATACTTAACGCTAACCGGCATTAAAACGAACTTTAACTACAATGAAACTTAAAGCTATCATACTTGGATTATTTCTTTCCTTACATATTATATCTTACGGCCAGAATTCCAATGCCTTATTTATTGATGAGTTCAATGTATCTATCAATCGATCGACTTTAAAAGATGACAATACGGAAGATAGATATGGATTCGGATTGGGAACCTACCACTCATTTTTACCGGATAAAAAAATAAATTTGGTACTTGGATTCGAATATAACCGAACGAGTCAATTTAAAAAATATATGTACGAAGGCCATTATGCCAGTGCTACAGATTTGATCTATCGCATCAACTGTTTTTCTATACCACTTGGACTTCGGTTGAATATGGGTTCAAAAACAAAGTTTTTCATCGAAACTGGAGGATTTGCCGATTTAACGATTAATTCGAATCGGACTGGAACCATGCATACCTATCTTCCTGATGAAAATAATCAGATAAGTTATAAAGAGAGTGAAATCGACGAAAAGATAGGATTGTCGAACTCTCTTGGATTTTACATTGGAATTGGCATTCGGATTCCAATATCAAGATTTGACTTGATTGTAAAACCCGACTATAAATTTGGGATTAATAAATTGTATTCGTATCAAGATGAAATATTTAACCGATATTTTAGAATAAACATTGGATTAAGAATAAATAAACAAATGTCAAAACCGCGTATAGACAATGGCTGAGAAGATGAAAACCTGAAACGTTACATTTTGCATTGGCCATTAGCCTGCCATTAGAAATATGAATGAAGAAAGGAAAGGGTTGGTCTCATCTTCGGCAAGTTGATAGGAATGTCGTGTGAGTATTACAAATTATAAAAGCGGAAAGAATGGCATTTTGAAAAGCTGGCTTTGGCGAGTAGACAGCGAAAGAAGTCTGGAACAAGTTATAAAGAAGGCCTCGAAGAAAGCAGAAATATACTCATCCACTATCTTGCGCTGGTTTCGTCAAAACTATGCTACACATTTGCTTTAAGAAAGAATTAACCTGAGGTATATTCAAGAACTTAATAGCCATAAAAGAAGCCAAATCACCGAGATATATACCAGGTAAACGAAAAAAGTTGGCAGAAGATTAAAAGTTTATTTGATGATTTGTAAAAATATACTACATTTGTAAAATAAATGAAAATGATTTATTTGCATATATTCTTTTAAATTTAAAAATATTGTGTAATATTATGGTGTGTATAAACAAGTTAGTAACAAGTTTAATAGACAGAAGAGCATTCAGATACAATAACGATAAAATCGAAATATGAAAGGATTTAGCTTCTTGATAAGGCAGTGCAAATTTGATGGAATTTATTTTGTTTTTTTATATCACCCGCAAGAACAAGAAAGAAAACCCATCCATATTACACACATTGCCAAAGCCCCACGAGCCAACGCTGAATCCAAAGCTTTACCAAAGAGTGCAATTTTGCCGGTTCTTATAATATTCTAAATATGACGCAGCAAGAAGCTGAAATAATTTTACAACGAACATTTAATCTAAGTCATTTTTATGATGAACAATGGATTACCATTGAAAAGATTTTAAAAGGCGAAAGAGTTCTACTTATTGAAAAGACTGGATTTGGCAAATCGCTCTGTTTTCAATTTCCTGCAATACTTTTTAAAGGCACGACTGTAATTTTTTCACCGTTAATTGCACTAATGCGCGATCAGGTAAAGAAATTGAATTCTTTAGGTATATCGGCCAAATGTGTAAATAGCGAACAAATACCAGAAGAAAATTCTCAAATAATATCAGATGCAAAAGCTGGTGAGGTTAAAATCCTATATATAGCGCCTGAAAGGCAAGAAAATTCCGAGTGGATTGAGGCGACACGGCAAATGAATCTTTCAATGGTCGTGGTTGATGAAGCTCATTGCATTTCGGTTTGGGGGCACGATTTCAGACCAGCATTCAGGCGTATCATAAATCTTGTTAACTTATTGCCGAAAGGACTACCAGTATTAGCAACAACTGCAACAGCAACAAAAAGGGTTGAGACAGATATAGCTCAACAAATGGGTGGTAATTTAACTATTATCAGAGGAAATTTAATGAGAGATAATTTTAGATTATATGTCATTAAAGTTAATTCCGAAGATGACAAATTAATTTGGTTAGGTCAAAATATAGAAAAACAACCTGGTTCAGGAATTTTATATACAGGTACCAGAGTTGATACTGAAATATATTCTAAATGGTTTGAATTCTTAAAAATTTCTTCAGTCGGATATAATGCTGGTTTAGACGCTGATTCAAGAATTGCAATTGAGGCCGGATTAATGCAGAATAAATGGAAATGCATTATTTCTACAAACGCTTTAGGAATGGGAATTGATAAGTCAGATATACGTTTCATCATACATACTCAAATTCCACAATCTCCAATACATTACTATCAGGAAATTGGGAGAGCTGGCAGAGACAATCAACCTGCTTACATTATACTCTTTTATAATCCTGAAGATAAAAAACTCCCTGAAGCATTTATTGAGGGGGGAAGGCCTTCAATTTCAAAGTATGAAAAAGTAATAGCAGCAGTTAAAAATGAAATGCTTGGAGAACGTAATTTGATGAGGCAAACAAATTTGAAGCAGACTCAAATAAGAGTGATAAAAGCTGACCTTATAGAACAAAAAATTATACGAGAGGTTACTATCGGAAGAAGTAAAATGTTTGAATATATAACTGATGCACCTCCGCTTAATACTAAAACTTTCGAAGAATTACGTGCAAGTAAAACTCGTGATTTGGAAAAAATGATAGAATATGCTGAGACAACCCAATCTCGTATGAAATATCTATGCGATTATTTGGGTGATTCATCAACCCACTCTTTCACAAATTGCGATAATACAGGTCTGAATAAAATAATAGTGAGCATAAATGATGAATGGAGACAAAGGTTGCAAGATTTTCGAGAAGATTATTTTCCCGTACTCGAAGTCAAAACAAAAGGAACGAATTTAATAAATGGAGTTGCAGCATCCTATTATGGTGTTTCAAACGTCGGGATTGCATTACATCGCAGCAAATATGAAAATGGTGGGGATTTCCCTGACTTTCTTTTGAGATTAATTCTTAAAGCATATCGTAAAAAATTTGAACAGGAAAAATTCGATTTAATTCTTTATGTACCACCAACAAAGTCAGGTGAATTGGTTAAGAATTTTGCAGTGAAAGTATCCCAAGTTTTGAAATTTCCAATTTCCCACAACTTGATTAAGCAAAGAGTAACAAGCGAACAGAAGGTTTTTGAAAATTCTATTTTGAAATCTGATAACGTAAAAGACGCATTTACATACAAGAATCCTCAAGAAATAAGAGGTAAAACGATTTTATTGATTGATGATATCTTTGATAGTGGAGCCACAATTAAAGAAATCGGAAAATATTTGACTAATTTAGGCGCTCTAAAAATTGCCCCTTTAGTAATTGCAAGAACAGTAGGAGGAGATTTAATATGAACAAAGAATCAGCGTATTGGATAGCACTGGCACATTTGCCAAGATGGGGATATTTAAAAACAAATAAACTCATAATAAAATTTTTCCATGAGTATAAACTCTCAATTGAAGATTTTTTTCAACTATCAGAAAATGATTGGGAAACTCAATATGGACTTGAATATAAAGAAGTAGAAGATTTAAAGAAAGCAAAATTAGAATTGGTCAACAATGCATTTTTAGCTGAAACATTGTATAATGAGGGTTATGAACTAATACCAATAACTTCTCCGCTGTATCCAAAGACTCTTAAAGATAACCTCAAAGCAGCTCATTCACCAGCATTGTTATATGTAAAAGGTAATAAACAAATAATGCAAGAGAAGTCAATTGCAATTGTTGGCTCGCGTAATGCATCAGATAAATCGCTGGAATTCACCGACAATATAGCAAAATTAGCAAGCAAAGAATACAAAGTTGTCGTCAGTGGTTTTGCAAAAGGAGTTGATAAACAAGCATTAGATTCTGCAATTAAATACAAAGGTCAAAGTATTATTGTCTTACCTCAAGGCATTATGACATTTTCGTCAGGTTTTAAAAAGTACTATAAACAAATTGTTGACGGCGATGTTTTAGTTTTAAGTACTTTTCCCCCGAAAGTACCTTGGAAAGTTGAGTTAGCAATGGCTAGGAATCCTATTATTTATGGGCTTGCTTCTGAAATTTATGTTGCAGAGTCTTCCGATAAAGGAGGAACTTGGTCTGGTGTTATAGATGGGTTAAGAAAAAATAGAAAGATATATGTTCGTAAACCTGACGCCAATGAAAATATTGCCAATAATCTATTGATACAACAAGGAGCAATAGCAGTTGATTTTGACGGAAATCCTTTGACTGATTATAAACCGACCTTATCAGAAGTAAATAAATCAAACGTAAAATCAAACGTAAATGAACCAAATGAAAATTACGAAAATAAAATCTTCGACCTACTTAAAACAGGTGAATATACTGTCAAAGAGATTATAAAGAAGTTACAATTAACTTGGTCAGAAAAGAAACTAAGAGATTACTTAAAAAGTCAAAAAGAAGTTGAAACAATTAATAAAAAACCTCTACGATTTACAATGAAAAATTCAACTGTAAAGCAGATATCATTATTTAAGTAATATCAACCCAACTTTCAAGCACATTACCAAAGCCCCCTGTTTTCCGCACTTTTTCGGGACACCGATATAATATATTGATAATCAATATTAATTTTGTAATTTTGGGTGTCCCAAAATTTTTGATATGTTTGTAAGAAAAAAGCAAAATGCGTCTGGGAGTCAGTCTGTACAAGTGATACAGAAGGTGAGAGGTAATTATAAAGTCGTCAAAACCATCGGTTGTGCCACCACGCAGCACGAAATTGAGAGGCTGGATCAATTGGCAAGGGAAGAAATGGAACGTTTG
>MTKZ01029721.1_pt1 | contig 17236 bp, 8 predicted proteins | sample 1042781 | NCBI WGS metagenome assembly MTKZ01 (sample SAMN06212207, study PRJNA360539) | anaerobic digester metagenome | biome: Wastewater treatment plant; material: sludge; isolation source: anaerobic digester fed with sludge from wastewater treatment plant | place: Denmark: WWTP Viborg ... | reverse complement strand
TGGCCGCCTGGGGGCCCAACGCCTTTTTCACCGCCCTGGGCCTGGGCTTCCTCTGGAAGGCTGAAGTCTAAAAAAAACCTTGTAGAAAAAACGCCCCCGAAAATATTGGATTTTCAAAGGAATTTTAACACGTCAAGTGAGGATATAAATGCTCGACAGCCTTAGAAAACAACAAAAACTGATCGTCTACATCGTGTCCATCGCCTTCATCGTCGGACTCGCCGGGACGGGCGGATACTTCGGCATCCGCAGCCTCATCGAGGGCACCCTCTTCAGCGGCCAGTTCCTCGCCAAGGTCAATGGCTCCAAGATCTCCCTCGCGGATTTTAACAAAAAGATCCAGGAAGTCACGGAACGCTACCAGCAGCAAGGGCAGCAGGTGGACGAACGCATGCAGTCCCAGATCCAGTATTCCGCCTGGGACGAACTCGTCAACGAAGCCCTCTGGAACCAACAGGTCAAGAAGAACCATATCAAGGTCACCGAGGCCGAGATCAAGAACGCCATGGAAAACGACATCCCCCAGGAGATCATGCAAAACCAGAATCTCCAGACCAACGGCGTCTTTGACAAAGCCAAATACTTCAACGCCCTGAACAACATCCCCGAATTCAAACTCCAGCTTTACGACTACATGAAGACCTACCTGCCCCGCAAAAAGGTGCAGGATAAGATCAAAGCCGAAGCCAAGATCAACGCCGACAGCCTCAAGGCCGAATACGTCAAGGATACGGACAGCGTGACCGGCAAGGCCATCTGGTTCGATTTCAACCGCGCCGATTCCGTCTACGTCCCGGACGCTGACGTGAAGAAATATTACGAGGCCAACAAGGACAAGGAATTCAAGAAAGGCCCCGCCTCCAAGATCAAGTATGTCGGCTGGGACATCAAACCCTCGGACCAGGATTACAACGACGTCAAACTCGACATCGACGACATCTATACCCGCCTCACCAAGAAAGGCGAAAACTTCACCCAACTGGCCCTCGACTATTCCGAAGATCCCGGTTCCGCCAAGCAGGGCGGCTCGCTTGGCTCCTTCGGCAAAGGCCAGATGGTTCCGGAATTCGACGCCGTCGCCTTCAAAATGAAGGTCGGCGAGATCTCCAAGCCCTTCAAAACCCAGTTTGGCTGGCATATCGTGCGTGTCGATTCCATCCTTTCCACCAAGCCCGGCGAGGAAAAAGTCGCCGCCAGCCACATCCTCTTCAGCGTCAAAACCTCCGACGCCACCAAGAACCAGTTGCAGCAAAAAGCCCAGGACGCCGCCAAACTCATCAAGCGCAAGGGCATCGACAAAGCCGCCAAGGAACTGAAACTGGACGTCACGACATCTCCCTGGCTCGCCCACGACAAGGAAAGTATGGAGACCATCGGCCAGAATCCCGCCCTCTTCCAATTCATGAAAAAGAAGAAAGCCGGCAGCGTCAGCGATGTCATCAAACTCAGCGCCGGCGGCCAGGACAAATTCATCGTGGCCCAGGTCACGGACAACGCCAAGACCTATTACGAGGATTTCGAAGCCAAGAAACTGCAGATCAAGTACGACCTCGAGAAGCAGAAAAAAGTCGCCAACGTCAAGGCCAAAGCCGAGGAATTCATCAAACGCGTGCCCAAGGAAAACTATTTCCGCGCCGCCGAAGCCGAGGGCTGGAAGATCATCGACCTCGCCGGACACAAAAACAAGGCTTACATCCCGACGGTCAACGCCATCAGCGAGGAATTCAGCAAGGCCGCCCTCGCCCTCAAATCCGGCGAATATTCCGGACTGGTCACCACCAAGGAAGGCCCCTTCGTCATCTTCGCCGAAAAGCGCGACAAGCCTGATCTCAAGGCCTTCGCCAAAGACAAGGCCAAACAGGACGAACTGCGCAAACGCCTCGAGGACGCCGCTTTCAACCGCTGGTGGCAGCAACTGCGCAAAGACGCCAAGATCATCGACAACAGATATAAATACGGCTATTAAAACCCCATGGGCAAATTGATGGCCGGCGTGAGCGGGGTTCGGGGCGTCTTCGCGGACACCCTGAACCCCGAACTCGTTCTGCGCTACGCGGCGCGGTTCGGGCTCTTCTGCAGCGAAAATTCCCTCAATCCTCCCAGTTCCGGAAGGCCGAAGATAGTGGTCGGACGCGATTCCCGCACCACCGGGATCGCCCTGCTCAGTTCCGTGACGGCTGCCCTGCTTTCCGTGGGCTGCGACGTCGTGGACATCGGGATCGTAGCCACCCCCACCGTCCTCTTGAACGTGAAAAAACACTGTGCGCAAGGCGGGATCAGCATCACGGCCTCCCACAATCCGCCCCAGTGGAACGCCCTGAAATTCGTCGACGGCGACGGGATGTTCCTCTCCGCGGAAAAAGCGGCCGCCTTCCTGGCCTCCGTCAATGACGAAATCGTCTGGAAAGATTGGCAAAACGTCGGAACCCTCATTCGGGACGACAACGCGACCGCTCATCATATCGAAAGGGTTTTGGCCATTCCCTTTTTGGATTTGGATACTATCCGCGCCCGGAAATTCAAGGTCGTCATCGATTCCGTGAATGGCGCCGGAGGCCTCGTTTCCCCCTTGCTATTGGAAAAACTCGGCTGCGAGGTCATCGCCATCAATTCCGCCCCCACCGGGATCTTCGCCCATCCGGCCGAACCCCTGAACGAAAACCTCGCCCAACTCGAAGAGGCGGTCAAACAGCACCGGGCGGATATCGGTTTCGCCACCGATCCCGACGTGGACAGGCTTTCCCTGGCCGATGAGACAGGCGAGTGCATCGGAGAGGAATACTCCGTGGCTTTGGCCGAACTTTTCGTCCTGCCCCAGCGCCCCGGAGACGTCGTGGTCAACCTTTCCTCCTCAATGTTGAGCGACCGTATCGCGGACAAATTCGGGGTCAAAGTCCACCGCGCCAAAGTCGGTGAGATCAACGTCGGCAAACTGATGCAGGAAATCAACTCCCCCATCGGCGGCGAGGGCAACGGCGGCGTGATCTGCCCGGACGTTAATTACACGCGCGACGCGATCGCCGGTATGGCGCTCATCCTCGGACTCCTTGCGCAAAGCGGCCAAACGCTGTCCCAGATCGTCTCCGGATTGCCACGCTATTACTTTGCCAAAGGCAAACTCGAACTGCCGCCAGAACGCATGGATGGCGCTTTAAACGCCATTCCCGGCCACCTCCAAGGCTACGAACTCGACTTCCGCGACGGGATCAAAGCCACCGCCCCGGACCACTGGATCCACATCCGCAAAAGCGGGACGGAACCGATCATCCGCGTCTACGTGGAAAGCCCCGACCCAGAGCGCTCCGACGCCCTCTGCGCCGACCTGATCGCTTTTATCCGGGCCTGACGCCAGGATTTTTTAACAGAGATCGCGGATTTTCGGGAAACAGAGGTTTGGTAGGGTCAATAAGAATCTGATGACTAGAGCGGCGTCATCTGACTGATTTTCAGGGCTGAATGTTACGCGAAGTGGCGTTCCGGGACTTATCACGCGATTCCCTGGCAGGCCCAGAGTCAGTAGAATAAATCAAAGCCTCGCATCATTCAAACCCCAGACTCCAAACCCTTGTCATTCCAGCGCAGGCTGGAATCCAGATCTTTTTATATCAAGCGGTTACGATACTTTTTTGTCCATCTTAAGGGCTGAGTAAAGGTCTGAAATCTTAAAGACCTGGATCCCAGCCTGCGCTGGGATGACAGGTAGGGCTTTTTCTTAATGATCTGGCGACCCACTGTAATTGAACTTGAGTCGAATCTTTCACCAGCCCCAAAAACGTTGGAAGTATTCTATCCCATAGGGACACATAGAGTTAAGGCGAATCTTTCACAAAAAACACGCCTTATACTCTCGGAAAGGGTTAACCGAATCTTTCACAAGCCCCAAAAACGCTGGAAGTATTCTATCCCATAGGGGCACTTGGAGTTAAGCCGAATCTTTCACAAAAAACACGCCTTATACTCTCGGAATGTGTGAGCAGCGGAAGCGGTGCTTTGTGCCTCTGTATATTGCATATAAGTATATATAATATATGTATATATATCATAAAATGAATATAATTCATATCATCAATATATACACATCATATATATACATATATGTACTTACTTGTCTACTGCACTGGTTGCACCCCACTGGAGGGGGGGCACATACCATGCCTTTTGCACATTAATCCCCCCCGGCAGCAGGACTGTACCTCCTCTCATTTTCCGAGAGTATAAGGCGTGTTTTTTGTGAAAGATTCGGCTTAACTTACTGTCCGCCAAGGCGTAAGAATACTTCCAGCGTTTTTGGGGCTTGTGAAAGATTCGAACCTCACAAGGCAGAAGGGCAGGAATCACCGGTCCGTATCCTGAGAGAGAGTAAGGCGTGTTTTTTGTGAAAGATTCGGCTTAACTTACTGTCCGCCAAGGCGTAAGAATACTTCCAGCGATTTTGGGGCTTGTGAAAGATTCGACCTCTATCCAAGACTGGACTGATTCCGGCTGAGCCACGCTCCCTTACCGTATAACGTTAAGTCCTTATCAGACAAAGAGATAAACCAGTTTCGCCGCTATACTCCTGCTGATACTCTGGGAATAACCTGCTTCATCTCCCGAGAGCCATATCACAACACAGAGCCACAGAGACACAGAGGCACAGAGTTTTTTTTGCCACAGAGAAAAGCGGAGAAGGGCAGAGAAAAGCAGAGGGTTCAAACAATCATGGAACGGCAGGCGTCCCGCCTGCTAAAGCCCGCAGGGCTTTTCTACTCTGCCGTGAGATGTTAACCGCTAAACGTATGATGTGGGATTGAAGGCCCCTGCGGGTCCTCGCAGGCGGGACGCCTGCTGTTCCGGGGGCTGCGCCGGATGTCACGGGGACGTCTGGTGTTCCATGCGAGGGCACGGGAATATAAAACCGATTTTCGGACGGACGCCAATCCATCCTGAAAACCCTAAAAATCGAGTCTTTTTCCTCTTTTTCCCTTTGTATCTGCGTTCTCTTTTTTGTGCAGATCCACGTTTCCGCGGCCTCATCCCCCCACATTCCCGTCAGTAGGTTCTTCGCGCCACGCGGAAGCCGATACTCTGATGCGAGGTGGTCGGGGTATTTCCAGAACGGGCGGAAACTTCACAGGCGCTGGCCGTATCCCACCAGCCGCCGCCTCTGCGTACCCTAAAGACACCGGTGGCAGGTCCGGTGGGATCAGTCTGATCTCCGGTGGGGTAATTGGCAGAAATATCCCAGACAAATTCGCGGATGTTTCCGCTCATGTCATAGAGCCCAAGTTCGTTTGGCGCCTTGGTTCCCACGGGATGGGAGGCGTTGGCGGCGTTGACGGTGTACCACGCCACAGCGTCGATCGCGTTACCGCCGCTATATGTGTAGCCGTGGGAAAAGATCCCTCCCCGGGCCGCGAATTCCCATTCCGCTTCGGTGGGCAGGCGATAGCCGTCGGCGCTCCAGGCGCAGGAAATGTTCGTAGCGTTGGCGTTGCTGTCGTTCCAGCCCACAGGCCAGTTGGCGGGATTGGTCCCAAAAGTCAGGTATGAGTAGCAGGGCGTGAATCCCTCTTGCAGGCTGCGTTTGTTGCAATATTCAATGGCTTTGAACCAAGTGACGAAATAGACCGGGTAACTAGCCCCGACGCCCGATCCGTAAGCGGGATTGGAGCCCATCACGGCCTGGTATCCGTCTTGGGTGACCTCGTATTTATCCAGGTAAAAGGGAGAGACCGTGATGTTGGCGGTTCCGTTGTTGAAGGTCCCGCCGGGGATGAATTTGAAGGTTCCGATGTCGTCGTGGACGGCGCTGACGTAGAAAAACGCCGCGGCCGGAGAGGAAGGAACGTAGCACAGCGGAATGTAAGACTCTTGCCAGAGCAGCCATCCGGGATCGCCGGTCGCAAGCGGGGAACCGGAAATGTAAACCCTGTATTTGTCGGCGCCGGGAACCTCGTTCCAGGTAAGTTGGAAAAGGTCGTTGGTCAGGGGATGGATCTGGAGGTCGGAGATCCGGTCAGGGTTGGCGGTAAATCCGTCTCCGAACAGCGCCGTTACGCCCAGGCAGCAGGCCAGGGCCAGGCAGATGTAAATATATTTTTCCATGGGGTCTCCCAAAAGTAATCTTTTTCGTGGCGGCAATTTCCCCTCTGCCTGGAGCAGTGGCAAATATCCCGCCCTGTAAACCAAGTTGACGACACGGGTGAAAACATCACCCACCGTCAACCTTTTTAGCGGGCGGCTCCATCCTGTCAAGCAAATATCCGGTCTTTCCGGATCAGGCCATCCGGTTTTCGCCGCTTCCCCCCGGATAGGATCCGCTCCAGGAGAGGGGCAACAGGACTCCGCTCAGAAAATTTCTTGACATCGGGCAAAGGCTTCCGATAATGAAATTTTCAGCCTGCGGGAGATGATCCCCTGCGCCGGACTCAATGGGAGTTGATATGAAAACACCGCTAATTTTAGCCGCCGGCCTGATGTTGCTGGCGGGGCCGTTGCTGGCCCTTGGCTACACCAGCGCCTACGTGGAGACCAACAAAGCCTACGACCGGATGTTGGAAGAAGAGGGCGAAACCTATTACAAAAGCGAGGACGGCTATTCCGGCGGCGGCTATGAACCCGCCCCGACAGCGTATCCGCCCTACAATACCTATCAAAGCGCCCAAAACCTCCAACTGGCCGTCCCCTCCCTGGATCCGCTCACGGACGTCACCACCCGGCTGATCTACAGCCTCGCGGACGTGATCCTGCTCCGCTTCAAGCAGCAACTCTTCGTCTCCTCCGTTTCGCAGTGGCGGGACGAGCTGCTCGGCTCCGACTTCAGTTGCCTCTATCCCAATCTGTCCGAGCTCTTGACCAGCATCGACGCCGGGAGTTTCCTCTCTTCCTTCGACCTCTGGAAATCCGCCATCGACAAAGATCTGCAGGAAGCGCCGCTGGGGGTGACGAGCTACCGGCTGGCCGTCCGCGAAGCAGATCCCACCCTCTCCCCCGAAGAACGCTCGCTGCTCACTGAACTGAAGAGCCTTTTGGGCGACATCTACAACTACCGCGACGTGGACAACCTCCACCAGTTCATCCAGGTCTCGACCTCCAGCCTGAACAACGATTCTGGCCTCTTCAAGCTCATTGGGCTGGTCGCCAAGAACATGATCGACGAAAACGGCGAATTCGTATTGGACCAACTCAAGGAGCATTTGGATTATCCCGGCTGGTCGGATCTCTATATCGAGAATGTNNNNAAATTGCCTTTCTACCTGGATTCCTGCGAGACCGTGAAATCATTTTTCGACGTCCTCAACCAGGAAGCGCGGAACGACGAAGATAGCCGGATGGACTCCGCGGCCTTTCTGGGCCTGTATTTCAACACCTGCGACAAACTGCTCGTCCAGTGGTCGAATCTGTCCGCCTCCGCCGCTACAATGGATTGGGACAAGTACTACCAACTCTACACCGCCCACCGCTTCGAGGCCGAATCCCTCGCCCGGCTGGTGGACAAACGCGAATACAAGGCCCTGCTCAACGCCGTCATCACCACCTCGGTCAGCATCGCCCAGGAACGCGACGCCGTCCCGGTCAACTACAGCCGCTTTTTGAATCTTATCTCCACCATCGCCCTCACCGGCAAGGAAGACCAGGTCGATTACCGCTACCTGATCAACGCCGTCATCGAACCCGTCGGCAGCTACGCCTACAAGCGCCAGGCCGACCTGACCGTGGATCTGAACGCCTATCCCGGTTTGGGCGGCGGGATGGAAACTCTGAACGCGGATCTGCACGACACCAAGGGAGTCGGCGGGCTGGCCTGTCCCATCGGCCTGGAATTCAATTGGGGCAGGAGTTTCGGGGCCCTGCGCGGAGTCTTCATTTCCGCGCTGGACCTGGGCGCTGTGGCCACCTATCGCTTCACAAAAGGCGAAGAGGACGTTTCCAGCTCACCGCAACTGGGCTGGAAACAGCTGGTCTCGCCGGGCCTCTACCTGCTTTTACAGCAGCAGAACAATCCGGTCACGCTGGGCCTGGGCGCGCAACTGACTCCCTCCCTGCGCAAGGTCACGCAAGCGGGAACCGTCACCGAAAAGAACGCCATGCGCGTCGGAGCCTTCCTCAGCGTGGACATCCCCGTCTTCACCTTTTATGTGAGACATAGCTGGATGAGGCCGGAAAAGCGCACGTCTAGTGATAAATAAGATAGCACAGAGACACGGAGGCACAGAGAAAAGAGAACGCAGATACAAAGGGGAAAAGAGGATTGGGAGGATAGAACTCTGATGACCTGATCGACATAATCTGCCCGACAAAGACAGGTCAGAAGGGGAAAAGGGCCGGCAGGGACTGATCACGGAACGGCAGGGGCTGATCACGGAACGGCAGGCGTCCCGCCTGCGAGGACCCGGAGGGGCCTTCAATCTCACATCTCACGTTTAAACGTCTAACGTCCCACGCGATGATAGAAAAGCCCTGCGGGCTTTAGCAGGCGGGACGCCTGCCGCTCCGTGTTGGGGTAAGTGGACGCCTGCCGTTCCATGATTGTTTGACACCTCTGCTTCTCTCTGTCCTACTCCGCTTTTCTCTGTGTTACAAAAACTCTGTGTCTCCGTGTCTCCGTGTCTCCGTGCTTGTAGATTCCAATCATGCATATCAAGCCGGTCAGGCCATCAGCGTTCTATCCTCCCAATCCTCTTTTCCTGACAATCTGCGTTCTCTTTTTCTGTCTTTGCTAAGATAAAAAAAGGTTCCTGAAACACTAACTGGAGAGAGATGCTTCAGGAACCAAGGGTCCCCGGCGGCAGAGCGCGTCCCCGCCCGGGACGTGATTGGTTTGGAGTTGATTATTTCATCAGGACGGCCTTGCGCGTGTAGTTGTGGCCGCGCGATTCAAAACGGATGAAGTAAACGCCTGAGGAGACCTGGCTGTTGTGGCTGTCCACGCCATCCCAAACGATCCGGTGGGTTCCGGCGGCGAGGCTTTCGTCCACCAGTCGGCGCACCAACTGGCCCTTTATGTTATAGACGCTCAGTTTGACCTTTCCAGATTCGGCGAGGTCGAACATCAGCGTCGTCGAGGGATTGAAAGGATTCGGGTAGTTCTGGTAGAGTTTGGTGACCAGCGGCGGCGTGGAGGGATCTTCCCCCGCCACGATCGGGAACACGAAACCGATGGGCTCGCTTCCGACGCTTTCGCCTTGCTGGTAAACCGCTGCCACGTAGTAATGGTAGGTCCCGGGCAGGCTCAAATGTTCTGTGTACTGGTTAGTGTCGGCATAACCCAAGAGTTCGTAGCGGCCGGCGTTGACGCGGCGATAGACCTTGTAGTTTACCACAGGGTAAAGCGGCTCAATCGGAGCGACCCAACTGAGCGAGAACAACGAATCCGGGGTCACGGACCAGCCCACGGACCCGACCGGCATGAACCAGCCAAGGTAATAATCGTGGTTCAGGGACGGGCTGGTGGTGTTGAAGGTGACCGGGAACAGGCTTTCCGTGAGGTAACCTGGCGCGGACGCGTTGACAGTATGGGTCCCGGTGGGCAGGTAGAGCGTGTAATTGCCGGCGGTGTCAGGCCGGGTTCCGATGTCGGCGGCGTTGCTGACCAGCACCTGGCTGAAGTCGATCTCCGGATTGGAGGAAAGCACCGCGCCGCTGAGTTTTCCGGCAAAGGGCACAAAGCCGGTGGTCTGCACGTCGTCGATGTACCAGCCATGGCCCTGGACCATGGTATCGGAGGCAAAGGTCCAGCGGAAACGGACATTTTGGTTTGGATAAGCCGAGAGGTTGAAATGGGCCTGCGTCCAGCCTCCGCTGTTTCCCGCGAAGCCAGGTCCGTTGAGGGCGGAAACGTTTTGCTGGGTATAGCCGCCTTCGGGATAGAGCAGCGTCCAGGAACTTCCGTTGTTCGTGGAGATTTTGACGTTACCGCCGTCGTAGTTCAGTTCGCTGTCGAACCACTGCCAGAATTCCAGCACGAAGTTCCCGCCGATGTAAACGTTGGGCGAGGTGAGGGTCCAGCTCACGTTGTTGGGGTACTGCTGGTTGAGCAGGGTGCCCCAGACTTTGGTCCCGGAATGGGCTCCGGTCGTGGAATCCGTCCCCCATTGCCAGGCGTTGTTGGCTGGCAGGCTGACGAAGGCGCCGTCGGTGTTCTCGAAATCCTCCATCATGCCGGTGGTGCCGACATTGAGCAGGATCTGTTCGTTGTGGGCGTCCACCTGGTCACCCAGATAGGTGAGGTAAAAAGTGACGTTGTTACCAACGATGACATTCGGCGAGAGGGTGACCTCGTAAACGGCCTGGCGTGTGGCGCCGGGCTCGATGGCGGAGATCAGTTGCTGCGGATTGACGATGTTCACTTCCTCGCTGAGGCACATGATGTTGCTGGTGAGGTTGGTGGCGCCGACGCTGCCGCTGTTGGTGTAGTTGACGATCAGGCTGAAGGTTTCGTTGGGTTCGGCCAGGCCGTTGGCGTTGCCCTGCAGGTCGTTCAGGTACAGGCCGGAGACGCTGATGGCCGGTTTCTTGACCGTCAGGTTCAGCGGATAGGTCCAGTCGTTGCCATCGATGGTCACATGGAAAGTGAGCGGGATGACGAGGTTGTCCGTGCAGTCGGGAAGCGCGGTTACGGTGATGGGTGTGGTATTGACCGCGGAGCCGCTGCCCACGATGTTCGGATAGCCGCTGACGTCGTTTTGGATCGTGAGGTGCGGGCTGGTTGTCGAAGCTGTGATCTGCACATTGGTGGCGGGATTGAGGCCGAGGTTGTTGAGTTTGATCCCGATCTCGGCGGTTTCACCCGGTTCCAGCCAGTCATTGCCGTTGGCGTCGGTCACGATCATCTCCCCCACTACCAAATGGGCGTTCTGATGCAGGATCGGCACGGTTGTGATGAGCAGGGCGCGGTTGTTCGCCAAAGGCATGGCCGCTTGGGGATACTGATTGTTGTAGGTGTATTCGAGTCCGCGACGGTTCATGGGATCGCGGATCCCGACGGTGCAGTAGTTTCCGTGGCTGGGGGAATAGCCGCTGCCGCCGACATCGACGTTGTTGAAGATGCGGTATTGCATCTTGATCATGCCATCGCCCATGGAGGTCGGGTAGAACAGCGGATCGTAGAATATCACCTGGAAAGTCTCTTCAGAGGTTCGGTTGTAGCCGTTTTTCAGGTTGTTGTATTCGATGATGAGGATATGGTCGTCGGCGTCGTAATAACGGTAGATACCACCGCCGGAAAGGATCACCAGGTCGTCCCAGAAGGGGGCGATCATGGGTGACGGTCCTTGTCCGCCGGGCATCCTGCCGTTGCGGAATTCGCCGTTGTAAGTCACACCGAGGACGATGAAGCCGTTCACGCAGACCGTGATCTGGTTGTAGTCAATTCCGTAGAAGGGGAAAGTGAAAGGCAGGTCGATCGTCTCGAGGGGATCGCAACCCACCTGGTCGCCTTCGTCGCCGGAGACTCCGGAATCATTCAAGCCCGTGATCTGCGTTCCGCTGCCGCCCAGGCTGGGAACGATCTCGATCCATTCGTAGGTCGGGCAGTCGGGATAAGCGGTGTCGGAGATGTCATAGATGAAGTATCCGTATTCGTCCGGGCCGAGGGGCGTATTCTGCGATACTGTCCCGATGGGCAGGCTGAAATAGGAATTCTGTTCGAAACCGGTGGAATTGTACATCCTCAGCCGGAAGGGGATCATCATGCCCGGGATCAGCAAGGGCCGCGCAAAAACGCCAAAGCCGTCCACGGAGTTTATCGTCTGACCAGCCGGCACATCGCCGAAGAAGGAAAGCGAATCAGTGACAACCACCAGGTCGTTGAGGGCGCGCAACTCTCCGTAGATGTCCTGCGCCCCGAACACGGAGGAATTGGTAATGTTCAGGCCCAGGACGCCGGTCTCCGCCGGATCGAGGATCCCGTTGCCTCCGGCGCTGATGCCGTAGTTGGTGACGGCCAGGTTGGCATTGAACGCGCCGAGGTGAAAAATGAAGCTATAGATATCATTCTGACCGAGGCTGAGCGTAAAGCGGCAATCCTGGTAAGAGGAGATGGTCTGGTTGACTGTGAACAGGAAGGGAACCCCGTTCGAACCGGTCCCTTCGGGATTCACGTCCGGATAAGTGGCCTGGGCCTGCGTGACGGTGATCAGCGGATCATTTGAGGCCAGATGGGCTGTCAGGCCGCTGACGGCATTGGCAGTGGTGTTTTTGACCTCGACCCAGAGGGCGATGGTCTCGCCGGCGTTGATAAATCCGTCGCCGTTGCCCGAGGAGCCGTTGTCACCGTTATCCACGACCACTTTTTCAAAATAGACGATCGACCCGGCCGGATCGACGCTGATCGTTTGCTGGGTCGGTTTACAATCATGGGCGGAAACCGTGACCAAGATGTCGGAATTGACAAAGGAAGGGACATTCAGCGTGACAAAGCCCTGGGCGTTGGTCACGCCTTTGGCAACCACGTTGCCGTAACTGGCATTGTAGAGGGTGACGTTGATGTTTTCCTGAGCAGTCCCCTGGGCGTCGGTGACTCCAATGTCCACAAAGGCCGTTCCGCGCGGGATCGAATCCGGAGCGCTGATCATCAGGGTTTTGGGGATGCCGACAAAGGCTTCCACCGTGGGATCGCCCATCAGGTTGCACCAGTGCGCGAAGTAATTCGCCTGGTTGGAATTGGTGGCCCCATAGAGGGTCCAAAGGTAAAGTTTGCCGTTGAGCAGGGCCTCGCCCATGCTGCGCATGTCGTAGATGAACAGGCCATCGAAGATGCCCACGGAAAGGGCGTTGTTGAACATCGTGTGCGTTCCGGTAGTGGACATGCCGATGGCGGTCAAAGCGCCTTTGGGAACGGCTTCCGTACCCAGGCGGATGAAGTCCTCGGTCGTGGAGGTCCCGGCAAAACTGCCCGTCCCGCAGGTCAGGATCACGGAGTGTGGCAGTTTGGGACCGTTGTTCAGGCTGGAAGAAGGGCTCCAACCGCTCATGCCGATATAGCCTCGGTAATTGAATAAGCCCACGCCCTGGTTGATCCCGGAGTTCATCGTCGAGGCGTAGCCGTCGCTGTAGTTTTCGATATATGTATAATCGGGGTTGACCTTGGCGGAAAGTTCGTGGATGTAGCGGTTGGAATATACTGTGGAGATTCCCGAGGACGAAGGATCGCCCACCAGCAGCATACGGTTCAGCCAGGCTGCGGCGTCGCCGGTCGTATTGATGTTCTTTTCGACGGTATATATTTTACCAAAGAGCGTGGCGAGCTGGGAAATGTTTTCCGCGGAGATGCGGCCGATAAAGACGTCGCCCAGGAGGTCCGATCCGGCCAGATGCGTGTAGGGATAGTCGCCTTCGCCATTGTAGGAACTGAAATTTTCGTACCAGGTCGGGATCGCGTAACTGCCGCCGGTGTCGCCGAGGAGGATGACGTAATCCGGCCGCGTGGCGGTATTGTTGTACTGGTTCTGTATGTAGGCTTTGATCTGGGTGTTGCCGGTACCACCGGTCTGCGCGGTGCTGACGGTGTTGACCTCGTAACCTTTCTGCCGTTTCCAGGCGACGAATTCGTTCAGTTTGTTCTGGAAGGTGGGATCGGTGGAGTTACCGTAGATCAGCAGGATCCGGGGCTGTGGGGGTGCCAGGATCACATTGCGGAAATCAGCGAAATTGGCGATGTTCGCTTCGTAGATCTTGGCAAAAGCCGGACTGTATGTGGTGTAAGAGGTGACGCCGGGAATTTCGTTGACGCCCTGTCCGCCCGTGAACGACAAGGTCACCCGTACATTCTGGTAATGCCGGAGTTGGTGCGTTTCCGCGTCGTACTGGTAAGGATAGACGCTGAGCTGGACCACGCGGAAGTCGCGCAGGATGGCCGGTTCAGAACCCATGGCCACAGCTGCGGGAAAAACGCTGCCTGTAAAGGCCGGTCCGAGGTCTTCGCCCTCGCCGGGGATATAGGTCTTGGGATTATCCAGGGCAATGTATTCCACGCTGTCGTAAGTATAATTCAGAGTGTAATTCCCCTGTGGCGGAATGGCGACAATCGTATTGAACATGGGCAGTTCGGGCTGGCCCGGTGTGGCGGTGCAGAGAGTGCCTTCCGCAGCGATCTCCCGGACAGGCTTGCCGTTTTGAACGGCATCCCTCAGTTCCAGCTGGGGTGCGGTCACACTCAACGCGATGGAGTTCCCGGTCGGGTGCGTGATCGCGAACGGTCTGGCGGCCGCGGTGGTTTCGCTCGCCAGGGCAAGGCATGCCCAGAGCGCGATGATAACTGGTAGCAGGATTTTTTTCATCCTCTTTTTCTCTCCTATCAAATAAAAAACCTGGAGTTTCGCTCCAGGTAGTGGTTTATATTTAATTCTGTTTTACGACTTCGGTCAGTCAATATCGATTTCATAGATCAGCAAGCCACGATCGCGGGCTGCCACGTATAACTTTCCGCCGTAAAACTTGGCGTTGTTGGTATAGCCGATGTCACTCAGGTGCTGCTTTAAAACAGGAGCCTGCGGTGAGGAAACATCGAATAGGTACACTCCGCCGCCGCCGGAACTGACCACAGCCAGGTTGCCAGACAAGTCAATGGATGTGGCATAGTTGCTGGTGTCGTAGGAACCGGCCAGAACCGGGTGCGCAGGATTGGAAACATCCACCACCTGCAAACCGCCCTGGCGGCAGGCGACATAAGCGTAATTGCCTTGCACCTGCACTTTCTGGGCCTCGCCGGGCAAGGCGATCTCGCCCAGGTATGATCTGTCGCTGCGGTTATAGATAAAGAGGCCGCGCTGCTCGCACGTGATGTAAATCTTATCGTCGGTCAGGCAAAATCCGGACGCCGTGGCAGGCGTGAGTATCTGGAACATGTTTTCGCTGAAGACGCCCCCGTCATAACGGTCATACTTGAAACCATCGTTGGAACAGTATCCGACGGCCATGGTGAAATCTCCGCTGGGCGGTGTCAGAGGATAGCTGTCCATGGCTTTGATGCCGCCTGTGCCGCCCACGATGTCAAATCTGTATTGCAGGGTATCGGGGTCGGAGGTGTCCAGGATCGTAATCCGGTCGGTGGCACTCACCTCGTTCAGGAACATCCGCTGAAACTGGGGCAGCAAGGTTATTTTCTTGATCCGGCCGAGCGTGATGTGCGAGCCGTCCTCCGCGTAGATCTGCGTGACCCATTTGTGGCTGTAGTCGTCCAGATCGATCACGGAAATGCCGCCCTGGTCCTGCGCGAGGTATACTTTGTCCGCGCTAAAAGTTATGTCCAGCGGATTGCCCACCACTGGGATCTCGCGGACCAAATCAAGTACTTCCGGCTCCTGCCATTCTGTGTTGCGCTTGGCGCAACCAGCCAGCAAAATTATCGCTGCCAGGATGACCGGCAAGGCTTGCTCCTTCAGCATCACGTTCCTCCTTTCCAGGGTGCTGTGATTTTTTTTGGAACAGCAAATGCAAGTTTTGTTCCGATTGCCGTTGAATTTGTTTTTTTTATCCAGATCACAGAAAATTTACAGCGTTCTTATACCAGGCAAAGCCAGCCTGAGGGTCAATCTCACGGCCTGAGTGAATCTCAACCAGATTTATCTTGACATCAGCCAAGAATTTTAGGGATGGATTAGGGTTATGATTTTTAGAATATCCAGGACACATGCTCTGCCTGCAGCGCGGATGTTAAGCCTGGCGTCTGCCATCCTGGCGCTGGCTTTGCTTGGCGCCTGCAGTCAGAATGCCACCCTCTACAGGCAAGCCTTGAAAGAATACAATCATGGCGATTACGAAACCGCCCTGAAGACCGAAGTGAAGGCTTTGAAGCGGCAGCCGGACTACGCCAAAAACCAGGAACTGGTCAAAAAGGCTTATCAACAGGCCATCGCGAACCGGGAAGCCGGGATCCTGGCCACCGTCAACAAAGCCGAACCAGACATGTGGGAAAAACTGATCAGCCAATACAAGGACCTGATCGCTGTCCGGGACTTGGTAAGACCCATCAACCCCCTGGTGGATAAAGAAAGCGGTGAAACCTGGCAATTTGAGCAAAAGGATTACGAAACCAAGCTCGATCAAAGTTACAGCGGCGCCGCCGACGTCCATTACCGGAAGGGCCTGACGCTGGCTGAAAACAGCGACGATCCGGAAGCCCAGCGCCAAGCCGCTGCAGAATTCGCCGCCGCCCTGTCCTTCGTCCCCAATTACAGCGACGCCGCCGCCCGCCTCGCCAACGCCAAAAACCTTTCCGTCAAGCGTGTCGCGGTGATGGCCTTCGAAGACAAATCCGGCTTGCAAAACCAATACGGCAGCCTGATCGACATCCTGACCGAGGGCATCATCGGCAAAATTGTCCGGGATAAAACCATCAGCGAATACATCCAGATCATCACCCGCGACCAGATCGACGCTTTGCTTCTGGAACGCCAGTTCAATTCCCAACGGGCATTGGATCCAGTTTCTGCCACAGCGGTCGGCAGCGTTTTGAACGCGCATGAGATCATGACCGGCAAAGTGCTCCAGGTCAATTACGTTCCTCCGCGCACTGCATCCACCGAACTGCGGGAGACAAAGAAAATGGTCGTCGGCCAGGAGCCCTATACAGATAAGAAGGGCCGGGAAAAGAAACGCGACGTAAAGGGCGACGTCACCTGCGTCTATGACAGATGCACCAAAACCGCCTCCGTAAAGGTAATCGCCTCCTTCAGCATGATCGAGGTCAGCACCGGCAAGGTCAAACTGCAGGATACTGTCAGCGCCGAATATTCCTGGTCAGATATCTGGGCCAGGGTCATCACCGGCGATCCGCGCGCCCTGTCTGACCTCACTATGGAACTGGTCACCAAGGATGAACCCTTTCCTCCAACCGAAGCGGAGATGGTCAATCTTGCCCTCGACAACCTCGGCCGCGAGATCGTGGACCGGGTCCGCGACTACGTAAAATAATACCTCTGCGGGCCTCCGATCCTTTCCGGCGTAGTCAAAAGCATTGACAAGCCCCTGCCCGCCAAAAAAAGAGTAACAGATTAAAACATCCGCAAGGGAGACATAAATGAAGAATATCCTCGTCCTCGGGGCGGCCGGTCAGATCGGATCGGAACTCGTTCCCTACCTCAGAAAGATCTACGGCGACAAAAACGTCGTCGCCACCTATCGCAGCACGCCCCTGATCTCGGTGGTCATGGAAGGCGGTCCCTGCGAAAACATGGACGCCCTGGAAGCTGAAAAACTGCTCGCTGTCGTGAAGAAATACGGCATCGATACCATCATCAACCTCGTGGCCGTG
>MTKZ01004523.1_pt1 | contig 17246 bp, 19 predicted proteins | sample 1042781 | NCBI WGS metagenome assembly MTKZ01 (sample SAMN06212207, study PRJNA360539) | anaerobic digester metagenome | biome: Wastewater treatment plant; material: sludge; isolation source: anaerobic digester fed with sludge from wastewater treatment plant | place: Denmark: WWTP Viborg ... | reverse complement strand
TTTCTCCTGGATAGCTGGTGACTCGCAAGGGTCTCGTGAGTTCGAATCTCACCCTCGGCGCTTATTTACCTGTAAATTATAGCGCCTGAATGCGATTTAAGGTGAGAGAATATCATAGTCATTTGCTTGCACCACAAGAAATGACATGGGACTAAGCGAGGGCCTTACTGGGCTTCTCGCTTTTCCTCCAGCTCGTTTTCGTGCCGGTCTAGGTATTCTTTAATTGCCTCAACTGCCACTTCGCTTTGACCGCGAAACTGGCCTGTCTTCTTATAAACATAATCCTTCAGTCTTTTTTCAACTTCATCGGGTAGATATATTCCAAGTCGTCCCATATCCCATATATTGAATTTTATAGTTTAAAAGCATTATGGTGTAAATGTACCAAAACATTGATATACTTATATGGTGTATTAGTGTATTGGTGCAAGTAAATGAACGGAAAGACCATTTTATCCAGCCCGGTCACACAGACCGCGGCAGCAGTAAGGCAGTTAATCATCTTCCAGAACCGCGGCCAGCAGCCAGCGGAAATGCCCGTGTTCTACAGGCTCTCCGCAGATATGGTGCTGGTCAAGAACAATAAGGGCGATGCCTACTATGTGACCTCTCCGAAGTCCTGCTCCTGCCCGGCGGCCACATATCATCCTGGCCAGCCATGCAAGCACGCCCGGAAATACTTCCCTCAGCAAAAGAGGGAGGTATCCACACCGGCGGTGGACTCCATCAGGCCGGAGGGGAAGTGGCATGGCCACAACGGGCCTTGGATAGAGGATGAGGTCAAGGCAACGGGGGAGGCCTGAATGGCCGCATGTACCCTTTCCCGAGAGCCAATGGTCGCGGCTCTGAAGGACCGCTAGGGACAAGCCATAGACCAAAGTCCGCTCCATTGCCACCAATCCTTCGCTTCCTGACTAAGCTATCTAGGTGGCCTGGCTCTATCATTATGAAACCTGTAGCGCAAAGGCAGAACCGCATCTGAATTTATACGTTCCTCTAAGGGAATAGGTATTTAAAATTACAGTGATGATAATCTCCTAACATTATCTGCATCACTAAGGTTCTAGATAACATAGGTATTGGTGTGGTATGTATGAGCGAAGAAGGAGATAGGTATGAGGATTATGAAAAATATAGTGATCATCTTCCTGGAGGCAGATTCACACCAGCGCGTCATAAATCCTCTGTAAAAGACTCAACAGAGACAGAAGAAGATAGAGAGAGAAGAGAATATGAGAAAATGAAATGGTATAGGCATGAGATGAGAATCGATGATGATGATGATCCTGTGTTGAAAAGGATTCATGATGAAACAAAGAGTATGTTTGAAGCACAAAAAAGAAAGTGGGGTTGATTGTGGCAAATTCTGAAGAAGGGGATAGATACGAGGATTATGAAAAATATAGTGATCATCTTCCTGGAGGCAGATTTACACCAGCGCGTCATAAATCCTCTGTAAAAGACTCAACAGAGACAGAAGAAGATAGAGAGAGAAGAGAAGAAGATAGAAAAAGAAGAGAAGATGAAAGGTGGGAATACCTTAAGAAGAAGTACGGACCTTCACACTCATAGCTTGTTACACCGACACCACCCCAAAATCATGGTATGAATCCGAATTCAAACGCTTTATTCTCATCTTTGCTCTGTGGATAGTGTTTCTGATTTATTTTATCATCAGATCATCGCACATTCAATAATAGTCCAAATCCCCTTCAAATTTAGTTCTATGACATTATCGAAAGCTTTAAGTAAAATGTCATAGAACTATATATACATGCACAAGACGACCGCCGGAGAGAAGAGGAAGGCCCTGAAGGCCGAAGCCGTGGAGCTGGCCAGGAGTGCGAGCGCAGCCATGAAGGCGGCAAAGATCCTGCCAGAGGCCAGGGGGAAGGCCCGGACCCTGGAAGACCGGGCAGCCAGCTTGCAGGCTGAAGCCGAGGCCCTGAAAGGAGCCGCCAGGCTGGAAGATCTCACCGTGTGGGAGCTGGAGAAGACCAAGACCACCAAGAAGGGCAAGATGACATACGGCTATTGGATGTCCTCATGGAGAGAAGGCGATAGAGTGCGAAATGTCCACATAGGGAGCTGCGCAAAAATGGATATGGGGGCCGCCAGACAGAAGGCCAGAAAAATGAAAGCAGAGGCCTTAGGGCTCTCTGTTCAAAGCTGAAAGGAGAATGCTGACCACACCCCTCCACCCAAAGCTCCTGTGGCCAGAGCCCATCATCTCCTTCGAGTATTCTCTTATCTCCGGCCTGGAAGCGGTTCTCTATCATCTCATCCACGTCCGAGAGCTTGACACCGAAGACCTCCGCCAGGATCTCCCTTGCAGCTTCCAGCTCCATTGCCCTCCGGTCCTGCACCGCCATCTTTTGTGGCCCGAATAACTGTCCTAGAACCCCTGCCATGATGGCCTTATTCTACGTGCAAAGCTAAGTACTTTTGCCGGAAAACAATATCAATAGACCATATTTACATAATAGAAAGTATGAATAAGATACAATAACCCGAATGAAGACCACCTGCGAAGATAACATTTTTCGGATGAACCAGCAAAAGCCTGCCTGATGAGAATAATAACCCCGATATTAGCTTTGGTCTTATCTCTGCCCCTCCTGGCATCCGGCGCGCCGGATGAGGCTTATGGCCGGGTGATCAAGGTAGTGGATGGGGACACCGTCGACATAGCCCTGCAGGATTACAACGCCAGCCAGGTATCCGAGGATGTTATCAGGATCAGGCTTGCAGACATCGACACCCAGGAGGTTCGCGGCCCGAAGGCTTGCGAAGATGGAAAAGTGGCATCAGCATATACCCGGACCTGGCTGCAGAGCAGATATGCTTTCCTTGACCTGGATGATAAGACCGGCAAAGATCTCCTCTTCACCGTGCCCATATAACGCCTGAGAGATCGGCTAAAGATGATACATCATGTATTGGGTTGCTCGTTATTACCAGCTGTCGAAGGTTTGTGAGGCTAGCTAACGGTGATACATCGGCTATCTGGTTGCCCTCCAGATCTAGTACTTGAAGGTTTGTGAGACTGGATAACGGTGATATATCAATTATCTGGTTGACCTCCAGATTCAGCCGTACCAGGTTTGTGAGGCTAGCCAACGGTGATATATCAGCTATCTGGTTACCCTCTAGATCCAGCGATTGAAGGTTGGTGAGATTGGATAAAGGCGATATATCAGTTATCTGGTTGATCGCCAGATTCAGCCCTATCAGGTTAGTGGGACCAGATAGCGACGATATATTAATCTGGTTACCCTCTAGATCCAGAGATTGAAGGTTGGTGAGACTAGATAACGACGATACATCGGTTATCGCATTTATATGTAGATATAGCGATTGCAGGTTGATGAGACCAGATAACGAAGATACGTCATTTATCTGATTGCCCCCTAGGTCGAGCGATTTCAGGTTGGTAAGATTAGATAACGGAGATATATCGGTTATCCAGTTGCCCTCTAAGTCTAGCAATTGTAGGTTAGTAAGATTAGATAACGGAGATACATTGGTTATCTGATTGAGTTCTAGGTACACCTTTTCCAGATTCTCGCAGTATTGTATTCCGGTAAGATCTTCGATATTAGTGCGATTGGAATTTAGTTTACGAAGGTTAACCAGATCTTCGATATAAATGCTACCTTCAAGTTTACCGATTTCTTCTCTTATAGCAGCTTCGAGATTTGCATCTAGGAAGACAACTTCGAAAGCACCAGTCTGATATGTTTGACTTTGGCCAAAAATGATAACACATGATAATGCAAGAATCACCCAAAATAAAACCGCTATTCTACTCATTTGGAGCCATCCCTATATTCCTGATATCTACTAATTACAAGAATGACTATTTAATAGTTAAGATACAATAGCGCAAGGGCATGTAATGCCCTGAGATCTCAATGCACTTCTTTTTGTCGCTGACCCGAGATAAATGCCCAAATTTTAGGCTTTCGTTGTCTCTGGTAGCAGAGAGTCCCCTCCGGCCAATAAATGCCTGATAAAATCGATTTTACGGTGCCGATTCTTAATGGTGCCCGAAGGTTTCATCAAACCGTCTCTTGAAAATAGGGTCCCATTCGATGACTTCCGGCATCGGCAAGCCTTTCTGACGCATGGCGCACCAGATGGCGAAATCCGCAAGGGTACTGATGCGGAAGACCCTTTTTTCCTCTAATTTCTTTAATCTCTTTTCTACGTCAGCTTTCATTTCTTTCTCGCCTCCCCGTTCTGCTCCAGCTCCTTCAATTTGGTTTCGCCACTCATTGAAACTCCTCCTCAAAAATTTCACGATAGTAACGAAGTCTCTTTTTTATTTCCCCTTCATTCAAGTTTTCAAGTTCCCACTCGGAAGTCTGATAGAATCGGCTGCGCTCTAGCTCGGCAATTCGTTTTTCGAGAGCCACCTTCATTTGCGGGCCACCTCCAAGGCAGTTAGCCGCTTATCAATATCCTCAATTTTTTCGACTTCATAGGCTTTGAGCCAACAGTTGAGCAGTTGAACCGTAACACCGCCCGTATTGCCTTCGAAGGGCAGCTTTCCGGTTTCAGCTACCTCTGCAAGCCATCTTTTTATGAGATTTCGGACATCAGATGGCTCTTTTAACTTCAGTTTCTTGGTAATGATAATCACCTTTTTATAATTTTTTAGCGGGGGAGGGGTCTGCCGATTGCGGGGTGTCGTATTCTTTCCGATCGTACCGCATGGTCTGGGTCCGGGCTTTGCGTCTGACGTTGCTGGCATTGCACGTTAGGGTCTCTTGTCTTGCGCCTCTACAATGCGTTTTTCCTTTGCTCATGTTCCTGCTCCTCCCTGGCCTCGATTGCCGGCCAGAATATTCGATAATCTGTCATCAATCCACCCGAATCAGAGCTTCGCCGCCTTGCCGATGCTCTCCAGCAGTAAGCCGCTGCGATGCTTCGGGGCCTCGGGCTCTGTCATGCCCTGGCCTCACCTCCGGCTCTATGCTGCCTGTAGCCCACGCCGCCGCCCGGCCTGTCGTAGGGCTCATAGTTATCCTGTAGCCACGCTGTAACCTCATCCAGGGGCAGCTTTAGGGCCTGAGAGAGCTTCGAAGGGTCTACCCATCCGGCTATGCCGTATTCCATTATTGCAGCCGCCCTGATCCTCTCCGGGGTGGAGTCCTGCTCTTCAGTCGGTAAGGATTTAAGTTCGATATCAGAAGACATTGAGTAAGGACGGTAAGGATTATTACCAGATCCAGTAAGGATGGCTTCATGGCCTTCCGCTATTGATTTCTTTTCCGGTAAGGATTTTTCTGGTTTTGAGAGAGAATGAGAGATTTTTGAGGTTTTGTCAATCGGACCATTGCGCTCTCTCACTTTTTCCTTACTATCCTTACTCCCTATCTCTTTCTCTCTGTTTTCTCTCTCTCTGTTATCGATTTCCTTACTTTCAAGCTTCCTTACTGGAAGGCTTACCAGCTGCTTACCATCCTTACTATTGCTGCCAATATCTTTTTTTGGCAGGAGCCTAACCACCGCCTCAAAGCCTGTGAGCGGGTCGTACTTGGTGAGCCTGTATAGAACCTTCTTTGTGGCCCGGCGGTGGTCCTCATCCACTCTCTCTGAGTCGGTAACTTCTACGATCTCAAAGCCCGGAAGCTTCTGAGTAAGCCCGCCCCTGCCTTTCTCACCATTGGCTAATTGGCTAATCCGGTTGCCAGAAATGTTCAGGGATTTCGCCGCCTCTTCTCGGGTAAGTCCTTCGGGATGCTTACAAAGGATATCCGCAAATTCCCGCTCTTTCTTGGTGAGCCGGTGAACCAGTTCTTCCGCATCTTTATCTGTGAACAGTGCCTTAGCTGCCTGAAAATCGTCTTCAGTGGCCAGGTAATAGCCGTCAGAATCCTTCTCTCTCTGGTAGCGATACATGGTAGTGTGGGCAACCACTAAGTCCATGAATAAGGACGGGTTGCGGCGGTTGCTTGTGTCTAGCCATTCAATACGCTCAAAATAGGGTATCCTGACATTGATAAGGCCGTCTTCCTGGAGTATTCTCCAGATCTCACGGCAGATTTGCACTGATTCATCCTCAGGAAACTGCTCTTCGCCTTTGCCGTATCTCTCGATGGTGCGGCGGTTCACCTTGACAGTAAGCTCCTCAGAATCATCGACATTGATAGGTATCTGACGATTCAAGACTTGGACATCTTGGGAGCTGTCCACACTTGTGACCGCCCACGTCTGCTCCGAGCCTATATGGAGAGTTAGGGGCTCCTGTTTTTTCACGGTCCGATGATCGTAAGGTTGATGAAAAACGCTTGATGTCTGCTTAATAACCGTGTCAAGTGTCTCATTGCCTGCCTGATAATCATCCAAGATTCTGAATACTTGATCGCCGTCTTGATGATAGAATGCTGCTAAATTTGAAGAGGATCCTTTTATAACCGCTTCGGCAGGGAGATGGTGCGCAAAAGTGAGCACTGCCCACGTCTTGCCAGATCCAGATTCACCACTTAATTTAGGATGCAGGCCGGCGGATTGCCTGACGCCTTGAACCGCCTTACAGCAAATTAACTTTCTAAATGCCTTCTCTGCTCCTAGCACCATCCTGCCGCAACTATCGGTTATTGCCTGTATGGGATCTCCAGTCTGCAAGATATCCAGGGCCTTAGATCTGATCTCCGGCCCTTTTTGATTGTGCGCTTCACGGGTCCGGGTGGTCTCCGGATATGGTATTTCTCGGGGGTGCTTCGCGCCACTCTCCAGGCCGCTCCTGATGGTCCGGTCGATCTCATCAGGCTCCAGGCCAGCATTCATGGCCGCCCTTGAAAGCTCTCTGGAGACTTCGACCTCAGAGAGCACGCCAGCCGCTACAAATTGGCCCAAGGAAAAGGCAGACCTGTTAAGCTGATCATTTCGGCTTCCGGTTGGGCTGCCTGCCACGGCCAGCGCTTCATCTCTCAGGGCCGCCTCCGCATACCTCCGGGTCCAGGCCTCATCATTCACTGCTGCCTTCTGGCGGGCCTCCCTGCCCATGCTCTCCAGCTTTGCGGCATTCTGCTCCAGCTTGGAAGAGAAGGTTATGCCTATGGCCTGGAGATCGGCCAAGAGCTTTGCCAGGGTGATAGGAGCGGGCGGGCTGGAGACCAAGAGCCTGTAATCAACCCTATCACCTTTTCCCGGCGCTACGTCGTCTCCTGTGATCGGATCAATGAACTTGTGGGAAGGTGGGATTACCTGATAGGTCCGTTGTAGCTTGACCTCTCCCACGGGCCAGCCATCTTTGAAGAGCTTTAGTTGGGCCTGATCGGCTTTCTTACCTATGCCTGCCAGGGCCTCAGCTATGTTATCAGAGACCTTGAACCGCATCCCGAGCCGTCCGGGCCGTGTCTCCCATGTAGTGCTGGTGGGCAGATCCAGCCCCTCAAAAGCGGCAGGATCATCCTTATCAAGGCCAATATAGCCGTCGCCCGCCAGGATGCCTACGTTGCCCTTATGGGCCGTTGCCTCATGGAAGGCATGGGCCTTTTCAGGCTTCTGCCATCCATCCTCTATCGGTGGGAATTTGATCCCAACAGGCAGGAGCGCAAAGGCCGCGCGAGGCTGATCGAATACTTCCGGAACTTCGGCCATCTACGCCGCTCTGCAATGATATTTGCCATCGATCCGAAGGATCGCGATTTCATGCCCTACCATGCTTCTAAGGTAGTGCTCTAGCTCCTCCGGCAGGGCCACGCTGCCCCATGCGAAGGCGGCCATGGTGAGACCGTCCCTGCAGGAGACTTCCTGTAGTAGGCCACGGGCCTCATCCAGTTCGGAAAGGCGGCGAGGTTCTGATCCGGTCATTTTACCATCCCGCGGCCTGGCTTTTCAAAATTTTGATCTTCATTCCAGTCCTCTTGATCTAAGTCCTGCTTCTAAGAGCCCTCTCAGGACGTCCGATTTCGTTTCCCTCTCTCGATCTACCAGCGACTCGATCTTTCGAGCCATCTCGCCGGGCACGTTGAACACGAAAGTCCGGCCAAAGCGCACATTCGGAGGCATAATGTATTATAAAATGGATGCTAAACGTTAATATTTGTTTCGCTCCTATATCGTTCTATCGACATTTCGTTAACACGGTTATAACGGTTATCTCCGTTATTGTGGTATTTCGCTCCAACTAGACAGGATTTCAATCTGTGCATCGGGAGAATCTAAAATTTAGAGAAACAATAGATACGCAGACCTAAAAAAACAGTAGCATGGAAATTAGCTCATTTTAAGCAGTCTGGTTAGCGCGAGAGATCGGCAATTCCCAGCGCCTCAGCCTTCATCCTCCGGGCCTTCTTCAGAGCCTCGGACCGGTTTATCTTCTTGCAGGACCCCACATACACCTTTTTATATTTGCCTTCCACTCTCCAGGCAGCCACCCAGCGCAAGTATTCCTTTCTCTCGCCCTTTTTAGTGACCTTTATCAAAGGCTCCTGCATCACAGACAGGTCCTCCAGCCTTGCCCTCTCTTGAAGCTCGCGGGCTTTCTCCCCCAGCCTTGCCGCTTCAGCCTGTCTTTCCCAGGCCAGTGAGGCCGCATCCCCTATGCCTTCCAGCGCCTTGGACTCCCTGGCAAGCTTCTGTGCTCTTTCCTTCAACCCTCTGGCCTCTCTTCTGGCGGCGGTGTTGTGAACCATCTTTGCTCCACCTTCATGCAATAGTAGTGCAACATAGTATAAGTACTTTGTGATTGATGTTGCACTACTAAGCAAGAAGACGGTAGATGGGGAGGTGAGAGAGGTATCTATAGGCCGGTTGGCCAGGCTGGAGTAGATAGCGAACTCTGAGGGGCTGCGGTATAGCAGCCTTTTCGCAATCCTTATTGCTCATCAGCGAGGAGTATCTATCCATGGCCGGCTCAAGCGAGAATGTGCCGGTTATATTGGACTCCATGAGACATTAACCAGGCACGCGCGAGCTTTCTTTGAATTCTGGCCATGCTATAAGCGGCATCCATCGGAATAGGATTATTGCACCTCTTGAATTCCTTTAAAACTGAAAGGAGTGCATCAATCCGATCATCCTCAAAAATGCAACGATCCATCTAACACTGCCCCCCTTCGGTCCACTGCCGGAAAGAGATGCCCTTGATCTTCTTTCGCGGTGCTCGGTCTCCGGTTTCAAGAACGTAGCCGCTAACAGTCACTCTATGCGCTCGGATGCCCTGCTCTTGGCCGTCAGATTGCCAGGGCAGCCATTCCGGTTTAGGCAACCATAGAGCGGAATAAGGAGCCGCTTCGCTCTTAGTCCTCCGGCGCTGTGGCCGTGAGGAGGTGGTAACCTGCCCGGCGATCAAGGAGACCGCCTCCGAGATATTGGTTTACCGTCGAATCCTTTCAGCTCCGGCCACAAATCGATATCTTGAGGCGGTCCTATTACTGGCGGGATTCTATCATGGTGCGACAGAATCGCTCCAGTTCTTCATCCATTCACACCACCGCCCGGACATGATAGCGCTCATCGAGCCGGAACACAGCTACGGTCCGGCCTACCATGCCAGCCAGCTCCTCGCGTATCTACTCCGGCAGGGCAACAGGACTCCATTCGAACCGTGCCAGTGCGCACCCATAATGCAGACGATTTCCTGCGGCAAGCCGCGCGCCTCATCCAGCTCGGCAAGGCGGCGAGGGAGTGATTCCCTCATGGCAGCCTCCCTCGTGCCATGCTCCTGTCATCTCTGGCCGGCCTATTGGTGCACCTTCAGAAATCGCTGCCAGAGTGAATGATCTGTTTTGCTGGCCTGCTTCATCAGCTAGCACTTCGGGCTCTCTCTTCCTTGTCGGATGGTAGCACCCGATGCTTTATCTAAAGGTGATAAGTATGTGGTCAGGATCGTAAGGAGGTCTCTATGAGCATAATATCTGCTATTGGCGACGTGTTAACAGAGATATTTATCTCAGTAGTAATCCCTTTAGTTGGCTTAGCGTATAGTTCCGATCAGATATTGTGGTTCCTCGCTAAAATCTTATTTTTATTTGTAGCGTGTTTTTTAATATATTCTTATTTGATATATCCTATTAGGCGACGTATCAATCCAGCAATAGATAGGAGCAGAAAATGCAAAGAACTCTATGGTCAAGGCAATGCTCTCTATTTGCAGGGCAGGTATGACGAAGCCATCCAAACTTATGATGAAACCATCAAACTCGATTCCAACTACATAGATGCCTGGAACAGCAAAAGCGTTGCTCTCAATCGCCTGGAAAGATACGATGAAGCCATCGAGGTGTGTGACAAAGCCACAGAGATAGATCCTAGATGTGCTACACCTTGGTATATCAAAGGCCTTGCTCTAAGTCACCTAAAAAGATATGATGATGCCATCAAAGCTTATGATAAAGCTATAGAAATAAATCCTACATGGGCAATGCCTTGGGATAGCAAAGGCAATTCACTCGTGGCTCAAGGGAAGCACGATGAAGCCATCGAAACTTATGATAAAGCTATAGATATATTTCCTACATGGGAAATACCTTGGAACAACAAAGGGATCGTTCTTCATCATCAGGGCAAGTACGACGTGGCCATCAAAGCTTTTTGCGAAGCGATTGGTCTAGCTCCTAAACTTGCCGAAGCTTGGTATAATAAAGGTCTCGCTCTTCAAATGATAGGTCGAACTAGCGACGCTGATAAGGCCTTCGCCAAGGCCAAGGAATTAGGATTTATATTGCCGCCCCACGAGATTGAAACTGAATGCCAATATCAAGAGGTAGACCGCTAGGCAAGTGAGTATCATTTGTTTTGTTCAAAACTAAAAATATATGCATGTATTTAAATCCCCAACTGTGGTATCGCAGCCAGATAAGCTTCCTTCAGCTCCTTTAGATCAATGTGGTTATACAGATCAAATGCCTCTTTCCTACTATCGCCCCTCAGCTCCTTAATGTACTCCCTCCTCATCCCCGCCCGGAATAGGTGAGTACACATCCAATGTCTACAACAATGTGGTGTGAAATGGTCTTCCAGACGTTCGGAGCTGGGATCATGCAGACCGGCCCGCCTGGCAGCCTCAGTCACCAGGTTATAAACTCCGGACCTGTTAAGCCGCTCACCTTCGGCATTTAGGAACAGCGCCGGGATATTGTTCTTATTGGCATCCTGCCGGATGGCCAGCCATCGACGGAGGATAAAAGAGCATTCGTCGTCAAAAAACACGGTTCGATTAGTCCTTTTGGCCGTAGGCTTCAGCCTGATCCTCATCTCGACAAGATCCAAGTCGGCGATATCCAGCTCTACTAGCTCATGCCGCCTTATGCCGGTCTTTGCCAGGAGCGTTATAACTGCCTTGTCCCTTATGTTTAGGGTGCAATTGATCAGGCCGGCCATATCTGCTACGGAGATGAGCTTGCGGGCTTGGCCGTCATTATTATCTTTGTACCGCCGAAGATATCGCTTTCTAACTGGGATAACTGGATTGCCTTCCGCCTTCTCCTCAAATACTAGGTACTCATAGAAGCTGGATAGGACACTAAAATAATTTTCAATGGTTTTGATAGTCTTGTTTTGGGCTTTCAGGTAGGCAATGAATCCCCGCAAGGTCTCCTTATCCGCGTCAAGTGGAGATCTGCCAGCCAGGTAGGTCTTAAAATTTCTCAGGCAATAGCCATAATGCAGGGCGGTTTTATCTGTCTTGCCGCTCAACTCCAGGTCTTGCAGGAAGTCTGTGATCAGGTTATCCATTGCCAGCCCTTCCCATCAGCCTTGATCAAGTTGAACTTCTCCAGCTCTTCCAGTTGTTTCGACACAGCCTTAATAGCCTCGGCTTCTCCGGGGGCGATCCCGAGCAGTTCAAGTATCTGGTAGCTGCCCACGTGGCCACGGGCCTTGAGGATCTCCACAAGCTCTTTGGAATAAGGCCGGATGCCTGCGAACTGCTCTCCCTGGAAGGGCTCGGCTCTATATCGCCGCAATTCTGTCTCATACCTCTCCAAAACCAGCTCTTTTCGCCTCAGGTCCTCACGCAAAGACTCGTTATCTGCCTTAAGGCTCTCCAGCTCTTTCGCGAGTTTATGCCGTGGCATCAGGCCGTTGTCTTCTGCAAGTCTCTCCTCAATAATCGAAGCACACCAGGCCGATAGGGGAGTATCTGCCTTTTCCGCTAGGGCTTGCCATTGCTCTTTTTGCTCTCTGGATTTGCAATAGAGCCAAATATATCGCGATCTATCCGGTTTAACCACAAGCTCACCGGATATTGATAAGGCACTGAAGGTATTTAAATCTTACCTGTAAATTAGAGCGAATATCTCACCCTCGGCGTTATCCTTGATTATTTTAAAGCTACAAGATATGTTTATCTTGAGCAAAGAATAAAATAATATTTTATTTCTATTGTAATGCTCTTTCAGCGATGTGCACCGCCGCCTTTGACATCATGTGAGTTTGATCGCAAAAAGTTCTTAACCTTGAAACTCGAATAAGATTCAGTTCATTCAGTTCGCTGATAGGAGGGATTTGGAATGAAATATCAGGGATCTCATGATATTCGTATTTTTAAAAGCAAAGCATCAAATTTAACTAATATAATTAGAATTTTGTTTACCTCTGGAATCATATTATTCGCTTTAAATGGACTATGTGATTGTCAGTTCGGCCAGTTTGAGGATTATTTTCCGGAGCAAATGCAGCAATATCAGGATTTTATAGATGAAGATATCCCAGGGCTTGAGGATTTCCAGGATATTGCAGAGATCCAAGATGGATTTAATCCACTTGACCAATATGACAACTCCCAAGCTTGCCACAATAGCGATGGTGAGCAGGCTTGCATATCATCAGCAGGAACTGTTAGAGTCGGAAAGTTTGGCAGATGCTATTGTGATTTGCCCGATGGAAGGTCGTGCGATTTTCAGGACTTAATCGCTGGACATTGTGGAGAGGAGTCTAGTCCAGGTCCTGAACCGGATTCTGAATGCAGTGGAACCTTGCAGGGTCGCGTAGCGGATGCATCGACTGGTTTACCCATATCTGGAGCTGTGATTGTGCCGGAAGTTGCTTCAAACGGCAGAACACTCACTTCAACCACCGATAATAGTGGATACTATTCCATTAGCCGCCCTGAAATCTCTCTCTGTCCTAAGAAGGTCAGCTTTTACGTTAAATGCAGCGCTGATGGATACCAGTCGGCTACTAATATAGCATCAACGGATGCCAATGGGGATGCCACCTGCGACTTTCAGCTGATGCCATTGGCCAGTCCTGGTCCTGATCCGGATTCCGAATGCACGGGAACACTGCAGGGTCGGGTAACGGATGCATCTACCGGTCAGCCCATATCTGGGGCTGCAATTGATGCAAACTGCCGAACGGTCTGTCCCACCACCGATGAGCTTGGATATTATTCCATAACCAGTCCGGAGGTTTCTATATGTCCGGGAACCAGCCGCAAGGTGGATTGCAGTGCCGATGGATACCAGCCGGCCACCAATTATGCGCCAACAGACAGCGAAGGAGATATTACCTGCGACTTTCAGCTTGTGCCATTGTCCAGTCCTGAGCCAGAACCGGAGCCTGGGCTTTACAGTTTTACGGTCAATGTGGTAGACTCTCAGAAAAAGGCAGTGGAAGGTGCAGAGGTTACTGTTGATGAAAAATCGCTAGGTGTGACCGGGCTTGATGGCAGGATGACGGTCCAATTAGCCGATGGCGACCATGATGCAAATGCATCCAAAGATGATATGGGAACAGGCTATTGGTCAGGGACGCTAAATCATGAACTTAATCGAGAGTTCGCCATTACTATCCCAGAGACATCCAGTCCAGAGCCTAAAGAGCCTAGTATCAGGATAGTAAGTATCGATCCAGTCGAAGGAACAATTCTGAATGCCGGGGATTCCGTTGAATTCACATTTACTGTGGAATATGATCTCGGGGATTATGAACGTGGTAAGATCAACGTAGCTGTGGATAGGTTTACCATGGGGCATACGGACGATGAAAGGGCAATACCAGATGATACACGTGATATAAGCACTGGTGATAGCCACACTGGATCTTATACTTTCACTTTAACAGATAATATCGGTCTCGATTGGTCTAACGCTTATGTCTTTGCTGACCTTTATGCTTCCAAGAATGACATTCCGATACCAGCAACAGTTTCGGCCTTTGACTACAAAGAGTATCCCTTGAAAGCAGAGGCAGCTCCCTCTGCTGAGATACGCTTTGAAGGGACGGCCATTGAGCCTAAGCTTCCATCCGCCATAATTGGAGGTGCTACATCTTGGGCGGTCACTGTTGATAAGCTGATCTCAGGGCCACAGCCTTGTATAACTCCTATTGATGTAATTACCTATCAATCCACTGGCCCTATATGGGGATCTGTCGATAAGAGCATTGAGGCAGGGGATAAGGTAGAAGGCTATGGCTCGTATATTACGGATGATAAGGGATGCCGTGTAACTCTGCACGGCTCAGAGAGCTTCTATTTTAGGAAGGCTGCTTGCAGTGGTGTCGTCAGGGGCCATGTTCGTGACGCCCAAACAGATCAACCTATAGAAGAAGCCTCATTGGAATGTAGCCTCTACTGCAATGGACCCGTTACAACTAATGGTCAGGGCTACTATGAGCTTGGCTCACCTGCATGCAATATCTGCGGCCTGGTCTATTGCTCAGTTACTTGCAGTGCAGATGGCTATGAGCAACAGGTTCAGTCTCTGGTTACCGACGTGGATGGAAATGGAAAGAAGGACTTAGATTTCTATCTCCAGCCAAAAAAAATCAGCCGAGTGGTTATACAGGGAGAAGTGACAGACAGACCCGCCAACATTGAAGGGAGATATCAAGTATCAGTCTTGATCAAAAAGGTCATTCAGAAGCCAATTGATACAATGTTAGTATCTCCTGGAAAGACGATAGTGGTTAAGGATGGCATTAAAAAGGGGTTTCTCTTTGATCTGATTAAAGGAAATTGCTATGAATTTAATGGATCATGGATGGATGAGGCTCTTTGGCTAGGACATGGAGATCCCAATCCATTACCGATAGATTGCCCGGATGATAAAGAAGAACAAGAGATATTAGGCTGCGGAAAAATTCTGTATTATGATATAAGCAAGGGGAGGCACTTTAAAGGTGACACGATACGTGGTAACATGAAGTATAAGAGCAATGTGGATGGTGAAGCAGATTTCTCTGGTACACTGTTGTTGAAGTCGCCTTCTGGGCAGGTTTACTCAGGACTCATGAATCAAGTAACACCTGGGCGTGAGGAGGACAGTTTCGGCTATGAAAAAAGCAATCCAATTACTTTTATGCTGCCTTCAGATGCAGCCTTAGGGCTTTATGATGCCAAATTGGAGCTTCGGCGACATGATACAGGCGAGCTATGTGATGAGACTAGTTGGTTTGAAGATCAGTTAGAAGTGGAAAGCAAGGATAAAGCCCCATTCGAAGAGGTTAAATTTATTGGCACTGTTCTAACCTGTCCAGATAAGAAAACTGGAGAATTGCACTATAAAATCGCGATAAGCAATATGATTAGCGGTCCTCAGTTAAAAGACCAAGTGGATGTTATCGCATTTAGTATTTTAGAGGAAGGTCCTTGGGGTGATGTGGTGGGTACCGATATCCTCGTGACCAATGTAGTGGAGGTCTTTGGCCGAATCTGTGGGACGTACTCTAGAAATCCGAATTGCGTAACCCTGAATGGTCGTGAAGAGTACTACCTCAAGAAATTATCAGGAATAGGGTGCGACGGAGAAATATCGGGCCACGTCTTCGATGCCGAAACGAACCTGCCAATATCCGATGCCCAAGTATGGTCTGATAAAAGGAGGCATGATGGCGGTTTGAGCAAAGATGACGGATATTATCGCTTATTGCGGGCTTGTCCTAATATGAACCAGATGCTGCATTGCCAAGCGGAGGGATACGAAACGGAAAGGGCAGAAGTGACAACAGACAACTTTGGAAATGCAGCAGAGGACTTCTATTTAAAGCCCAAGCCACCGGGAAGGTGCGTCCCGAAGGATTGTGAAGCTCGAAACCAATTTATGGGAGAGATAAAACTAAAGGATGGAAAGTTCTACATGGAATACTATTCCTGCAAGTGCAAGGGTGATGAATGCGAATGCAGCATTGTGGAACGTGAATTAACCGGGGTGATTAGAGGCAAGGTATATGATGCCAATACCAATATGCCTATCTCAGATGCTAAGGTGTGCATAATGGGAGATATCTGCAGAGGTTGCGCATTTACCGACTCTATGGGAAATTATTTACTAAGCATTGGCCAAGCTCAGGGAGGATGCTCTTTCAAGCCGGAAACTACCTATTCGTTGAGAGCTTCTGCAGGCTGCTACAAAGAGGGAGTAAGGAGCGAAACGACAGACAAATATGGGAATAAATTTGGGGTAGATTTCCAACTGCCGCCCAGACCAAAGTGCAAGCAATCGGATTGCGATAAGTTTGAAAAGCCTATAGGTGATGAATATACAGATAATTGCGGGAACGTCTGGCAAGATTACGATGCATGGGAGTGTCAAGGATGCGAATGCGTAAATATTGGGAAAGAATCGAGGAATGTAGTTCCGGGGACCAAGGTCAACCACCCGCCGTGGGATCCAGAAATCTTATCATTGAAGAGCGTAAGCAGCAAGAAATGGGCGCCTATCACTATTAGGTTCAAATCAGATGATCAGGACCATCAAAAGATAAAATACTATATCAATTGGGACGATGGAACTGGTATTAGAGAAACAGAATTCTACAATCCTGGAGTAGAGGTATCCTCCTCACACGCTTACATGAGAGATGGTAATTTTGAGGTGACTGTAAAAGCTGAGGACGAGTGTGGTATGAAGTCTTCGGGTCATCTATGCATTATATATGTGACAGTAGCAGGCTAAATATCGATGGATGGCGGATCTTCTCCCCATCCCCTCCTCCAGGTATGTATCGGTCCGCCCCGACAGCGAGCAGCGTGTCTCCCGCCACTTTCTCATGGGACTGGAATCCTGGCCACTTTGCCCCCTTCAGCTGGAATCTCAATCTCCTGCCGATCTCTATGAACCGGCGAAATAAAAGTTCCTTTGCTCCACATGGCCTCCTCCTTCCAGTAGTGCTTGAAGTGGCAGAGGCTGCACAGGCCCCGAATAGCCCGGCGCTGCCCTCGGGCTTGCCTTGTTGCCTTGAGTGGGTCTTTAAGCGCGGCATTGATCCACTCTGACAGAGCGGTCCGGGGCTGCCCTTGCTCCAAAGCGAGATCTATTCGAGCTTTGAGGAGGGGCTAATATTAA